>Ga0180438_10004321_pt1 | contig 20521 bp, 17 predicted proteins | sample SS_ome_12_FD_132455 | JGI IMG/M metagenome (GOLD analysis project Ga0180438, IMG submission 132455) | Hypersaline lake sediment archaeal communities from the Salton Sea, California, USA - SS_3_D_2 metaG | ecosystem: Environmental > Aquatic > Non-marine Saline and Alkaline > Hypersaline >... | reverse complement strand
TTATAGTGTAAGGGACCCTGAATAGTATCTGCTGGATGGAGCATGTCCCGTAATTGACCGAGCACGGCAGGAATTCCTCCAGCAGCATCCAGATCCTCCATGAAATACGGACCGTTGGGTCTGATTGCACAGAGAGTAGGCGTTTTTCTGGAAAGTTCATCAAAGCGTTCCAGTGGGAGATCTATTCCATATTCCCGGGCAATGGCAGGAAGATGAAGGACAGTATTGGTGGAGCCACCCAGTGCCATATCGACTGTTACTGCATTATAAAAGGAATGTTCACTGATAAAAGTGCGGGGGATGATATTTTTTTCCACCAATTCCACAATTTTTTTCCCCGATTCATACGCCTGGACATGTTTCTCCGGTGATTCTGCTAGTGTAGTTGCACATCCAGGAAGACTCAGTCCCAGGGTTTCTGTTACACAGGCCATGGAATTTGCAGTAAACAGACCGGCACAGCTTCCTGCTCCCGGACAGCAAGCCTTTTCCAGAATATGCAGAGCGTGTTGGGATATTTTTTTTCCTGAGGTTACCCGTCCCACAGCTTCAAATGCACTGACCACATCCACTCGTTCGGCTCCTATTCTCCCAGCTTTCATGGGCCCCCCAGTCAAAATAACAGCAGGTATGGGAATTCTTCCGGTAGCCATGAGCATGCCAGGAGTGATTTTATCGCAGTTACAGATGCCTACCCATCCATCCAGTGAATGAGAAAGTGTCATGATTTCTATAGTTTCTGCAATATGGTCACGGGAAGGGAGAGACAATCGCATCTCCACATGCATGGCGATTCCATCACATACTCCCGGGACTCCCCATTCAAAGGGGACCCCTCCAGCCTCCCGGATACCTCTTTTTACCTCTTCAGCCAGTGATTTCAGGTGAATGTGGCCGGGAATGAGTGTGCTGTAACTGTTGGCCACTCCTATGAATGGCTTTTCAAAGTCCTCATCAGTCAAACCGGTGGCTCTGAGGAGAGCACGATGGGGGAGGGTGTGTACACCTTTTTTGAGTACAGCAGATTTCATCAGTACCATTCCTCAATCAGAGATGTACAGAAAGGCATACTGGCATGATGGGAATTCATCGTATCACTCCTGAGGGTCAGGATCGGTGAAAAGTGCTCTGACCTTCCTTCCCACAATTTCGATGGGGTGCTGTAATTCTTCTTCGCGCATTCTTTTCAGGTTCACCAGCTCACCTTTTCTTTCTGCAATCCATTCCCGGGCAAAAGTTCCATTTTCCACATCTCTGAGGATGTCTTTCATAGCATTTCGCGTATCAGTGGTAATAATTTTTCCACCTCTGGTTCTTCCCCCGTATTCGGCAGTATTGCTCACCACATCCCACATCAGGCTGAGTCCACCTTTCTGGATTAAATCTACAATCAATTTCATCTCGTGAAGGCATTCAAAATACGCCATTTCCGGAGGGTATCCTGCTTCCACCAGCACCTCGAACCCGGTCTTGATCAGTTCCACGATTCCTCCACAGAGGACGCACTGCTCTCCAAATATATCTTCATAGGTTTCATCTTCAAAGGTGCATTCCAGCACACCTGCGCGGGTGAATCCACAGGCTTTCGCCATGGCCAGGGCAATATCCCGGGCAGATCCTGAAGCATTGGTATATACTGCAACCAGGGCGGGTACACCGAATCCTTCCTCATATCTCAATCGTTCCTCAGTACCCGGCGATTTGGGAGCGATCATGATCACATCCACTCCTTTAGGAGGCACGATTTGATTGTACACCACATTGAATCCATGACTGAAAGCCAGTACATTTCCCGGTGCTATGGAGCCTCTGATATGAACATCGTATACCTCTTTCTGGTATTCATCGGGGATGAGGAGATGTATGACATCACCCTGCTGAGCAGCCTGGGCCATGGTCATGACCTCCATGCCATCTTGCACTGCCTGGTTCCAGGATGGACCCCCTTTTCTCACCCCCACAATCACTGTCAGTCCAGAATCCTTCATGCACAGGGATTGAGCTCTTCCCTGGGCTCCATATCCTATGACAGCAATGGTTTTTCCATGAACTGCATCCATGGTCACTGTATCATCTGTTATCACATTCACCATATCTTACTCCTCCTTTTCATTCAGTGTGCAGTCATCTTCCTCACTGCCCTGTTTCATGATGGCTGTTACCCCACTTCTGCTGATATCCTGAATATCAAGGTGATCAATTTTGGTGAGAAACGCTTCTATCTCCCGGGGAGATCCGGTGATCTCGAGAATTGCGGAATGTGGGGTGAAATCCACTATGTTCACTTTATGGGCTTCAACATGATGCATTAATTTGGTTTTTTCTTTTCCCGATTGTAAAGCAACATGTATCAGACAGATTTCTTTCACAATTGATCTTTCAAGGGTGAATCCAGATACATTCATCACATCGAAAATTTTATTGACCTGCTGTTCTGTGCGTCTGAACACAGAATCATGGCCAGAAATGGTCAGAATGATCCGGGAGATTCCCGGTCTCAGTGTTTTTCCCATGGTCACTGTTTCGATATTGAGGCCCTGTCTGGCTACCAGGCCAGTTATTCTGGTCAATACTCGCGGCTGATCCTCGGCCAACATACTTAAAATATGTGTTTTTCTCATGGTATCACCTCAAAAAAATTTTCCTGGAGCTTTCATACATCCTCCAAAAGCATCTCTGAGACTTCCTGCAGGAGGCAACATGGGGAATATATTGGAATCCTGCTGGATTTCGCAGTTGATCAGAAAGAGTTCTTTACTGGCTTTCTGAGTCTTGAGGGCATCATGTAATTCTGCAGGTCTGGTTACAGTACTTCCATCAAATCCATAGGCCTGAGCAAGGTGTACAAAATCAACAGCAGTACCCAGGGACACCTGTGAATAGCGTTTATCGAAAAAGAGTTCAAGCCACTGTCTCACCATTCCCAGATAATGGTTTGACAGGATGATGGGATTGACCTTTATTCTTTCTGCTGCGCAGGTTCCCAGCTCCTGGCAGGTCATCTGAAAGCTTCCATCTCCATCAATATCATATACCTCTGAACCTGGTCTGGCCACCTTTGCTCCTATGGATGCAGGCAATCCAAATCCCATGGTTCCTGCTCCTCCACTGGTGATGAAGGTTCTCGGGGTTTGCATCTGTAAAAAATGAGCACAATACATCTGATGCTGCCCAACACCTGTACATACAATATCCCGGGGGTGCAATTCCTTTGAGAGCACACGCAGTATGGTAACAGGGGTGAGAGGAGAGTGGAGTTCACAGGATTCGCTGCAGTCACAGAGTTCTTTGAATTCCTGTATTCTCTTCATCCACTCACTTTGCTGTGATTTTTTGCACCTGGAACGTAATGCTGATATGAGCAGGGAGATTATGGCTTTCGCATCGCCCACAATTTCACAGGCAGGCTGAACATTCTTTCCAATTTCTGCAGGATCGATATCTATGTGTATGATATCGCAGTCTGTGGCAAAGGTTTCCAGGTTACCGGTCACTCTGTCGATGAGTCTGCATCCGATGACAATCAGTACATCACAGGTGGTGAGGGCATAGTTGGCTATGCGTCTTCCATGCATTCCCACCATACCAAGAGAAAATGGATGGTGTTCATCATAGGCCCCTTTTCCCATGAGTGTGGTAGCCACAGGTGCCTTTACCACATCCACTAACTGGTGTAATACAGCAGAAGCATTGGATTGTATCACCCCTCCACCGATTAAAAAGAGGGGTCTCTGTGCACCGATAATGCGCTGTGCTGCCTCGCTAATGGCATGGAGGTCAGGACTCTGCATATCAGGTACTGATCCAGGATGGCACGCTGAAGAAGGAGCACTTTCTCCTGTTTGAGTATCCAGGGGAAGATCCATATATACTGGTCCGGGTCTTCCCTGTGTGGCAATGGCATATGCTTTTGAAAAAAGAGGGCCAATATCATCGGGGCTTCTGGGTTGAAGATTATGTTTGGTAATGGAGAGAGTCATACTCATCATATCGGTTTCCTGGAAGGCATCATTCCCGATAAGAGGCACAGTGACCTGCCCTGCCATGGCAATTAAGGGAGAGGAATCCATGAATGCAGTCATGATTCCGGTGATCAGATTACTGGCTCCTGGACCGGAGGTGGCAATACATATTCCCGGAGTACCAGAAGCCCGTGCAAACCCGTCTGCAGCATGAGCTGCTCCCTGTTCGTGTCGTACCAGAATGTTTTTTATTTTATTTTCATAGGTGAGAAAGGCATCAAAAAGGGGAATTACATTTCCCCCAGGATATCCAAAGGTGGTATTCACTCCATGATTGAGCATTGATTCCAGGAGGGCTTCAGTTCCCTTCACAAAGACCCTCCTCCTCTTTTCTGGTTTCACCAGAAAGTCCCAGAAGTATGGTTTTCAAACAGTCTGCTGTGCTGTCTGTATCCTCTACAGAATTATGTCTTGTCCAGGAGAAATCTATGGAAAGGTGTTGCAGAGAAGGCAATGCTATCAGAGGATACATCGCTTTGATCCCCCTAATCCAAAAAGAGATTCTATCATGTGCAGGGAGGTGCCTATCCGGCCAGTATTCAATCTATTCTTTGATTTAGATTCAACTCTATCTGGCATCTTCAGCATTGAATGAGTCAGTTGCCTGACACATAGCAATCCTTCAGGAGAGATTATATCTATACCTGGTGCAGGGTTCTGTATTGAGCCCTGACCTATCTCACAATAGTGTATTTCTCTCTGTATATGTGTCTGTACGTTCCTTTCGTGTATTGAATCAACCATTACATCACCTAATCCAATAATGCCCCCTTGAAACCAAGACATGGTTTCCAGTTATTATGATGAAAATACAATCTCTAGCCGGGGAAAAAAGGCTAGAATTAGAAAATAATAATAATTATAGAAATCAGGGATAACCCTATGGCTCGGAAAGAATTCATTTTTATCAGGATTGTATCTTTCCTGGACATGGGAACGCATGAGTCCCCCACCTATATAAACTTATCGCTCTGATTCCAGGGTAAATTCCCCATGTTCCGAGTGGTCTTTCTCATATCTGATATACAGTATGGAACCAGTAGAGTATCTTATTGTGAGGTATATACCAGTGTGAATCGGTGATACAGGAACGTGTGTGTTACTACATATTTTTTGAGATATGGATTTTACCTCTGGGCACATCATGTATATCATGTCAGAGATAGTGAAGATGAACATGAAAAAAGAGATAGAAATAGAAACAGAAATAATGTATTTAAATGCATACTATAATTGAATTTTATGGATAATATGAAAAATGAGGATAGGATAATAGAAGAATTGGTAAAAATAAGACAATCTCTGGAGAAAAAACCAGCACCTGAACCTGAAGGATTGTGGGACGAATTCATGGATTTTCTGTCAAAATACAAGATCATGGGGCTGGCTGTGGCTTTTATCATTGGTATATATGTGGGTAATCTGGTGCATGCTCTGGTGGAGGACCTCCTCATGCCCTTTCTTGGCCTGCTCATACCTGATCTGGGTGAATTTACCACACTTTCAGTGACAGTCCGCCAGCAGGTCTTCCACATAGGTCATTTTCTGGTAGCTGGGCTGACCTTTCTCCTGGTGGCTGTTGTGATTTTCATTATGGTTAAGATGACAAAAAGATGGGGTATTACCTGATCATTCTGTGCCGGTAGGTTGTTCACCTCTTACTGGAAGGATATGTGCTGTGTTGCCTATAGATTTTTAAAGAAATCAATACATGAAATTCATGGATAATTATTTCAAGATTCTTTTTTCATCCATGATTTTATTCATAACACAGGGTATGCTCTTTCCCTTTCTTCCCATCTATGCTTATGAGGTCAGTGGAAAATTTGCCCATGCAGGATATATCTTTTCATTACCCTCTCTGATTCTTTTGATCATGACCTTTGGATGGGGATCCATTTCTGATAGGCTGGGAGATCGAAAATCAGTAATCATTATATCCAACAGCATTGCATCTCTGTTATTTTTCCTTTTTGTGCATGTATCTGTAGGCTGGCTGATTTTTTTGCGCTGTATTCAGACGTTTTTTTACTCTTCCTATATCCTCATTCCTGCCATCATCACCGAATATTTCCCTTCATCCAAGGGCAGGGCACTGGGAAAATATAATGTAGCCATGGGAATTGGATGGACAATCGGAGGTATTATTTCGGGTCATGCTGCCACCATAGGGTTTTCCTTTTTTTTCTCTCTCACAGGGATACTATCCCTTCTTTTTTGCAGCACATTCTATTTCATACGAGATGCACCCCGGGAGAAGGATACCCGTTCCTTACGAGAATTTCTCACCTTTGGAGATTCCCGTCAGCTGCTCAGGCTATGTCTGTTTGCATTCATTCTCATGACAGGGAGTTCGGTTCTCTCTTCCATATTCAATGTTCATCTCAGTAATCTGGGAGTGTCAAAACAGTCAATAGGGTATGTTACCTCTCTGACCAGCCTTACCTTTCTCCTGGTGGCCGATGCTACAGGAAGGGCCTGCGATCGATGGGGACGAAAACCTCTGCTCATGCTCTCTGCTCTCTCCTATGTATTCACCTGGTTGGGAATTGGAGTAATCAACAATTTATATCTGAAAATTATTTTATGGATCCTTCCCTTTTATGCCTTCTTCATTACAGCATCAACTTCATCGGCTTCGGATTTGACATCTGAAAAAGAAAGAGGAAGAGGCATTGGAATTCTCAATTCTTCCATCGGCCTGGGAAATTTTTCAGGTGGGCTCCTGGGAGGGCACCTGGCCGATGTCTTTGGAGCCTCTGTAACATTCATGCTGTCTTCCATCTTTGCACTGGCAGGATTTTTCATTTCCCTTATCATGAAAGAGTCTCGTGATTATCCATAAGAGTACAGATTATCCCCGGAATATGCGGGCTGCATTGAAAATAGCCAGGAGAGCCACTCCTACGTCAGCAAAAACAGCTTCCCACATGGTGGCCATTCCCAGAATACCCACCGAAATGAACACTCCTTTCACTCCCAACACCAGCAGGATGTTTTCCCAGATGATACGGCTGGTCCTCCTGGAAATGGTGATAGCCTTCACTATCTTGGAAAGATCATCTGTCATGATGACTATGTCGGCAGTTTCCACTGCTGCATCAGATCCCAGTGCTCCCATAGCCACTCCCACATCTGCCCGGGCAATGACAGGAGCATCATTTATTCCATCTCCTACAAAGGCAATTTTTTCATTATCATCTGATTTTACATCTTTTTTCATTTCTTCCAGTTTTTTCACTTTTTCTTCTGGTAATAATTCACTGTAAAATTTTAAAATACCCAGATCATGGGCAATGCATTCTGCCACATCTTTACTGTCACCGGTGAGCATGACAATCCTCACTCCCATTTTTTTGAGAGCGGCAATAGTGCTGTGAGCTTCTGGTTTTACCTCGTCAGATATGATGATATATCCTGCATAGAGAGAATCTATGGTCACATGAGCAACTGTACCCTGAATATGACAGGTATCATGGGGTATCATCTCCTCATGGAGCTGTCTGTCATTTCCCACAAATATATGGTTCCCATCCACCACAGCCCTGATTCCGCGGGCAGGAATCTCCTGATAATCAGTTATTTTGGGAGGAGTATCCCCATGAGGAGGCGTGTATGCGTCTCTGATAGACTGGGCAATGGGATGATTGGAATGAGATTCAGCAAATGCTGCCGTGCGCAGCACCTCTTCTCTGGTGAATCCATTCATGGGCACTACCTGGGCGACCTTGAATACCCCTCTGGTGAGGGTCCCTGTTTTATCAAAAATAATCACCCCAATGGAGGTGAGTGCTTCCAGGAAATTGGCTCCTTTTACCAGGATACCCTCTCTGGAGGCTTTTCCTATTCCTGCAAAATATCCAAGGGGAATGGAGATAACCAGGGCACAGGGGCAGGAGATGACCAGGAGTACAAGAGCCCGATACACCCACTCCTGGAAGGAGTACTGCAATAGAAGCGGCGGTAGTAATGCAACACAGAGAGCAGCACCCACCACGAGGGGGGTGTATACTCTGGCAAATTTTGTAATGAATTTCTGAGGAGCAGCTTTTCTCTGTGCAGCACGTTCCACCAGCTCCAGTATACGCGCCAGCGAGGAATGGGAGAAATCTTTGGTCACTTCCACCGTGATCACTCCCTCTCTATTGATCATGCCTGCCAGTACTTTTTTCCCGGGGGAAATGCTCAGGGGAAGGCTTTCCCCGGTGAGTGCAGAGGTATCCACTCGGGATGTTCCCTCTACTACTACCCCATCCAGAGGGATCCGTTCTCCTGGATTAGCTTCTATATGGGACCCCACAGACACAGCTGCAGGAGGAACATCCTGGGTCTGGTCATCATCCTTGAGATGTGCATATTCGGGTCTCAGTTCAAGAAGGTGTTGCACAGACCGGCGTGAACGCTCTACCGACAGATCTTCCAGGTATTCACCCACAGAATAGAATAACATGACACCCACAGCTTCAGGCAACTGGTGAATGAGGAAGGCTCCTATGGTGGCTATAGTCATGAGAAAATTCTCATCGAAAACACGACCATGGATGGAATTGGATACTGCTTTTTTCAGCACATTTCTTCCAGCAATCATATATGCAGCAAGAAAAATAGTATATTCCGGCCAGGAAAAGGGAGCTGTATGAAATCTATCCATGGTTAGTAATCCCAGAATAAAGAGCAATGTTGAGAGAAGGATAAAAAGTACAGGCTTATAGGGATGTAAGAGAGACTGTTCATGGAGGGTGATTCCATCTCCACCTGTCTGTAGTTGAGTCCTCACCGCCTCGAAATCGGTACACTCCATGCATACAGTATGTGAACATGCATCCACAGAAACAGAAGAAACTGCATCTAAATTTCTGAGATTCTCTTCTAGAGCTGCTGCATCAGCTGCACAGGTGAGTCCTTCTGCAGTATATTTCTTCACGATCTACTCCTCTATTGTTCATTTATATATGTTTCAATGCCATGAAAATGATTCTCAGGCTGTCTCCATCCTATTGTAATACTACTTATGATACTATATAGGTCAATATTTTTCTTCGGTTAGTTTCAGACACCAGAGCAGTATATTCTCTATCACTTCCTGCAATAATAATGATATATGTATCACCCGGGATAATGAATAGATCTCCATTTCCAGATTCTTCTATTGTCTTTTTCTGCTGCCCTGAAAGTAACCTGGATACATAGTGACCAGTCCTTTTTGCATGATGTCCACCGAATATGATCAAGAGAGAGGTTGATTCTTCAGGGTCTGTAATAAATTGCACCGGTATCCCTCGTGCCTGTAAATACTGAGCCAGAATCCGGGCAGCAGGTAAATCGAATTCGTTGGTGAAGATGGAAACAGGCTCCAGTTCTACTGTTACAATACAATGATCCTTCACAGTACACCATAATGCATTTCCTGCAGGAGGTATTGATTCTGGAGATGAGAGAAAGGGAATCACATGAGCGTGGAGAACAGGCCGTCTCTGTATAATAGTACAGGAATGGGGCTCAGGTTTTGCATGTCCTTCAGAAATTCCCTGGAAATTTACTATTCTATACACCAGCAGAGGAGAGGTTCCCGCTTTCGAATCAAGTGCAGGTTCAGGAGCTGTGAGAAGGAAGGGGAGGACAACAGTATGGTCTGCACCCTCAATGGGAATACGATATACTGATGCTGTGTCACAGAGTTCTGTGAATCGGGAAATAACTTCCTGTCCATCTCCCTGTGTTGTGGCTTCATCAGACCAGAAAAAGGGATTGACTTCATGATAGAAGGTGTTACCTATCATTTCTGAGGTGAAAAAGAATGTGGGGTAGATTATTCCTCTCTCTATGAATCCTTCAGATTGAATGTCACCCCATTCATTGCACGATCCTGTTTTCCCTGTACACAGGATAGTCCCGCCCTGTTTCAGAAACTGTTCAAGATCACACTTTTCCTCATCGCTGAGACAGACCACATGGGGGAGAATGAGGGTATCCACCTGGTCCAGGTATTGTAATTCAGTTACCACCTGGTAGGGCACATGAAGAGAAAGGAGCATCATGGAAACTCCCATGAATTCATTATAGAATTCGTCACGCTGGGTGGGGCAATCATAAAAATCGATGGTAGCCTTGGAATAGTACAGGGCAGTATGAAAGAGAGGACGGGTCCCATAGTAATACTGCTCATAGCGGCTGAGCCACTGAAATATACGGGTCCGGTGGGGGAGACTGACAGAATCGGCCATGTCGGGATACACAGTATCATAATAATTACATCCAGCTGTCAGTATGGAGGCAGCCAGCATGTTCTGACTGTCTTTTTCCCGGGAGTAGGAGAGAATCCAGGATGCATGGTCTCTGTCCATCCCCTGATAGAGGTGATAGATCGCCATGTCTCGTAAATAATTGATGGGAGTATAGGTGTATACAGAATCAGAGGCAGACACATATTCATGGGCCAGGACATGGGTTACCTTCTGTAATCCTACAGGGCTCCATGCATTTTCAGTAGAGCCTGCATCGAATCCATGCCAGTGCTCCACAATAATTTTGATGTCTCTGTTCACAGAGGTGGCAACTTGAGAGAGTTCCCAGACAAACTGTTCGATAGCTTGCTGTCTCCACAGGATCCATTTCTTCCAGGTTCTATCCCAATTGGCATGATCTGGTATCTGTAATCCGGTGTCTTCATGGAACTTTCGTTGGCAATCCTCACAGTGACAGGCCCAATTTTCCTCCCAGGTGCCATAGGTACAGAGGAATTGAGTCACATCGATCCAGATTCCGTCGATACCTGTTTCTGCCAGCTGGCGAAAGCTTTCCATGATCTTTTTCCGATACACTGGATCATGGGGACAGCACCATGCATCTTCATCCGATTCTCCAATCCAGAATTCAAAATCACCGTAGAATACAGCTTTTCTCCCATCCATTCCCACCTGTAGCCATTCGGGATGCTGAGAAAATATGCTCATAGCACCCGGATCCAGGGCAGTGTTTCTGTCAGCATCCACATGGGGGGATATGATTTCTAGGGGAGCAGTATATACAATGATGTTCATTTCAGGATAGGCGTGATGGGCATAGGTTACTGCAGTCTTGAGTGCAGAAAGATCTTCAGAAGGAATGTCGATATTCTCAGATGTCAACCACACCAGGCATGCAGATAATCCCTGGGCATGAACCTCATCCACTCCCCATATGAGTTCTTCTTCAGTAAAATCAGGCCAGAATTCCATATCAGCTATCCGGGCCGTATGGGTCCAATCTGGAACAGAGGAGAGGAAGAGAAGAGCCAGTATACAGAGTACACAGTATTTCATCAGGTGAATATACCAATCCAGGTCATAAACCTTTTCCTCTTCCTCTTCATTTTGTTGCACCAGAAGGTTCCAGCATCCTCTTATAGGAGCAGAAAGGTGATGATAATATTATAACAGATCAATACACCTATGGACGGTAAAAACCATTTATACACCTCATAAAGAGAACATTTAAAGTATTCTTTGGTCAGTATTAGACATAGATGCAGTGGACTCGCCAGATATCCTGTATATGCAGATACATAGAGAATCGAAGCAAATACTGCAGGAGATACAGGTGAGAGGGGAAGCAGGAGAGGAAAGGTTGTGCCGATTGATAATACAGCTAGTCCGGTAAAGAGGCTCACTGCCATGGGTAGGCCAATCATTAACAGGAGGAGGGGACTGCCTTCTAATAATACCATTAAATCTTCTGCCAGGGTAGAACCATCAAGAATCTGCCTGAAAAACATGATCCCGATCATGGCCACAGCCATGGTGGGAGAAAATCCCTTCCAGATGATGTTACCAGTTTCTGAGAGTGAAGTTTTTGTTTCTATGAACAGCAGAGCAATCCCGATGATAATCCCGATACTGAAGGGAACATGGAAGACCAGATTCAGTATGATCACCAGAATGATGGGAGAGAGCCCATACACTGCTTTCACCAGACTCCCCGAATCATCAGGAGAGGGAGTGGGGCGTATGGGACGCAATCCAACAACATATCCCACCGCAATAGATATGAAAAAGAGGGGGACCAGTCTAATGATCAGAGCATAAACACTGACTCCTGCCAGACTGGCAGGGACGATGATCATGGAACTGATGGGGAACACCAGTAATAATGTGTGACGAAACCACAGATTTAAATATGATTTATGACCGGCATCGAGTCCCAATTTTTTGGCTTCAGGATCAATGATGGGTGCAGACATCAATGCTCCACCAGGAATGGGCAGCATCCCAAAAGCAGCTGGAAGAGCAGCCAGCAATGTCCTTTCTCCAAAAATTTTTCTCAATTCATTGATAGTTATGTCTATTTGCCCTGTTTCTTTGAAAGCATATCCTAAGATACCAATACCTACGATGATTGTAGTCAGGTTTATTGTTTCCCAGTTATACAGCGTGTGATACAGCGCAGATAAAAAATCTGAACCAGTAAATCCACAGAAAAGTCCGATGATTACCGCTCCTGCAATGATGGCGAATCCATAGGGGATTCTCTTTCTGACCATGAGTAATATGATTATAAATGCTATGGGTAATCCCAGTAATGATAGTGATAGAGTGAACATCAAGCTTTCAAAAGAAAGAAGCTTTTAAAGCTTTGCAATTCTTTTTTGCGCATAGTTCCGGCGAGGTTGATAGCGAAATGTGGCTGATTATTTCCCGGATGTAGCACATTTTGAGGTATCAAGGATGAGTAGTGGGAGCCACAAGTGTTTTTAAGGAAAGATGCTTTTCGGGAATCGGATGATACTATGATAGATTTACAGGATATTGATCGCCAAGAAGTTCTCAAAAAAGCCTATGAAATTGCCTTTGCATATGAGAGAGATATTGGAAACTGCCCGCAATGTATGCTGGCAACTATGAACGATCTCTTTGGTATTGGAGGGAGAGATGCATTCATGAGTGCTACTGGATTTGCAGGGGGCGGTGGTCTCACCACAGAAGGCACCTGTGGAGCATTAGTAGGTGGTATCATGACACTGGGCCTGGTATTCGGAAGAGATCAGGAAGGATTTCATTCAGGGAAAAGAGGAATAAAAGCATATAAGACAGCTAAGAAATTGCATGAAAAATTTGTGGAAACGTATGATGGTCCACTGTGCAAAGATGTTCAGAAAAAAATTCTGGGGCGCTCTTTTAACATGTGGGATCGAAAAGATTACCAGGAATTTGAAAAAGCAGGAGGACACGCAGACAAGTGTACAGATGTGGTAGGAAAAGCAGCTCAATGGACAGTTGAAATTCTCTTGGATGAATTGGAAAGAAAATAAAAAGGAAACAAAGGTTAGAACGAAAGCGAAAGAGAAAAGAGAAGAGGGAGGATAAGAGAGAAAGAAAAAAAACCTTCATCTTTCATTTTTTTTATGTGTTTTACTATCCTTTTTCAATGGAATATAAATCAAAAAAAAACTCGAAAAAAAGGGAAGGTACATCATCTGAAGTGACAGGCAGCAAAATGCATATTTCCTTTATCAACAAATGTAGGCTCCTCGTGAGAACAGATTTCTCGGGCAATGGGACAGCGAGGATGGAACCGACAACCAGAGGGAGGATCTGTGGTACTGGGGACATCACCCTTGAGGATTATCTCTTCCCGTTTAAAGGAGGGATTGGGCACAGGTACTGCAGAAAGCAGGGCTTCGGTATAGGGATGGAGTGGATTACCGAAGAATTCGGATTTTTCTGCCAGTTCCACAATTTTTCCCACATACATGACGGCGATGCGATCACAGATATGCTTGATCACGCTCAAATCATGGGTAATGAATAGATAGGTGAATCCGAATTCTCCCTGGAGATCCTGCATCAAATTGAGTATCTGGGCCTGAATACTGACATCAAGGGCAGAAACAGGTTCATCCGCTACGATAAAATCAGGATCCACAGCCAGCGCCCGGGCAATACCGATTCTCTGGCGCTGTCCCCCAGAAAATTCATGGGGGTATCTGTTCATCTGTTCGGGAGTGAGACCCACTTTTTCCATGGTCTCTATGACCATATCTTCCCGTTCAGATTTCGAATAGAGATTGTGAACTTCCATGGGTTCTGATATGATTCCTCCCACATTCATGCGGGGATCTAACGATCCAAAGGGATCCTGATAGATGATACTCATTTCACGGCGGTATTTTCTCATTTCTCCGCGGTTGAGATTGGTAATATCTTTTCCTTTGAAAATGATTTTTCCCCCATTAGGTTCATAGAGTTTGAGAATCGTTTTGCCGCAGGTAGTTTTACCACACCCGGATTCTCCCACCAGGCCGAGAGTTTCCCCTTCTTCTATGAAAAAAGAAACATCATCTACAGCTCTACTTATCTTGGGTTTCTTGAAAAGTCCGCCACCCACCTCAAAGTATTTTTTCAATCCCTGTATCTCCAGCATCACCATGGGATCTCCTCCAGAAAGCAGCGTTTGAGATGGTGAGCCCCCTGTTCTTGGAGCTCTGGATGTTTTCTTTTGCAGATATCCATCACATAGGGACAGCGGGGGTGGAATCGACACCCAGAGGGTATCTGGATGAGATTGGGCACTGTCCCTTTTATGATTTCCAGTCGATCAGTATCCACATCTAATCGGGGGATAGCCTTATTCAACCCCACAGTATAGGGGTGCTGTGGAGTTTTGAATATTGATTCCACACTTCCATATTCCACAATCTCTCCTGCATACATTACAGCCACATTATTACATCGCTGGGCAATAACTCCCAGGTCATGAGTGATGAGCAGGACAGATGCAGAAAATTCCTCTTTTAACTGGTCCATAAGTCGTAAAATTTGGGCCTGTATGGTGACATCCAGGGCAGTGGTGGGTTCGTCTGCAATCAGTAACTTTGGTTTACAGGAGAGAGCCATGGCAATCATTACCCGCTGTCGCATCCCTCCTGACAGTTGATGAGGATATTCTTTCATCCGTCTCTCAGGTTCGGGAATACCCACAATCTTGAGCATTTCTATGGCTTTTTCTCGAGCTTTTTCTTTATTCAAACCCTGATGGAGCTGAATGACTTCCATGATCTCATTTCCCACCGTGAATACAGGATCCAGAGATGTCATAGGTTCCTGAAAGATCATGGATATATCGCATCCCCTGATTTTCTGCATTTGTTTTTCTGTTTTTTGTACAAGGTCCTCTCCTTCAAAGAGGATTTTTCCTCCCACGATTTTTCCAGGAGGCCAGGAGATCAGCTGAATGATGGAAAGGGCAGTCACAGATTTTCCACACCCGGATTCTCCCACTAGACCAAAGGTTTCTTCCTGTCCAATGGAAAAACTCACGTCATCCACTGCTTTTACCACACCATCATCTGTGAAAAATTGAGTCTTGAGGTTCTGGACCTCTAAAAGTGTACTACTCATAACTTTGCACCCCCCTTCAATCGGGGATCCAGTGCATCTCTCAACCCATCACCCAGTAGATTCAGGGATATGACTGAGATTAAAATTGCCAGACCAGGGAATGTGGCAGCCCACCAGGCTCCAGTAACCAGGTATTTTCGGGAGAGAGATAAGGTCAATCCCCATTCAGGAGAGGGTGCCTGGGCCCCCACACCTAAAAATCCAAGTGCGGCTGCATCGAGAATAGCAGTGGCCAGCATGAGTGTGGAGTACACTATAATGGGTGCCATTGAATTGGGAAGCACGTGTCTAAAAATAATTCGTAAGGTAGATGATCCAATAGCATGTTCTGCCTCTATATATTCAGTTTCTTTCACCGTCAGTACTGCTCCTCGTACCACTCTGGCCATCTGTGGAGTATAAACAATTCCGATGGCCAGCATGGCCTTATCAATACCCCTCCCTAGGGTGCCTGCCACCACCAGGGCCAGAAGCAGGGCAGGATAGGCGAAGAGAATATCGACGATTCGCATGACAATATTATCCACCATTCCCCCAAAATACCCGGAAGCAGTCCCCATAAGAGTACCCATGACGAGGGCAAATCCCAATGCTACAAATCCCACACTCAAGGTTACTCTTCCCCCATAGAGGATCCGTGAAAATAAATCTCTTCCCAGAGCATCTGTTCCCAGCAGATAGCCGGGAAGACCATCTTTGGACCAGAATCCAGGTTTCAGTCCATAATCCAAATTTGCATCATGGGGGTCCCGGGGAGCAAATAGAGGAGCACCTATACAAAGAATGACTATAATGAGAAGAAGGAGCAGGCCAAACATGGCAGATTTATTTTTTCTCAACTGGAGTATGGTGTCCTGAAGTCGTGTTCTTCTCTTGACTTCGGGCTCCGCAACAATTTGATCATGTTTTTGTGCCATAATTATCACCTATATTTAATTCGGGGATCAATATACATGTAGAGGATATCTGTAATTAAATTGATAATGACAAATGCGGTGGCAAAAAATATGGTAAATCCCTGGACCACTGGATAATCATATGCAAGGATAGCATCTGCAATATATTTTCCCAATCCGGGAAGGGTAAATATTGTTTCTGTCAGCACAGCACCTCCCATGAGTACACCTATATTCATGCCAATAACAGTAACGATGGGGATCAATGCATTTTTTATGGCGTGTTTATAGATGACCACCCGTTCTGATAGACCCTTTGCCCGTTCTGTCCGAATATAATCCTGGCGGAGTACTTCCAGCATAGATGAACGGGTCATCCTGGCAATGGTGGCCATGGGAATGGTAGCCAGGGCAATAGAGGGCAGTAAGAGATGTTTAATACTGTCTATGAAGGCTTCACCATTGAGAGTGAGAATACTGTCCAGTACGTAGAGACCAGTTATACTCTCCAGATCTATTCCTACTGATAGTCTTCCCCCTATGGGTAACCACCCCAACCTGACTCCTACAAAATAAAGGAGCATGAGGCCCAACCAGAAGATGGGCATGGAGACGCCAAACAATGCTCCAAACATCACACTGTAATCGATGGCAGAATATTGTCTCACTGCTGAAACAATACCTGCAATGATTCCAACAGCCGATGCAATAATTATAGCAATGAGTGATAATTCTAACGTTGTAGGTAATCGTTCTATTATTTCAACACGAACAAGCTCCCGGGATTTTATGGATCTACCTAGATCTCCCCGAAGAGCCATTTCGAGCCAGATAATATATTGAACATATAATGGTTCATTTAAATGATATTTTTCTCTGATTGCATCTAGTGTTGCTTGAGTGGCATGCTCTCCTGCCAGATGAACAGCAGGATCACCGGGCGCTGATCTCACCAGCACAAATGTGATAATGGAAACACCAAGCAGTACGATGATCAGCATAGCCAGCCGCTTTAATATATATTCTTTCACATCATCACCTCAATCTCAAAAAAGAAAAAAAGGAAATAAAGATACTCTTACTCTTCTAGCCACACAGTATAGAAGAACTTTCTACTTGTTGGATGGATAATGTAACCTTTCACTGAATTGAGGAATGCCAGGTTCTGGTCGGCATGAGCAATAAACACATGTGAGCATTGCTCTACTAGCAGTGCATTTGCCTGTTTATACAGTCGTGCTCTTTCAGCCTGGTCGTAGGTCATCAATGCTGCATCCAGGAGATCCTGAATTTCCTGATTCTTCTTGAATCCGTAGTTACCAGCACTGCCAATAGTACAGACACGCTGGCTGTAGAGGACATTCAAGAAGTTGTCAGGGTCACCATTGTCGCCAGTCCAACCGAGCATGATCATATTTGCTTTTCCAGCTTCTGCATCCTGCAGATAGGTACCCCAGTCTTCAGTGAATAGTTCAGCAGTTATTCCAACAGCTGCCAGATCATTCTGAATTGCTTCAGCGATTTCGGTGGGCACAGGGAAATAGGGTCGTGAGGTAGAGCCCATATGCCAGAGAGTGACAGTGAATCCATCTCCATAACCAGCCTCGTCCAGAAGCTGTCTGGCTTTATCTGGGTTATACTCATATCCTGTAATATCATCGTTGTATCCGAACAATGATGGGGGTTGACCCTGTACTGCCACAGTGGCAGCACCCTTGTAGAGATTTCTCACAATTGATTCCTTGTTGATGGCATGGGAAATGGCTCGGCGTACGCGGACGTCTTTGAAAGGTTCAAAGGCTCCTGGTACTTCCACATCTTCGCCTGCATCCCATTTTCCATTCTTGTTAGTATCTACATATCCTTCGCCGCAGTTTAATGCTACATAACCTACATTCATTCCAGCCTGTGAAATAAGCTGCAGATTTGGGTCATCTTTGATGATTTGCAAAGCAGTGGGGTCAATGTGTTCAATTCCATGTACTTCTCCGGCCTGTAGGGCCATCAATCGAGCCGATGGATCGGGAATGACCTTGAAGATCAATTCATCGATTTTTGCTCTTCCTTCCCAGTAGTCATCGAAGGCTCTCAAGGTGATGTGGTCGTCTTTTACCCATTCAACAAACTCGAAGGGTCCTGTTCCCACTGGATTCTTGAAATAATCGTCTCCATATTCCTGGGCTGCTTTTTCGCTGACAATAGAGACAGTAAACATGGCCAAACTGGTCATGATTGATGCGTTAGGTCGCTTCAAGTGAATAGCTACCTTATAGTCATCAATTTTCTCTACTTTTTCGATGTCACCGAACATGTATCCCCAGTATGCCCATTCGCCCTTGCCGTAATAGAAGTTGTTTTGATCATACTGACGGGCAAATGAAAAGACGACATCGTCTGCTGTCATTTCGCCAAATCCATGATGGAACTGTACACCTTTACGTAAGTCGAAAGTGATGGTTTTCTTATCTGCAGAAATGTCCCAGTCTGTGGCTAGACATGGTTTAATGTTTGTGGTACCTCCGTCATATGCCACCAGTCCCTGGTGTATGTTGTCCATTCGCTGCAGAGATTCACCATCTGTAACATCTGCAGGATCGAGTTTCACCGCATCGCCTGATGAACCAAAGATAAAAGTCATTTTTTCTTTGGGGATTTCTTCCTCTGGTGCCTGACCGATACAACCGGCCAACAAAGTAGTTAGAAGCACTATAGCTGCGATAGCCTTTAGGTTCGATTTCATGTTTTCCCTCCTTTTAGAAGAACAACCGTTCTCTTTGTTCTGTAGACATGTCCACCGTATATAAACTTTTCGTTCTTCTTTTTCTCTTATATTCGGTTAATTAGCGTTTTTCTTATTATATTGAAGTAATGAATGAAATCTTATCTCACATAGATTTTAGCTTTATTCAACATAAATATAAGATAATTGAACTATTATATATAAAAAATAATTTTAAATGTCTTTAAATGGCAATATTTTTATTGATCGAAAAAGAAATTTTAATACTTTTTGAGAAGGATACATGGGTGAGAATCCATACTGAATTGAACAGTGATTATCCAAAAAGAAAAGGAGATGATACGAACTCTTTTATAGCAGGCTTCACAGATAATGTGGTGACCTATACTTTAATACAGACTGAACAGGGGTACAGAGTTCTGGAAAATAGAATAATGATACTGGATGGGATGCAGCTGAGATTCCTCTATGATGTGGAGAGAAATCTGGTACCCCATCTGGACATGATATCACATTATTTTCAGTCCCTGGATATCTTCCGTAACCTGGCGCTGTCGGGATATGTGCAGGTTCACCCCCTCAGGGAACCGGAGAATGGAGAGCAGAAAGTAATCCAGGTAGAGGGCGTGGTGTATTATGCCATATGTGCATCGGTATTCAGACCGCGACTCACCCAGACAGGAAAAATTTTGCTGGCGTACATGAAACAGTGTGAACTTTTTTATGATTGTATGGAAAAAATGGATAGAGTATTGGCCCAGAATATACTGGAGAAGAAGGAGATATTGTGACTGCTGAAAAACCACTCTTTTTCATAACCCAGGAAAAATCTGTGAAACATGTGGGCAGGTATGATGCCGAAAGGGGAGCTACCTTCTTCATGTCACCTGAGGCATTGACCAGCTATGGGTATGATAAAGATACATCGGTACTCAAGGAAAGCGAAGATGCAGCTTATATTTTTTCTGCACATCTTCCTCTATCTGTTGTAGAATCATGGTTCAATCAGATTTCAACCCACCACACTAGAATACAGTCACCAGATGAACCCTGTCAGAAAGTACATCAGGATGAACGCATCCATACCTCCCCTGTATTATTACCTCCCAGGAGGATTCTGTCTCATGAAGAGAAAATTAGAAAAATTCAAAAAATTGAGTCTCTCCGGGAGGAAAGATATTGTACTATCCGTCAGCCTCCAAAACGAAAAAAAACCCTCTCCCTTCTCAAAGAGGAAATTCATGGGCAACACAGATGGGATAATCAGGTACCCACCTGTGGGCAATGTCAATTCTGGGAAACACAGTATCTCAGATTCACCGATTCTCAGGTAGGAGTATGTACTATCACCGGTAATTTCACCGATCCTTCAAAACGAGCGTGTTCTGAGTTTCAACGATAACCCATAAAGAATCCAGACTGGCCTCGCTTTTCTATTGATCATATCAATTACTGATTCTATATAATATAGATTCTATATAATATATA
>Ga0180438_10004320_pt1 | contig 20521 bp, 24 predicted proteins | sample SS_ome_12_FD_132455 | JGI IMG/M metagenome (GOLD analysis project Ga0180438, IMG submission 132455) | Hypersaline lake sediment archaeal communities from the Salton Sea, California, USA - SS_3_D_2 metaG | ecosystem: Environmental > Aquatic > Non-marine Saline and Alkaline > Hypersaline >... | reverse complement strand
TTTACCTTTTTCGGCACGACTTGAGTATTCATTCACCCATTCATTAAGAACATCACGAATATCCTCACAGATTAATTCTGGTGAAGTATTCTGGTCTTCCAGATACTCATAGATTGCTTCTTCAAGTGCCCTGTATCGGGTCCATTCCGGTGAATAGGGTTTGTATTTCATAATCAAAAGGTATATGCGTCTATTATAGGGTGTTTATGAGTTTTCGTCAAGTTCTTTCAGGTAAGAAATCCACCAGTCAGGGTTCTTTGGAACATACCATAATGGTTCTGGTTTTCCGTTCTCAAAATACCAATCACTAATTGCCTTACAAACTTTTTCACCAATCTCTATCTTTTTCATTCTCTTCGTCAATATCGTCATATGCGTTGGAGAGAAATGGTCCATGTGGTTTTTTTTCTTCTTCTTTTACATACTTGACTTCAGCGGCACTATAGGACATCCACAAGTAAATTTTTGTGATGATAATAATTATCGCAAGTGGTAGAAAACATAAGGATATGAGTAATGGGTAGTTCATTCAATCTCTCCTACGCCAATTTTCATTTTCATTCCCTTCATCAGTATCCTCTCTTCTGAAGAAATCCACGATTTCATCAACACTATTAAATCCAGTTTTATGGCGTGTAGGGTCCGGGTCTCCCAAATCCAATTTATTGAGGAAGTCGTCCATATCACCTTCTACCATATCTGGGTTCTGCGATTTTCTTCGTGCCTGCCTCATAATTTTAGCAGCTGAAGCATTATGAGCAGAAAGTTTATTCGCCCAAATCATATCATCAAGAGAAACTTCTTCTCCATTTGCAATCTTTTCTGTAATTTTTTCAAGACGAACCCGATAAGCAGTTGATAACATTTTTTTACTGATAAGATTTTAGGTAATTTATCACATCATCACGAAGTTGATTGAGTTCTTGTTCGCAATTCAAGATTTTTGCTCTTTCACGAATATTACTATGTATGGTATATAAGTCCTCAAGCATCAAATTAACTGCCTCTTTTTGGGAATTATTCATTATTTTGAGGGCAGAATGGAGCAATCTTCTTGAGTTCTTCTATGATTTCCATTTTTTGTTGATAATTAAATCCAATTATACTCTGTAATCGGTTTACGATGCTGTATAAGTCGCTACAACTTATGAATAAAGTAAGAAATAACGACATTAATTTTTATGTTTTATGAGATTTTATTTTTCAATACCCCAGTGTGGATCATTACTCTTATTCAACCAGAAACAATATTTTTTATTCAGGGACACTACGAAATATTGTGTGTCTGTTTCCTGTTCCACTACCATTGCATGGAAATTTTCCATAATATTTATAAAGCGATTTTTTGCACGGGTGCTTTTAGGAACCACATTAATAAACTTTCGTTTGGTTTTCATTTGTGTTGAAGTATATGAAAGTATCATAGAACAAAGAAGGGGTTTTTGATCATTTGAGGGACAGTCTCTAAAGTGTCCATCACATTGTCTTTTCCAAGAACTCTAACCATCAAATCTAAACTTCTTTGATGTGGTCTCTGCTGATAACCATACCATTTACTTTTCTTTCCATTATGATGCGGTGGAACTTTTCCTACAGCGTAATATTGGTCTGCAGTAAGGTCATAAACTCTTTTCCCATCTTGCAACCACCAATGATAGTCATCTCTGTAATCTTTAGAAGACATTGGAATTAAGGTATCAGTATTCATCAAGTAATAAAGTGCTTGAGTAGAATGATAACAATGTCCATAAGTTGGATTGATTTGATTTTCTTCTCTATATTTTGGTGTTAAGAGGTCTGGTGTAAGATGTCTTTTAATCAATCCCATTACCAGACACATATTATATTCACTATACTCATAAGAATTAAAAGTTAATCTTCGTGTTTGAAAGATTTGTTTGTCCTTGTATCTGTGTCTCTCTACTATTTTTTTCATAGGGTCTTTAAGAGCTCTTATATTTTTATCAACCTGCACAAAGGTAATTATACAGAGATTTTATAGGTGTGTCAAGCCCCTGTCTTTAAGGATACTCTTGATATAAAATATGTTTCACTATTGGAGGAATGTGATAAAGGAAGCGATAAAAATCAGTTTATCAAGGGTAGAAAGAGGCATAAGGTCTCTTGGGTTGCTCACCTACTATAAAGCACCTTACAGGCGATCCTGAAGGTGCTTGTGACGGTTTTTGAAGTGGTTCTATATCTCTACAGCACCAGGAAATCTTTGCCCTTCTTTGAGTGCAACCAAATGAGTATTGACCACCGCAATCTTGGTTCCAGACCACCAGTTAGTCTCCAGTCTTAAAGAAGAAAATCTTATGTCTTTGTTTCTAATGAACTGTGCCTTGGATTGCTTTGTATAATAAGGAAAACTATCCTCATTCCAGAAAGATACATGAGTTGGATCACACCAAGCACCATTACCCTCTGTAGAAGGAACCTCAATAAATGCCCAGCCACCATGAGCAAGAACTCTATGTATCTCTCTCATAGTTTTGATTGGATCTCTTAAGTGCTCAATTACATGAGAAGCATTCAGTACTCCTACACTATTATCATCTAGTGGAATACCCTCATTTAAATCACAAATAATATCCGCATCTTCTTGATCTATAGTGGTATACCCTGCTCTTGGGAATAAACCACCACCAATATCAATCTTCAGTAATCCCTTTAAATCAGCATCTCTTTCTGCAAGTTGTTGAGCATACTGATTGTGAAGTTCCTTTGTCTTGATTTGAATTGCCTCATTTCTTTCCAGGAAACTATTACCACCAGTGATCCTGTAGATATAAAGAACTTTGTGAATATGATAAAACTTTGTGTTGAGATAAGTTCTTATCATCAGTTCATGATCATCACACATAGAAAGTTCTACATTATGCCCACCAATTTCTTCGTAAGTTGATTTTCTCCAGGCACGAACATGATCTGGTGCATACCAAATATAAGATACTGAATGACTAGAAGGTTCAAAGGAGTTCATCGCAATCAACTTTTTATCATTCCAATCATAATTCTTATAAGTCCAACCAAATACAGGACTATAAGGAACAAACTTATTTTCCATATGATAAGTTGCATTATCACTATAAACAAATCCACATTCGGGATTTTGTTCAAAGGCAGTTGCAAGTTCTTGTAGACAATCTGGAGTAAGAATATCATCGTGATCCATTTCCACAAGAACATCACCAGTTCCTAATGAGAATGCTTTGTTTTTTACATAACCAATGTTGGTATTTCCATCATAATTTGTATAAATCTTAACTCTCTCATCATTTAAGATTTCTGTTGAGAGTTGGTCTTTCTTAAACTCTCCATTTAAATAAACAATCCATTCCCAATTCTCATAAGTTTGTTGAGTAATACTAATATAAAGTTCATCAAAGTATGATTGATACTTATGTGAAGGTGTGATAATACTAAATTTCATTTTTTTCTACAGGATGCGATAAAATAACCATTGTGCCAATCACTTTTTTCATAAACAATCTCTGGAGTAGAACCATCAATTGTAGTTCTAATTTCAAGAGAATAGAGAATTTCTAAATTTAAATCCACAAATGCTCTTGTTGTCCCGGTTCTAACTTGGTTCCAGTTCCAATCATCACAAATAAAGATAAATTCATCTTCTAATGCTGGTTGAGCATAAACAACTCCATCATATTGGTCTTGTTCTTCGTGAGGGCCATCAAAGAAATAAACATTATATTTACCAATGCTATTATAATCTACTAAACGAAAATCCTTTTCTTGGAATTGGTGAGATGCTTCTGGACTATCTTTTTTGATTTCTTCAATATTATTAAAGAATAAAGACTTTACATTTCCTTGTGGATTGAACTGACCCCAGTTGTCCACGAAATAAGCATCTACTTTATTATTATACAGAGCAGAGCAAGCAGTAGAACCAGTCCAGGTTCCTACCTCAAGATATTTTACATCGTCTACTTGAGAAATTAACTGATTGATAAAATGCTTATACTTTTTACCAGACATTGCTTCCATAGTCATCAACCAATCTGGAAGATAATTTAATTCATTTGAAGTAACATAAGATGTAAATATTGCACTAGAATATTTTGATGATTTAATATCAGTAATCATAATTTTAGATTTCATAATCAATCAAAGAAGAATAAGTGAAATAATCTTGAGTTAGTTATATGAGTTCCAAAGTACTCATTTGCGGAGTGAATACATTTTGCATCAAACAGAACCAAACGATTAAAAACATTACCTGCAGTGTCCACAAGTTCAAATTTGGTCTTATCATAAAAACCACTCTCAAATACATTTACATCACCAAAGTCATTTTCATTTCTTAAACCAGTTTTCTTATGTGCAAAGAGTGATGTTCCGCAAGAAACAGGTGCATCAGGTGTAAGATAAATCATTCCAGCAAGAGTTTGTCCATCACAATGATAAACTAAATCATCTTGTGCAGTACAGTACTGAAATCTACCACACATTCCGTGAGTTTCAGTCCAGTTTGTAATCTTTTTACCAATAATTTTTTCAAATGCTTCTTTGGTTCCGGGAACAATAAACTGATTTCTAGAACGATTACCTTTGTAATATGCTAAATTTTCTTCAAACTCTTGCTTTAATGCAAATTCTCTTACAGCATAAGGGTCTGCATAAAAGTCATCCACAATCCAAAGTCGTGGTTTAGTTGTAATATTGATTGAAAATGAGTTAATACTTGTCTCTTCACTGACCTTTGAGAGTGCATAGTTATGAAGATTTTGTGGTTGATCACTAGTATCGCAATAAATGTTTGTATCAATTAAGAAGTAGTAATCAGGAAATGGTAGTTTTCTTTCTGGATTTATGAGTTTTGTGGTTTGCTCCAGCATTTTATCATACTGTTTCAGTTCATCATAAGTTTGTGCAAGATATAAAATATGCTCATTTCTTACTGGGCAATATTTTTCTGCAGTATTAAACCATTCTATTGCTTTTTCATAGTTTCCAAGATACTTATACCCAAGACCAATAGAGAATGCAGAGAAATAAGACATCTCGTGAATACCTTGCGCATTCATGTGCTTTAGATACTCTTCAAAGTAAAAAATAAATCTTCTTGCAAACTCTTTTGAATGAGATTTTCCTAATGGGTAGAAATCTCCACCATAACAATCTTGATAAGATTTTGCAATATACCAGAAGTGATAAGTATCCGTGAGCATTGTTTCTTCACGAATTAGTCTTTCTTCAAGTTTAAGTGCATCAGTAATGTACTTGGTTCTTACAGTATAACTTTCACCATCATTAGTTCCAATCATTCTTAAACCTCTTGGAAGATTTAATCTCTCAAAGTTCTCTCCTTTCTCATTATCCAAATAAATGATTTCGTGTGCCGGGTCGTGTTGAAACTTCCAGGGTAGTTTTGCATTCCAAATCCAAGCACGATAATACATACAACCAGGATTTACAGCAGTAACATGAAAACTTTCGGTATTAGTATTATAAAAATAAGACCAATCAAAGTCATCATCAACTTCTAGATACTCATCACAATCCATCTTCATAATCCAATCACATCCGTGATCATTACGAAGTGTAGTTTGAAGAAGATGATCTCTGTTCCAACCAAATCCAACCCAACCTTCTTCTATTTTATAAATGAAACCAGGAATGTTCTTATCTGCAAAGAACTCTTCTACGATTTCTGGTGTTCCATCAGTTGAACCATTGTCTTGAAATACATAAAAATCAATATGTCTCCAAACACTCTCAAGCATTCTATGAATACCCTTTGCTTCATTCTTGAACATTGAAATCATACAGATATTTGTACGAATTTCTTGCCCCGATTTATGTGCCCGAAGAAAATTATAATAACCCAGATACTGATCTAACTTTTTGACTGAACCTAGTTTTGATGCTTCTTCCGCATAAATTCCATCTGCCTCATAAGTAGGTTCAAATCTTAAGTTCTTTGCAACACTCCAACGAACCATATACTGTGAAGTATCAATCGTTGCAATCTTGGGTTCATCTGTAGGTTCTGTTCTGGGTTCTCCAGATGCCCAAACTTGCCCCCAAGTAATAATTGAGGCATCAGTATTGAGATGTGATTGAATATTATTCCACCAATCTGGATGAAGAACATTATCATCATCTAAAATATAAACCCAATCATTATCACTTGGATTTAAATTGTTTTTAATATATTCCAATCCAATGTTTCGGTTTGGATTTCCCCAAAGACCAGTATCTTGTGAATTAATTACCGTAGCATTTTCAACTGTATGTTCATTCTTTACAGTTTTATCAAATACTACAACCCACTCACATTCTTGTGGAATTGTTTTTGATATAAATTGAAGATTAAAGGGTCGTCTTGATGGTGTGACGATGAATACTTTTGAGTTATGATTTGAATTTAATGTCTGTAGAGGAACATCATTTCGGATTAGAACTAAAAGTTTATCATTATCCCATCCTTCAGAATATCTATTTTCGTGTTCTGTAGTAATAAAAGTAATTTCTGAAAAATACTTCTGAACTTCAATAAGTTCTTTTTTATAATCTTCTTCGTTACAATTTCTAAAAATATCCTCAATTACAAGAATTCCATTTTCTTTAAGATGATCAATACTATTTTTGATAAAACGAATTTGGTCTTCAAAGAGATGAGTGGAGTCTTCAACTATAATATCATACTTCACTCCAACTTGCTGAAGAGATGATTGTATAGAGTTCTCATCTTGAATGTTCATTTTTACATATTGAACATCTATAAGATTTTGATTTCTTGCATTTTCAATATAATCATCGTTATATTCAAATCCATAAATTTTTGCAAGAGGAAAGTAACGCCTCCAAATATTAATGGAGTCATTTTTTTCAATACCGATTTCAGCAACATTAATCTCTTCGTCTCTTAATGAAGAAAATAAGTCGTCATAAACTGGTGTATAAGGATGCCGATGTCCACTTGTAGTTTCTTTTGAGTATGGGCACTTATCACTTTGAAAATGCATCGCAATTTTACATAATTTTGATACCTTTCCAGTGCTATCAATAATAACTGATTTAATCATAACTTAACTCTCTCTTCAATCAATTTTAAAATTTCAGGATTTGTTTCTTGTTCTTCTGTAGGAGCATAGAGTGCTCTTGGTCTTGGGTCAGTTCCTTCTGGAGGTTCTGTAAGATAATAAACTGCTAAACTCTTTCTGTAAACTCCTTCTGGGCAAGTAATAGGTTCTGGAAACCCGTGCCAGCTATTTTGTGTTGTATCAAATAAAACAGCACGATTAAAAATATTATCTACTGTAACTATTTTTTCTTTTGGTCTATTTATTTGATTATTATGAGACCAAAATTCTAATCCACCACCCCATTCTGGGTTCCAATTTTCCGTTACATAAAGTATTAAATTTAGTTTTCTTTGAAGTTTTAGTTTTGGATGAATTGAATAGTCTAAATGAACATTCAGTTTTCCTCCTCTTCCGTGAATATGTAGTCCTCCACCGTGAAGACCAATATCAGGGTAAAGTTTTTCAATACCTGTAATTTCTTGAAGTTGTGAAATAAATTCTGTGGAATTTAAGTATGCAAGAATTTTATAAGTTTCTGCACCGAATGCATACCAATTATTACAAGACTTTTTATTTTCTAATGGGTTATTATAAAAAAACCAATAGTTGGAGTTATATTCTGGAAACTCTTGTGATATTTTTAGTGCTTGTTCTTCATCTAAAAATTCATCAATAATATAATGATAAAATGGGTGCATCATTTACTTATAATCATAAAGTTTTATTTCTTGATAAGATGAGTTACAAATCTCATTAATTTCTCTTTTAATTTCTGCTCTTTTATCATTTAACTTATAAACACTTCGTGCTAACTCTATAAACTCCTCATCAAATACTTGGTGACTTTCTTTTTGTCTTAATTGGTCTTCCACTTTCCATAAGGATTGATTGACTTCTCTTAATTCAATTACATAATTAAAGATAAATTGAGTGATTGTATTTTGAATTTCATTCAGTTCTTTAAGTTCTTTTTTTACATATTCATTATCCGCGAATAGTGCCTTAATTTCAAGAATTGTAATCTTATCAATCAGTTCTCCTACTGATACTGGAATTGTGATTTTCATAAACTTTGATATAATTCTTGAATTGCCTGATGTCTTTCTGGTGATTGTAGTGTTTGAGGATTAAATCCCGTAGCAAAAATAGTAATATTAGGATTGTTTAACATCTTTGCGACTTGATTGAGATGAACGAATGCTTGAGACAAATGAGGTTCTCCCATATTCATCGCTTCGCTGACTGCGTGAAAAGAATAGTTCGCCGCCTTTGTAATATCCTGAAGTTGTATTAGACAAACACTACATTTGATAAAAGTCAGTATTCTAAAAGTATCAAAATAAGGTTTTGAGACATTTAGAAACTCCTGACCGAACTCAAGTGCCTTGGAATAATTACCAATACTAAAATAATGATTGAAAATAAACCAAATGTAATACCAATTTGTTGGGTCTTTTTGATATTCTCTTTCACAAATATCAAGATAAAAAAGTTCTTTGGAGATTGATTTGTTTATTTTTTTGGTAATCTTAATCGTGGTATCCACAGAAACTTCTTCTGGATGGTTTTCGGTTGATACAAATACCGGCATTTCGTGAACGGCATTTTCCCATCTATAATTCTCTGTGCGATGAAATCTGGTATGAACCTCAAAGGATTGTTGTGGTTCATCCTTTCCATCATCATCAAATCTTAAGTGTTGAAACTTGGTAAAATCACCTTCAATCGCATCAAGTCCTTCTAAAAATAAATCATCTATGTTCTCATTAAAATCCAGAGAAAACGCCCAATCAGTCTTCACATAAGAGAGTGCCTGGTTTCTTACTTTGGAGAAATCAAACTCTTCTCTGGATTGTGGATGATAATAGACTTGAATACCTGCTTCTTTGAGAAGTTGTATAGTATTATCGGTGCTTCCAGTATCCACCACCACAGTATGAGAAAACTTCTTTGAGTTCTCAATAAACTTCTCAACATTCTTTTCTTCGTTTTTACAAATTGCGTAAAGTGTGACTTTCATAAGTATTTCTCCCAATCAATACAGGGTGCTAAAAACTCTTTTTGTGCGTGTGTAGAATAACCGGGAATACTTGATATAAGATTTTTCCCTCTTTGATTTAATTCAATAAACTTTGCGTGGTCGGCACTTGGTTCATAACCCACAGACCACTTCTTTTGTATAACATAATCTTCCTTTAATGTCTTAAACTTTGTCGCAAATGTATTTGTGGTAGAAGGAATAGGCATCCAGTGTGAAAGTTTGGTATGAAGAACTTTAGTCATAAAGTCCTTATACATCTCCTGATACTTATCTCCGTGGTCGTAGAGGGTCACATACTCAACCGGAAGAGTAAATCCATCCATAAGGATTTTATCCCACTCTGGACGGTGTATATAATCATCCTCCAGTAAATAAATGATTGTATCATTCTCAAAGTTTTGAGAAAGAATGTAATTAAGTGTCTCAATAAAACTTAAACTTTCTTTTCCACAATCAATCTCATAAACATTTTCTTCGTTCTTGAGAAAAGTATTCTCTCTTTCTCCGTGATGTTTATCATAGATGATTGTATAGTTAGTGGTTTCTGGATTATGAGTTCTCTTAAAGTTCTCAAATACTTTTTCTTTATCCCACCAATCTGGACGATTTTGAGATGAATACTGAAGATGTGAATAGTAGCAGTGTCTTAAAAAGACTTCAATTTTTTTCATATATGTTAAACTTATCGTATAGTTTAGTGTTCTCTTCACCTATAATTTCTTCTGGAGGTGGTGAAGTTCTTTGGAGTTTTTTTCTTATTTGATGAAGATTTTCAATTCCCCAAGCATCATCTTTCTCTTCTTCACAAGTATTTAGAATGTGATTAAAATCGTGTTGATGAGGTTCTATGTTTAGAAACTCATAGATTTTATTCAGTTCTTGTTCTGGTTTTTCTGTAAGGTCATTATAACACACTAAATGAATATTTTGTGAATAATGTTGTAGTCCATAGACCAAACTTTGATAGGGTTCGCAAACATAATTCCTCCATAAACACTCAATACGATTTGTTGTGTTGATTGATTTTCCTTCACTTCTTAAATGAGCATCTACAAAATTATCGGTTCCATTCTTTTCTATCAGTATAATATAAGACGCAAGAACCTCTGGTATTCTTCTGGTGGTCGCTATAATTTTTGGAGTTTGATGGAGATATTTTTCAATAGAAGAAACATTCTTACACCAACCACGATGTTTATCTAATACACAAGGTTTCTCTATGTGATTATAAAAGTTGGAGAGTAATGAATTATAGGTATTATATTGAATATTTTCTTTATCATATGTGTATTGAAGGTCAAGTTTAGAGAACCCATCATCAATCAAACACAACAAATCGGCAAGAGGAGATGTTGGAGTGGATTGTATTTTTGGATGTTGAGAAAGAATAGAACCTAATAATGTAGAACCACTTCTGGGAAGACCAGAAAGAAAATAAAGAGATTTCATATTGTTGAGATTTTATGGGTCTGGTTGATATTGGATTGCTGCTGTGAAAATATTCCCAGCAGAAGCAGATTTCCAATTGTTTCCTCCGGCAAATGTGGTTACAGGAATGCTTCTGTTTTTATCACTATTTTCACCCAGTTGTCCCGCATCTATATTTCTACCCCAAGTCCAAAGAGTTCCATCAGTTTTGATTGCTGCTGTGTGATTACCTCCACCATCAACTTGCTTCCAATTTGTTCCTCCGGTAAATGTAGTGACTGGAGTATTTGATGAAGCAGTACTATTGGTTCCAAGTCTTCCATCATTACCAACACCCCAAGTCCATAAAGTTCCATCAGTCTTGATTGCTGCTGTAAGTTGACCTCCACAAGAAACCTGCTTCCAATTAGTTCCACCAGCAAATGTGGTGACTGGAGTAGTTCTGTTTGGTGTAGTATCATTTGTTCCAAGACGCCCATTAAGAGCATAACCCCATAACCATAAAGACCCATCAGTCTTGATTGCTGCTATATGACTATCCCCGCAAGAAACCTGCTTCCAATTTGTTCCACCAGCAAATGTAGTAATTGGAGTAAGTCTGTTTGTGGTATCATTTGTTCCTAATTGTGCAACATCATTATTACCCCAAACCCAAAGACTACCATCGGTCTTGATTGCTGCCGTATTATAAGCTCCGGCAGAAACAGATTTCCAAGTTGTTCCTCCGGCAAATGTGGTGATTGGAGTACTTCTGTTTGCGGTATTATTAATTCCAAGTTGCGCCGTATTATTAACACCCCATAACCATAAAGACCCATCAGTTTTGATTGCTGCTATATGACTATCCCCGCAAGAAACCTGTTTCCAATTAGTTCCTCCAGTAAATGTGGTGACTGGAGTAGTTCTACCTGTAGTAGTTCCACTTTCATCAATTCCAAGTTGTCCTTGATTATTACGACCCCAAATCCAAAGAGTTCCATCAGTTTTGATTGCTGCTGTAAAATTACCTCCACAAGAAATCTGTTTCCAAGTGGTTCCTCCGGCAAATGTTGTGACTGGAGTAGTTCTGTTTGGACTAGTATCATTAGTTCCAAGTCTTCCATAACCAGAAGAACCCCAAACCCATAAGGAAGGTTGTCTAAAGTTTTCGGCAGGTACAAAGACATCATAGAAATCATAGACAATTCCGTTCTCTGTAAATTTATAATTGATGTCGTCTTTAGGCATTTACTTTTAATCTATGAGTTTGGAAAGATAGACAATAGGAGTATTCATTCTCTCACTCCATTTTCTTAAATACTCTATCACATTTCTATTTATTTCATTAATTTCTAAAACCTTAAGATACTGACCTTCCTCATTATTTTCCACAGAAATCAATACACCACACTTATCGGGACGATATTCTTCGTCTATGAGTTCTTGCGCCCAGGCACAGAAGTATTTCTCGCAAGATTTTGGTCGTGCCTTATGAACGCTACATCCGTTCTCACAAAGAAACTTACAGGACTTTCCGCCACCAAACTCCCATCCATAGGCATCTCCAATCAACCAAGTACAACAGGCAGTACAGGAACCACAGTCTCTCATTTTATATAATCCTTTTCGTTATATAATTTCATATACGGGTCGCATTCTTCTGGTTGATATAATGTTCCTGGATTTGAGTTGGGATTACTTCCAATCCAAAGTTCTCTATCTATTCTGTAATTACTATAAAGAAAGTCGTGATTTAATGATTGAATATGTTTCGCATTCGCCCACCAAAAGGTTCCGGTAAAATTATAAGTTCCTTTCACGGGTTGTGTAACTGTTCCATCTTCCCATAAGGTTTCTCCAACCGGACTTAAATTAGAACCCACACAATCATACTCATCCAACATTTTTACACACTCTTTCCACTTATCAATTACAAAATATTCCATCATCAATCTCCAGGCATTTACAGTTAAAGTTCCTTTGGAAACACCTTTCGTATGAAAATATAAGATTTTGTAATCTGGATTTCTATCGGCAAAGTTTTTTAAGTCTATAAGAGTTTCTGTTTCTTCTTTCCAATTACTATTTTGTTTTATGACTACCTTATCGGGAGCATTAAATACCTCACCATCTCCATTCACTCCAAAGTGAATATAATCTGCTGCCTCTATGAGACCAGAAGTATATAATCGGTGAAGTTGTTGTTGATAAATGAAAGCACTCATTCCCATTTGTGCTATGTGATAAAAGATTGCGATTTTCATAATGAGTAATTAGCAGTTTCCATTCCCTTATTCACATTTAATCCAAGAACCGGAACATTCAGTATCTTATCTCTCTCAATAAAGTGATAGAATGAATGTTCTATATCAATACCAGCGGTTATCATTATTGCTCCTTCCATATACTCAAAACTTTTTTCTAAAACACTCATCACATCATTAAATAAAAATCGGTCAAAAGACCATAGACCAGTCACAATACTTCCTTTACAACCATAAATGTTAGTATAAAGATTATCGGGATTTACAAATCTTTTCTCATAATCATAATATTTCATTACATACTTATTAGATAAAAAACTTGTTTTATAATCATTAATATCAAACTCATCATTTAGAGTATATCTTCCGGTTAATTTAAATACTCTATTTGCGTCACTAAAGGTATTATAAGTTTTCATATAATTTAATACCACTTGAAGACATCTACATTCCAACATAGATTTTCCATACACAAACTTTTCTGGTTGATTGTGTAGGTTCTCATAGATGTTTTTCATAATTATATCATCATAACATTCAATAAACAAATCACTTTGTTTCTCAAACTCTTCTCTATATTTTTCATCTATTCTAATTTGAGAACCTTCATAGATACAAATATAAGCATCAGGAACTTTTTCTTTAATGGATTTAATCGTATCTAATGTTTGTAGAAATCTTTGTTCTGTGGTATAAACACTAAAGTCCTTTTCCCCAAAGTGATTGAGTGCCGAACCGACTAAAAATAAAAACTTATAATTCATAATAACACGAAGAATGATTTGGAATAATTTTTTGATTGTTTAATATATTGAATACTCTTGATTTCCAAAGGTCTGGAATGGTTTCTGTAAAATCACTAATTCTAAAATAATGATAAGTTGCCGGATATAATGTTCCTGTTCCATAATTACCATAAGACCCTAATGCCCTATGATTATCGCCATCATAACCAATTGGATACATTAATTGATAAGGCATTCCAATCTCATCTGCTCTTAAGGATAAAATCTGTGCCGTATCCACCTGAATATTATTTTGAGAAAACCAACAAAGTTTGGGTTCTCCTAAAGTTTTCCAAGCATTTTGATGAACCATTAAACAAGAGGCAGCAGCATAGATACGATTTCTCATAGAAGTATGAGAAATATTCTGGGCGTTTCCGGCAAAGAACTTATTTTCTTTCACCCACTCATAAGTTTTCACCAGATTTTTCTTATGATGAGGCAAACAATCAATATCCAAAAAACAGGCAATCTCTTCTTGCTTCATTACCGAAGTCATAAAGTTTCCGTGTTCTCTGTAAATCTTATCATAATCTTCTTCGTAAGAATGTTTATGATACTCAACTTGTATATCTAAATGATTACATACTGCCTGATGGTCTTCTATGATTTGAGAAGAAAGATTATCAGTATAAAATGTATAAAACTTCATAAAAACTCCGTATTAAAACTGATTACTATTCTTCTTTCTTGTTCTTCGGTTGTGTAGTGGTCTAAATGACTTGGAAAAATAATTAACAAACCAGAATAAGGTTGTATTTTTGTTTCTGTAAAAATCAAGGGAACTGATTTTTTTCCTACCGAAACATAAAGAGCACCACTTAATCCATTATTCCCGTGATTGTGTTTTTTTAATTTACTCTTTGGTTCGGTAATATTAAACCAACTATTGATAAACTTAAAGTTTCCAAGGTCATACTGATTACAATACATTCTAACATACTGTTGAAGAATAAGATATAATCCCTTGAGTTGTTGATGTAATAAGATAGGCATTCCAACATTAAAACTGGAAATACCATTTGTGAGTAATCCGTGAGTGTTTGTTTGAGTTTGGAAAAGAACATTCTCAATACTTTTAAGATTGAGAAATGAGAGATTATACTGCTCTATCATTTAAAAACTCTCTTAATTCTTGTAATGGTTCAGTCCAATCTCTTGGTTTCTGTTGCTTAAAGAGATACACATTATCTCCATACCACCAAGACTTACCGGTAGAACTCGTCCATACATAATACTCCATAATCGGCACAAATACACATACTTTCTTTCCCATAGAAGCAGCAATATGTGCGATAGAGGTACAGGAAGTAATCACCAAGTCCATTTGAGATATGATAGAAAATGTATCGGTAAAGTTTCTGTCTTTAAGATGAAACTCCTTGATGTGATTTCTACAACTATTTGGAACTGGTGTATCACTCATCTGTAAAGAATAAAGTGAATGATTTGGATTAGTAATCGCATTCCATAAAGCAAAGAAATCCACACTTCTAAAATGTGCCTGCTCAAATCCAGAACCAGAGTTCCAGAACATTCCAATTTTATATTTGGTGTCCTGTTGTAGATAAGAATATCTTTTTTCTTTTTCTGGTAGTGGTTTGATATAAGGTTTTTGCCCCAAGTCTTCTACTTTGAGATTGAGATAATAGGGAAGAGCAAGAGCATAAACCCAACAGGCATCTTTAGGAAACTCTGGATTATCCCAAATCAATTCGGTTTCATACTGATTATAATTAAAGATTTGATGTAAGTCTTTTCTGGTTGTAGTCCAGATTGGTTTCATTCCCAATTCTTTGAGATGCTTCATAAACCGAACGTGTATGATTTCATCTCCGGCACCACACTGACTATCAATTATAATAGTTTGATTTGGTGTGATTGTTCCATCCCACTTTGGAAATGTTGGAACCTGTTTGTTTTTATATGCTTCCACTTCTCCTGCCTTGAGAAAGTGATGAAGTCCGGTATGAATATCATCTTTTCTAAAGTAATGACCGGATAGATTATGATATGCCTTTCTTTCTATTTCTTCTGGTAATGGTTTTTTGAGAAGATTAAATAAAAGTTTCTCTGCCTTATCATTTTGTTTGATTGCCGAATACGCAAAGGTTTCTTCTAACAGAAGTTCGGTGTCCTGTGGATTTTGTGATTTAATTTTTGAGATTTGAGTAATTGATTTTTCTGGGTAATTATTTTGATTATATGCGTTGATGAGATTTTTTGTTGTGATATATTTTTCTTCTTTTGATGCTGCTAATTTGAGTGCCTTTTCTCCATAGAGTATCGCATTTGTGAAATCTTTAATCTCAAAGAATATCTTTGCGACATCATTATATTGTTGGAAGTTTTCTGCTCTTTTTCCAAAAGCAAGTAGAAGTTGTATTGTGAGTTCTTTTTCTTGAAAATTATATAGGGTCTTTGCGACCAACTCAAGTGGGTTCATAAAGTCATAATGTTGTTATAGGTATTTAGATGTAATCTATGGTTTGGATTGCTACTACAGATAGATATCCTACAGAAACTTGTTTCCAGTTATTTCCACCGGCAAATGTTGTGACTGGAGTGCTTCTGTTTGTTGAGGCATTAATTCCAAGTGCTCCTTCACCACCACGTCCCCAAGTCCAAAGAGTTCCATCGGTTTTGATTGCTGCGACCATAGCATTAGACGCAGCAACTGATTTCCAATTCGTTCCGCCGGCAAATGTGGTGACTGGAGTACTTCTGGTTATAATAGTATTGTCTCCAAGTTGCCCGGAACTATTAAGTCCCCAAGTCCATAGAGTTCCGTCAGTTTTGATTGCTGCCGTAAATGACCCTCCACAAGCAACAGATTTCCAAGTCGTTCCTCCGGCAAATGTAGTGACTGGAGCATTTTGTTGATTACGATTATTAATTCCCAATTCTCCAGAATTATTCCACCCCCAAGTCCATAAAGTTCCGTCAGTTTTAATTGCTGCCATATGATTACTTCCACTAGCAACAGATTTCCAATTGTTTCCACCAACAAATGTAGTGACTGGAGTACTTCTGGTTGTAGTATTATTTGTTCCAAGTTCCCCCCGAGTACCAACACCCCAAACCCAAAGACTACCATCGGTCTTGATTGCTGCTGTACGATTACCACCGCAAGAAACAGATTTCCAATCATTTCCACCGGCAAATGTTGTAACTGGAGTACTTCTGTCTGTAATAGTATTGTCTCCAAGTTGCCCACCATTATTAGCACCCCAAGTCCATAAAGACCCATCAGTTTTGATTGCTACTGTATGTAAACCTTCACAAACAACTGATTTCCAGTCGGTTCCTCCGGCAAATGTTGTAACTGGAGTGTTTCTGGTTGTAGTAGTATTGTCCCCAAGTTGTACCCGACTATTATCACCCCAAACCCAGAGAGTTCCATCAGTTTTAATTGCTGCCCCATAATAAGTGCCGCAAGCAGTTTGTTTCCAATTATTTCCTCCGGCAAATGTGGTGACTGGAGTAGATGCTGCTCCACCCCTATTAATTCCAAGACCAGCAAAACCCCAAGTCCAAAGTTCAGGAGTAACCACCAGACCAGTTGCCCCAGAACTTTCTAAAATGGTTTCATAAACACTCAAAAGATAATCTTTGGTGACTAACTTTTTTCCTAAATCAACATTATTACTATCCTTAAAGTTAGTCGTTGGTTCATAAGGCATCTGGAAGTACCTCCTCTACTGGTTCTCTTATAATCACATTATAAACATCCTCTCCAGTCTCACAAGCGTCAATCTCCTGAACCTTTGAATATTCCCAGTCAAATGCTTCTTGTACTTTCGCATCAATTTGAGAAATTACATACTCAAGTTCCGTTGTGGTAATTTCCATCCAAACATCATTCGCAAACTTAAAGTTATGAGGTCCGGGTGAAGACACTAACTTACTCACAAAGGATACTCTTTCTTCTCTCGCAGTAGAAACCTGAACGATTGTTTCTCCCAAAGTAACATCAATTATCTGTGTTTCTTTTTGTCTTCTAATGTCTGGTAGTTGTGACTTATACTCTTGTTTAATTTGGTCTAATGTCTTATCAAGTATGGGATAAGTAAATTCAACTCTTACAGGAATTTTAACTATTGGTATTACTTCTGGTTCTGGTAATACTTCTGGTTCTGTTTCTACCTCTGGTTCTGGTTCTGGTACTACTTCTGGTTCTGGTTCTGGTACTACTTCTGGTTCTGGTACTACCTCTGGTTCTGGTACTACCTCTGGTTCTGGTACTACTTCTGGTTCTGGTTCTGGTACTACTTCTGGTACTACTACCTCTTCAATAATTTCCCAAGAAAAGTTTCCTAAAAACTGAAATCTTCCGTCGTATTCTGGTATGTTTTGGACTGCCGGAATTAGATATGTGTTCTCATCAAATGTAAAGGGAGCATTCTCATAATCTCTTGGAGATACTCTGGCGTCTATTTCAAGGTCTTCTAGTTCTCCGTTTATGAGACGGTAGTTCCACTGGATTGGTCCCAGAATAAGTTGAGAATTGTGAATGAGTGCGTACATAATACTTTATAGTTATTTATTATGATAGATCAACATTAAGACCTGATTGGATTGCTGCTGTATCAAATCGTCCGCAAGAAACCTGTTTCCAGTTGTTTCCTCCGGCAAATGTGGTGACTGGAGTACTTCTATTTGTAGTATCATTTGTTCCAAGTCTTCCACTATCTCCACGACCCCAAACCCATAAGGTTCCATCAGTTTTGAGTGCTGCCGAGTGTTCTATATTACCAGCAACAGATTTCCAATTGGTTCCACCAGAAAATGTGGTGACTGGAGTGCTTCTATCTGTATTAGAAAAATTACCAAGTTGTCCGTACAAATTAAAACCCCAACCCCAAAGAGTTCCATCACTTTTAATTGCTAATATATGTGCTGCCTCACTACCAACAGACTTCCAATTGTTTCCACCGGCAAATGTTGTGACTGGAGTAGTTCTGCCGTTAGTATCATTAACTCCAAGTTGCCCGGAACCATTAGAACCCCAAGTCCATAAAGATCCATCGGTTTTAATTGCTGCCGTACATCTATATCCAGCAACAACAGATTTCCAAGTGGTTCCACCAAGAAATGTGGTGACTGGAGTATTTCTTTGTGTAGTTGTATTATCACCCAATTGTCCCGCATCATTACGACCCCATAACCATAAGGAACCATCAGTTTTGATTGCTGCTATGTGACCAGTTGAATTAACAAATCCTAACGAAGAAGAGACAGATTTCCAATTGGTTCCACCAGCAAATGTGGTGACTGGAGTACTTCTTGTTGTAGTATTATTGGTTCCTAATTGTCCAGTATTATTATCACCCCAAGTCCAAAGAGTTCCATCAGTCTTGAGTGCTACATAATGATAACCTCCACTAGCAATAGATTTCCAATTGGTTCCACCAGCAAATGTGGTGACTGGAATACTTCTATAAGTTACATCATTAAGTCCAAGTTGCCCTAAATTATTACGACCCCAAGTCCATAAAGACCCATCGGTTTTAATTGCTGCCCTACTGCTTCTTCCACCAGCAACTTGTTTCCAAGTGGTTCCACCAGCAAATGTGGTGATTGGAATACTTCTGGTTGTTAAATCATTAGTCCCCAATTGTCCATCAAAATTTTGACCCCATCCCCAAAGAGTATCACCCACAAACTGGTCTATCAACCAATAATCGGTCACAAAATAATCCTCAATATCTCCAAACTCATCTGAAAGAAATTGATTAGGCATTTAATCTATCCTCCAACTCCTCAATACGAACTTGTTGTTCTTTGATTGCCTCAATCAATACTGCGACTATGTTTCCATAAGAAACTGATTTTAGACCATCTGCCATCTCAACCACAACTTCTGGTATGACCTCCTCAACATCTTGGGCGATTAAACCAATAGAAGGTTTGTTGGTATTATTCTTCCAGTTGTATCTAACACCTGTGAGTTGTTTTACAATCTCTATGGAGTTTTCTATGGGTCTTATGTCTTCTTTTTGTGTTCTGTCGGACAGAGAAGTAAATACCGTGGCGGATAGAGTTCCAGAGGAAGGATTGAATTGAAGTTTTGTTGAGGATACATTTAAGGTTTGTGCGGTTCCTGATGTAATGTCCTCAAATATTGGATATCTAACCGCATTCGTAGAAGTATCATCACTAATAGATACAGCAGCAGAAGAAGTCCAACTTACTCCGGCACCGGTTGAGATTAAAACACTACCGGCCGCCCCAACATTATTATTAAAATCATAAAGACCAGCACGAAGTCTTATGTTTCCATTTACATCCAGTTTTTGACTTGGATTTGTGGTTCCTAATCCTATATTTCCACCATAAGGTCCAAGTTGTATTGTTCCATTCGCATCCACATCAATACTTGGAATACCGGATACATCATTTACAGAATATATTGACCCTGTGGTTAGATTATTTGTAATTGAGAATAACTGACCTGCCGAACCTTCCCAACTTAAGGTTCCGGAGTTAAGAGTATCATAAGGAACTATATCAATTATGGTTCCAATACCAAGTGTTCCGGTAGAAGGATTGAATTGGAGTTTGGTTGAAGAAACATGAGAAGTTTTAGCAATTCCTGATGTGACTGAAAGAATTCCAACATACCAGTTTGAATTTGTTGTGGTGTTATCAAATACAGTAAATCCTCCATCACCTGCACCTTGAACTCCTTGAGCACCTTGTGTTCCTGTTCCACCTGCACCTTGAACTCCTTGAGCACCCTGGACACCTTGAGCACCTTGAGTTCCTGTTCCAACTGCACCCTGGACACCTTGAGCACCCTGGACACCTTGAGCACCTTGAGTTCCTGTTCCAACTGCACCCTGAGCACCTTGAACTCCCTGAGCACCCTGAACTCCTTGTGCACCTTGAACTCCCTGAGCACCCTGAACTCCTTGTGCACCTTGAACTCCCTGAGCACCCTGAACTCCTTGAGCACCTTGAACTCCC
>Ga0180438_10004319_pt1 | contig 20522 bp, 15 predicted proteins | sample SS_ome_12_FD_132455 | JGI IMG/M metagenome (GOLD analysis project Ga0180438, IMG submission 132455) | Hypersaline lake sediment archaeal communities from the Salton Sea, California, USA - SS_3_D_2 metaG | ecosystem: Environmental > Aquatic > Non-marine Saline and Alkaline > Hypersaline >... | reverse complement strand
TATGTAGTTCAAACTTGCTTCAAGCTGTTCCCGGCAATCGCAGCGAAGGGAAAACCAGATGTCTCCGGTGTGGCACTCAGAATGGATGCGAACCGGGCAGGCTTCGGCGCCCCGGACCTCTCCGCGGACCATTGCCGTGTGCTCTTTACCGTCTCGATGGTCGAGAAAACCGTAGATCGTAAAAATCCCGAAACGCGTCGGGAGTTTCGCCTTGCTCACAAGCTCGATTTCTCCGGCTTTGTGTTTTTTCCCGCGCTTCGGCGAAGAATCTAGAACAACTTGTTCGGCGCCGTCAATCAGCTCATAATGAGCCGCTGCCGCTCCATCTCCGCGGGCTGTCATCATTATCTCCCAATATAGTATTTTGACTATTCTCTAAGATGTCGTTTATATAATACGTTCATTGTCCGGCCCGGGTCAAAAGCTTTTTTCAAAAGATCGCTCCCTACGGTCGCGATGTCCTCGCCCAGCTTTGCTGGTCTCGTAATCTTGTCAGCCGGTGAGCTGCTTGTGTATAGTGGTTTCTGATGAAGTCGACGCCGCGGATCACGGTGAGTTACGCTCAGAGCTTGGACGGGCGTATCGCTACCTCCACGGGGGATTCCCGCTGGATCTCCTGCACCCGGACTCTGACCCTGGCACATCGGCTGAGACGGGATCATGAGGTCATCCTGGTGGGCATCGGGACCGTGCTGAGGGACGATCCGGAGCTCAGCTGCCGCCTCAAACGCAGCTCCCGGTCTCCGGTTCGGGTGATCCTGGATTCCCACCTGCGTCTTCCTCCGAATTCGACGATCGTCCGTACCTGTAAAACCTACAGGACGATCGTATACACGCTCCGGGACGCGGCCGAAGACGGAACAGGGGGCGCGGCGGTAGTCGATATCATGGCAGGCAATGCTGCGGCAGGCGCCGGCGTCGGTCGGCGTGAAGATCTGGAGCAGGCCGGGATCGAGATTTGCGAGGTCGGGGCGGACTCCCAAGGCCGGGTTTCGGTTGCGGAAGTGGTGGAGGACCTGGCGCAGCGGGGTTTTCGGAGCATCTTCGTAGAGGGAGGCGCAAAGGTGATCACCTCCTTTCTGCGGGCGGGTCTGGTTCACCGGATGATTGTGGTAACAGCTCCGGTCATTATCGGTCGAGGGGTAGAGGCAATTGGAGAGCTCGGGATCACCTCTCTGGGGAAGGCGCTGCGGCCTCGTAGCAGCCGTGTAAGACGTTTAGGTACCGATCGCGTCTGGGAGCTGCTTTTCGATGGAGATTAAGGCCAAAGCTCTGTACTTCACCGCTCCGGGGACCGTGGAGATTCGGGAGGAAGAGTGCCGGCCGGTGGGGGAGCAGGTTCTGGTCCGTTCGCGCCTGATCGGGATCAGTCACGGAACCGAAATGCTGGCCTTTCGCGGGCAGATGCCCCAAGAGCTCGAAGCCGACGCCTCCCTGCAGGCTCTGAGCGGTGCCCTCGAATATCCGTTGAAATACGGATACATCAACACGGGAGAAACGGAATCCGGCCGCAGGGTTTTTGCCTTTTATCCCCATCAGGATCTGTTTTTCGCCGAACCGCAGCAGCTTGTCGAGCTGCCCTCCCAGCTGGACTTCGCCGACGCGGTCTTTCTGGCGAACATGGAGACCGCTTTGGGCATCGTTCACGATGCCAATCCCCGCTTCGGCGAGTGTGTGCTGTTGATCGGGCAGGGAGTCGTGGGTTTGCTGACAGCCGAGATCCTGATGCGAGGGGGTGCCGTGAAGGTGATCACCGTGGAGCCCTGTGCCAAACGCCGCCGAGCTTCCGAAGCGATCGGCTGCGTGGCCCTCAGGCCGGGAGCGGAGCTGCGGGAGCGAATCCTCGAGCATACGGAGGGGCGAGGCGTGGATGTTGCCGTCAACGTCAGCGCCTCGGCCGAGGGGTTGCAGCTGGCCATCGACAACCTGGCGTTCGAGGGAGTTGTGGTGGAGGCTTCCTGGTACGGAAGCCGGCAGGTGACCCTGGATCTGGGCAGAGCATTTCATCGAAAGCGGCTCAAGCTGCGCAGCAGCCAGGTGTCACGGATCGATCCGGCCCTGACCGGCAGGTGGGACAAGGCCCGCCGCCTGGACCGGGTCCTGGAACTGCTTCAAGCGATTCGGCCTTCCCGCTACATCAGCCACCGCTTCGCCCTTGATCGGGCTCAGGAGGCGTATGAGCTGTTGGAAAACCACCCGCAGCGAAGCATTCAGATTGTGCTGGAACCATGAAGGAGTGAGCTATGTATCAAGTCGGCATTAAAAACAGGTTCAGGGCGAGTCACTTCCTGGTCGGTGATTTTGCAGAGGAAACACTTCCTCATGAGCACGAATACGTAGTGGAGTGGATCTGCGTGACCAACGTGCTGGATGAGAACGGTTTTTCCGTTGACATTGCGGTGATGGAGGAGGAGCTCCAGCATCTGATCGATGAGATTCAAGGCAAACTTCTCAACGATCTGGAGTTCTTCAAAGACCGCCAGGTGAGTGTGGAGAACATGGCCCACTACATCCATACGGCTCTTGTGCGTGCGTTGAATCGACGCAGCTTTTCTCAGGAATCGATCGTGGAGTTTCAGGTGAAGATCTGGGAATCCGAAACCGCCTGGGCGGCTTATATCCATTCGTAACGAATGAGGTTGCTGTTTGTCATCTACGGTTCTCTCGACCAGATATCCGGGGGGTATCTGTACGACAGGAAGGTAATCGAGTACCTCAAGGGGCGGGGGGTTGAGGTCGACTGCCTGCAGCTGCCGGCATGTCCCTACATCCTCTGTCCTCTTCACAGTTTCTACGCCCCCCTGCGGCGGTTGTTTCGGGGCTCCCAATCCGGGAGCTACGACTGCATCGTTATCGACGAGCTCACCCATCCGTCGGTTTTTCTTGCCGTTTCCCGGCGAAAACGTTCCCGCCCGCCCGTGGTTGTTCTGCTGCATCACCTCAAGATCCAGGAACGGATCGGGCCCCTTCTCAAGATCGTCGCCCGCTCTATGGAGCGAAGGCTGCTTCGCCGCTGTGACCAAGTTATCGTAAACAGCCACACAACCCGACGTACCGTGGGCGAATTGACAGGTTCGGCGGCGGTGTATGTCTGTCCTCCGGGCAGCGACACTTTGGTTCAGAATCCTGCGGTGAAGGGTGGCGGCGGAGAGAGGTCCGCTCCGGCTGCTGCGGAAAAGCCCGTGCGCCTACTCATCACGGGTAATATCATCCCCCGCAAGGGGCATGATCTCCTGATCCGAATGCTCGCCGAGCTGTCCGACCTGAGCTGGGAGCTGCGCGTCGTTGGAGCCGCGGTCGATCCCCGCTACAAGAGAAGGGTTGACCGGCTTGTACGACGATACGGACTGGAGGATCGCATAATCTACACCGGGGTTCTCTCCGGGGAAGTTCTGCGCAGGCAGTACCAAGAGGCGGATCTGTTTGTCTTTCCCTCCCGTTATGAAGGTTTCGGAATCTCCCTGGCCGAAGCTATCCGCGCAGGACTGCCTTTTATCGCCTTTGCTTCCGGGGCGATCCCTGAGGTTAGCGGCGGTCAGGGATTGCTCGTGCCTGAGGGGGACCTGGTGAGTTTTCAGCGTTATCTGCAACGGTTGATCTCCGATCCGGTGTTCAGAGAACAGTCGGCCGAGCTTTCCCGAGGGCTGGCTGCAGATTTGCCGACCTGGAGGCAGACAGGCGAGAGTTTTTTGCAGGCTATAAAAGAGATCATTTGAAAGGAATCAGCGGAAGTGGAAAGAGAAGGATCGCCGAACTCCGATTTTCTCTCCTATCTGGAGGCCAAGTTTGCGATCGATACGGCCAGCCTGAATACTTCCCTCTATGCTCAGTTCCAGGATCATCTGCGCCACGCGGTCAATCTCCGAGTCCTGGATCTGGGCACCGGAACCGGTGCCATGCTTCGGCGGATCTTGGAGCTGGAATTATCCGGGCAGGTAGAACTGTTCGGCCTGGATCAGGAGGAGCGGATTCTGGCTGCGGGAGTGGATCGCATAGAGCAGGTCCTTCTAGGTCGGGGATACAGTATCGGTGAAAAGAGGCGGAGCCCCGGAATAAAATCGATCCGCGGGGGGAAAGGGAGTACCGACATACGGGTTGAGTTCCTGCGGGGAGATCTTCTGGATAAGCGCATCATCGGGAAGCTCGAACCGTTCGACTGTATCACCGCCCATGCCTTCATGGATCTGATGCCCCTAAAACGCGCGGTGGCGATTGTTCGAACGCTGCTGAGGGCTGACGGTGTGTTTTACCCGACTCTGAACTACGACGGGCTTACCGTCCTGTTGCCGGAATACGAGGAACCGGGCTTTGAGCGGCGGCTGCTTCAGATCTACAATCGGTCCATGGAGCGCAGGCGGAGCGGAGGCAGGAAGACGGGAGGGTCCTTGAGCGGACGGCGGTTGTATCGAGCGTTGCTCGAGGGAGGCTTTTCGATACTGGGGGTGGGCTCGAGCGACTGGAACGTTTTTCCTTCAGGGGGCGCGCACGCTGAAGAGCAAAAGCTCTTCCTCACGGCGATTCTCTCGATGATCGCCGGAGAGGCGCGCCGGTCCCGGACCGAGTCGACGGCAGGGACGGCTGCCGTCGATCCGAAGCTGCTGGCCGATTGGTACGCTGAGCGGTGCGAAGCCATGGAGAACGAGCGCCTCTCCCTGATCGTCCACCAGCTCGACCTGTTGGCGACGCCGGCCTGAGGGGAAACGTCTGCACCGGGTGCATGTTATGAGTCGGCTTTCACGGGTAGTTCCGCTGATTCTCATCCTTGCCGCAACGACGATCTTTTGCGATTCCGATCATCCGGAGCTCCTGCAGCGGATCCTCTTCGGATCCTGCGTGCTGCAGTCCAGGCCGCAACCGATTTTTACCACGATCGCAGCAGCGAATCCCGATTTGTTCATATTTCTGGGAGACAACATCTATGCCGACACGATCGACATGGCGGTGATGCAGCGCGCGTACGATCAACTTGCGGCGAGCTCGTCGTTTCAACGGCTTTTGGAACGCTGTCCGGTTCTGGCCGTTTGGGATGATCATGACTACGGAGCCAACGACGCCGGGTCCGAGTATCCGAAGAGAGAAGAATCCAAGGAGCTTTTTCTCGATTTTTGGCAGGAACCGGAAAATTCTCTCCGCCGGAAGCGAGCGGGGATCTATGCAGCGCATCTGTACGGCCCGGTCGGGCGGCGCGTCCAGGTGATCCTGCTCGATACCCGAACCTTCCGGGATTCCCTGGTGCGGGGAAATCCCAAGCCCACGGATGCCCTCGGTCCGTACGTAGCCAATCCGGACCCTGCTGCAACCATACTGGGAGAGCAGCAATGGCGGTGGCTGGAACAGCAGCTTACCCGGCCTGCCCGGATCCGGATCATCGTTTCCAGCATTCAGGTTATCCCTGAGTTCAGCGGCTGGGAGTCTTGGGCGAACTTCCCCCTCGAAAAACAGCGTCTTCTCGATCTGATTGCAGACCGCGGGGTTGAGGGCGTCATTTTCATCAGCGGAGACCGGCACTTCGCCGAACTCTCGGTTCTGCGGCGCGAAGGGGGGTATCCGCTGTACGAACTGACCTCCAGTGCGCTGAATCTGCGACACCCCAGCGGTCTGACCGGTGCCAACCAGCTCCGTATCGACGGAACCTACCTGAGGGAGAACTTCGGGGAGATTCGGATCCGCTGGAGTGCGCGGCCGCTTGTCTCTCTGAGCATTCGAGATCTCGAGGGCAAGGTTCGCCTTGAAACAAGCTTCCCCCTGGCTGATTTGACCTCCACCACCCACTGATCCCACAGTCCTTCACGAGGCCGTAGGTAGGATCCGCGGTTCACACAAACGAATTCTATGATAGAATGGGCGTCGGGATTCGGAGATGGCTAAAAAGTTGAAGAAAAAACTGGGATTCCTCGAGGTGTTTTCGATCGCTACCGGAGCCATGATCAGTTCCGGTTTGTTCGTCCTCCCTGCCGTGGTCTACCGCAAAGCCGGACCTTCCATCCTGCTCTCCTACTTCATCGCGGCCCTGCTGGTAGTACCGGCAATGCTCAGCAAAGCGGAACTGGCCACGGCTATGCCTAAATCCGGGGGTTCCTATTTCTTCGTGCACCGAAGTCTGGGACCGCTGTTCGGAACCTTTGCCGGTCTGGCCTCCTGGTTTTCGTTGAGCCTCAAGAGCGCCTTTGCGCTGGTGGGGATCGGAATTTTCCTAGCTCCTCTGGTTCCGATGTTCCCCGGCTACATGGTGAAGATGATCGCCGTGGCCTTTGCCCTTCTGTTTACAGTGCTCAATATCTTGAGCGTGAAGGAGAGCGGGCGGTTTCAGGTGGTGTTGGTCTTGTCCCTGCTGGCCATCCTGCTCATCTACATAGCTACCGGCATTAGACTGGTCGATGCGCAGCACTACTCGCCCTTCGCTCCCCAGGGTTGGCCGGCGGTTTTCACGGTTACCGGCATGATCTTCGTCTCCTTCGGCGGATTGACGAAAATCGCAGCCGTGGCAGAGGAGATCAGCAAACCCCAGAAGACGATTCCCCGTAGCATGTTCGCCTCCTTTCTCGTCGTCTCCGTTGTATATCTGGTGGCGATTTTCGTTACCGTGGGGATATTGGGACGGGTCGAATTCGAGAACACCTTGGCTCCGCTGTCCACGGCGGCAGCAACCTTCAGCGGACAGGCCGGATTTCTGGTACTCTCGATCGCGGCCATGCTGGCCTTCATCACTACCGGTAATGCCGGGCTTCTTGCCTCCTCCCGCAGTCCTCTGGCCATGGCCAAGGACAATCTGCTTCCCGCCTTCTTTGCCCGGGTGAATGTGCGGCTTCAGACGCCGGTAGTTGCAATCCTGCTCACCTCGGCATTCATGGTCGCCATGATCGTTTTCCTGGATTTGGAAAACCTGGTCAAAGTAGCTTCCACAATGAAGCTGCTGCTCTTCGCCTTCGTCAATCTATCGGTGATTCTGATGCGGGAGAGCAAGATCGTCTCCTACAAGCCATCTTTTCGTTCTCCCCTCTATCCGGTTCTGCAGATAGGCGGCACCGTTGTCTATTTCCTCTTGATCGTTGAGATGGGCCTCATTCCCCTGTTGTTGACCGGGGCGTTTTTTACCGCCAGCCTGCTGTGGTACTTCCTCTACTCCCGTTCCCGGAATCTCCGGGAATCGGCTCTGCTTCATGTGGTGGAACGTATAACCAACCGCGAGCTCCGCAGCGACACCCTGTCGCAGGAGCTCAAAGAGATCCTCATTGAACGGGACGAGATCGTCGAGGATCGTTTTGACAGAATCATCAAATCGGCCGAGATCATCGATTTCAGCGAATCCGTAGACAAAGAGGGCTTGTTTCGGGTGCTGGCGGAGATCTTTGCCCGGAAGTTCGACGCCGCGCCGACGGAGATCCACAAGCTTCTCACAGATAGGGAGTACGAGTCCACCACGGTGATTCATCCGGGTCTTGCCATTCCCCACATCGTTGTTGACGGAACAGGGCGGTTCGAGATCGTAGTGGTCCGATCCCGGGAGGGAATAGATTTCGGGAAGGAAACGGATCCGGTAAAGGTTGTGTTCGCCCTGGCCGGCACCAGAGACGAAAGGAACTTCCATCTCCAGGCGCTGATGGCTATAGCCCAGATCGTACAAAACCCGGAGTTTCTCTCTAGCTGGCCGCGGTTGCGCAACACCGAAGAGCTGCGCAGCCAGATCCTCCTGGCTCAGCGAGTTCGAAAAGCGTCTATATAATAAATCAGTCTCCGACCAGCACCGTTGCCCTGAAACGTCCCGAGCCCAGATACTCGATCTGCTCGACCCGAGCCTTTCCCGTAGAGCGGCTGTCTTCGCTGATTCCAGCAAGGAGAGCCTGCTGGAGGGGCTGGGGGAGAACGCCGGATGGCCGTACCCCGGAATCTGACGATCCGGGATAGGAGAATTGGACCACGTAGGATTCCGTGGTACGGCGGGATGCCGGTCGTGCCCCCGAGCCGGGCCATTCGGAGGGCCGTGTAATATCGATGATCAGGTCATAGCCGTACACGGTGTACCCTCCCACGGATTCGGCCAGGACCCGCTGCTTGCGAACGATCCGGTATCCCGCACCGGTATCGAAGCGGACCTCATCGCCATGGAGGGAGAACTCGGTCCAGAGCATTGCCGCCAGAGAGGTAGGCAGGAGATAGCGCTCCAGGAACATCTCGGCACTTTCTGAGCTCATCGTGCCGTCAAGGATCCAGAACACCCGGGCTTCCTGCTTGCCCGTAGGTTCTTCCGCCCGGCCGGATGGAAAAGCCGAGCAGGACAGCAGGATGAAGATTAGTACACTGGCAGATATGTATCTTGCGACTTTGTTCATATTCCCCAGTATAGCGCTTCTGCAGCACGGATACAGGAGAAAAGCGTAGAAAAGCTTCAGCTGCTTACAGACCCGTCTGGGCGTCGAACAGTCCTTCGTAGAGGATCGTAGAGAGGTAGCGTTCCCCAGAGTCCGGCAGGATGACCACGATCGTCTTGCCGGCGAACTCCTCCAGCTTGCCGATCCGCACCGCCGCTACTGCAGCCGCTCCACAGGACAGCCCGGCCAGGATACCTTCCTCTCTGGCCAGTCTGCGGGCGTACTCGATAGCCTCTTCATTCTCCACCTGCTCCACCCGGTCGATCATGCCGAGATCCAGATTTTCGGGGATAAATCCCGCACCGATTCCCTGGATCTTGTGCGGCCCTGGTTTGAGTTCCCGCCCCGCCAGGGCCTGGCTGATTACCGGGCTTCCGGCGGGCTCGACAGCCACGGTCGTGATCTTTTTACCCATCTTGTCTTTGATGAAGCGGGAAATCCCCGAAATGGTGCCACCGGTACCCACCCCGGCCACCAACACGTCGATTTCCCCGTCCGTATCCGCCCAGATCTCCGGCCCCGTGGTAGTTTCGTGGATTCGAGGATTGGCGGGATTCTTGAACTGCTGCAGAAGCACGTGCTTCTGCGGATCGCCGGCTACGATTTCCTCGGCCTTGGCCAGAGCCGCCTTCATTCCCTTGGATCCCTCAGTCAGATGCAGCTCGGCCCCGAAAGCCTTGAGGAGTTTGCGTCGCTCCACGGACATGGTATCCGGCATGGTGAGGATCAGCTTGTACCCCCGGGCGGCGGCCGTGAATGCCAACGCGATTCCCGTGTTGCCGCTGGTGGGCTCCACGATTATTTTGCCAGGCTTGAGCACCCCCCGTTTCTCCGCATCCCAGACCATGGATGCGCCGATGCGGCATTTAACCGAATAGGCCGGGTTTCTGCCTTCGATCTTTGCCAGAATCCGGGCTTTCCCCTCCGGCAGTCTGTTGAGTCTGACCAGCGGTGTGTTTCCGATTGCCAGGGAGTTGTCTTCGTACACTTTGGCCATATTTTGCCTCCGATTGGTGATTTTATTGTACTACGGGCGGCTCGAAGAAGCAAATCTGATTGTTTCAATCAGGATTGCTGCCGTGCTCAAATCTTGACTTAATCTCGGCGAAGCTTCAAGCTCAATGTTCCGAGAATAGAACTAACAATGACCGCATTATACTGGATCGACGTCATTGCCCTCAGCTCCTCGGCGGTTGTTGCCATCGCCCTGATTCTCACAGTGCTGGGGACCGGGCTACGACGCTCGCTCAACCAATCCTTTGCCCTGTTCGCCGCAATGGAGGCGTTTTGGGCGATTTCTTCTCTGCTGTTGCGCCTGTCCCTCTGGTTGGATATCGGTTCTCCTCTACTGCTGGCGGAGCTGGCCGGTTTGGGGATCGGTTTGATGAGCGTAACGCTTCTCGGTTTCGCCGCCCGCTACTTTGGCCGATACAGCCGCTGGCCTGACGTAGCCTGCCTGGCCGGCCTGGCGGTTGTCGCGGTGTCCTCGGTTTTCCTGTTTCAACATCGCATCATTTTCAATCCCCGCCTGGTAGCCAACGGTGCGGTCATCTTGCAGCTCAGTCGGCTGGCTGTGTTCCTGGCCCCGGTACCGATCCTCTTCCTGCTCTGGTCCCTGATCCTCTTCTGGAGCAACCGCCGCCGGGTCGGAGAACGGTACTTTGCCTTCAGCGTGCTCGTCATTCTTTTCGGTGTCCTTGCCGGAGGAATCCTCAATCTCCCCTTTCCCGTTCTCTCGATAACCAACACCATTGGTGTTTCTTTGATCGGATTCGGGGTAATTACTCGCCAGTTGCTGAATCCACTGCGGGAGCGGGAGACCCGTTTGCGGGTGGTCAACAAGATCGCCGCTACGGTGGGAAGAAGCCTGGAGATAGATGCCTTGATGGAAACGGTCTATCAGGAAGTGACCCCGTTGTTCCGTTCGGACGCTTTCTTCGTCGCACTGTACGAGGAGGATAGCAATGAGCTGGAGTTTCGCCTCCAGGTCGACGAAGGAATACGGGAACCGCCGGATCGGCAACGTCTGGGCACCGGTCTTACCTCCTGGGTCATTCAGAATAAGAAGCCGTTGTTGATCACCGACTTCGATCGTATTCCCGACGGAATTCCCAAACCGGAACTGTACGGCACCATGAAGATGCCCGCCTCCTGGCTAGGGGTGCCGATGCTGGTGGGGAACAAGGCTATCGGCGTGATCTGCATTCAGACATACCAATCCCGTCCCTACGGTGAGGAGGAACGGCTGTTGTTATCCACGATCGCCGAACAGGTTGCGGTGGCCGTGCAGAACGCCCGGCTGTACGAAGCCGTGGCCCGGGAGTTGTCCGAGCGCCGTCATACCGAACGGAAATTGAGGGAGTCGGAGGAGAAGTTCCGCAATCTGGCAGAGCAGTCTCCGAATATGATTTTCATCAATTCTCGAGGGCGCGTGGTATACGCCAACCGCAAGTGCGAGGAGGTGATGGGCTACAGCCGGGAAGAGTTCTATGACGATGAGTTCGACTTCCTCAGCCTGATCGATCCCAAGGATGTCAGCCGTGTACAGGAGGCCTTCGGTAGGCATTTGGCCGGGGAGGAGGTCCCTCCCTATGAGTATGGACTGCTTACCAAGTCAATGCAGAGCCTGGATGCGATCATCACCACGAAGCTCATCAAATACGAAAACCAGCCGGCTCTTCTCGGTATCATCACCGACATCAGCGCCAGGAAGCGCACCGAACGCCTGCTCCAGGCGCTGAACAGCGCCAGTGCGGCGATGGAACAGGCACAATCCCCCGATGCGGTATTCGCTGCCGCCGGGGAGCGGTTCAAACAGTTCGGATTCTATTCGGTCGTTTTTCTCGCTGACGATGACCTGCAATCCCTCAAGCTCCAGTACACCAGCTATGATGCCCAGATTCTGGAGAAACTGAAAAAAATGATCGGGATCGGACTGGAGAACTTCTCCCTGCCCGTGGTTGACGGAGGTGTACTGGATCAGGTGGTCAGATCCAGACAGACGGTTTTCAGCAGGGCTCAGGAGTCGTTTCAGCGGAGTTTTCCTAAGTTGCAGAAGGACTCGGTAGACAAGATGATCGATTTGCTGGGGATCACCAAAGCCATCTCGGCTCCTCTGGTGCCCGAGGACCAGGTTATGGGGATGCTGTCCGTTCAATCCGAGGATCTCAGTGCCGACGATATCCGCGCGGTTACTGCCTTCGCCAATCAGATGGCCACGGCCTGGCGGAAGACGAAATTGGTGGAAGATCTCAGAGAGAGTCTTGAGGAGCTGCAGACCACTCAGGAACAGCTGCTTCAGGCACAGAAGATGGAGGCGGTGGGCAAGCTGGCCGGGGGAATCGCCCACGATTTCAACAACCTGTTGACTGCGATCAAGGGATTCACGGAGCTGCTCCTGCGGCGAAGCGACAGCGATGATGCGGCGCATAGCGATCTCATGGGAATCAAGAAGGCTTCGGAGCAGGCGGCGCGCCTGACCCGTCAGCTTCTGTCCTTCAGCCGCAAGCAGGTCTTGCAGCCCCGGATCATCGATCTGAACGAAATACTCATCAAGATGAAGGAGATGCTGCAGCGACTGATCGGTGAGGATATCGAGCTGGTGGTGAACCTCCAAGAGGATTTGCACCCGGTACGGGCCGACCCCGGGCAGATCGAACAGATCATTCTCAACTTGGCAGTCAATGCCAGGGATGCCATGGCCAATGGGGGCACTCTGACGCTCCAGACCGCCAATGTCGCCGTAGGGACGGGGAGGTTCAAATCAATATCCGCCTTAGACGCCGGGGATTGCGCCGTGCTCACTGTGCGCGACACGGGCAGCGGAATGAATCGGGAAACCCGTCGGCGGCTGTGCGAACCGTTTTTTACCACCAAGGACACTGGAAAAGGCACGGGATTGGGACTGGCCACGGTATACGGAATCGTGCGCCAGAGTAATGGAAAGATCTTCGTAGACAGTGAACCGGGAAAGGGGACGACCTTTACCATCTACCTGCCGCGGGAGGAGGGGCAGAAAGAAACCCCGCCGCTGCGGGCTGCGCCCGGGGAAAAACTCCGCGGGTCTGAGACGATCCTCCTGGTCGAAGATGAAGATATGGTTCGAGAGCTGGCAGAACGGGTACTGCGGGAGTGCGGATACTCGGTACTGGTCTCCTCCCGAGGAACCGAGGCGCTGGAGGTCGCTCAGCAGCAGTCTGAACCGATCCAGTTGATGATCACCGATGTGATCATGCCGGGCGGTATGAATGGAAAGCAGCTTGCCGACCGGATGGTGAAAGCGCGACCCGGGATGAAGGTCCTGTATATCTCGGGATACGCGGATGGAAGCCTTTTCTCAAGCGCAGAACAGGACGCTCGGATCAACTTGTTGGAAAAGCCTTTTTCCCCAGTGGCACTCATTCAAAAGGTGCGGGAGCTGCTGGATGAGCGGATAAGGCCTGGGGAGCGCCGTTAGAACAGGTACCCCATCCCGAAGATCTTGAACAGTTGCCCGGACAGCCAGTTCTCCGGGTGCGACTTGCCTGCCTGCTTCATTCGCATCGGGGAATTGATAATCCTCAGCTGTCCCTTCTCCATCTTTTGGTGGATTTCCGGTTGCCGGAGATTCATATTCTCGATGATGATTCCTTTGCGGTAGTTGAGATGCACGTATTCGACATTACCGTCTGCAGAGACGTTCATAACCATACCCACGTGAGTCAGGGGATCGTTCCACTGCCCGTCTTCATTGCGGTCGTAGGTGTTGTCCCAGAAAATGATGTCCCCCGTAACGGGATAGCGAGTGTCGTATAGAAGCTCCTCCGCTTCCAGGCTCTTGTACAAACGGGTTACACCGTTACCCGTATACTTGTTGAAATCCCGGGCCAGGTCGATGCCGGCGTAGTAGTAGATGGCCAGAACCGCTCCCGTGCAGTCCATGTTGAAGCGCCTTCCCCGGATGATCAGTTCCCTCTTCCCCAGGACGTATTGACCGCCTTCGGCCAATTTTCGACGAATCTCTTCGGTACCTCGGGCCGCCGGATTGACAGCTTCCGGCTGAACCCGCGCCGGTGCTGTTGCGCATGCTTCAAGAAGAATCAGAAATACGCAGATCATAGCAAAGTAGATTTGTCGTCTTGCAGATTTCATCAGCTAACTAGTATATCGGTTTTTTGCGAGAAATCCGCTAATCCGTGGAGGCAAAATGTCGCTTCAAGACCTCGGTGCGGATATCTCCGGAAAGGAAGGAGTGCTCCACGGTTTGCCTGTTGATTCTCATGAAGTCCTGTTCGGTGAAACCGTACAGCTTTCCGCATAATTCGTATTCGTGCACCAGATCAATGCCGAACAGATTCGGATCGTCGGAGTTGATCGACACCGGGACCCCGCTTCGGTACAGGTGGGGAAGGGGATGTTCTTGCAGCGTACTGACCGAGCTTGTCAGCCAGTTGGAGGTGGGGCACACTTCAAGCATCACTTCCTGCTCTCGTATGCGCTGCAGAAGCTTCTCGTCGCCCCAGGATTTGATTCCATGCCCGATTCGCGCCGGTTCGAACAGATCGAGGGTCAGCCTCACCGCGGCGGCGGAGGTGTTTTCGCCGCTGTGGATGGTAATACCCAATCCCGCTTCCCGGGCCTGTTGAACCATGGGCAAGAAGTCTTCGGGATTGCTGCGGTCCTCCGAATCGGCCAGGTCAAAGCCGCAGATTCGGTCGGCGTTGCGGTAGCGGCTACCTGCATAACGGATGAGGTCCGCTGCTGCCAGTCGGTTGATCTCCAGATCAATTGTTCGAACCAGGATACCAATCAGCCCCACCTGAATGGGGTAGCGGCGCATGCCCCGAGTGATTCCATCCAGCACCGCCTCTATGATTTCGTCATTACCCAGCTTTTTACCCACGGAGATGAAGGGGGGAGCAAAACGCAGCTCGATCAGGTGAATCCCGTCCCGGTAGGCGTCCTCCACATTCTCGAAGGCGATCCGTTCGATCGCCTCGTAGCTGCACAAGACCTCCCGTATGGTGGCAAAAGAATCGAGCACGGTCTGGAGGTCCTTCATCGGCGTTGTTATCCTCGCCTTGCGGGCCAGATCTTCCTCCGTGGATATCCCCAGATCCAGGTTGTGCCGAGCCACGATGTCGGCTACGGTCTCGAGTCGAATGCTTCCGTCCAGGTGGCGGTGCAGTTCCGCCTTGGGCAGGGCACGTAACGTGTTTTGGGTCACGATTTTCCCTTTCTCCATGGATGATACCCCGCAGGAGTTGAAGGCGGCAAGCGGGGCATCGTTGCGACGCCCCTCGGCGGGCGCCTGCCGGATTACCGGCACCTCCGGCCTGGGCGGCCCGGCTCACTCTTCGTGCTCGACCAGCGCGGTGTGCTGCAGGGGGCGGCGGAAGCGCCAGAAGATGAGGGAGAGGAGGGCGACATTCACAATGGAGGCGGCGGCGAAGAGATTCCACTTGGGATTCCCCGAGGCGATGCTCCCGACCAGAGAGTAGAGCTTGATGCTGATCGTGTAACGGGAATCGTCGTTCAGAAAAAGAAGGGGAACCAGAAAGCCGTTCCAGGCGTTGAGAAAGGCCACCATCACTGCCGTTGTAACAACGGGAAGGGAGAGAGGAAACAGCACCCGCACTATGTAAGAGCCCGGCCCCATCCCCTCGATCCGTGCATTTTCCCACAAGCTGTTGGGAATACTGCTCAGATAGCTTCTCATGGTGAACAGAGAAAAGGCTAGGGAGTGGGTGAGATAGACCAGAACCAGGGGAACGTAGGAGTCGATCAATCCGAGAGAACGGAAAATGGCGTACAGGGGAATAAGGGAGTGCATCCCGCCGACGATGCCCATGACCTGCACGAAGGTAAGCACGCCTGAAGAAAACGAAGGCCGGCTGCGTGCCAGGTACGCGGCGGCAGGAAAGCTGACCAGGGGAATGAGCACAGCTGTAGCTGCAGCAACCAGCAGGGTATTGAGGAAGTAGCGCAGGATTCCCTCTTCAATGAAAATGCGGGCGAAGCTGGAGAAACTCAAGAATCGGGGCAGCAGGGTGTCGACATACACGGCGCTCACCTTGGACAGGCTCATCCACAGCACCAGGTACAGGAGGATGGTGCAGGAGAGGATCATCAACACGCTGAGGGATAGGGTAGCTGCGCGCCAAAGCGGATCGACGAATCGTCCCAATCGAGCCAACCGGGGTTTTCTGGGTTTGAGCTCCCCCTGAATCAGCGGAAAGAGTAGAAACAGGGGCACGACGATTCCCGGATTGAACCCGTTCATGAATCCCCTCAGGGACATGCGGAGGATCTCTCCAGCCGCTTGAGCCAGGAAGGTCCAGAAAAACAGCCGCCGCCACTTCAGGCTCAGCAGGTAGCCGCCGGCCCACACCCAGCCCAGCGGCCCGCCCAGCAGGGGTTGGATGGCGCTTGAGAATACGCCGATCCCGATGCGGCTGCGCCCGCGACCCCGGAGGATGAACCAGACGGAGAGAACCAAGAGCACAATGGCAATCATGACCACGGCAAAGGCCGCGGGGATCCCAAAATCGTGGCTGGAGTTGAAGATGTCGAACAAAAAGATTTCCAGCGTGGTGGTGGCCCCGATGATATGCCGTTCGGTTATGCCGGACACCAGAGGCGGTCCTCCGGATGTGAGGAGGAAGATCACCGTGAACTCTTTAAAGGCTTTGATGAAGTTGAGCACACCCATCACCAGGAGCGTTTCCCGAATCTGGGGTAGATAGAAGAAGGCAGCCAGATGGGCCTCTCCGGCCCCGTCGAGGCGGGCGGCTTCCAGTATCGATCGCGGGATCTTTTTCATTGCTCCAAGCAGCACAAAGGCTGTCAGAGGAACGGTGAGCCAGACGCTGACCAGCAGGCCTGCGGTGAATCCGGCCAGTGGATCGGTCAGCAGGTTCAGACGCAGTCCGAACAGCAGGGTGAGAATCCCCTCCCCCCCGTTTCCGTGCAGCAGAGCCCGCCAGATCGGCACCGCAATATAGATGGGGATTCCCCAGGGAATCAGCAGCACCGCATAGAACACGCGGGGAAATCGTGCGGAGGGCAGCAATCGCACTGCAAAGACAAAACCGAAAAATAGCCCTATGATCGTATTCGCCAAAGCCCAGAGGACCGTAATCCGAAGGCTCAGGAAGAATCCCCGATCTCCGATAATGGTTCGAAAATTCTCCAGCCCGGCGAACGAGCGTTCTCCGTAGTAGTCGTGATGGAGGGCGTTGAACAGGGCGCTTCCAACGGGGGCGATTCCCACCAGCAGGATGAGGGCCGCCATCGGCAGGAGCCTGAGCCACCCGAGGGTTTCCCGTTGCATCGGTGTGCGTTGCATCGCCAGGGAAGATCGGAGCGGGATTTCCCGCTCCGATCCAATCGGTTGCTTCAGAACCGAGCGTTAGAAGATCAGGCGGATCGCGGTGATCTGCCTGATCGGCTTGGCTCCGGCCGGAACGGTTTCGGCGGCCTTGTCCCAGACGAGGATCAACGGGAACTCATCGGAGGGAAGCTCGTCTCCGTTTTTGTACATCCCCAGGATAAGGTCATCGTTCCCGTCCACCTCTCGGGAATCCAGGGATACGACGAAACCGTCGGCGGCTTCGATCTCCACGGTGTATCCCACTTGAGCCAGCTTCCTGCTGTAGGAGAGGATCGATTTGTCGGTCTGGTGGTGCGGGGCGTAGTTCGGGTCGTCGGCGTAGGCCAGAAGCAGGTAGAGGGGTATACCCGTGTACCGAGCCGCCGCGCCTTTGCGTTCGAAGTCCACCATCCGCTTGTGACAGTTGACGCCGCTCTGTATGGTCTGCCGATCCAGGGTCCATTCCATTTTACCGCTGATTGTGATCGAGAAGTCCCGGTAGCCCTCCTGTTTGACAACGATCTTCTGCAGCATGCGGACCGAGGAATGACCGGGAATATTTGGATTCCCCGGACCCACCCTGATCGTACGGATATAGCCGGGATCCATGGGCAGATACTCGCCGTCCAGCTTGAAGGCCAGGATCCATACTCCGTCACCGGTATCGAGCACGTCCTTGCCGCTGTAGGTCATCTCATAACCATCCATGGCCACCATTGTCAGGGAGGTTTCCGGTTTGAGGTTGAGGAACTGGCCGAGAAAATCGGGCATCCGCACTCCGCCCCAGAGTCCGCCGTAGGTGCTGCCGGCGGAGGTAGTGTAGCTACCCTCCTGCTCGATGTAGTAGATGCTCTCCTCCAGCTCCTGGAGGGTGAAGCTCGCCACCTTGGAATTGATGTCCAGAACCAACTCGAATTCCGGTTCCTCCTGGATCACTGCTCCCAAAGCCAGCTCGATCTCCACCACGTCCTTGACCCAGAGGTTGCCCGGTGCATCCCCCGCGATCATCGGTGCAACCGGAACTCCGTTTACGCTGTCCGCCAGGATCAGAGCCTTCGGATCGACTTCGGCCGTATTGAAGGTTGCGCTGTAACCGTCTGCTCCGGTAATCGTAATGTCATAGCCCGTACTCCAGCGGGAGCGGTCAACTGTGTAGGGATGCTCGCTGTCCGAACCGTCAACCATAGCCGCGATCAGGTACAGGGGCATGCCCCGGTAGAGTTGAGTCTGTCCTTTGCGTTCCAGCACCATCTCCAGGTAGTGGGAACCGTGAACCTTGGCCTCCTCGAAGCGCGCCGCTTCCAGCAGGTCTTCCCGTACGCCCAGAAGGGTGACGGACCATCCCGGTGTGGGGAGCGATTCGGCCGCTGCTTCCGGTTCCGGGCTCATCGCCGGAGCGGGGGCACCGGCACAGCCGGAGAGAAGCGCCGCTGCTGCAACTGTTGCCAGCATGGCGACCAAGCGGGCCACACCGGGCGGGTTCTCGTGTTTGTTCCGTTTCATGTACATTCCTCCTCAGGATTTCATCGATTCGCCGATCGGATCGGCTTTGTGCTTTATCGGATTTCTCTATTCGAGTTGGGCCTCGATAATCCGCTGTCCCTGTTGAAGCGCCTCAGCCACGCTCATCTGGCCGGAGAACACGAAGCGCAGCAGCTTCCACATGGTGTTCTTGTACACACCGTAGGCGCGCTCGGTCGGCACGGGAACGCCGGTTTCGGCACTCCGATTCAGTACGGTGTAGTAGGGATTTCCCCCCCTCATTATTTCCCACGAGTCTTCATTCACCGGCAGCTTGGACATGGCAACGGGAAAACGCTGCTGCACGCCGATCCCGCTGAGATACTGGACGAGACGCCTTGCCAGGATGGGGCTGTAGGTCCTGCGGCTTACCGCCCATCCCTTGAAGTCCAGCAGTGGAGCCAGGGATCGGCCGTCCGCCTCGACCATGGGATACGGAGCAACGCCGAAGGGGATGCCGAGCTCCTCGAACAGGGGGATGCTGTAGGATCCGGTAAGGATCATGGCCACCCTCCCGGAGGCAAACAGGGAGGTCATCGCCTCCCGTTCGCTGACCTGAAGAAGCCCTCGTCTCTGTAGATCGAGAAGATAGGACAGTGCCGCTCGAGTCGCCGGGTCGTCGATGTGGATCGAGCCGTTCGCCTCGACCAGCTCTTGTTTCCCGAAACCGAATTGGAACGCGGCCAGCCAGTAGGCGGAGTAGGCGTTCCAGTTCATGGGGGCAACGCCGGGAAATCGTCTCAGCACTCCCCGAGCCAGCCTCTCCATGTCGGCGAGCGTCCAATCCAGCCGAGGTGTTTCCTCGAGCAGCTTGGGGTTGTAAAACACCAATTGACAGTCAAAGTAGAAGGGCACGGCCCAGCTCTTCCCGTCGAAGGAGAAACTCTGCCTGCCCTTTGGAATCAGTGTCTCGAAGGACAGATAGTCCAGGCTTTGTATCGCCCGGGATTGCACGAGGGCAGGCAGGTAGTCGGACTGAATCATGACCACGTCGGGTGGGCGGCCGCCGGCTCGCAGGATGGAAATCAGCTTGGTCTCGATTCGGGGAACCTCGGTGGCTTTGATCCGCACGTCGTGGAGGTCGGAGAAACGCCGGATTTCTTCTTTCAGCAGCGGAATTCCCTCCCAACCGACCCAGATCTCCAGCTTTTTCTCAACAAGAGGCTCACCGAATATCTCGATCGTTCGAACATCGGTTAGTCTCGTCTGCCCGATCAGCAGGTCCCAGCCCCCGGAGGAGGACGCCGCCAGGTACCAGGAAGCGAAGTTGTCAGCCAGGTCGTCTCCCTCCCACATCCGCTGTTCCGAGGGGTTGATGGCGACCAGGCGATATGAGGAAGTGCAGAGGGGTAATACCTCATCGAGGGATATTCCCTTGGAGAATCCCCTGCCGATGGGAACGAGATAGGACAAGCTTTCGAGCCGACCCTCCTCCCAGGACCGCACCAATTGTCCATTGAGCCGGATCTCGAGGCTGAGTAAAGGGATCGTTGCGGACAGGGCAATAATAACGGTGAGCGCGAAGCTCTTGAGGCTCAAACGTCCTTCCCCCTTTCCAAACACGGGAGGCAGCGCCGTTTCCAGCGAAACCCTGTCGGTTCCCTGCCTTAGGCAGCTGATTCTGCCCTTAGGTCATGGAACTCGGAGGATTGGAATTCACCCTCACTGTAGCATTTTGCATCGGTGGAAGTCAAACGCTCGCGGGTGCCTGTCGGGCTTGTAGGCAAGGGGGCAAATCTCAGGTACCATGCGGTACGCACGCGACAGCAGAAGTCATGTCAAACCGACTATTGACAATCGTTAGCGGGCCGATCGACTCGGGAAAAACCAGCTGGTGCAGGGAACTGGCGGCTGCCAATCCCGGGTGCGCAGGTGTGCTGCTGATCAAGGTCTACCTGCATGGTGAGAGAATCGGCTACGATGCCCTGCGCCTTCCGGTCGGGGATCGCATCCCCTTCGCCCGCGTCTGGGAACACGAGCCTTCGGATTGGATCGCCGGCGAAAAGGTCGGGCTCTTCTCGATTTCTGCGGACGGTCTGCAGGCCGCCAATGACTGGCTGAGCGAAGCGGCGGCTCAGCCTGCGGCCATCATCATCGACGAGGTCGGACCCCTGGAGCTCGCCGGGGGCGGGTTCTCCCCGGGTCTGCGCGCGGTCCTGGCCTCCCCTCAACAGCAGAAGCTCTACGTCGTGATTCGAAGCGACTGCCTGGAGGCCGCCTGCCGCCGCTTCGGGTTTTCCGGATACGAGTTGGTGGATGTAGGTGCCGGCCCCGGAAAAGCT
>Ga0180438_10004318_pt1 | contig 20526 bp, 13 predicted proteins | sample SS_ome_12_FD_132455 | JGI IMG/M metagenome (GOLD analysis project Ga0180438, IMG submission 132455) | Hypersaline lake sediment archaeal communities from the Salton Sea, California, USA - SS_3_D_2 metaG | ecosystem: Environmental > Aquatic > Non-marine Saline and Alkaline > Hypersaline >... | reverse complement strand
GGTGCCCCTGGTGCGTCGCTAGCTCCTGTTCTCCATCCATCCTCTACCAACGCTCTCCAGCGTGGACAGCGAGCTCAGCACAAACTGGCGCACATCTCGGTCAAAGACAAACACGAGCACACCGTACAGCAGCACCATCAGCAATCCGGCCATGACCAGCGAAATGAAACCGTACCCCCCAGCGACAATGCGCTCGTATGACCAGCGGGCCAGGACCGCAGAGAGCAGTGAGAACAGGCAGGGCGCCCATAGCGCGTTCACGTAATCTATAACATTACCATGGATGATACGGTTGGTCAAGGCCGTGGAAACAACAAAGTCCACGATAGAGACCACCATGGAGAGCACACTGACGCCTACGATGCCAAAGTACTTGGCGGCTGGATAGAGCAGAATGCCCATCACCACCAACCGGGCGATGGCGATGGACGTGAGCCAGTTGGGTTTGCCGCCAGCCTTGAACACGCTGCCCATGTTCACGGCTACCGAGCGCACCAGGCCGTACACGCCGAGCAATTGCAGCGGCACGATGGACGGCGCCCACTTGTCGCCATAGACCGTGTAGATGAAGGGGCCGCCAAAGGTGATGGTGCCCGCTGCCACCGGGATGGAGAGCACCGAAACATAGTGCAGTGTCCGCAGGAATGCCCGGCGCAAGGCCGCGACGTCGTCCTGTATCTGGGAGTAGGCTGGAAACAGCACCTGGCCGACGATGCGCGAGATGTGCGTGGCCGGCAGATTCGCCGTGGTGTAGGCAAAGCCATAGTACGCCAACTGCTCGACGCCCAGCACACGGCCCACAAAGGTGTTGTCCAGGTTGGTGATCAAAAAGACCAGCAAGCTGCTGCCCACGATGTGCTTCCCATAGTCGAACAGCTCGCGCGCGACGTCACGGTCAAAGGCGAGCCGTGGGCGCCACCACGGCACCACCAACCATGCCATCAGCACTGTGAGCAGCGAGTGGATGATCTTGGCGATGACCAGGCTCCACACACCCAGGCCCATCAGTGCCAGCATGATGGCAAAGACCCCGTAGGCCACCGTGGGGACCAGATCCGGCAGCAACCTCTCCCGAAAGGCCAGGTTCTTGGCCAACAGCGACATCTGAACCTGCCCAAAGGCGGAGATGAGAATGTTGACGGCAAGCGCACGCATCACACCGCTGAGCTCTGCAGTGCGGTAAAAGCCCGCCACCAGAGGGGCGACGCCAAAGGCGCCCAACACCAGGGCGATCCCGATCACGATGAGCGTGACGAAGGTGGTATCAGCCGCCTCGCGGGTCTCTCCCTTGTAGTAGATCAGCGCAGAGGAAAAGCCCATCTCGCGGAACATCTGCAGGAAATCGATGGCGATGTAGGCCATCGTCACCAGGCCAAAGTCGGCGGGCGCCAGCATCCTGGCCAGGACGTACCGGGTCAGCATCTGGAAGAAGGTGCGTGCCGCGGTCGACAGCCCCACCCAGAAGGTTCCGGCTGTGGCCCGCTCCCTAAGCGTCATCGAGGGCGCTCGCTTTCCGGCACACCATCACAAAGTCGCGGGCGAAGAGGGAGGGATAGCGATGTGCCAGCCGGGTATAGATGCCTCGCAGGCGGCGTGAGCGAAGCAGTCGCGGATAAAAGTCCTTTGCCCACAGACTGGCGCTCCCGTCGACCTCTAGCACCACCAGGCCGCGCGCTCGGCAGAGCTTGTTCGCTTCCGAGACGGTGAAAAAGCGGATGTGCAGCATGTCGGTCGGTGAATTCGCCACGTATGGGAACCGCCCGGTGATGATCCACCAGCGGCACAACCAGTGTGCGATGTTGGGCAGACACACAATCAGCTTGCCACCAGGCTTGAGAACGCGGACGAATTCGTCAAAGCAGCGTTCGGGGAAGAAACGGTGCTCGACCATGGAGTTGGAGACCACGGTGTCAAAGGATGCGTCTTCGAAGGGCAGCGGCTCGCTGTCGATGTCGATCTGCTGCGCAGGGATGCCCTTGTCGCGGGCGCGCTCCACCGCCACGCTGGAGAGGTCGGTGCCGGTCACCTGCGCTCCGCGCTCGCGCATCATGCTGGCCAGCACACCAGGGCCGCAATCGACCTCCAGCACGTTCTCGCCGGGGCCGACGCGCTTGGCAATGAGTCCCAAGCGCTCCATATCGAACGTGTCGTCGGCCTGGCGCCAGTAGGCGTCGTAAAACTCAACGAGGTTCATCGTGGCACCCTACTCGCTCGCGGTCCTGGATCTGCCTGTAAGCAGAGACTTGAGTTGGCTCAGCCATCGCATCGCTGTCCAAGCCCTGTCCGAGTCCCGCAGCACGGTGCGTAGCAGGCGGTAGACACGGTACTTGGCTGGGCTCTGCTTCTTGATGCGCAGTTCGCGCTCGAGCTGCACAAAATGGTCATAGCCCTTTTCCAGTTCTTGCTGCGATAGCGTGGGCAGATTGAGCACGCTTTTCCGTTCGTAGTAGCTGGACAGGCACTGGCCCTCAGCGATCAGGCCCTGGCGTTTGGATAGATCATACAGCTCAGTCATAGGGTAGGGGTAAAAGACCGAGAACTGCATGCCCGCTGGCTCCAGTTCCCGGTTCAGGGCTATGGTCTCTTCAATCATCGCTGCGGTCTCGCCAGGGATGCCGAGCATGTTGCAGGTGTAGGTTTCGAGGCCATACTGCCGTGCCAAGCCAAAAGCCTGGCGGATCTCGTCGTTGGACATGCGCCGCTTCAGTATCTCGGCGCGCAGATGCTCATTGCCCGATTCCAGTCCGATGCGAATGCCGCGACAGCCAGCGCGTGCCAGCGCAGCCACCAACTCCTCGTCATTGATGCGCTCCACACGGGTGTTGATCCAGAACGGAAACTCAAACTCCTGCCCATAGGCCTGGCAGAACGCCATCGTCCATTCACGGTCCAGCGTAAAGACGTCATCCTGGAAGTTCAACGTCCTTATCGGGTAGCTGCTGGCCAGTGTTCGCACTTCCGCCAGCAGGTTGCCTGGGCTGCGGAAGCGAACGTATTGGCCCAGCCCTTTGAATCGACGGCGCAGCGCTGGATTGCAGCAGTATGAACAGCCGTACGGGCAGCCGCGCCCGGCCATCATGTCGACCCAGCCGTCGTTGGCCGCCAGTATCTCTCCGAACCCAAAGAGCGCGCGATCAGGGAGCGGCAACTCATCGAGGTCGGCGATCAAGGGGCGCAGGGCGTTGCGCGCCACCTGGCCGTTCTGGCGCACCCACAGGTTGTCGATGTCTTCGTAGGCGTGCCCCTCTTGCAGCGCATCTGCGAGCTCCAGCAAGGGGTACTCACCCTCGCCAATGCAAGTCACATCGATGTCGGCGTTGGCGCTCACCTGCTCGGGGGCCAGTGTGGCATGCGTGCCGCCAACGACGGTGACCCATTGTGGCAGGTTTGCTTTGATCCAACGGGCACAGGTCTCGACGTAGGGATACTGGTGTGTGGTGGCCGAAAAGGCCACCACGTCGGGCGCCTGCTCAGTGACCTGCCGCAAAAAGGCCTCTTCCTCTGATTCACGCTGTAGATAGAGCAGTGTTGTCTCATGACCGCCCTGTTTGAGCACGCTGGAGATATAGCCCAGCCCGTGGTAATACTTGCGGGCGCCATAGTGCTCAACGCCGCCAATGTCAGGATAGACCAAGCATATCCTCATCGTTTGGCTACTTTCGCACCAGCGGAAGGTATACCGGCCAGCTGGGCGGCACCAGCGTCCCGGTGGGCGTTGGTGTCGGCGTCGCCGTGGCGGTCGGGATGGCCGTCTGCGTCGCAGTGGGCGTTGCCGTCGCCGTTGCAGTCGGAGTGTGCGTGGGCGTTGGCGTCGGCGTGGCCAGCACGTAGACAACCTCCAATGCCGGACGGTTCGCCACCTCCCCACTTTCGGAAGAGGCGAAACGATAGCGATCTGCCCCGGATCCCACGTCTGGTCCCGCGATCAACAGGCCTTGATTGGCCCTGCTGCCCGTGACCCACTCCTGCACCGTGTCCTTAAGGTTGAAGATGTAGGGTCCCCTGGCGTCGACGTCTGGCTCCACAACGATGGCTTGTGGATCATAGTCCGTGCCCTGACCCTGTGCACCGTCAACCGCCCATTGAACGCCAGCTGCAGCTTGGGTCCAGGTGGTCTGCGTGTCGACCCACGCGGGCAAGAGGCGGTAGATGCTGACATCGATGCCCTGCGGAGGATCGTTGTTCAAGTGCAGGGTCAGGTGGGCCTTTTTGATCAGCGCCTGTGCCGGAATAGTGCTCAGATCGAACTTGATCATAGCGACCGAACTGCGCCCGTAGTTGATGATCAGCTCCCCGTCGGTCGCGTGGTTGGCTTCTTTATCCTCGTCGCGGTAGATGTAGGTGTCGTGTACTCCATCGAACGAGCCACCTCTCTGCAGCACCTCAGTCACCAGGTTCGGGGGCGCAGCAGCATAGATCAGATACTGGTGATGCACCCGGCGTGCCCGGTCGCGCTCCAGCGAGACCTGCAGGCGGCCGTCAACCGGCACCTGCGAACGCACCTCATAGTCCCCCGTTGCGACGTTAAAGTCTTCGATCGTGTAGCTGGCGAAAGCGTCGAGTCCCAGGGCCGCCACGTCGAAGGAGACGTCTAGTGGTAGATTGCCATTGTTGAATGCGCGCTCATCCCACACATTGGCCGAGAGCACGCCGCTCACTGGATCGAGGGTCGCCTCTACGTTGCTGTAGCCGTCGGACCAGTTGCCGTTCCAGTCTTTCTGCTGAATGCCCACCCAGTAGTAGTCTTTGCTCTCATCGGCGCGGATCAGAATGTCGTTTGGGGGAGCGGGCAGCGAGAAGTTGGCCATCCAATCCAAACCTTCGAATGAAGGCAGCGAATCGGCATGGCCGCCATCGTGCCACACCGCAAGCTTGTTGTTGTCCTCGGGCACGAAAAAGTCGCGCATATAGTCGTAAAAGCTCTCGGACTGCACGAAGGACACTTTGTCATCCGCCCGGCCGTGCACGATGGCCAGGGGTACATGTTTCAGGTTCTTTGCTATGTGCAAGGCTGAGCGCCGGCTCCACTCAAAGGGGCACATACCCGGCCCGATGAAGTTGCAGCCGATGTCGCTGATTACTGAGTTGTGTATGGCCGGGCGCTGTAAGACCCAGTCCTTGAGGTTGGTCGGCCCGGCCCAGTCCACCACCGCCGCAAAGCGGTGTGGATACTTGGCTGCGAGCGTGGCCGCGACGCCACCACCGGTGGAGAACCCGCTCATATAGATGCGTGTGCGATCGACATTATACGCTGGGTTGGCAAGCACGTGGTCTATGGCATCAATGATGTCGTGCTGAACCTCCAGCGATGCGGTGCGCCCCCCCACCCAGTCGTAGCTGGAGCGAATATCGACGGACAGGAGGAGCCATCCCCTGTTATTGGCGCGCTCTTCGAACAGGCGTATCCCGTCCCACCTGCTCTGGCCAGTTCCGGGAATGGACACCAGCAGAGGCACGGCGCTGGTCGGAGTGTAGTCGATGGGAGCCTGGCAGACCGCGTTGCGTGCGTAACCGTCATGGCTACTGATAAAGACAAAGTCTGTGGTCTGTGGCGCTCTCAAGTCGCCGCCAATCACGATGGTGGCTTCTTGCGCCGTCCAGCGACGCCACTGTCCGCTCTCGGGACTGATGGAAACCTCGTTCCAGCCGTTGCGCAAGATGGCGGGATCGAACGGATACTCGTGCTCAATGCCGCCGGCCACGGTACAGGGCTGGTAGCTCAAGACATCTTCAACAGCTTGGCCAATGTCTTCGCCGTTGATGTAAATGCGCGGGTCGACATCCGCTCGGACACCTCGTGTTGAGAGCAAGAGCTTGGCGCTGCTGGGTTCCCCGGTCCAGAACAACCACACTTGCGTCGTGCGCTGTGACGCGCTGGAGTTCAAGCAAGCCCCCACGGTGGAGGTGATGGAAGTTTCACTGTGCAGTCGAACATCGTGATCGGCCGATGGCCAGGCAGCTTGCGCTGCCGGTGGCATATACGCCACGGCTACCCAGGTCGCGACCGCGAGCAGGCAGATGGCGATGAACTTGTGGACGAAGATGGCAGCCGGTGAGTGCTTCAAGGTGGTCTCCCTATGCAGCCGTTACCTGATGAGCAGCGGCAGGTACACGCGCTGCGCTGTCATAGTGCTTGTGCGCGTTGCCGTTTGGGTAGGCGTGTAAGTCGCGAGCAGCGTCGGCGTCGGGGTTGCGGTCGCCGTCGGTGTCGACGTGCTCGTTGACGTGGCGGTCGGTGTGGGTCTGGGGTACATGAACTTGATCTCCAAGACAGGACGCATGCCTGGATCGCCATACTGTGCCGACGCCAGGGGGAAGCTGCACGAAGAGTAGAAGCCACTGCCGATGAGGACGAGGCCATGGTTCTCCTGTGGTGCCGTAAGCCAGCGTTCCACCAGCGGCCTGATGCTGAACTGATGCGCACCCTCCCAACGCACATTCTCCACCGTGCATTCAGCCGCCGACGAGCGGTCGACGCCTTCACCGATCCCCGGTTCGTTCCAAGGCTGTCCTTGCCCTGCGTAGGCCCAGCTTGCGTCCATGTCATGCCACGGCTGCAACATGTCGTAGGCACTGACGCTGATAGCACTGCCGCATGTTTCCAGGAGATGCACCGTCAGCTGCGCCGATTTGATCAGGACCCCATTGGGCACGGGGTCCAAATCAAACTGCAGGAGAGACTTGCGTCGCGTATCGTAGGCCAGCAGCAATCGATCGGCCCCACCGTAGGACGCCTCTGGCTCGTAGGCCGTGATGTAGGTGTCAGACGCGCCCGTGTAGCCATTCTCGTCTTGCTGCAGGCGCACAGTTTGCAGTGCGATCCCACTTGCTGGGTAAGCCACAAACTGCCTGTGAACCTTGCCTCTGGCGTTGACCGGCACATCCAGCGTCAGTTTGCCGTCAACTGGAAAGACGGCAGGATGCAGTTCAAACTCTCCTATGGCCTCGTCATATTGCTCGATATCGTAGGGGATGCCGGGGTCAAAGCCCATGCCGGGCAGGTCAAGAATCACGGTGATGGGCCTGCCCTCCGGGAAATCGCCATCCCCCGCTGTCACCCAAATGGTCCGCGTTGCGGGCTCGTAGCGAGCATCCACCTCCGCAAAACCCCTCCAGTCCTGGTCTGCAATCCCTGGCTTGTGTACGCTCAGCCAGTAGTAGTCCTTGCCCTCGTCGGTGATGATGTGCAGCTCAGAGGGTGTCGGGCCGGCGTTGGTGTATTGGGCCAGGAAAGCGAGGTCGTTTCCGCTAATCCCTGGCACAGGATAGATGTGCCCACTTTGGTGGGTGATCAGCTCTTTGTTGTTTTGGCCAGGATCGTAGAACTGGGCCATTGCCTGGAACAGCGTCTCAGAGTGATCGTAGGGCACACGGTCATCCGCGGCGCCGTGCACGACGCGCAGCGGAACGTACTGTAGGTTGGAGGCCAGGGCACGACTGGAGCGTCGCGGGTACTCAAAGTTGTTCACGGGACCGCCGGAAAACTCCTTCTCCAGTTCAAAACGTATATCCCCGCGGTCCACGTACCACGCGGCATAGTCGGACGGGCCGGCGTACTCCAGCACGCCAGCAAAGACATCGGGATACTTAGCGGCCATGGTGGTGGCGATGCCGCCGCCCACCGAAAAGCCCGCCACATACACCCGCGTGGAGTCGACGTTGTAAGTGTCTTGCATGTGCTGCAGCAGGGCCATCACGTCGGCCTGCACAGCCAGGGAGGGGCTCCTTGCTGGCTTGGCCAGGCTATAGTTCCATGCCTTGCGCAGGTCGGGTGCGGCCAGCAGCCAGCCCCTCTCGTTGGCCTGCACAGCGTAGCGGTTTAGGGCGTCGCTCTTGTCCTCGCCAGTGCCGGGGATGGAGATCAGCAGCGGTATGGCTGTGTTGGGGTTGTGCCCAATCGGCAGCTGGACGCCGCCTACCACCGGGCTCCCGTCAAAGTCATCCCCAATCCTGAAGAAGGTACGTGTCGTGCCGCTGATGTTGCCCACCATCACGATGTGCGCGTGGCTGGCCTTCCACTCATCGTAGACATCGGCTTCGTTGGTCACCGTGATCTGGTTCCAGCCCTGCACAACCCAGTCCAGGTCGAGGTCATATTCGAACAGTCTGTCGTCCTGGTTGGTGCCGTCGTTGCATTCACAGCTGCCGGTGCCTTCGGCCGGGGTCAAGCCCACCAGGTGCCCATTCAGATAGATGGGGTGCTGGACCGCATTGGTGTTGCAGATGACCACCCGCAGCTTGGCCGTGTAGGGGATGCCCTCCCATTGTAGGAGCATGTTCTCGGGACCCGCTACGCGAACGTTTGGGGGGCTCTTGCCTGTCTTCAGACACTGGTCCAGCTTCCAGTCGGCAAATGTGGAGGTGATAACCGTCGGATTGGGCGGCGTGGGTGTGCGTGTCGGTGGTGGCGTCGGCGTTGGCGTGGCCAGCGGTGGCTCGCCCTCGTAGACCACCTGCAGTTCAGGGCGATAGTCTGGATTGGCATTCTCAGCGCTCCCGAACCAGTAGGTTACGCGTCCGACGGCCGGCTGGCCCTGCAGCAGCAATCCCTGGTTGCTTTCCGGGTGGTCGAGCCACTCTTGTACACCAGCCGTCAGATCGACCATGATCGGTTCGCCGGTGCGCAGGTTGACCTCCACCTGTGCCAGCGGGGTCGGCGAGCGCGAACTGCCCTCGCAACCCGCTCCGCCTGACCAAGACACATCCTGCTGTGCCTCCTTCCACGTAGCCTGGCTCTCCTCCCAAGGTTGTAGCACCTGGTAGAAGAGCAGGTTCATGCTGGCGGAGGATGAGCGCCGGTTGACGCGCAGGGTCAACGTGGCGGAGAGGATGTCCGCGCCGGCGGGGATGTGTTGTGCGATATCAAAGCGCAAAAGCGCGCGGCTCTTGTCGTCAAAGGTGACGCCGAACTCGTTGCGCGAGCCCTCGTTCTTGGCCTGCGCGTAAAAGTCAATGTACGTGTCGGCTGCGCCATCATAGCCCGCAGGCGACACGCCCTCCCTGAAGGTGATACTGTGCACGCCTGGCTGCAAAGCCAATGACAAAGGCACGGTCGCGGATGCGCCTTGGCTGGTGATGAACGCTGCTGTCACCCACAGGCAGCACGCCAGGCCCAGCGACAGCGCGACGAGCGCTGGTATTCTGTTCATCAGGCAGCCCCGATAGGTTGAAGTGGTTGTGAGCAGCTCGGCTGCTGACAGTCAAATGACACCTTTGCCATTCTACTGCCCGGCCGTGCCTTGGTCAAAGGCCGGAGTGGTTTTCGCATAGGGCGTAGTTGCATGCTCCCGTCTGTGTTGTGCTGCTACGTCAATCTATAGACGTACAGCTGATCCACGATGAACGCTCTGCCAAAGTCAGGCAATAGCTCGGCGAACCACCCGCTGTGGTACACGGGCGTTTCGCGGAAAGTCGCCACAAGCTGCAGTGCCCCAGTCTGTTCGAGATGGCGCTCGAGCTGCGGCCACTGAGCCCCGTAGCTCTCTGCCCCTACCACCACGTAGGCCACATCCCACTGTCGCAGCAAGGCGATGGCCTCAGGGGACGCCAGATCCCACAGCACTGGCCGCGCATCACGGTAGTTGCGCGGGAAGAAAGCGCCGTAGCCATAGATCACCGGTCTGGCATGATCCTTTGTCGCATACAGGGCAGCGCCATGCTCCGCTTTCCACAATGGGAATACCGCAACCGCCCCTGCATGGGGCTGCTCTGCCAGCCAGCGGTCGACAGGCTGTGTCCGTACCTCTGACCATCCCAGCGGGTATACCCCAACGGCTAGCTCTAACAGCACCACGGCCAGGGCAACACCGCCGACCCACAGGCGGCGCGATGTTCGGGCCCGCCTGATCAACTGTGCGAGCCCGATGCCTGCCAGCGCGGCAGTGGACAGCGCGCCAATCAGTGCGAACCGTGTCCATACGCGCATGGCGTCAAAGAACGGCACATACAGGTACAGCAGCAATGTCGGAAGCGGCAGGTAGATCGCCTGCTCCGCCCGCAGCTCGTAGTAGCTGGGCATGGGATGTAGCGCCAGGCGGTTCGCTACCAGGCCCATCAGCCCCGCAAAGCCCCGCTCCAGCCAAGCTGGCACGGATAGGTACACCCGCTGGCCGCCCACGTGCAGCGTGGTTCCCAGCGCCAGCAGCACCGAGACGGCCAAGAGCAGCGCGTAGGCGGAGGTGACACGCGAGCCTACTGCCTGCGCCCCACTGGTGCCGGCGGAAGCTGACGCACGCCGCCAGCCGTACCACAATGCGACGCCGGAGAGCGCCAGCGCAACCCAGCTCAGGGAGATGACGTGCTCTGGCACGTCTTGGCGGGACCGGTAGTACAACGCCGTGGCTCGCCCCCACAGCGGGTGCATCGGGTTGGGCACCGCAAAGTCGCCCACGCTTGCCGAGAAGAGATCTACCTCCTGCAGCGAGAAAGCCATCTCCCGCTGGCCACGCACCATCGCGGTCTGCACCAGGCTGGGCGATATCAACAGCCCGGCCAGCACAATGGCCAGCGTCAGCATCATCCACAGACGCCGGTTCGCAAGCTGCTGTCGCCACGGCCTACCGCGCCACAGCAGGTACACGCCACCGGCCATGCCTGCCATCGGCGCATAGTACCACGACGACAGCGCGGAGAGCGCGCCAAAAACCCCCGTCAGAACGGCCCATCTCGGCTTGGGGTTCTGCAGCAGGCCCTCCAAGCTGAGCAGCAACAGTGGCAGCCACTGCGAGCCCAGCAGATTGAGGTGGCCTGCACCCACGTGCGCCATACGGTAGGAGCAGAAAGCGTACGCCACCCCGCACAGCAGCCCGGCGATTCGCTGGCGCGTCAGCTGATATACCAGCAGGTATGCGCCGAAGCAGGACAGCACAAAGCTGAGCAGCACCAGCAGGTTGTAGCTGACGACTTCTCCCCACAACAGCGTCAACGGCATGCCGAGCGCGATGTGGGCCAGGCTCATTTCGTGCAGTGCCAGCGCGTAGCCGTGCGGGTAGAACACGTCTGGGTTGAAGAAAGGCGAGACGCCCCGCTCAACGAGCGCGTGCTTGAACCACCACAGTTTGTAAAGGTACTCAAAGTTGTCGCCCGGCGGCCCCAGCACGCCATCGCGCAGGTGAGCCGCCAAGGGGAGTGTCATCCCCAGGGCAAGCGCCAGGCAGAAAAAAAGGATGCCGATGTGCTTGGCCCCGCTTATGCGTCCCATGCTGCTCGTGGTCTCCACGGGCATCGGCCTCCTTCACAGCCGGACTGTGCTATTCCTTGCGAGCATAGACCGCCATTTTGGTGAAGGGGTTGACATTGACGCGCAACTTGTCCAGGCCCAGTCTGTAAACGAGACTCGTTGCCGCCTGGGTCAGCACGCCGTCCCAGGTGTAGTACTTGAGCCGATGCATCGCCGGGCCTAGGCAAAAGACCTTGTCCGCGTACTCTGTCTTCAGCACGCAAAAGCCCGCCTTGCGCAGCATCTCATGCATCGTCCGGCGCGAAAAGAAGTACACGTGCTCGCGGACGCGCCGGAACTCTTCCCAACGGGCGCCCAGCAGGCGCGCGATCAGGCTGCCGGCGTCCGGGGTGATGATCGACAGCACGCCGCCATGCCGCAGGATGCGCCACACCTCTCTCAGCTCACCCAGCGGGTTGGGGACATGCTCAATCACATCCCACATGGTGACAACGTCAAAGGCCTTACTCTCAAAACCTAGCTCGGTGAGTGTGCCAAGGCGCACATCCAGCCCCAGGGCCTGCTGCGCATACTGTGCGCTGAACTCGGACACCTCACTGCCAACAACCTTCCATCCCTGCGTGCGAGCCAGATCTAGGAAGAATCCTGTGGCGCAGCCCACATCGAGCAACCTGCCCTTGTTAGCATAGCGTTCAATGGTGTGCAATCGCTTGGCAAAAGTGGTCTTGATGTTCTCTTCGTCGTTGACGTAATTATCGTAGCCGAAGAACTCTAGCCCGTTGTTGATGCCGTCGTGATCGTAGTATTCCTCTGTATAGATCTCCTGCAGCTGATGCTGGCGATACCGTGGATTGACGTAAATCAGGCCGCACTGCCGGCATTTGACAATGTGCAAGCCGTCGATCTCAGTGACATGAACGGTATCGTCTGCGCCGCAGAGATTGCAGCGAACCGGCTCTAGCAAACTGACCTCTTTTTCACCGTGATTATAGCGATCCAAAATGAAAAGGCTATGAACAGCGTGCCGGATGACCTAACAAATCCTTCAGACCTGGGCGGTGCCCTGGGGTGACGCGGTCTCGCCACGGAAGCGGATCACGCGGGCGGGTACCCCCACCGCTATGGCATATGCCGGGATGTCCTTGCTCACTACGGCGCCAGCGCCGATCACCGCGCCTCTCCCGATGTGCACACCCTCCAACACCTGCACGCCCTGCCCCAACCACACATCGTCCTCAAGCACAATATCACCTGCGCTGCGGACGCCTTGCGTTTTGATCGGAGACGCGGTGTCCTCAAAGTTGTGCTCGTAGGGGCTGAAACCGCACTGTGGCGCGATCTGCACATTGCGCCCCATCCTGACGCTGCCCATGAACCCTTTGACGTTGCACCCGGCCTGGATGTGCGTGTCATCACCGATGATCACGCTGCCCCCACAGCCCACCTCGATGATGGTGCCGCGATAGAGGTGCACGCGATCGCCCAGGTGTACTTCACCGCCGTCGGGATGGGAGAAGATCGTCACCCCGTCGTCGATGAAACACGAGCGTCCCAACCGCAGCCGCACACACGCGATCTGTGCGCGTGGGGAGACGTACGACTTGTCTGAGACATGCGCCAGGATGCGGCGCCCCTTGTACGGCGCGGTCAAGGCTGTGGCCAGCCGGACGGTGACCCAACCCAAGCCGGGCACCGTCGAGAGCAACATCAACACCCTTTGCGCTTGTCTCTTCAGATGTCTCGCCCAACGTTTGGCCCGTGACATGGACGCCTTCTCCCTAGAGCTCTACGTATCCGTTCTCTTTGAACCAGGCGATGGCTTCGGCAAAGGCCTCTTGCAGCGGCGTCTGCGGCAGTCCCAGCTCGCGGATGGCTTTGGACGGATCGCAGGTCAGGGCTGCAGGACGAGAGCCCTGGCCCTTGCGTTCCGTTGCCTGCCGTCGCGCCATGCGCAGGAAGGACAGCGGGTGCCGCCTGGCCCGCGGCAAGCGAATCCCCGACAGGCGCTCCATAATATCGCAAAAGCCTTCCAGTGTCAGGTTGCCTTCACGGTTGCCGAGGATGTATCGCTCTCCGGCGCGCCCCTTTTCCATCGCCAACACCTCACCCTCGGCCACGTCGTCCACGGCGACATGGTTGATCCCGCCGGGTGCAAATGAGGGCCGCTTGCCCCGCAGATAGTCCACGAGGCGCTGGCCGGTGCTGGTCGGCTTGATGTCGCGCGGCCCCACGGGGGCACAGGGGTTGACCACGACCACGGGCAGGCCCTGGTTGCACATGCTGAGCGCCACCGACTCGCCCAGATACTTGGATTTCACATAGTCGCTGGCGCTGTCCCATAGATTGAAAGGCGTGTCCTCTGTGGCCAGCGCCTCGTCGAGGGGCTGGCCGATGGTGCCGATGGTGCTGGTGTGCACCGCGCGCCGCACACCCGCCTTTAGCGCGGCATTCAGAATGGACTTGGTGCCACGGACATTCACTTCGTACATTGCGACGCTGTCGGCCTCGGCCGTGCTGTAGTAGCCAGCGACGTGGAACAGTGCGTCGCAGCCTCGCAGAGCTTGCGCCAGCGCCTCACCATCGAACAAGCTGCCATAGAACAGCTCGACGTCGAGCCCGGCAAGGTTGCATAGATCGCTGCTTGGCCGCGCCAACACCTTGACCGCGATGTGGCGGCGCAGCAGGCTGCGCACCACCGCCGAACCGACAAACCCTGTTGCCCCGCTGACAAAAGCCCTCATGATGGGTCCTCTACCTCAAGACGGCGGCACGACGTGTTATTGTACCTCATGGCAGGCGATACAGAAAGATCGAGTAGCCGATCTTGTCCACGGGCTCATAGGCACGCAACCAGCTGAACGCTTCCGTGTCTCCCAGATAGCCACCCTGAAGGTACGTGGCGCTGATGGCGTAGACCGCGGGAGGCCGCTGCTCCAGGTCGGCCGGCTTCTCTGCGGGCAGCGGCAGGGCATCGATATCGTAATAGTCTGTGCGGGCGCTGCCAAAATAGGCCAGGTGAACGCTCTGCAGGCCATTCTCGTCCATGTATGCCTTCAGGTTCCCCAGGTCCTGGCCCCAGTCCAGGTTAGAGTCCACCAGGTAGCGGTATCCATTGTCCGCACCGCCGACCGACTCGTTGAAGTAAGCCAGGTAGTGTGGGTGGACGGCCAAGCTGCCCACGGCATGCCATAGACAGAGCACCACAACCGCGAGCCCCAGCCAGCGCTTTGTGCCGCGTGCCAGGACCTGGCCAGCGCTGACAAAGATGAAGGGCAGCACCGGCAGGATGTGCCGGTAGCCTATATTGAGGATGCTGAGGAAAGTTGCCAGGAAGAAGAGGGCGACGGGCAGGTACAGCAAGTACTGGCGCTTGGCGAAAAGCTCCCCGCTGCGGAGACTCAAGACAAGGGCCATGCCGAAAAGGATCAGAACGGGAAGCGGGGTCTTGATGGCAAAGGCCACCAGGAAGTAGTACCACCAGCCCTGTTCGGACCGTTGGCCCATCAGGAACGCGGGTGCGCCGCGCTGCGCATACCGCCCCAGCCAGCCCAGGCCCCGGAAGTAGGTGGGAAAGGGCACTCGCACCGCTTCGACGACACGGTACGCCCATTGCCGCAGGGTGGAATTGGGGATCAACCTGTCCACGGTGGCGTGTTCGGTCCCGGGAGCGGCAAGGGAGCCTGTCTCAAAGCGATAGGTGGCCCAAAAGGCCACAAAGGCGCAGCAAGCCACGACGAACAGCGCCGCCACGACGAAGACGGCTGCCCGCCTGGTGGATGTCCGTGCCAACCGCTCCGGCACGCGCCACCCGAAGGGCAATGGCTGGTCGCGCGTGATGATGGCGTCGATCAGCAGCGCCAGGCCAAAGGTAGGCAGCAGCAAGAGCGCGGAGAACTTGGTCGCCTGGGCCAGGCCCAACAGGGCACCGGCAAGCGCCAGATCAACGATCCGCTTGTAGCTGAGAAAACGCCACAGGAAGTAGGTGGAGATGAAGAATAGGCAGGTGACGCCCAGGTCGGTGGTCACCAGCTGCGAATGGGCCAGGATGTTGGGATCCAGGACGTAGAGGAAGAGGGCTAGAAGAGCGCCCGGTGCGCCCCACAGTTCGTTGGCCCAGCGGAAGACAAAGTAGGCCAGCAGCGCGGAGAGCGCGATGATCGCCAGTCGCCCCCCGTTGATGACACGCTCGGCATCGTTGTACACCCATACGAACTCTTCGGCAAACTGGTTGATGTAGGTCTTGGTGTGGGTTACGTCATAGCTGGGAATGGTGATATCCCGCTGGAACAAGAGTGGGATGGCACTGAGCGCGTTGACAAAAGGCGGTGCCACGTTCAGATCGAGGTTGCCCGTCACCAGATAGTGATAGCCGCGCGAGATGTGGTTCTGCTCGTCAGACGTAGGGGAGTTGAAGCGCATGCTGAGCAGGCATAGCGTGACCAGCACTGCGATCAGCAGCGCCGCCAGCCAGTTGTGTGCCTTGCGAGCTTGAAGTGTTCTCATGGCAAGCGGTACACGAACATGGAGTAGCCAACCCTGTCGTGGGGCTCGTACTGGGCAAGCCAGTGCGCCCCGTCTGCGCTCCCCGCATAGACGCCCTGCAGGCTGGTGGCGCTGATCACGTAGTAGGCTGGCCCATCTGTTTCGGCTGGAGGGCGTTCGGGCATTGGCAGGTGGTCGACGCCGTAGTAGCTGGGATCGGCCGTGCCAAAGTAGTTGAGATAGACCCCAGTGATGCCCCTGCTCTCCAGGTACTGGTTCAGGTGCTTGAGGTCCTGGCCCCAGTCCAGGTTAGAGTCCACAAGGTACTTATAGCCGTTGCTGGGTCCGCCCACCAACTCGTTGAAGTAGGCTAGGTAGTGAGGGCTGAGCAGCACGGTCCCCAGCACATACCAGACGCACAGCAGCACCAATGCGCCGCGGGCCAGGCACCCGCTGGCCCGCCTGGCAACTTGGCTGACGTAGATGTACACAAAGGGCAGCACCGGTAGGATGTTGCGATAGCCGATGTCGATGGAACTGAACATGCTGGAGACAAACAGAAACGCGGCGGGCACGAGCAGGAAGTACATCTCGCCGGGCAGCGGTCTGTCTTTGATCGATTGGTAGACAACGGCCAGCAGCAGGATGAGGGTCGGGATCGGGGTCTTGATCATAAAGGCCACCGGGAAGTAGAACCACCAGCCACTGCGCTCATAGTTGCCCATCAAGAAGCTGGCGTGGCCTGAGCGCGCATACCGCTGCAGCCACGCCAGGTCAGCGAAGTAGGCCGGTGCTGGCACGGGAAAGTGCTCGGCCACGTAGTACGCAGCTCTCTGGATGGCGGGGTGACCGGCAGGCAGAAAGCGGTCGAGCAAAGCGTGGCTGTCTTCCTGCGGCAGCAGCGGGCTGACCCTGAAACCGTAGACGCCCCACACCACCACCGCGCCGACCACGAAGATGATGCTACACAAGAACAGCACGGCGTATGCGCGCTGCAGGCGCGGGCGTCCGCTGAGCCGAGGGGCGAGCGGCAGCGACAGCGGGGCCGCCAGACGGTTGTGTGTGGCCATCCAGATGCTCAGGATGACCAGGCAGACGGGCGCCAGGATCAGAGCCGAGAACTTGGTCGCTTGGGCCAGCCCGAAGGTGAGGCCCGTCCACAGCAGGCCATTCCAAGAGGGCTGCTGGCAGAAGCGCCATAGGCAGTAGATGGTGGCAAGAAAAGCGACCGTAACCCCAAGATCGGTGGTGACCACACCGCTGTGGGCGATGAGGTTGGGGTCAAAGGCGTATAGCAGCAAGGCCAGCAACGCCGCCAGCGGGCCGTACAACTGCCGGGACCAGGCAAAGACGAGCACCGCGCCCAGGGCTGAGAGCAGGACTCCAGGCCAGCGCGCCCATGACACAATGCTCTCGGCATCGTTTCTGAGGCGCCAGAAGAAGGTGTCGGCGACGGCGAAGAGGTCCTTGAACTGGCGGACCTGCGGCCAGCCGGGCTGGTGTGGTGGCAGGGTAATATCGTTGCGCAGCAACAGCGGGGCCACACTGACCATGTTCGCCAGTGGCGGATGGCCCCCACGCGCCACCAGCGCATCATCGCCCGTTGCCAGGTAGACGTAGCTGCGCACGATGTGGTAAGGCTCGTCGAAGGTTGGCGACGTGCTGCGCACTGAGATGAGAATCTGTATGCACAGCGCCAGGATGAGCAGTGTCGCAAGGCCAAAGCCGACACCCTTGCTCATGTCTCGCGGTCCTTGAGCACACGCCTCAGCCAGCCTTTGCCGCGCTGAAGCAGTGACGGGCGGCCGCTCTGCACTTGGCTCTGCACGTGGCGTTGGGCCTGAAGCAGGATGGCCATTTGACCGGCGTGATCGCCTGTGGCGGCGGGCAGGCCCGTACCCGGATAAGGTTCGCACAGCTTGACGTTGAGCGCGTCCGGCTGCATGCGCTTGACCAGGGCAGCCGTGTGGGCAGCCATCGATGCATCCTGGCCGGGCAGGCCGGCCATCACAAACAGCCGGCAGCGCAGGCCGATCTCGCGGCAGGTGCTGACCACAGCGGCCGTGTGCTGCAAGTACTGCTCGGCTTGCTCAGCCGAGGTAACCCTCTTCAGCCGCTGCAGCAGGGTAGCATCCGTGGTTTCCAGGCCCACCTTGACCCAGCGGCAGCCGGCGCGCTGCATCAGTGTGAGCAGCTCACGGTCAAAATGCTCGGGGCGCGATTCGCACTCCCAGTTGAGGGACAAGCGCGCATCCAGCACGGCTGTGCACAGCTCTACCACTCGCTCTCGCTGGTGCGCAAACACGGGATCGCGGAACACCAATCTGGCGGGCTGAAAGCGCTGCTGCAGGAGCGTGAGCTCGGCCAGGATGTTGGGCACAGACCGCGTGCGGAAGTGGCGCCCCTGCGCGGCGGCATAGGGGCAGTAGGTGCACAGATCGGGGCAGCCGCGACTGCTCAGCACGGTCAGCAGTGGGTAGCGCGTGTGGGGCAACAGCTCCCAGGCAGGGAAGAAGAGGCGGTCCAGATCCTCGATCAAGCCTTGCCCGTCGTAGCCATGTGCCTGGACCGCCTGCGGGCTCACGAGCTGTGGAGAGTTGGCCGCAGATCCATCCAGCAGGGCCTGAATCGCCGTGTGCATGAACCCTTCGGCCTCGCCGACCAGCACTGCATCGACCGCTGACCGGTCGAGGACGTCTTGCCCCACAGAGCGCATCGCTGGCCCAAAGGCCAGCAGCCTGGCCGAGGTTTGGGCGCGCAGCTCCGCGATAAAGGCCACATCGGTGCCCAGGCTGGCCCAGGAGACGAACACAGCGATGGCGTCTGCCAGCCCCAGGTCAGGTGGCAGCGCGGAGACAACGCCGTCAAAAGCCCGTACTTGGAACCCCGCGTCACGCAGGCTGGCCGCCGCCACGGCCAGGGTGTGCGGTGGATAGAGAAAGGCCTCCGGTGTTGGGTAGACCACGCCCAGGCCGGCGGCGCCTTCGCGGTTTGCGGTTGTGCCCGGCGCACTCGGGGGATTGACCAGATGCACCCTATGTGGAGTGGTCCCTGCGGCACCGGCCGAGCGCTGTGGCTTCAATACAGCACCTCGTAGACGATGGTCTTGCCACGGTCGTCGGAGGCGGTGTAGGCGTGGCGCAGCTCAGGCGGCGGTGCGTCCTCATCGAGCAGCCGCTCCAGCTGCGGGCGGATAACCGTGACTTCGCGCTCATCCATTACCAGATAGTCGGCGCCGCGCTTTTGCACATAGGCGATGAACGTCTCATAGTCCTCGTGGGGCGTCGCTGCCCAACGGCGCTGCGCGTAGAAAGGCACCTCGGTATCCCTGGACATGACAAACGCATCCGTGGGCGTGTTCTGCTGGAGCCACAGGCCGGCATCGCGCCGGCTGGTGCCCATCGTCGCCAGCCCTTCTTGGACTACCTGCGGTTGCAGGGCCACGAAGAAGAGCGCCATCAGGATGCTGCACACGGCCAGCAGTGCCTTCGAAAGGCCCGAGCGCCACCGTGTCGCCCAGCCGAGGTTGCCCAGGGTTGCGTCCACCCACCGGGCCAGGGCGCTCAGACCCCTAGCCACCCACAGCCACAGGATGGGCAGCGCCGGTGCAAAGTAGCGCAGCTCGATGTGAAAGGGCAGGAAGATCAGCACCGGCAGCACGGCGGCGATGAGGAAGAGCTCCTTCGCCGCGCGCTCCTTGTCCCAGGGCGAGGCAAACCAGCCAATGCCGAGCAGGATCAGCAGGTACAAGGGGAACACCGGTCGCGTGAAGAGCGTGCTCTCCAGCCTGTTGAAGTTGCGCCAGGTGCGCCGCACAAAGCCTGCTGGGTCGGCGCGGATGATCTCCCCAAGGTCGTACTTGAAGCGGTCCATGGAGAACCAGATGATTTCTTCACCGGCCTCGTCCAGCTGCGACAGTGCCCGGTCGTAGAGGCCGGGATCGTTCACCACAGCGCCCTCTCCGGCCACGTAGGTGACGCCCAGCTTGCCGGTGATCATGATGCGCCCCGTCTGCTGGTACAGGAAGGCGATGTACGGCGAGATGACCAGGGCAAAGGCAAGCACGCTGCCCACAATGCCCAACAGCGTGCCGGGCCGAAGTAGGGTGCGGCGCCACAGGTTGGCGACGACGAACAACACGACCATCAGGCCCAGGTAGGCGATGGCTTCCGGCTTGGTCAGATAGGCCAGCCCCAAGAGGCCACCAGCGGTGAGATAGGCCAGGACCCGCTGATCCTCCCAGGCGATCCAGGCGGCATAGAGCGCGCTGAACACCAGGAACAGGTACAGCGGCTCCAGCATGGTCCCCCAGAAGAGGACAGCCGATGTCAGCATTGGATAGAGGCACAGCCAGGCGCTGGCGATGAGTGCAACCGATGTGCCCAAGAGGCGCTTGGCCAGCGCATAGAAAGGCAGCAAGGTGAGCGTGCCGAACAGCACATAGGCAATGTCACTGTTCAGCTTCATGTTTCGGGTCAGAGGGTAGAGCAACCCTGTGACCGCCGGGAACAGCGGGGCATAGTGCAGCTCGGCGCGGTCGGTCACGGCGTACCCACGGCCGCTGAACAGGTTGCGTCCCAGGATCAAATAGTCCGGTTCGTCATAGCGCACAACCCGATCCACGCGCAACAGCGCCGTGCGCAAGATCAGTGAACTCAGAATCAGTATCACCAGCAGCCATGTTTCCCGGCTGACGTTGCTGCGGCGGGTTTGCTCTTGCGGTCTGTCACTCATTCCGATGTCTCCACTGCACTGCTGCGCCGGTGGATGATCACGTTCGGCGCGTCTTGCACCGTGGCGAACTTGTGGTATTCCGGTACCGGCCGGTTGCCCCAGGGCAGGTCTGGATAGGGTATCTCAATCGG
>Ga0180438_10004317_pt1 | contig 20527 bp, 9 predicted proteins | sample SS_ome_12_FD_132455 | JGI IMG/M metagenome (GOLD analysis project Ga0180438, IMG submission 132455) | Hypersaline lake sediment archaeal communities from the Salton Sea, California, USA - SS_3_D_2 metaG | ecosystem: Environmental > Aquatic > Non-marine Saline and Alkaline > Hypersaline >... | reverse complement strand
TGTACTCGTTCCCTACGTCTAAGCATTATGTGTATTGCTAGGCAATAATCCCTCCTCCCATACTTGAGACTCGATGGGCAATTCCACAGATTGCATCTTCCTCAGCCATCTCGCGCGATGAACCAGAGATCAATTGTACCCAGGGATTGGCTCGAGACGCCGCCGGGTTTGACGACCCAACAGCAACGTGATAGAATGGCGGCAGAGAATCACCCATGCTACATCTGCACACAGCATACCACAGCGCCAAAGCCCCAACAAGGGCACCTTCGGGACATCGTTAGGACTTAAAAAGGACATGGACCCATCTGACCTTTTCGAAAAGCACCTGCGAACCGCGTTGGCGCATCTGTACGATCCCTCCTATCAGCCTCCCCAGAGCCTGTGGACGGCACTGGACTGCGACCCACGGCAGGAGGTAGGCACACTCCAGACTGTGCTCATTGAGGCCATCGAGAGCCTTCATCCCCCGCCGGACACACCGCCTACCGCGCGGATCAAACGAATCTACGACCTGCTGTCTTACCGCTACGTCCAAGACCTTACGCAAGAGGAGGCGGCCGAGCGTTTGGGCATCACCCCCCGCCACCTGCGGCGTGAGCAACGAGAGGCAGTGCACGTGTTGGCCCAGCACCTGTGGCGACGAATCCACAGGGAGACGTCTCCGGCAGACGGTTTCCCGGCGGGAGATGAGATGCCATCACCAGAGTACCGTCTGCAGTTGAGGCAGGAGGTGGCGTCTCTGGAAAAGATGGCTCCAGGGAGCGTGGCGGACGTGGGGGAAACGATACGCAGCGTCGTGCAGCTAGGGAGCACCCTGACGGCAAAGCACAACGTCGAGCTGGAAGCGGCCCTCGTAGACCCCGGCCTGGCGGCAGCGATTCACCCTTCGGCGCTACGGCAGGTTCTGATCATGGCCATAGGAAATCTGACGCAGTGTATGTCGTCTGGACAAATCTCGCTGTGGGCAGAACGCCGAGACAGCAGGGTGAGAATCACCGTCACCGGGCGCCCGGCGATCACAGGCCAGATGCTCGGTGACGACTTCATGCAGGAAATTCTAGCCATCCAGGGAGGCACAGTCGAGCTCGATATCGAAGGCGACCAAGCCTCATTCTGTGTAGAATTGCCTCCTGCGGACACCGTCACCGTACTCGTCGTAGACGACAACCTGGACCTAATTCACTTTTATCGACGTTATACCACCGGAACGAGATACCAAATCGCACACGTTGCAGAAGCACAACAAGTCTTCGAAGCAGTAAAAGAGCACACACCGGATATTGTAGTATTGGACGTTATGCTGCCGGACAGCGACGGCTGGGAACTACTGACCCACCTACGCAAGCATCCTGCGACCCAGTCCATACCCATCATCGTCTGTTCGGTCATCAGGGAAGAAGAACTGGCGCTGGCGCTGGGCGCTACCCTCTACGTGCCAAAGCCTGTACGCCGCCAGCAGTTTGTCCAGGCTCTGGGTCAGGCGCTCAATCAGGCTGCAACAAAAGCGCCGACATCACCAGTGAACAACGCAACAACTTACTGAGTGACACCCCCTTATCCATCGTCGCCAACAGAGTCTGGCTCACCATCGGTCGCAACGTGGGATCCTGAGCCGACACGAGGATCACAGGAATATCCCGCGTCGTCTCGTCCTGACGTTTGAGCTCCAGCACCCGCCAGCCGTCTATGTCAGGCATCTTGACGTCAAGCAGCAGGACATCTGGAACGTGACGGCGCAGCCCGTCCAGCGCTTCCACGCCGCTGGATGCCGTTGACACCTCCAGCGCAGCGTCACAAGCCTTCAGCATCCGCACCAAGAGCCGTAAAACCTCCGGATCATCATCCACCACCAAAACCCGCTTCACCGGCCCGCCCACTGACCGGATTGCTTCTTCCAGATCGGTGCGCGTCACTGGCTTGATTAGATACTTCACCGCCCCGGCTTGAAGCGCGTGTTCGGCTTGTGGAGGCACACAGCACGCGATGATGGGTGTATCTTGCATTTCCCGCCTGGCGCTCGCGACCGACGGCCAGAGGCTGTCAGGGTCCGACGTATTCAGCAGCACCGCGTGGGCCGGGCAGCGCTGCACTTCTTGAACGGCCTGAGCCAGATTCCTGGCACTCACAAACTCGACCTCGTCAGAACAACGCGTCAATGCAACGCAGAGATCGCCGGACTCATCACAGACGACGACCCGGGGACCGGAAGGCAGGTCAGGCAAGTTCGGCCTTGACGTGCGTTCGGTCCATACCCAGTTCTCCTTGATCCACCGCCCCGGTCTGACGACATGTTCGGTCGGCGGGGATATCGGCAACCAGAAAGAGACCGTCGTGCCAACGCCTGGCTCGCTCTCAAGCCATATCTGGCCGCCGTGCTGTTCAACGAACTGCTTACTGATGCTCAAACCCAGCCCACTCCCCTTTCTCTCTTTACCGCCCGAACCCTGATAGAAAGGCTCAAAAACCCTCTCAGCATCCTCGGGCGAAATGCCGGGCCCCGTGTCGGTCACACTGACGACGACCTGCTGGGTCTGGCCAGTGACCTGTACCGTGATTCCGCCCCGGGCAGTGAATCGGGCTGCGTTGCTCACCAGGTTAAGTATCACCTGCCGGATACGAGTACGATCACACCAAACAGTGGGCAGGTCATCTGGCACGATCACCTCCAGGCTGAGGTGCTTTTTTTCCAGCAGGGGACGGACGACGGCGATGGCTCCGTCCACGACGTGCGCCAATTCGACCTGCTCCCTGTGAAGCACAAGATGTCCTGCTTCCGTCTGGCTGAGATCCAGGATATCGTTCACCATGCTGGAGAGATGCTCACAGTTCCGGTGCACAATCTCCAGATCCTCGTACAGCGCGGGAGGAAGCTCCTGGCCATAAACCTCCGGCGTCTCCACCAGGAGATCAACCAGGCCAACGATCATGTTGAGGGGAGTACGAAACTCGTGACTGACCTTGGCTACAAACGCGGCCTTGGTTCTCTGGGCTTCCTCAGCGACCAGGCGCAACGCGGCCAGCCTTTCATTGGCCAACGCAAGCTGCCGATTGGCGTGCGCCAACTCATCCAGGGTCTGCTCCAGTTCGGCAGCCCGATTCCGGGTTTCCTCCAGCAATCCCTGTACACGCTGAAAATACTCCCACAACCACTGGCTGAGCTGCCCCATGGGGCGACACGCAGCCACCATCACGCCAAGCATAGCCCAGATGGCGATCAAGGCAATGACTGTCGTAGCCCGATCGACACCAGCAGCATCTCTCCCCCACGTCCATAGCAGCAGGATCAGGGTCTCCACAGCCGCGGTGCCGGTTGCAGCAGCGAGGCCAAGCATGGCCACAGCCAGCGCGGTCGGTACCGCCAGCAAGGTCAGGATTCCCTGAACCCCCAGCCAGCTATTGCCCAGGCAGATCACTGCCACCAATACGACGAGCGTGAACCACCGGCCGGCCCACGGTCTCCAACCATCGAGCCACCAGGCAACTGCAGAGGCCACGTAGAGCAGCACGACCAGGAAATGCACCTGCACCCGTTCCGATGGATCGGGCCTGAGCTCGCCCACAGAAATGAGCGCCATGCCTGTGACAACCAGGATAACGATCACTGGCTTGGGAGAGATGTGGAGCTCAGAACGGAAGCTCGAAGCGGATTCTGATCCTCTCTTTGGTTTTAGCATAGGCGAGATTATATCACGCGGAAGAAAGAGGACAAGGGAACAGAGGAAATCGGAATAGGTGGCCAGGAGACGAGACGTGAGAAAAGGACACTCCGCGAGAATCCTGGCTTTCGGCGCAGCGTCTACTTGTCTACCCCTGGCCACCCCATATTGTCAGAACAGAGCTACTTGCGCCGCCGGCCTGTCAGTAGGAACACCAGCCCCGCCAGCGGCAGCGCCGCCGCCGCGCCAGGACAGACGCCGCGCCGCTCCCCTGCCCCGGACGCCTGCGCCGCGGTAGGTGCAGGCGTCGCAGTCGGGGTGTCCTTCGGAGCCAAGGGGGCCGTCGCCGCCGGGGTGCTGGACGGCAGGGCCTCCGGCGTAGCAGTAGGTACAGGCGTCGGTTGCTCAATCTCGGCAACGAGCGCGAGATCGTCCATCCACAGAACGCCCTCGCTGCCTTCCCCGCCCGCGCCGAGGCTGAGCGCATACCCCGTCACCTGCGCCGGATCGAACGCGTCGAGCCCGTCCTCGTCCGCCCAAGGGGAGCGCACGAAGTCGGTCCACGGGAAGACGAGTCGGGTCCAGTCCTGCGCGCTCTCCGTCGTTGCCTCGAACTGCACCTCGAACGGCGTCGGCGCGCCGGGGTCGCCGGAGAACAACATCAGCGTGAACGGCTGCCCAGTCCCCTCAGAACGGATCCACAGGGCAAGCCCCGCGCCAGCGCCCCAGTCTTGAGGCACATCGAGCGCGCGCCCGCAGTCCGCCCACCCGTCGGGAGCGACGTCGTACCCCAGGCGCAGCGCGGCCGCGCCACTGTGGGCCGCCCCGGCCTCCGGCCCACACTCGACGGTTGTGCCCGATCCATCAACGTTGGAGTCCCAGACAGCATCGAGCGACTCAAAGCCGTCGATAATGCCCGGTTCCAAGAGTCCGCCAGGCTGATCCGCGCCCGATGGCGTCAGCGTCGGGGGAGACGCGGTGGGCCGCCCCGGCGTTGGCCTGGGCGTGATCTGCGCAGTCGGCTCAGGCAACGGTGTGGCGGTCGGCGCCGGTGGCGTGGGACGCGGCTGGGCAACGCCCGCGCTGCGGATGGCTTGGTCGATGAAGGCGACGAATTGCGGACCGATCTCGCGGTTGGCCCGCTGGTTGGGATGGGCATCGTACTCGTCGACCCGATATTCAGGCCGCAGGAAATTGTCGCCGCCAGCCAGCAGCCCGAAGAAGTCGAAGACAAACACGTTCGCGCGGCCGTCCAGGTATTCGGGCGACTGCAGCCAGTTGGCGAAAGCGCGCGCCCGCGCGGCCTCGGCCGGGTCACTGTTGGCTGGCACCTGCGGCGGCTGGGTGACGATGATGAAAAGCTTGCCCGGGTACTGATCCATCCGATCGCGTATGGAGCGGTAATGGGCCTGGTACGCGGCCAACTGGCCATCGTCCGCGACGTTACTGACCGGGAAACAGGACTTGAAGGCGATGACATCGTACTGCATCAGGTAGCTGAAGGTGTTGTCCGGCGGGTCGTGCAGCGGCTGGGCGAAGATGGCGGCGAAGCCGTCGGGGTCGGTGTTATCGCCGGGGACGTCGAAATTGGTGCCGGCGGAGGAGCCATCGGCCAGCCGTAACCCTTCGCCGTTGTACCCGTGGTCGTAGAACTCGTAGCCCAGGGCAGTCAGCCCCGGCCGCACCCCACCCTGCTCGATCAGATTTTGGCCGCAGGAGTGATGCAGGAAGATGATGCGGGTGGCCTGGGCCGACGCGGGTCGCACCGCCACCAGAAAGCTCATCAGCAAACCGAACAGCGTACACAGAGCAACCAACCGGCTCACACGGCGACCAGAATCAATCAAGTGCTTCATTGCTCCACCTCCCAAACGATATCCCGCTATGCTCGATTTATCCAACAGAATAGTCATCGCCCCGCCGCCCATTCGTGCAGAAAGCGATGGCCGAAAGTGATGCTGTTAATTGTCTCCTTGCACTCAGCGTAGATGTTGGGATCGCCCTCGTACCAGGGGTCGCGGCTCCCCGTGCGGAACAGGGCAGCGGCCCGCTCCAGATAGTCCGGGTCTCCGCTCAAGCGGTAGGCGGTCGCCATCGCGTCGGCCCCCAGCAGCAACCAGTTGTTGACCGAAGGATTGTCGTTCTCCGCCCGACCATCGAACCACCATTCGTAGGCATAGGCCGCGCGCGGACCGGCTTCTATCTCGGAAAGCTCGATCCAGGCGTACGCACGCAGCCAGTCGGCGTAGGCCAGAAAGGAGTCCTCCGCGCCATGGGCATCGGTCAGGCCAAACTCCTCCCGCATCTCGATGTAGTCGGCCAACGCCCGCAGGTAGAGGTTTAGCATCCACGGGCGCATCATCCGACCGTCGCCGGTGGGGCCGCCGATGTAGGGTTGATCCTCCGCCCGCGCCCAGTCCACGACTGCGTCGGCCGCCGCCAGGTAGCGCGGGTCGGCGGTGGCGCGATACGCGGCGACGGCGATGGACAGCGCATTGGCGGCAGGCCGGGCGCCGGTCTCATACAGGCCGTCGCTGCCGCCCAGGCCGTAGCCCTCTCCGGTGCAGTCGGGGAAGTAGTCACACAGATGGCCATCGTTGCGCAGCCGGTACTCGATGCAGTCGGCCAGTTCCAGGGCCGACTGGTGCGCCTTCTCGTACCCGGTGAGGTAGTAGGTGAGCAGCATACCGGAAGCGCCGAAGGCCGTGTCGGGATGATTGCCGCCATAGTTGCGGTGGGGGTTGACGAAACCGTCTTCATCGTGATAACTGTGGCCAAAGGCAATGCCATCGCCCCAGTGACGCGGGGTGTGGATGTTGTGCAGAATATCGATGTCGGCGAAGTGGCAGTCGGCCGACCGGGCCAGTTCAAACCAGCGACGGTCGCCGGTCCGCGCCCACTGCAGCCACAGCCCATAGTCGTTATCGTACTTGACGTTCAAGGGAGTCACCTCATACCCCTCGTAGTCGATCGGCCAGTCGCCGTAGTCGAAAATGCCGTAGAAGTCGGTGCGCTCGATGGCGTCCGGCAGGTTATCGAAATAATCGTCCCAGCCCACGTGATCGGGGGAGGTCGTGAGTTGATAGGCGACGTACTGTTCGTGGTCCGGCCAGGCGGCCCAGTCCGGGAGCGCGGTGGGGCCGAAGGCGCCACTCCGCACGTACCAGTTCGGTGAAGCCGTGGCGAAGAGGGGGGATGGCGTGACCCGGGGACCGGGCGACAGGACGACTTCGTGGGTCTTGTGCTCACCCGCCCGGAGGGCAAAGGCGTAGCCGTCCGGGCCAAACTCGGCGGGGAAGAGACCGATCTCCAGCGAGCCATCAGGCCGGGCGCGGAGCGCTTTGGGGAAGTTCTGCCAGAAATCGCGCACGCCGACGGCCCACGCACCGCCGCTGCCTTCGACGCTCATCCAGCCGGCAGCCTGGTCGCCACTGTCGAGGATCGTCCCCCCCAGCGAGGTGCGATAGCCCCGGAACGTGACGTACGACTGCATGCGAGGGCGGGCGTCCAGCGGGCTGCCGTCCCAGCCGGTCAAGGTCAGATAGGTGTCCCAGTGATCGGTGCCGCTGGAATCCTGGTAGAGCAGAAGTTCATCCGTCAACCCCCCGCCCAACAGACCACCTTCGCCAACCACACGATAGGTAAGCTGGCCCTCCAAGTCGGTGGACAGCGCAAGCGACAAGTCTTCCAGGCGGACGGTCCCGCCCGAGCCGATGTCATAGCAGTCCAGTTGCTCGGACTCGCCCAGAGGGCACAGGCGGTTGTTCTCGACGGTGTGGAAGAGGCGCACCACCGGCTCCCCGACGTAGAACCAGTAGCGGCTGGAATAATCAAGCAAAGGAATACCACCAGCATCCCGGTAGGCCCCGTGGACGTGGACGGCGACGCGCATAGGACCACTCAGCACCACAGTCACGCTGACGGGGGCGGCCGTCGTGTAGACCGTGCCGCTGGCGTTCGTCGCCCTCCCGATCAACCCGACCAGGCGCGGCCCGCCCAGGCGGCCATCGACCTTGCTGACGCGATACCGGGCGCTACCCACGTCGATGGTGACGGCCGTCGCGGTATCGCTCACCATCAACGTCGGGTACACCGGCCGTTCGCCACCGCTATTCACCAGCCGGTATTCCGTCTCCGCGTTGGCGGGGACGTCGGCCTGGAAGTCAAGGAGCAACCAGCGCACCGGCCGTCCGGCGTCGCCGGGCGAACCACCCCAACGGGCCACCGGCGTGAACTGAGCCGCGACCGGCTGTCCCTCACCGTCCAGGAGGCGCAGGCTGTCCAGGCCGACCAGACCCACGTCACGGGGGATCGGCACGCCGGAGGTCACCGGCTCATCCCGGCGGGCGACGTCCAACGGGTTGCCCACGGTCAATGTCACGTCCAGGAAACCCGCTGTAGAGGCGGTTTCCTTCAGAGCGAGCGGCAGGTGCAGCGTGTGGGTCACGGGCTCCTGCACCGTGTCACGCACGACCACGACGGGCATCGGTGTACGGTCGTCGGACCATTCCTGCACGAAATAGGTGGCGGTGCCCAGCGGTTCGACGGCTGCCTGGAATTCCACCAGCACCCAGCGGACGGGAGCGACAGGATCGTCAGATGCCCCCCACCAGCGAACCAGCGGTGTGAATTCGGCGGGGACAAGGATGCCCCTGGCGTCCACCAGGCGCAAGCGGCGCGGGTCGGTGAGCCCAATCTCCCAGGGAAGTGGCACGCTGAAGGTGAACGTCTCCAGATTGCGGATCGTTGCCTCAGGGTTATGGACATACAATGGGACGTTCAGCGCCGTGGGAGCGGCGGGAGTACCCGGAGGCAGCCCCGTGGCGGGGACCGGTGGTGCGCTTGGGACAGGCGATGGCTGAAGCGTGGACCGGAGCGGGCTTTCCAGGACAGGCAAGCCCAGCCACGAGGAAGAAGGTCCCGGCGATGAGCGGGGGAGAAACTCGCAGGCAAGCACGCACAGCATCAGCAATCCCACCCACAGTGCAACACTCCGACGGTCCATCGCAGTTCCCCGAGATCGTGCACTCCGTTTACGGACAATACGTGTCCAGTTTCAAACGCAGATTCGGCCGACTCCGCCATCCAGGGTGCCACGCATATGATACACGCTGCACCCCGTACGTCAAGCTTTCTGATCCGCGGCCCGGTCAAGGATAACAAACAAACTCAAGTTTCCCTCGCGACCACCAGCGCGAAAGGTCTGCTGCACGCGCAGTCCACTCCGGGCGGCCAGTAGCTCCACCTCGGCCTGGTCCACCAGGTGGCAGTAGCGTAGCCCCCTGCCCCCGCGCTTCCAGTCGAGCAGATAGTCACCTGGCTCCAGCGCCGTTTCGTCGACGTGCACCCACTCCCATCCCACGATCTTGCGCCGCAGGCGCGGGCTGTCGAGGAACTGCCAGGTGGAGAGGATCAGGCGTCCGCCCTCCTTCACCAGGCTGGAGATCTCTCGCAAAACGCGCACCCGCAGGTCGAAGCCGGGGATATGATGGAGCACCGCCAGGGCGACGACCACGTCAAAGCCAGGCATCAAACGGCCAGAGATTGATTTCTGCAGGCGGGCCCAGCCCGGGCGGGCAATGTCCACGACCTGAAACTCCGCAGACACGGCCGACAGATGCCGTGTCCGGCCGCGGGCCAGATGGACCAGTTCCGGCACAGCGTCGATGCCCACGTAGCTGGCGCCGGGCCGCTCGCGGTCCAGCAACTGCGCCAACCGCCCGTTGCCACACCCTACGTCGAGCACGCTTGCACGCTTTGGGATATACGGTAGAATGCACACGAGCGCAGGGTCGGCCACTGTCCGGCTGGTGGCAAACGGCTGCGCGAAAGCCGCGTAGAACGCGCGATTCAGCGCAAGGAGCCTTTCTGTGGTATCCTTGTCCATCGGTAGGATTATAATCGAGCCGGATGTAACGCGCAACTAGGAGGGAGTAGGAGTACCTTGGATCGGCAACGCAGAAGGGCCTGGCGGGCGACGCACCGGGCGCCGTTCGACCTGGACCGAAACGGTGATCTGCTCATCGCAATCCTGGAGGAGGTACGGGCCGCTCCAGACATGACACAGCGGCAACTGACGCGCATTCTGCGCCGGCACCCGCTGCCCGACGGCAACCTGCTCTCCAAGAGCCAGATTCTACGGGGATACACCCAACTGTGCGCTAGAGAGGGTTCGTCGCCCGATCCGGCGCTGATGCAGCGCCTGCGGGTGAAGCCCACCCGCACCATCTCCGGCGTAGCCCCGGTCACCGTGTTGACCGAACCGTTCCCCTGCCTGGGCGAGTGCATCTTCTGCCCAGAGGTCGAGCGGATGCCTAAGAGCTACCTGCCCGACGAGCCGGGCGCGATGCGGGCGGCCGCGCATGAGTTCGACCCCTATGCCCAGACCTACAGCCGCATCACCGCGATGGCAGAGCTCGGACATAACGTCGACAAGATCGAGCTGCTCATCCTGGGTGGGACGTGGTCGTGTTATCCAGAAGCGTACCAGGAGTGGTTCGTGCGCCGCTGCCTGGATGCGATGAACGAGGTCGAAGCACCCACGCTGGAGGAAGCGCAGCGGCTCAACGAGAGCGCACCCCACCGCAACGTCGGGATGGTCATGGAGACCCGCCCGGATTGTATCACGCCGGCCGAGGTGCGCCGGCTGCGCTGGTTGGGCGCGACGAAGGTGCAGGTTGGCATACAGAGCCTGGACGACGACATCCTGGCGCTGAACCGGCGCGGGCACACCGTCGCCGACACGCGCCGTGCGATGGGGCTGATGCGGCTGGCGGGCTTCAAGATCGTCGTTCACTGGATGCCCAACCTGTTGGGTGCCACTCCCAATCACGACCTGGCGGACTTCCAACGGCTGTGGAACGACCCGGCGCTGCGCCCCGACGAGCTGAAAATCTACCCCACGGCCCTCCTGCCGGGCACCGAACTCCACGATCTGTGGAAAAAGGGTGAATACGAGCCATACGACGAAGAGACGCTGGTGGTGCTGCTGGCGCAGTGCAAGACGCTGATCCCCCCCTACTGCCGCGTCAACCGGCTGATGCGCGACATCCCGTCCCCGAATATCGTCGCCGGCGTCACCAAGACCAACCTGCGGCAGATCGTGCGGCGTCGCATGGCACAGGAAGGATTGGCGTGCCGCTGCATCCGCTGCCGCGAGGTCCGGGGCCAGGACATCGATCCGGAAACCCTCAGGCTCGAGCGGTTGGACTACGAGACCGACGTCACCCACGAGTGCTTTCTCAGCTACGCCACGCCGGACGACAGACTGGCGGGGTTCCTGCGCCTGTCGCTGCCCCAGGCGGAACCGACCATCACCGAGTTGGCCGGCTGCGCCATGATCCGCGAGGTGCACGTCTACGGACCGGCGTTGGAGTTAGGCGACAGGAGAACGGGGCGCGCCCAGCACGCGGGGCTGGGCACTGGGTTGATCGACGAAGCCCGGCGCATCGCCCGCCAGGAGGGCTTCCGCCGCCTGGCCGTCATTGCGGCGATCGGCACGCGGCCCTACTATCGGGAGCGCGGCTTCGAGCAGGGGGATCTCTACCTGATCAGCGAGCTGTGATCATCCGGGCATCCGTCAAGGCGATTGGCTCTTCAGCACCGTGGGTAAGAAGATCGATAGGTCCGGATCCATGACAGTGAAGTACGCAGAAGTCTCGCTTTCACTCGTGCTGTTGATCGCTGTAACCGTCACGCTGTAGGTACCAGGATCGGCGTACGTGTGCACCAGGTACGCGCCCACCTCCGTGTTGCCGTCCCCCATATGCCAGTTGTAGATCACGTTCGTGCCGGCGGTGACCGTGGCCGTGAACACGGCCGGCTCCCCCAGCATGATTGAACCGTTGTGGCGGATATTCAGTCCGCCGAGCGGCACGTCGCCCACCGAAATCGTGTCGCCCCACACCTGGCTGCCCCAGCCGTTGGTCGCCGTCAGGACCACAGCATAATCCCCCACCGCTCCATAGGTATGCTCCGGGTTCCGAAGTGAGCTGGTGACACCGTCCCCGAAGTCCCACAGAAACGAGAGATTGGTGCCAGCAGTGATCACAGCCGTGAACGCCGTCGAGCTTCCCAGATAGGTCGGATCACTGTACAGGATGCTCAACCCACCGATGGGCTCATCGACAATCGTGACGGTATCGGTAACCATATCGCTCCCCCGACCGTTGGTGGCCGTCACTACAACCGTATAGCTTCCCACAGCTCCGTAGACGTGCGTCACCGCTGGACCAACCCCAGACGTCCCGTCGCCCAAAGCCCACAGATACGAGACGTTGGTGCCAGATGCGGTGGTCGCCGAAAGCGTAGTCGCGCTGCCCAGGGCGGTCGGGCTGTCATTTTCGACGGCCAGCCCCCCGATGGGCACATCGGTGATCAGGACCGTGTCGCTGAAGGTGTCGCTGGCGAAGCTGTTGGTGACGGTAAGGGAGACGACATAGGAACCCACCGCATCGTAGATATGGGTGGGATGCGGGGCAGTGCTGGACGTCTCATCCCCAAAGTGCCAGGCATAACTGACGTTCTCCTCGTCATCGCCCCCATCCTGGCTGGTGTTTATAAACACAGTAGTCTGGCCCAGTTCGTCGGGGCTACTGCTGCTGAAGCTGGCGACAGGGGGATTGGGATGCGATAGAATGTCGATCGTCTTGGAGGCAGTGCTACTACCCGCACTGTTCGTGATCGTGAGCGCCGCAGTGTATGTACCTGTGTACGCGTAGGTGTGGGTGACAGTCGTGGTCTGTCCCTCGGCAGTGGGAGAGCCGTCCCCAAAATTCCACCGATAGGTCAGATTGGTGCCGGTGGACGTGCTCTGGAAGGTCGTGGTCTGACCGATCACATCCGGCGATGAGGAGATAAAGCTGGCGACCGGAGGGACGTCGACGATGGTGACCGGGGTGGTCACGCTTCGACTGTTCATCCCGTTGGCGGCTGTTACTTGTGCGACGTAGGTGCCAACCGCCGGATACGAGTGCTGAACGGTTGCCCCGGTCTGGGAAGGTGACCCATCGCCAAAGTCCCAGGTGTAGATCACGTTCGTGCCGGACGCGACGCCGGCCGAAAGCGTAGTGATCTCGCCCAATTCGGTAGGGCTGTCGTTGCTGGCCCAAAGGCCCGCTATGGACACGTCACGGACGGTGGTCTCAATCTGTATGATATGGTCGCCACCCGTCGCGTCGTACAGGCGGGCCTGATCCTGCACGATCTGGCCGTGGGCCAGGCCACTCGTGGCGACGACGGCGTCGATCGTGATGGTGTAGCTCCCCGCGGGCACGTCGCCCAGGTTCCAGGTAAGGCTTTGGGCATAGACCGAGGAAGGGGGCGTCGACGCCGACTGGTAAAGCACCCCCTCAGGGAGCGTGTTGACCAGCTTCAGACCGCGAGCCTGGTCGGCGTCCGAAACGGTATAGCTCAGTGTGTAGCTCAGAGACTCCCCCATCGTCACAGGATCAGGGATATCCTGCCCCCCCAGTTCCAGCGTAGCAGGAAGGGGCAACCGCACCGCCGGGTCACCAAGGTAGGTAAACACTTCGAAATAGCTCAACGGCACGTCGGGCCGGCGCAGATGGGCTTCAAGTCGAGCAGTTGTCGCGGCCGAACCGAGCGTCAGGTCGCCATCCACGATGAGGGCATCGTAGAGTTCCTCCATGATCACGGTGTTTGACGAAGGATAGCCATAACTAGCGGGGGTCCAAGAAGCGATCCCGCCCTTATTGTAGAACAGCACGAACCTCTCGCCTATCGACCGAGCGTATTCATAACTGGCAAAGTAACCATTGAAGCAAGTAGCAGCGGTCACGAAGGGAAGTTTCTTGCCGTTACGAAGATCCGACATGCTCAAGATCTCATGAGATCCCCAGCCTCCCCAATTGGTGATATACCCGTGGCCAGAGTACGCAAGCAACAGCGCGCCTCTATTGACTTCCCTCTCAACGCTGGTCGCGTAGCTGTAGTCATACAGTTTGATGGGTGTGAGACTCGGAGGCAATAGATCGGCGACCATGTCCATGTCCTGGGCAAAGATCGGTTCGTCGTCGTCGGCAACCAGCACCGCCCGCCGCATCCAACTGCCGAGATACCACGAGCTCTCGTAATTCCGTATCTTGCCCACCGCTGTATCTAAGTCACTGGACCAGCGCGCCGAGATGCGTCCCACGATCAAATCGGGATAGTCGTCGTCGCCGTGAACTTTGGCGTACCATGCATCATTGGGGGTCTCCCCAAGGACCGGATCGTCCAGAAAATAGGTGGGCAGGAGATCAGACAACGATGACCCCCGATTGTTCTTGGGATCCATGCTGGAGTCGCCGACGAGTAACACGTACACGGGGCGTGGCGACCAGTTGTGATAGGCGTACTCCAGAAAAGAGCGTATCGCCTGTGGGTCGTAGATGCCGTGATAGAACTCGTCGTATACGTCCTGCGATTTGACGACAACCACAGTCTCCCCCTGGTTGCTGCGATGGGTAGCCAGGGGTTGGACGGCGTCATAGAACCCCGGATAGGTGAGAATGATGTACGTCGCCCCATTGGCGGGCGATTTCCACGCCGAAGGCTCGTCCAGCAGAAGCGAAGGTGTAGGGAGTTGATCCGTACGCTGCGCCAGGTATCGAAAGCCGGCCGTGGCGCCATCGCTGAAGCGCACGCGAAAGTCGCCCCCGTCCGGTTCAATGGAGGGATTGACCATGCACTGCGGCGCGGCAGGATCGGTGACATCGAAGACCTCGACTGCATCGGTTGAGAAGCCGGTCAATTCCAACGTCAGAAAGCCGGTCGACGGGGCGAGGAATTCAAGACGGTCTTCTTCAGCGACGAACGTGTCATGGTAGGCCACTTCGAACCAATTCACATAGAACCGGCTCAACGGTTCGCCAGCGGGGAGCGCGCCTTCCACCCGTAGATGATTGTCTCCCTCAATGAACATGTCCTGCGCTACGGAGATTTCGTACAACTTGGCGATCTGACCGCTCCACACTGTCTCATTCTGTGAGAGCAGGGCGACGCCGTTCAGGTACAACTGCGTCACGTGATCGCCACTGGTCCCCCCCATCAACATCAAGCGTAGTTCGCCATCAGGGCCACCGTCGGCGATATGGTCAAGGAAAAAAGTGTAGTCGACCGAATCTGGGGTAGCGCTGTTGACCACAAGCTCATCCCACAGCCAGTGGTCCATACCCTCTCCCTCGGGCACGGGCTTCAAGTGGTAGATACGATTGGATTCAAAATAGCGCTTGTCGGGGAACGAAGCGGGGGTGGTCCCCGCCCCAGGAGTGCCGTCCCGTTGGGCCATGCGCAGACCGAGCGTGCCAACGTCACGTAGCCAGTAGACGTTCTGCGAAGTGTAGAGGCTATCGATGGCCTGCCCATAGAATACAAAGCTGTCGCCAGGACCAAAGACGCCGTCCGCCTGCCCTTCAAACTGAATCGGGATATCCACTCCCCGGTTGCTCAACTGAAGATGGCGTGGGTCACACTGAGCCAACGCGGGCGCGACGGCGAGGACGTCATCGTAGGTCACCCGGTATAGCCCGCTCTCCTCCACGATCAGCTTGACCTGCGGTTGATCATCGAGGACGGCGAGCGACACCGCATCCCGAGGAGGGGCTGGAGCCCCTGGCGACGGGGGCAGCGAGTCGTAGTTGAGCAACGTCTTCTCCAACATGTGCTCAAAAACTGGCGACGGTTCCACGTCCCTGGCCTCACCTGGAGAGGGAGCATACTCAGGGAAGGCCACGTGTATCCTCAGCCGCCGATAGACGCGTAACTCTCGCCGTACAGGATTGTACTGGAAGGGATACAGCCTCAACTGAAAGAGCGCTTGATCGCGCAGAAAACCGGCCGAAGTCGCATCGGCCAGCGGCCCTGGATAGAAAGCGTCGGCGCTGTACGCCTCAGGATCGAAAGAGAAAACTTCCACCACACGGGGCTCATCTCCCGTCTCACTGAGATCGAGGGCTGGCGCCGGATATAGCCATACCCCCCGAACTACATCGCTCTCAGACTCGACCACTGTGATCTCAGGCACGCCCAACGCAGGCATACCCAGGGGAGCCGAGAATATGGGAAGCATGGGCTTCCCTGCCTGGCGCCAAAGCGGCCATTCGGGCACGCGCAGACGCTGGTACTCCACTCCGCCGTGAACGACATTCTCGATCTCATAGGCAGGGAGCTCCAGCTCTACGACCACGTGACGCTCGTCGGCATCCAGGATCTGGAACGGGAATGCGTCCAGCTCCGACGTGTCCAGGGCATAGGCGTGGGAGGAGACGTTGCTGGAGGCCAGAGCCAGTCCGAAGATGGCCAACGAACATAACACCAAGGAAACGATTTTCTGATCCATACTGTCCATACTCCCCGGCTACATTCCCGCTGGCCTGCGGTGATCGAAGAAAACAAACACCACCAACTCAGTCGCTATCCCAGTGAGAGTGGCAAGTAGCAAACGTACAGGATAGCAGACCTGACCCAATCAAGGTACTTGTACATATCGCCGGAATCCATAATTTCCTGGATGCAGTAGTAGTACGTGATGCCAAGGCTCACGTCAGCGTCGACGAACGTATACTCGGCGCCGGTCATGTCGTCTCCCACCGCAATGATCGCGTTTTCGTTGGCCTGTTCCCACGGACCAGCGTCTGAGGTCCCGCGCATGACGTTGAAGCCGGCTACATCCGCCTCCGACCCGGTGGCCCAGAATACCTCGATGGATCTCTCGCCGGGGATCGCCGTCGCCCGCACCTCTCTCAGGACAACAGCAGTGGGGTCGTCTTCAGCGCCGGTCGAAGCCGAGGCTGCGCCACCGGCGCACATTCCCACCAGTATCACCAGCGCGATCACGATCAGTCTCCTTGTTCTCACGAGTGCTCCTCCTCTCACGTGCTGCCCGCGAATCACATTCCATTGACTCAGTCACCCGCTATCACGAGCGGGAGGTAGACCGGGTACATGTCGGGATTGTGAAACGGCGTGACCGGATCGCCGAAAAGCACGAAGGTCTGAACCAGATCATCCCAGGAGCTGCTCTGGTTGTAGCTGGCGATCTTGGCGGCGGTCGTGGCCGCGCCAAGCGCGTGCTCGCCGTCCTGGAAGATGGTCTCGTAGAATTCGCCCATCAGCGCCTCGTGACCGGAGGTATAGCCATAACCGGTGGAAGCCCAGGTGGCGACAGCTCCTCTATCCTGGAGCCGCAGGAACGCTTCGGCCACTACGACCTCGATCTCGGGATCGGTAAGGGTAAACAGCCCGTTCAGGCAACTCGCCATCGTCACAATCGGCAGTTTGAGCCCGTTGTTTAACGCCTCAATGTCGGATAGCTCGAAGATGCGGTTACCGCCGCTCCACTGCCCCCACCCGACCGTAGTGCCGTGTCCGACGTAACTGACCAGGACACTGCCGCCGTTGATGGCCGCGGCAATGTCACCCGTCGGGTCCCCGGGTGGGTAGTCATCGGCGTAGACCCTGTTGGCGAAATAGCCAGCGGGCAACAGGTCAGCGATTTGCTCCGACACGCCTTCGAAATCTGGGTTCACGTCGTCGGCCACCAGCAGTACATTCCGGTTCCAGGAGACGCCCGGAGGGCTTTGCTCGTATGTGATGATCTTGTCCACCATATTATCGACCTGCGAAACCGTCTGGGCTGGCAGCCGGCCGATGAACATGTCGGGCAAGATGTCGTCGCCGTTCACGAGCACGAACCAATTGTCGGACGCGGTCTGGAAATCGATCTCGACGAGCTGAGAGGGCACGTAGTTGGCCGCGCCGGTGCCCAGATTGTCCTTGTAGTCAGAGGTTGCATCGCCGACCAACAGAACAAACGCCGGTGCTGGGGGACCCCAGTATTGATAGGCGTACGCCAGAAAATCGCGGATCGCCTGGGGGTTGAAGACGCCGTAGTTGAACTCATCGTAAATGTCTTCAACCTGGACCGTAGCGACCCGCAGGCCCGTCGTGATCTCCCGGTGAGCGGCCAATCTCAGAGAACTGGTGTAGAAATCCCCGTGCGTGATGACGACGTAGTCGGCGCCGTGAGCGGGGGATCTCCAGGATGAGGGTTGATCCAACTCCACGCGGACGGGCGTCTTGTGCCGCGCCGGGACCAGGGCCAGGTAGCGCGTGTCCGCCTGGGCCGTGTCCTCGAACTGGACCTGGTACCCGCCCGCACCGGCCGTGACCGCGACGTTCGCAAAGATCGCGACGTTGACCGGATCGGTCACGTCGAAAACTTGCACGTCGCTGGTGCTGAAGTGGGTGACCTGAAACTGAAACGTCCCCGACGACGGCGCCCCAAAGGACAGTTCGTCACCCTCGGCCACGTAGGTGTCCCAATAGTCGATTTCGATCCAGTTGAGATGGAACTGATCCAGGAAACCGACGTCGCCCACGCCTCGGACGGCGATGGAGTTGCTGCCATCCTGCAGCAGCGAATGAGACACCGTCGTCTCGTGATCGTAGACGGCCTGGCCGTCCCACAACCCGTCGTCGATCTCCTGGCCGTTGAGGTATATTTCCGTATGGTGATCCGGGTCGACGAAAAGACGCGAGCGCCCCTTGAGCTGGACGCGCACCGTCGTCGTAGCGGCAGCCGTCGAGATATTGTGCAGATCTAACGTATAGGTCTGCATCACCGGCGCAGTGAACCGGTTCCCCCAGAACCAGTGATCCTGGCCCGCGCCTCCGGTCACCTCCGACCAGTAGTAGGAGTCCTCCTCGGCGTGGAGTACGGCGGGGAAATGGGTCGCCACCGGAGCTCCATTAGGTGTTCCATCGCGCACAGGGATACGCCGGCCGTTCGCACCGCCCGCCGTCAGCCAATAGACGTTCTCCGACGTGTACAGATCCTCGACCGCGGTGCCGTAGAAGAGGACGGTGTCGCCGCTATCGAACACCCCATCCTCCTCACCGGTCACGAGAATGGCGACCTCGGCGCCCTGATTGCTCACCTTGATGGTGCGCGGGTCCACGCCACTCAGGTCCAAACCGGCTCCCGTCAGGTCGGCGCTAGTGAGTTCATGGAGGCCGTCCTCGGTCACGCCGATCTTCAAGGTGGGCGTAGGGCTGCTGGTGGCCGATACAAGTTGCGTGTTCCATGTTCCGTGGTCCGTGGGGGGTGCTGCAGAGGGACGGGACACGGCACTGTAATTCAGGACTACGTCAGTCAATAGGCTCTCGAAGGCTGGGTTGGTACCGCGCGCCTGGGCCGCCGCCGTGGAGGGAGACGAGTCCCACGTGATCTGGGCGACGATCCGCCGGTAGAGACGCAGATCGCCGGTGACCGGGTTGTACTGCACCGGGTAGAAGCGCACCTGGGCGACGGCCTGATCGCGCAGGTAGCCGGTCGTGTCGATCTCGGCCGGCCGGCCGGGGTAGAGCGCGTCGGTGGCGTAGAGAGCCCGGTCCAGTGTGAAGTACGGCTCCATACCACCTCCCGTGGGCGCGTCCACGTCATCCCCCGTCACCCGCCATCCCGGCGCAGGGCAAAGCCGGTGGCCCGGCAGCGTTTCATAATCTGCCTGGAGCACACGCACCGAGACGCCCTCGGAGGCTGGCAAGCCCAGCAACGCGCCGCGGGTGGGCACCTGGGGGGCACCGGGCGCGTCGGTCTGCACCATGTCCGGGATGATCAGCCGGTGGTACGTTTGACCGCCGGTCTCCACCACCTCAGTCTCGAAGCTTTCGACGGTCAGTTCCAACAAGATGGACTGTTCATCCGAACGCAGAACGTGCAGGTGGCTCCCAGAGGGAGATTGGGCCGTCGCTCGAAATGAGGCGCCAGCTCCCAGGAGCAAAGACAGCGCCAGCAGGATTCCCAGGGAATGTTTGATCTTCATCTCTATATGGACCACCATAATCTCGTACCAGAAGAAGCACCCAGACGCGGGTGGGGGTCCGTGTCTGGGGATGCCGGACCGTGGTCCGGCAGAAGCGGGTTGTCCAATTGCCACAGCCGTGGCGTGCCCCCATTATACTATCAGAAGCAGCCCGGTGGGTAAACCGCCGGCCAAGACCGGGTTAGAAATTCCTTAGAAACGGGCAAGGGACCCCGCGGAGGCTGTCCGTGCAGAGCTCATCGCGAGGCCCCTTGCGGGCTAGGTTATACTATAGAAACGATCGTGACGTGATCTCGATACGACATTCTCCTCTAGGGCAACACCGGCCGGTAGGATGGACGGCGCAGGGCAGGCGCCACTGTGACCGGCGCCGGTCCGTGGAGCGTGGCCACACCAGAGGTTTCCACGTCCTCCAGCTTGTAGTAGTACGTGCCCGGCGCGAGCCCTTCGTCCACGAAGCTGTAGCTGGCGCCCGACACCGGATCCCCCTCGGCGGCGATGAGCGCACCGTTGACCTTGGCGTACGGCCCGTCCGCGGCGTCGGCGCGGTACAGATTGAAGCCGGCGTTGTCGATCTCGGCCGCTGTCTCCCAGGCCAGCGCGACGCTGCCCACGCCCGCCTCGGCGGTGAAGGAAGTCAGGGTCACTACGGTGGGTTTTTCCCCGAAGTAGTGGCTGGGGTCCTCGTCGGAAACGTCATCGCCGACAGGCGGCGTGCCTGTGACCGTGCCGAGGTTCTCGTACTGGCCGGCCTCCGCGACGCCGCTCCCCGTGCAGACCATCCACTCGCCCGGATCCAGGGCGGTCTGGGGGCAATCCACCGTGACGCCCTGGTCATCCGCGACCGTGATGCCGGTTAGCGGGACGTTGCCCGTGTTCTCCACCCGATATGTCCATTCGACAGGGTCGCCGACCTGGACGATGGGGCCCATAGGTTCGTCGGCGTCCTCGCCGTTCGTCCACTTCTCGATGTCGATAGAAGCATCAACTCCGAAGTAGTGGCTGGGGTCCTCGTCGGAAACGTCATCGCCGACAGGCGGC
>Ga0180438_10004316_pt1 | contig 20528 bp, 19 predicted proteins | sample SS_ome_12_FD_132455 | JGI IMG/M metagenome (GOLD analysis project Ga0180438, IMG submission 132455) | Hypersaline lake sediment archaeal communities from the Salton Sea, California, USA - SS_3_D_2 metaG | ecosystem: Environmental > Aquatic > Non-marine Saline and Alkaline > Hypersaline >... | reverse complement strand
GTCCCGCTGTTCATGGTGATGACATGTGCTTTTCTGAAAGCGGTGTTGAACTAACTCTAAGGCAGATCTTGCTTCCTCTTTGGAATGCGTACAGCTTCTTTATCACCTATGCTCGCATCTACGAATGGAAACCCTCACAATCATTCGAGCAGCCGGTAGCAGAGCTTGATAGGTGGATGCTCTCTATCACAGGAAAGCTTATTGTTGATGTGGAAGACTCTCTTGATCGCTATGATTTGAGCACTGCTGCTAATTGCTTTCAGCCATTTATGGATCGCCTCACAAACTGGTATATCCGCCGATCAAGGCGTCGTTTTTGGAGTGATGAGGACTCTCAAGATAGAAGAGAGGCCTTTGAGACGCTGTATAGGGTTTTGGTTGCTCTAACGAAGACTATAGCGCCATTTGCTCCATTTATCAGCGAGACTTTGTGGCAGAATCTCTCTTCTACTCCCGAATCTGTCCATCTGGCCCAATATCCTTCTAAGGACGAGTTTGTTCGAGATCTCTCTCTTGAAAAAGCTCATGAAGGGGCTCAGCTTGTGGTTAAACTTGCCCACGCTCTTCGAAAAGGATTAAAGATCAAGGTTCGTCAACCGCTTGCAAAGGCTTTTATTGTAACATCAGATCCTGAGATGAGCGCTCTTCTCAAAACAGTTGAGAATGTGATCTTAGATGAGATTAATGTAAAGAAAATAGAGTTTAGCGAAGATGAACATCAGTTTGTCACATTTAAAGCAAAACCGAACTTTAGAGTGTTGGGGAAAAAGGTTGGACCAAAGATGCGAGCTGTTCAGCATGCTATCGACCGCCTTCCCTATTCCAAGCTTCAAGAGTTTATGGAGAAAGAAACGCTCTCTCTTCATCTTGAGCAGGGAGGGCGTATTGAGCTTTCTAAGGAAGATCTCGAGATTGTGCGCGTAGTTCGAGATGGTGTTGTAGCCATGCATGAAGGGGGGGTAACAGTTGCTTTAGAAGTCTCTTTGAATGAAGATCTTATTGTTGAGGGCTTTGCTAGAGAGGTTGTTAACAAACTCAATACTATGCGTCGAGAGGCCGATTTTTCTGTTACAGATCGAATCACAGTCTGTATAAAGACCTCTCAAAAAGCCAAGGAGTGGGTTGAGGCGTGGATGCCCTACATTCAGGAGGAGACGTTGGCAACCTCTATTACCTTTGGTGAAAATAGTGGTCAATCCTGGGATCTCAATGGTGAGACGGCAACAATTGCAATAGAGCGGGTGTAGATATGAAAGGCGCTATTTTTGACTTTGACGGTGTGATCATTGATTCTTGTCCTCTTCATGGAGCGTGCTGGAAAAGGATCTCTCAAGGGCTACAAAAACCCTTTTCTTGGGAGATCTTTTTGCGCGGCTTTGGAGTCAAAAATGAGCGCTTTATTAAAGAGATGTTGCAGTGGAGTGAGAATAAAGAGGAAATTGCCCAGATTATTGCAGATAAAGAAAAGCTTTTTCATGAGCTTCTCGAAAAAGATGGTGTTTCTTTGGTAGAGGGAACACTCTCTTTAATTCAGCAATTAAAAGAGAACAAAATTCCGTGTGCAATAGGCTCTTCTGCTGTTCTTGAAAATATCGAGATTGTTTTCTCGTACCACAAAGAGCTAAAACCGCTTTTTGATGCTATTGTCACAGCTGATGATGTTAATGAGGGTAAACCCGACCCCGAGGTCTTTCTTATTGCTGCAAAAAAACTTCAGATAGAGCCAACGAGTTGTGTTGTATTTGAAGATGCTCCTCTTGGTATTGAGGCGGCATCTCGAGCTGGTATGACATCGGTAGCCATTACCACAACCTTTCCAAAAGAGGTTTTAGAAGAGATAAAACCCGACCTTCTTGTCGATTCTCTCGATGATCCTTCTGTATTAAAGCTTTTTACTTCGGAGCTTTCGTAGAAGTTGAGCTCTTTTTCGTCTGTGGTGGCGAATGTAGAAAGCAGTAGCTATGCCAACGACAACTATAATGACAAAGCTGTAGATTGAGAGCATCTGATGGGGTTGGATTGGTCGTCCCCAGCGATTTCCAAAAGGCCAGAAGAGAAGGATGGGGGTTCCCTCAATGTTCTCTTCGGGAACAGGACCGAAAAATCGGCTGTCAACGCTCATTGCGGGGTTATCTCCAAGCAGAAGATAGTGTTTATCTGGCACTTTATAACCAAAATTTTTGATATATTCAGCGCTTTCTGGTGGTCCTGCATCTTGGAAGGCAAAGTAGTTGTAGTCATGAGCCTGTCTGGAAAGCTCCATTCGTTCAGACCATGCAAGAAGAGAATCATCTTTTAAGAAAACGGTTTTTCCCATCACACAGAGATCCCCATCTCGAAAATAGGCAAATCGAGTCGGAAGTTGCGGTGATGTGGGAGAGAGAGAGTCGAGAGAAAGGTCGATGCCTGCATTGAACCAAAACAGTAGCATTTTGAGGTTGTTAGGATAGATAGAATGGTCTTTATTGAGTTCTTTTGCACTTCCTCCCCAGCCGATCTGTAGAGCCTTTCCGTGGTAAAATTCATAACACCCATCTGGAATATCAGAAGGAAGAGGAACGCCTTTTCCATGGAGATTTTCAAAGTGGTAGCGATATGCTTTTCCCCCTCTTATTGTGACACGTGCTGTATAAAGGGCAGAGCGAAGACGTTCTACATGTTCTCTGTAAAGTGGAATCCATGTTGTACAGAGGTTGACAAGAGAGAAGGAGGAACTTTTAAGCCTACCGTCAGAGGGAAGAGTTGGGCTGTGGTGGATCTCAAGCCAGCAGAGAGCCTCTGGATTAGAAAAGCCGGCTTCCTGGGCCTTTCTAGGAAGGTTTTCTGGAAGGAGAAGACGGCAAGTGGCAAAATTTTTAATACCCCAAAATTCACCAAAAGTGCGCGGATGATTTGGGGGAATTTTTGACGAAAACTCAGAGGACCAAAGATCTTTATTTGCAATAGAGGAGAGAATGGTTGAATTAGCATTGAGCTCTATTTTTGCAATTGGTGTGTTGATCTGTTTGAGAAAAAAGATCTTTCTCCGGCCGAAAGAAGAGGGGGTTTTCGTCTGAACTCTTCCTTCAAAAGAGGAGATAAATGGGATGAATTCTCGATTTTCGAGCTCTGGAAGGTCTCGAAGTTTTTTGATTGTGTTTCCATCTTTTTCTACAATATAGAGGTCTCCGCCATAAAAATAGACGATATCATTGGGAAGGGCTGCGCAGCGCTTTACATACCGTTTTTTCCCTGGAAAAAGTCCAAAGTAAAGAGTGTCGATATCGGGTAGATCGAGATTGTCGGCGGTGATAACGGTAATATTTCCTCGTTTGATACGAGAAGGGGAGAGGAGAAGGTGTTTTGTTTGAAAGGGCATATTTAAGCCGAATGCTGACTTCGAGACGAGCACACGGTCTTGCTCTTTAAACGTTGGGCGCATGGATCCTGTTGGGATCTCATAAAGTTCAAACCACGTCTGTCGAACAACAGCTGCGATGAAGATAGCGATGGTAATAGTGATAACAGTCTCAAAAATTCTCCATGACCATGAGGCCTTTTTTCGCCTTTTTACACGCTCTGCAACGCGCTCTGCTATTAATTCTGCCTGTTCTATGTTAGAGGTTTGCAAAGATTGATCGAGAAGAAAGAGGTTCTGTTCAAACGAGGGCTCCTCTTGTCCTCTTTTTTGTAGGCGAGAGAGAAGTGAGAGGCCGTGGGCAAGCTGTTTTCGACACCATCGTGCTGACATGAAGATCTCCTAAGAAACTATGAACCCAAGTTGCGCCCCATATCTCGATTAAGTAGATCTGCACGCAATAATTGGAAACGTATCTTCTTCAGGCAAGTTATAACTTGCCCTTCATCACATACGTTTCCACTTGGATTGCGTTCGATTGTACTTAAGTCGAGATATAGGACGCAACTTAGGTTCAAAACAGATGATTAAGTGTACAGCTTTGGTGATTATCCGTGAATTGAGAATCGATCATTTGTGTAAGCCCAAAATTGTAATGTCACCATCATGTCTCTGAAAGAGATGAAAGGGGACGCAACTTGGGTTTTTAACCTTGGTTTGACAGGACTTCTCACATTAGTGCAGAAAAAAATCCCGTGATACTCTTGGCTGTTTGGTAGGAATGCTTAAGGAGATTCTGTAACTGACATCTGACTAGGAGTGCTATGTATGCTATCCGGTTCCATATTCGCGACAGACGTGGCTTCTTCTTCTATTTCCTGTAAGAGGGCATTGATCGCTGTCTCAGAGATGATTTTGGCTGAAGTGTCTGAGGGGTATACGAGTCGATAAAGAGAGGTTTCTAACTTCCGCGCATTGTAAGGAGCAAAGACTCCATACAAATTGCAAAGAATATTACCGGCATCAAAGAGGGTTCTGATGAAAATCTGAACAATCTCGTTCGCTGTATCTGTAAGTTTACCTGATAGGGTCGACTTTCTATTCGGAGCCCAAAAATGATAAAAACTAACCACTAGAAAAAGATTTGCGATAGCACGTGCAACTGTCTTAATCGGAAATATAATAGGGGCCGCGCACAGCCATTTAATATTTCTTGCACGTAGATTTGCTTTTCCTGAGGAGAGCTCGAGATATCGATGTCCGGTGCTTTTGTCGATAATAAACGCGGGTTGTGCAACTTTTTCATAATAAGAGGAGTCCTGAAGTATGCGGGAATTGACCACCTTTGCGGTCTCATCAAGGGCATCCACTACCTCAAGCTGAAACTCCCATCCCATAGCCGTAAGAATCTTCCGGAAGGGGCTATCCTTTGTGGGATTATACGTCACCCTGGTCTCTTCAGTCCATCCATTACAGAATGGTCGAAAGTCGTTAAGGCCTAGCTTAGGTGGAACTAATGTAGCAGAGAGCATATCCTTTTCCTTTCTATATTTTGCGTTTTCTTTAAAGAGAGTTCGTATTGTAGGTTGTGTTAGTAGATTCGCGCAATTTTTAAAACGATATGCAAGGAGGCTGTCGTAGTTTAAGGGAATGGTAACATGTGAACTTTGGTTGGCTATTTCTGAACCGCTTAGTGTAAAGTTTTTTTGCAAATTCGTAGAGCTCGATATCTGCCTTGTTTCGGTCTCTGATTGCTTGGAGAGTCTCTTCAGAATAAGTTTCTTGTTTTGAGACATTGCGTTTGGGAATATCTTGAGGAAGGGGAAAGTCGAGCAGTGCAAAGAGTTTGTGCATCGACTCATCAAGTTCTTCTAGAAACCCGAAAAAAAAGAATTTTTTTAGGTTCTTTTTTGCGAGTTTTAGGTGTTGTTCTATGGATATTGAGGGGTCATTTGGGTCGAGTCCTGAGAGAAAGCGTGTTTGATGATTTTGCATTGTTTCGAGAGGATCTCCTGGGGGCAGTTGCAGTTCTCTAGCGAATCTGAGCGTTCTTTTCTTCCAATACCTCTCCCAATATTGGTGGGCGCTTAAAACTCGTTGTAGAGGGTCTCGTAAAAAGGTGATTCGTTTTCCTGGAATCTGTTTGATATAAAAGAGAGGAAAATGGCCGCAAATGAATTTATAGGGTAGGTACCAATCGCTTGGTTTATCTGCAATATTGTGTACAAAGTATCTAAAATAGACCTCCTCTTTGTCAAATCGAGGATACAGAAGCGTTCGTATGGATGTTCCCCCATTTTTGGGAATGTGAACAAAAATGAGCCGCTCTTGAGATTGTTCTGAAAGAAGCGTGGAGAAAAGAGAGAGCAGGATCAGAAATAGCGTTCTATTTATCATTAAAGCGCTTTTTGTAGAGTTTTTTTGCAAAGTTATAGAGTTCGATATCTGCTTGATTTCGGTCTCTGAGTGCCTGGAGGGTCTCTTCTGAATAGGTTTCCGGCTTTGATGCATTTCGTATTGGAATTTTGTTTGGTGTGGGGAAACCGAGCATTGTGAAAAGTTTTCTCATCGATTCATCGATCTGTTCTACAAAACCGAAGAAAAAGAACTCTTTTTCTAGATTTTTTTTAGCGCTTTTTAGATGTTTCTCTATGGGTATCGAAAGATCGTTGGGATCAAGTCCTGAAAGAAATCGCACCTGGTGATTTTCCATTACTACAAGTGGGTCTCCAAAAGGTATTTGAAATTCTCGGCAGAGCTCAAAGGTTCTTGCTTTTCCCATCCAAAACCGCTTCCAAAATTGATGGGCACTTAAGATTCTCTGTATAGGATCTCTTAAAAAAGTAATGCGTCGCCCCGGAATGTGTTTAAAATAAAAGAAGGGAAAATGGCCTCCGATTAGCTTGTAGGGTCGATACCACTCTTTTGATTCTTGGTCGATGTTATACATAAAGTATTCGGGGTAGATCTCATCTTTCTTAAATTTGGGGCGAAGAAGGTAGCGCGCTGTTGTTCCTCCATTTTTGGGAATATGGTGAAAAATGAGGCGCTCTTGGCTGCTCGCAGATAGAGGAGAAAAGAAAATGGTAAGAAGAATAAGAGCTGACAAGTGCTTGTTCATAGACATATCTGGAGTTGTTTTTTATTAAAAAGTATCTTCTAGCCTCTCTCTCTTTTTTTTGCAAGTTATCGATTATGTATTCATATGTATGCATGTTTTTACATCAAGAAGGATGAAATTGTGGAACTCGTGTATGTAAGCTGTGTAAAAAGGGGGTTGCTAGAAAATAGCATGACATGCAAAGTGTGCGACTTTATTTTGAGGCGCCCCCTGTATCCTCTTGGCTATTAAGCAGTTACGAGCCCATGTCTCCTCTAGCTTAGTTCTAAGAAGGAGCGCATTATTCTCTATTTGTAGAGGCTACTCGAGAGTCGATAACCTCTGCGCGATAGGAGGAGGTGGGAGACTCAATCCAATACGGAAGAGCGTGGACACTCTCTTTTGAAGTTGGGAAATAGAGGATTAGTGGGCGTTCTGAAAGCACACTTGAATCTGCAGGCCAGAGCGTTTCTAATGCAACAGAGGGCGTGGTAATACGCTTACCATTAACCACAACTTTTGGCTGCCAAATGGGCCTGAGATCATGCTCTCCAGCCATTGGTTTTGGTCCGGCCTTTTTTCGAAGAGTATTTGAAACAGGGGAGAGTTCTAATGAGAGCAGTGTGCGGAACCAATCCTCATTAGTTATGCTCTCAAGGCTTTGAATAGAAAACCTCTCATCTGTAGAGGCCTCAGGAGCGCCATCATCAAACCACTCAATCCACGTCTGATACCCTTCTCGTTGAAAAACGTCTTTTGTTGCACTCACAGTGCGAAAAAAGAGCATATCTCCCTCTTTTTTTTCTACAGTGACAATACAGACCGAGCGGGGAAGACTGTAGACGACAAGGTTACCTTCGTGAAGCTCTGAAACCCTTTCGAGCACGGTCTCTCCAAACAAAGGGGAAAAAAGCAAAATGCAAAAAATAAGACGAAACAGCATGTAAAGACCTGCTTGCTAAAACAAAAAACCTATTTTACGATAATCCCTCTTTTCTGTGAGTAAAATCGTCTGTGGCAATTAGGTCTATCCTGTTAATTAGTAGGATCTAATTATTTGGTACAGTTTTTTTCTCCTATAATTTGGAGTCTGTCTGGACTGTTTTGTAAACTGATGGTCTTCCAGTGATGTAGGGGGAGTTCGGTAAAAACGAAGAAGGGTTATCCACGTATCTTGATTTGCAGCATTGGGAAGAAGCTTTATATATTCTTTCAGGGAGGTGTCGATTTCGCTGAGGTGATCGAGAACTGCTTGGACGTTTTGACCTGCGGCAGCGAGCAGAATTTGCTCATTATCTTTTAGTGATGAGTTAATCTCTCGAAGGAAGCAAAGAGTTGCTCGAGCATTTTTCTTTGCAGCTTTGAGAAAAATCTCTTCCCCGTCCTCCTTCAGGGGCGGGGTTTGACGAAAGTACTTAAGGGTTTCTAGGAGGTTTTGGTCAACAGCTACAAGCAGAATTTGCTTATTATTTTTCAATGGGGAGTTGATCCTACGAAGGTATTTAAGAGTTTCCAGAGCATCTTTCTTTGCGGCTTTGAGAAAAATCTCTTTCTCGTCTTCCTTCAATGGAGGGGAGGTTTGACGAAGGTGCTCAAGAGTTGCTTTACAATTTTGATCTACAGCTTCAAGCAGAATCTGCTTATTATGTTTTAGTGGGGAGTTGATGCTACGAAGATAGCGAAGAGTTGCTTTGAGATCTTGATTTACCGCTTTAAGAAGAATCCCCTCGTCCTCCTTCAATGGGGAGTTGATGCTACAAAGATACCAAAGAGTTGCCAGAGGATCTTGATTTGCAGCTTTGAGAAGAATCTCCTCATCCTCCTTCAATGGGGGGTCGGTTTCACGAAGGTGTTGAAGAGTTGCTTTACAATTTTGATCTACAGCTTCAAGCAGAATCGGCTTATTATGTTTTTGGGAGTTGATGGTACGAAGGTGTTGAAGAGTTTCCAGAGCATCTTTCTTTGCGGCTTTGAGAAGAATCTCCTCGTCTTCCTTCAATGGGGAGTTGGTCTGACGAAGGTGCTCAAGAGTTGCTTTATAATTTTGATCCACAGCTTCAAGCAGAATTTCCTTACTATTTTTCAATTGGGAGTTGATGGTACGAAGGTGTTGAAGAGTTACCTGAGCATCTTTCTTTGCAGCGCGGCAGAGAATCGATGAATCTTCTTTCAAGTAGGAATCGATATCGCAAAGGTAGCGAAGAGTTACCCGAACATCTCGATCTATAGCTCTAAGCAGAATCGGTATCTTTTCCTTCATTGGGGAGTCGATATCACGAAGGTAAAAAAGAGTTTCTTCAGGATCTTGATCTGTTGCATAGATGAGAAGATCTAGATGCTTTTGTAAATTGTATATCAAGGTGTCGGTAAGGTATTGAAGGGTTTCTAGAACATTTTGACGAAAGGCTTCGTGTAGAATCTCCGGATCCTCCTTCAATGGGGAATTGATTTCATAGAGCTTGGAAAGGACATTTGCAACGTCTCCACGTAAGGCAACAATGACAATCTGTTTATCATTTTGAAAGATCGCATTAGACTGATCAAACAGGTGTCTCAAATCGGGTGCATGTTTACAGCGATACTCCTGTCGTTTGGAGTTATTCAAACCATTCAAAGAATTTAAAAATCCTTCGTCAAGGAAAGGCTTGAATGTTTCTAATCTTTCATCTGTATTGTCTCCGAAATAAACACACGATAGAACTGCTATTTTGGCAACTTCTGGGTCCCTTTGAAGCTTGATATGTGCTGATGTATAGTTTCCATCATTTACCATAACGGCTTTACATACAAATTTTTTATTTTTAGAACATGGTGGGGGAAAAGAGGTAAGAAGGATTGAACGTGACCATGAGATTTTCGAAGCAAGCTGATCGATTGCTTCATCGGACATACAGTCTCGAACCAAAGAGACAGCTCTCTGATTGAGTACTCCTGCATGAAAAAATTCTCGTATAGAAGCGAGATCTAGCCGGCCTATTATATCTGCCCAAATCTCATTGGGAAACAGTTCAAAATAACTTGGCGAAATACTACTTAATGTCATCACGGTTTTTGTGTTTTTATTAGAAATAGTTTAACAATGGTTCTGTTTTAATAAGATGGGTATTTTAATCGAATTTCGCAATAAAGTCTATATCAACAGAGAAAATGGTTTGTTCAATTTGGTCTCTTTTTGCTACCGTCAGTGCTCTGTAAGAATAAAAAATGGAGTTTATTATGTCGATTAGTTCTTTGAAAGGTAGTCTTCCTTCCTCGTCATCTGAAGGTGCTTGTTCGAGGTGTGGGTATCAACCTATTGACACAGAGAGTCTGACTGATTTATGGCTCTCGGGGAAGATAGGGCATGTAATGCAACTATTAAATAACAAGAAGATCAAACAGGAGCTTGAAGCTGATGAAGCGAAAGCCATTGCTAGGCTCGCAGAAAGCATCATAATTACCTGTAATGCTATTGGGAGAGACTCTCCGCTCTGGGGCAAACCGAACTTTGTGCGTGCTGCGCTAAATAGGGATACCTGGCAAGTTTTTACTACCGTGGATAAAAACATTTGGTTTTTGAAAGAGTGGGATTATATGGTCTTGGCATTGAAGAGACATCTGGTTTCAACATTTAGCGTTCTTAGTCAGACCAAATCCAAGTTCTTGCATGATGAAGAGTTTATAAAAATTGCCTTGCAGCAAGAACCGAGACACACCCTTGATACATTAAGATGGACCGAATCTCCATTATGGGAAAAGCCAGAAATTATTCGTACTGCTCTATGTTCTCGAGTAGACATAACTCTTGATGTCCTTTGTAAGCATCTGCCTAAGCTATTAGAAGATAGCAAGATTGTAAAGTGTGCGTTAGAAAAGAGCGTGAAAGAGACCCTTAGTGCACTTTGTAAGGCCTCTTCTTCGTTATTAGAGAATGGGTGCGTGATGCATTTCTCCTTCCAGCAAGATTTTAATGAGACGCTTAGAGTGCTTGGAGAGATAGATTCACCCTTATTGAAAAAGAAAGACTTTGTGAGTGTCGTACTCAGTCTAAATAAGGTAGGTGAAACGCTTGCTTTCCTTGTTAAGACTGATTCCGATTTATTGAGACAGGAAATGTTTGTGAAGGTTGCGCTAAAACATGATCCGGAAGCAGCGCTTACGGCTCTTAATGAGGTCAAGTCTTCTTTATTAGGAAATACAAAGCTTATGCTTGTAGCGCTACAATTTGATAAGGAGAAAACTCTGCGTTACGCCAGTGAAGAGGTAAAGCAAAGCAACGAGTTTAGCACTGCTCTAGCGCAAAGTTCGTCTTCTTCATCTTCGGAAGTATAACACATTCCTTTTTGCCTAAGGATGTTATGTTAAAATAGTTTTGTCTATGATTGACATCCTCCCCTCCCTAAAGGGAGGGGAGTCCTGATTCATCGTCCATTGCCAATCGAAGGATTTCCTTCAATGGTCTTACATAGACTCCACAGGCTTAAACCCCTGATTGTGACCTATCGTCCCACGAATGCTGGCTGCAGGAAACAATCTGCTTCGTGCTGCTCCTTGACAAGGTAACAACCTTGTCTAAAGTCGCAACACTTGCATCTTATCTCCTTCGCTCAGCTTGCGTGGGACGATAGGTCACAATCAGGAGTTAAAATCCCGTGTGCCCCACGGTATTCTTTCTTTATAGGCTATCCCCGCCTTTTGTGGTGAGGATAGCTGTATTTTTTTTGGTTTCCGCTCTTTTGCTCTAAGTTTATGTATTAAAAAACGAGATCTGTTAATATAGTTTGGTTAATAAAACAACGGAGGTTTGTCAATGACAGCAGTAATTTCTCAAGATAATTTATCGATGCCACACGAGTATGGGCGCACAAGTATAATAGAAGGCATGTCTTCTAAATCTATGAGCTCTGCCGATTGCAAGACGAAGAGTGTATCAGAACAGATTTTTGATGGAGAGATACTTGGTACATTAGAGAATAAAGATATTGTTCTCTCTGGGCTATGCGAAAATTCGGAATTGACTTTGTTGGGTCTTCAAAACAATAAGTCTGAGCTTTTGCAAAAAGAAATGTTTATTCTCGAGGCGATGGAGAAAAGCAAGAATGAAGATTCTCGGTTTCTGATTTCGACAGGATATAAAGATATATATCCAATTCTTCAGGCTCTCCGAGAGACCGACTCTGAATTTTTGCAGGATCCAGAGTTTATGCTCAAGGCATTGAAGCTAGCTGCACCGGCAGTTCTTAATGTCCTTAAAGAAACAAAATCCAAATTTTTACAAGATCCAGACTTTATGTTTCAGGCATTGAAGCTAGCTGCATGGGTAGCCCTTAATACCCTTGAAACAACCGACTCCGAATTTTTGCAAAAGCGGGAGTTTATGCTTGAAGCAGCAAAGAGAAGCGGACAAAAAACGGTTGAGGTTCTACAAGCAAAGAACCCTAAGCTTTTAGAAGATAGTGAGCTTGTGCTCGAAGCACTGAAACAGGGCATATATGAGGGATATTGGGAGGAGCGCAAGAAAAAAGAGAATTGGCTAGGTAGATATGATATGGATTGCGGTGTGGGTTTTGTTTCTCCTGGATGGGTGATTCTTGACGCTCTTAAAAAAAGCGAGTCCAAGCTTTTGAAAGATGAAGAGTTTATAATTGCCGCACTAGATACGAATATAAGTGTAGTTTTAGCCTATGCTAATAAAGAGGCGAAGACTAAAAAGGTTATGATGGAAGCACTGGATCGTGATGTAGCCATCTCTTTGTACCTGCAGGCCTTAAAGCGCGAAGAATTGCTTTGCGACAAAGAGTTTATGTTCAAGGCGCTAGATCAAAATAGAGAGGAAACATTGGAGTTTGTTAAGGACGCTATCGCAGAGTTGATACCCATTTGGATCGAAGAGAGGAGCTTCTCGGATAGTGATCTTACCATGGAGGAAAAAAGGCTTTTGTTAGATCTAGCACGTAAATCTGATGATAAACATACCATAAACGGGTGGATGAAGTGCTTATTAGAGGCAAGTGACCCCGATGATTTTAGCACGGCGAAGATAAAGTTTTTGCTACACGAATAACCTGACTCTGTATCAGAAGCAGAGTAAAAAGCTCTTCGTACGGATCCTATAGGCTATCTTCGCCTTTTGTGGTGAGGATAGCCATGTTTTTTTTCGGGTTTCCATTCTTCTTGCTCTAAGTTTATGTCTTAAAAAGCAAGGTCTGTTAATATGGTTTGGTTAATAAAACAACGGAGGTTTGTCAATGACAGCAGTAGATTCTTATCAGCAAAGTGTTTTTTCGGTGTCATCTGAGTATGGATGCACAAATACAGCAGAAGGAGCGTTGTCTAAGTCTAAGGACCCTGTCGATTATGTAGGAGAGTTTGTAAGAGAATATCTTAATAAATTTGCAAAAGAGTGTTTTAATGAAAATGGAGCTGTACCATCAGAAATTAGAAGTTTTGTCTTCTCTAAGTTTCAGGAAAACACGATGATAACTCTTATGGGTCTTAGAAACCTCAACTCCTATCTTTTGAAGGATAAGGAGATCGTGCTCGACGCGCTAAGGAGAGATGTACACACAACCTATAGTGTTCTCAAACAAACCAACTCCAAATTTTTGCAGGATGAGGAGATTATGCTCGAGATGCTAAAGCAAGACACATTCTCGATTTTTTATCTTCTTAAGAAAGACAACTCTTGTTTGTTGCAGAGGGCAGAGTTTATGTTCAAAGCGCTACTTCAAGATAAAGAACAAACATTGGACTTTGTTAATGACCCTGAGAATAATATATCGTCAGTGCTTAAATCTCTGCTAAACGAACAGGTCGACGCTATGCCGGAAGCAGAGTAAAAAGCTCTTCGTACGGATCCTACAGGCTATCTTCGCCTTTTGCGATGAGGATAGCCATATTTTTTTCGCTCTCCCTTCTTCTTGCATAAAATTCTATCTTGACAGTACGAAGAGAAGAGATGGGGGTGCTTATGCGATTACTTCTTCTCCTTTTCTCATTAGTGGCGTTTCCTCTTTACGCCCAGGAGGATCCAGAAGAGTTAAGAGAGCTTATTCAGGTCTATGAAAATAGGGCTAAAGCTGCTGACCGGCAAGCCTCCCAAGTGTTACCCCGAGATTACACATCTTACCGTTTTTACATCTCTATTCGAGAGAACAATCAGGCTAAGGCAGATGCTTTGAAAAATAAGCTGGCAGAGATTGAAGGGGAGTCTTCCGATTCAACCTAAAAAAATGGAGAAAATTATGCGTACTATTCTTGTTGCGCTTTTTATGATGATGACCTCTTTTGGTTTTTCTGGAGAGGCGGTGACGCCTGAAGGAATTGAGGCGCTTAAAGAGAAGATCATCTCTCATGAACAGATCGCCAAGCAGGCAGATCGAAAGGCGCAGAGACTTTTGTCTCAAGATTTTTCCTCCTATCGGCGCTATATCGATATGCGCGATCGCAATTTAGCCATTGCTGAAGCCTTGAAGGAGAAGTTGGCAGAGCTAGAAAATCGCCCTCCCCATCTTCGTGAAGAGTAGTCATAGAATTGGTTTTGTGCGATACTGCTTAGAAAAGTAAAAAGCCGCGCGTTTTATGTCATTTCTTGAAAAAGCAGAAGAGATTAAAAGGCTCTTTTCAAAAACTACTCTGCCCGAAGAAAAATACCAACTGCTCATCGATCTTGGGAAATCCCAAGAGAAGCTTTCTAAAGAGGAGAAGAGTGAAGACAATAGGGTTCACGGATGTCAGAGCCTTACCTATCTCAAAACAGAGTATAGAGATGGAAAATTGTATTTTTCTATAGAGTCCGACGCTCTTATCTCAGCAGGATTAGGTCAGCTTCTTACCCGTGTCTATAATGGGGAGTCTCCAGAGACAGTGCTCACAGTGCCTCCAAAATACATTGATGAGATAGGGATTCGATCAAGCCTTAGCCCAGGAAGGGTAAATGGCTTGGCGAGCATGTGGGAGCGCCTTCGAAAAGAGGCTTTGCAGCACTATATTGAAAAATAATTACCCTTCTATTCCTGAGGCTCGATTATCAAAAGCAGACTCTGGAGATATGATGCGAAGGTGAGTTTCGTGTGCAAAGGCGGCAAGATAAAGCAAGAACAAAACAGTTAGAAAAGCGTAATGGAAAAGAGTGAGGCGTAGTTTTTTTGGAGCTATTGTCTTACTTCCTACCCAAAGCATAGCAATGGGAATCATGCCATTGAGAATGGTGTCCCCAAACCCCCCCGACATATCAAGTGCTGTTCAAAAGATGCGCTCACAGTAGATAGCAAAAAAGACCGAAGGAAAAAGAACAAGAACAGAGAGATACAAAAGTCCTCTTCCTTTTTTCGGGATGTGCAGGCCATCGCTGAGAAAGTCATAAAGCCCCATACCGATTCCAAAAAATGATGTTACGAGGGCAAAAAGGCCGAAGAAGGAGGCTGCTACAGGAATAACAGCGGAATGAGTAATCTGTTCCAGGCAGTAAGTAGCCTGCTCATCAAGAGCAATGGCTTGAGAGAGCCCCCCTTCTCCTGTAAGAGGAACACTACCAAAGACCACCAGTTGCCAAAGAGCATAAACAACAAAGGCTATGGTCATTCCGAGAATAACAGCAGATCGAAGAGCTGTCTTGTGATTATGTAAAAAGGCATGAAGACCGGGAATGATCATCTGACAGCTAAATGCGGTAATGAGTAAAGGAATAGCAAGAGGGGCATCTTTCCAGCTCTCTCTTAGAAGGTAATCCATTCGAATGGAGGGAAGACCCTTGCTGATGATGACAAAATAGGCGATGATCATTAAGGCAAAGATAGTGTCATTGGCTTTTCCTAAAATGTGTCGCGGCCCTATGAGAAAGGGGGTGGCAAGAAGAACAAAGAGAAGAACACCATGTGCTTTTGAGATCTCCCCTCCAAAGAGTGTTGACCACCCTTTAGCAATATACCCTCCACATCCTCCTGCATAGGCAGCAAGAGAGGCGTATGAGATAAAAGCAAAAACAACCCAGACAAGCCATTTTCCCCATTTTCCTAAAATGGTCGATGCCATAGTGACAAAGTGAATATCCTCTTTTTTCATCCAGGAGCCAATTTCAACAAGGCAAAGGCCTGTTGCGGTCATGGCAAACCAAACAACAGCCATTAAGCTTACGCTTGGAATAAAGCCTCCTGGCGCAGAGGCAAGAGGAAGAGCGAGCATCCCTCCACCAATACAGGTACCAGCAATAAGTAAAGAGGAGGTAATGGTTCTCAGAACTAGACTTGTAGACATAAAAATCCTTAATTTTAGGTTAAGCAATTCTAGCGGTATTGACTAGTCAGAAGCAATGGATTTCTTGGCTTTGCAACGAAATGTTTTTTAACGAAGGAAATATTTTTTAGCTATATTATATACCTCGTCTACTTTGTCCCCGTGAATAACCCGGACTTCTTCTTCTGTGTGTGTGGTAACAATATCTTTTCTCGCGGAATGCTCTGTGCTATTTGGAGCATACCAATAGTCGTCACCATCTATATCCATAACTCTATAGTGCTGATACCTAGTGTGATACATAACAAAATAGTATGCATCCTTCTGATACCTGGTTCGGTTCACTGTTGGCATCTTGGTTACATCTGTTTCAGTAGTAGAAAACTGTATCCATGTCTCATCTTGTAGTTGAGGTGAATCAATAGTCATAATGCCTCTTTTGATACCTTAATTTTTTTACTTCACATGGATCCAATGGCCGTCGATCCGAGGAGGGGACTGTAGTTTCTTTTCTTTTTTTGGTTGGGTAGACGCGATCTTTTTATCGAGCAGTTCTTCGAGTTCTTGGCGCTTTTTTTGCATAAGTTCCCACATCTCTGGGGAGAAATTGCTCTTGTCTTTGAGAGCATCGAGGAGTTTGGATTCACTTACCCCAAGGTTTTCGAAGAGCTGGCGGCGCTCTTCTGCCATTCGTTCAAGATCCTTTTGTTGGTCGAGTATTGTATCGTTCTCTTCCATAGTAAATTCTCCCTTCTTAACTTTTTCATCTTTCCATTTTAATTAATTAATTATTTTTTTCATTAAAAATTTTGCATATTGTCTTTTTAAGGGATGTTTTTTATGCTGAAATTTTCAAGGGTTTAATAATTTGGATGGATTATGGGAACTACTGCTGTATCTTCTGGAGAAAAGATTGGTGGCTCTTTTGTTCAGAATCAGGAAGCTATTGAGAGGGGGCCATCTCCTGTTTTTTCAGGGGTTGCTCCTGTACGAGCGATAAAGCGGCATATATGGAATCGCGCTTTTTCTTTAGCTTGTAGGTGTAGTTCTTCGAGTGGTCCTGTACTTCATGAAAATCAAGCTCTAGGAGATGGAAAGAAAGAGGTACACCTTCTTCGAGAGAGAGTTTCCGAATTTCTTCGGGAACAGATCTTGAAGATTCTTGAAAAGGTTATGGAGATACTTTGTAACTTGAGTAAGACTTTTCCTTTAGAGCGTGAAATTGATCCAAACGAAACACCGACTATTTTCATTCATGGATTTGCTGGCTCTTCTACGGATTGGATCTATATGCAAAGAGAGCTAAAAGGATTTAAAAACCTTTATGTTGTGAAGTTAGGCAGAGGTTTTTTCACAACTATTGATCAGCAAGCCCAAAGGGTAGCAGCACTTGCTAAAGAGATTCAAAAACAGACTACTCGCAATGACCTCAATATTGTTGCCCATTCCATGGGAGGCAATGTAGCCAGGCAGTTTCGCTACTATCATGCAGGAGATATTACAATCCGTAAAATAATTACTCTTGGAAGTCCTTTGAAAGGGGCAGAAAGGGCAAAATGGGGCTGTTACGTAGCGCGCTCGGCCAATGATCTCGTCCCCGGATGTCCAGCTCTTAAAGACCACAGAGCTCAGGCAGCAGCAGATGATGAGACTCATTATTTTCATTTAGCTGCAGAGAGAGATAAAACCGTTTTTCCTCGTAAAACAGCGTGGGGAAGTAAAGCAAAAAAAGCCAATTGCTTTTTTCTTAAAAATGGCACGCACATGAATATGCTCTTTTCAAAGCCAGTTGCTGCTTGGATTGGTGAATGTCTTAGACTCTAATTGCTACCCAATCTCTCTCGTGGAATGAGCGAAGTAGATTATCTCCTACACTCATTCCACGAGGGAGAGGGGGTGGCAATTAGGGTCTTAGGAGTACATAGAGGCAAGAAGGGCGCCGGCTGCTCGAGTTCGAATCGATGGTGAGGCGTCAAAAAGAAGGGGTGTGAGCCGCTCTTTTGTCTTTTCAAAAGAGAGAGAGGCAAATCCGAGCATAAGAATCTCCCTTCCCTCTTTTGATGCTTTTTCAAATTGTTCCCAAAGTATTGTTGCCGCTCTTTCCGACTGCGCAAAAACAGCGAGCAAAAGAGCTGCTTGGATACGAATCGTCTCTTCTTCCTCTTCAAGAAGTGGTAAGAGAACCTCTTCAAGAGAGGGGGCAAGTTCTTGAAAGACAAAGCCAGCGGCTGCAAGAGGGACTCCCCATGAGCGCTCTTTGAGCATTGCTTCGACCTGACTTTTCGATATGGGCTCTCCTGAGTAGCACTGCAAAGCAAGAAGTTGGAGGCGAATCAAAAGATCATGCGATTCTGGTAGACGGGGAACAAGTGGCGTGTGCGAAATATCTGTTTTCGAGATCCAAGAAAAAAAGCTCTCTCCACTTTCTCCAAGAAGGTAGGAGGTTTCTTGTAAAGCGCTGTGTAAGCCTTTTGATGCAAATTGGACCTCTGATCTATGTGAGAGCAAATAGGCTGCTAGATTAATCTTTATAATTGTGTCTTGAGACTCATTAAGGATGGTTTTTGCAAGAGAAAGCCCTTTTGTTCCAGATCGTACAAGGTGTGAGCAGACAACATAGGCTTGGGCAGAAGGTTTGTTGAGAATCATCTCTTTGAACCAAGCCTCTCCCTCTTTGTTTGAAATAAAAAGTGCCCAGGCGGCCAAACTTTGTAGTTTTATAGAGGAGCTGTCGAGTATTGCTCGATAGGCCTTTTGGAGTTGATGAGACTGTTCTGGCACAAGGTGTTGCCAAAGACCGAATGTTTCAAGGGCACATTCTAAGACAAGAGAGGATTTGTCTTCGAGAAGGGGGAGTAGTATCTCTAGAGCCCTTTTTGACGGTTCTTTTTGGACGCGGCAACAGGCAAGAGCGCGAATTTCTGCTTGAGAGTCTGTAACGGCACTCTCAAGCCAAGAAAAATCGAGCTCTTTTTGTAAAAAAGCGAGATTGCCAATAAGTTTTGCCCTCTCTTTTTGTGAGAAGCTTTCATCTAGAAGCATCTCTTCTAAAAGAGGGGAAGCAGAGCGAGCTTTTTGCTTGGCAAGAAGAGAGGCGGCAGCAAGACGAACGTTTGTGGAACCATTTTGAGCAAGGTCACGTGCTGCTTCCTGTATAGGCTCATCTAAATAGTGCTGTGCAAGATGGAGAGCGAGCTCTTGAATAGTTGGGTGAGAATCATGAAGCAGGCGAATGAGAAGGGGAATGTTTTTTGCATCGATGTGGAGAGAAGTAGCAAGCAAAGCGTCTGCTCGAAGTTTGGGATGGTAGGATTGAGAGGCCTTTTTAATAATAGCCCAGCAGACAGTTTCAAGGGTTTCTTGAGAGAGATTTGGATGTTCTTTTTCCCATATATTTCGAAGCTCTTCAATGTTTTCAAGGGCAGCCAAATAGGAAAAGGTGCTCTCATGTTCTGAATCAGAAGAGTGCATCGTGTCCAACAATAGACGCGCTTGCCTCATATCTTCTAAGGAGAGCGCAAGGGAAAACCGTTCGTGTTCAGATTGCTGACAGAAAAGGGTTGAGCAGAGGAGCAGGCAGAAGATATACCCAAACAGGTTGAAGAATTGGAATTTAGACGAAGCCAAAGCCTCGGGATTCACGCGATCGAAAGGGGGGCTATATTGTAATATAGTCCCCCTTTCGATCGTTAAATCGCGAGAGCTTTCGCTTACGTCTAAACTCAATTCTTCAACCTGCTTGGGTATATGTTTCATCCCAAAGACCCTAAACGCCTTCCTCCAAGAAGATGGAAGTGGAGGTGAAAGACCTCCTGGCCCGATTGTCGTCCTGTATTTGTGATAAGACGAAAGCTTTCGAGATTGTGCTTTTTGGCGATCTCTTTAGCTATTAAAAGAATCTCTCCAAGCACAGCTTGATCTTCAGGGGAGGCTGCTGCAATATTTTCAATCGGTTTTTTAGGAATAATGAGAACATGTACAGGCGCTTGAGGGGCGATATCATTAAAGGCTAAAATACGCTCATTTTCGAACACTTTATCACAGGGAATCTCTCCAGCAATAATCTTTTCAAATATGGTGGTCATAGTTTTTCCTCTTTGGCTAAAACCTATAGTTGCGCCCTATCTTTACCTTAGGACTGGCTGCGGAAAATATACTACTTCGCGTTGCTCTTCAACAAGAGCAAAAAAAACCTTGTCTTCATCGCAACACTTGTATTCTATTTTCCTAAGACCCTAATTGCTACCCTATCTCCCTCGTGGAATGAGCGAAGGAAATAAGATACGAATGTTGTGATGAAGGCAAGGTTAAAAACCTTGCCGAAAAACAACGCGAAGTAGATTGTTTCCTATAGCCATTTTATGAGGAAGAGGGGGTAGCAATTAGGGTCTAAGAAGGAGATAGGGCGCAACTATAGGTTTACATTAGGAAGAATCTTTTCGAGAGCTTGAAAGGCAGCCTCTTTTGTTTCCCACATAGAGATAAATCTGCCCTTATGGCAAAAGAGCGCTCCCTTTATTCCTGAAATCTTTTCCAATTCTTTGTTCAGGAGTCCTGCCCAGCTTTCTGGAAGTGGAATGCGAACCTTCATGCGGTCATTGCTTTTTGGAGGGATTCCTCGAAGCATCCATTGGTTGTCTACTGGCATGATAATGAATTTTGCTCTATGGTCCTCTCCGCCGAGTTGAAAAAAGGCGTCTATCCAGGGAATGTGAGAAGGAAAAAGGAGACACTCTCCTTGTTGTTTCATTACCTCTTCAACCTGGTCTTTACACGACTCAAAGTAGCGAAATCGTCCTAACATACGCCGCAGATGATCGGCTGTAAACTCAAGGGCTTGAAAAAATGCTGTGTCGTATTCTACTGAGCAAGCATCGT
>Ga0180438_10004315_pt1 | contig 20529 bp, 23 predicted proteins | sample SS_ome_12_FD_132455 | JGI IMG/M metagenome (GOLD analysis project Ga0180438, IMG submission 132455) | Hypersaline lake sediment archaeal communities from the Salton Sea, California, USA - SS_3_D_2 metaG | ecosystem: Environmental > Aquatic > Non-marine Saline and Alkaline > Hypersaline >... | reverse complement strand
GAGGTAAGTAATGGCATATACACGACTTAACCCTCCGCCCGCCGAACATGGCGATACAATCCCGGGTTCCATCTTCCTGGTAAAAGACCTTAGGGCGACGCATCCGATGCATGAGAACAATTACACCGAATTCATGTTCTTAGGCGCTGCATATGATGGCGTTCGGCAGCTTGTAGAGCTAGGTGTTGTGCCGCAGCATGAGCGGGAAACCTCGGACGCCTACCTGCGGCGCATGGCGGACTTATACGGCTTTAACTACTCGCGGGCGGTCGTTGATCTGACCAACTTCTATCTGTTCCGCAAGGACCCTATTCGACAGTTACCCGACGGTCTGGCACAGGATCCTTCCTGGCAAGCCTTCGCGGCAGACTGCAACCTGTACGGCGACACCTTCCAGGATTACATGGCGGACCAATTTCGCTGGGCGTCAGTGTTTGGGTTTGTGGGCTTTTTGGTGGACAAACCAACAGCGGTAATCGAGAATCGAGACGAGGAGTTAAGGCGCGGTGTGTACCCTTACCTAGCAGGGTACCATCCAACCGCTATCCTCGACTGGGAATACGTCAGGGATGATGTCGGACGTCCGATGCTCGATTATATCAAGCTCTTCGACGACGATGGGCGTTACCGGATCTGGTGGCGGGACCACTGGGAGCTATGGGAGGAGCCGGAGGAGAACGCCCCAGGGGAAGCTGAGGGAATCCTCGTAGACTCAGGACCGAATCCACTGGGGGAGATACCATGGGTCTGGATGCACAACCTGAAGGGTAGGCAGTGGCCGATGGGGGTGGCGGACTTGCACGAGATCGCCCGTATTGACCTGTCCATTCTCCGGGACCTGTCGCAAATCAATGAAATTGTCGGGTATACGGCTTTTCCAGTCATGCTAATGCCCATGGAGGAACAGGGGCAGGATGTTGAGGTAGGCTCCCCGGCGGTCGTCGAGTTTGACCCAGAGAATCCGCAGGCAAAGCCCGAGTGGCTTGTGCCGCAGGCGGCTCCGACGATTCAGGCGCTCCGAGAGCTAATCTCCAAGAAGGCGGCGGAGATTTATCGCATCGCCCATACCGGCGGGCTTAACGCGACGGAAACCTCGACTGCAGCTAAGTCCGGCGTGGCTCTAACGGCGGAATTTCAGCAGCTCAATGCCAAGGTGACGCAGAAGGCTATCAACGTCGAGAAGGCCGAGAACATGATTCTGTATTTCTGGCTCCGCTGGCAACAGATGGAGCAGTATATCACCAAGTCTGTTATCGAGCGGCCTCGGGATTTTGACGTTCGGAACCTGGCGCAAGACCTGGCGGACGCCCTTACAGCCAAGACGGTCGTAAACAGCAGGACGTTCAAGCAGGAGGTTGAGAAAAGTATCGCTCGGCAGTACTTACAGGACCCTAATGACGAGGTGCTGAAAGTCATCGATGAGGAAATCGAGAAGCAGCCAGATGACTTTGACCTGCCCGAGGGGCAGGAACCAGGCGCCCCGCGGGAGAATCCCTTCGAGACCGGCGGCGACCCGACGGAAGACGAGGCAGAAGAATAGTTACATGGTGAGAAAATGTATTACGGACAGTGCGAAACCTGCGGAAGCGAGTATCATTGGACAAGCGAGGTGGGGGTTTACTGCCCGATGTGTCTGTCCAGTGCCTATCGGTATATCGGCTTACGGACCATGGCTCGCGGGCGCCCCAGGCGCCGAGCGGGGGACCCTGCAATACCCAGCATGAGGCGAAATCGGATTGGCTAAAAAGCTCTTTAGGCGCCCAAGCTTGCGGAAAATGAAGGAATCGACGGATTCATTGGATAGGTATCTGACAAATTTGACGGTTCAGGAGCAAGCGTACCTCGAGGGCGCCATCAAGAAGCTCGAGAAGAAGATAATCCGCCTGGCGACGCAGCTCGAGACCGAAAACGGGCGGCTTGTGAGCACCAAGACGAATTTCATGCAGGCCCAGCAGATACACAAGGACATGACAACCGCGGTCGAGGCGCTCTACGGAGAACCGGTATCGCATATGATAAATCGGGACATGGCCCGAGTGACGAAGCGCGTCGAGAAGTATCTGACGACCTTGACCGGTAGCCCACAGAAGTATGCGGGAGTGGATAAGCGGTACATCGCGGAGCTCCGGAAGTCCGCCATGGTAGAATTCGAGGCTTACGGGGTCACGGCCCGCGATCGCGTGGCGAAAGCCATGTATGAGCACATTGTCGGAGGGCAGCCCTTCAGCCAGCTCAAGCGCCAGGTGGCGGGCATCCTGCGCGGGCATGAGTCCGTGACGGGGCGCCCCATGACGACTTACGCGCGGCAGTTTGCCTTCGACAATACGCGCAATTTCCAGAATACTATCACTATGAGCAAGGCGCAGGACATCGGGCTGGACCGGTTCATATATTATGGCGACGTAATCTCGGCCTCGCGGCAATTTTGCAAGAATCATGCAGGCGAGGTGATGACGGAAGCGCGTATCAAGGAGCTTGATAAGCAGACCTGGCGCGGTAAGTCTGGACCCTTCAAGACGCATCGTGGTGGCTATAATTGCAGGCATGCGTTCATACCAGTGCAAAAGGAATGGGTCGAGGGTCGGTCCATCGAAGTTCAGAACTATTTTGCAGAGCAGGCGGTACCCGCATGAGCCGTACACTGAAGAAAACGCTGACCTATAGCCTCGGCTCGAGCCTCTTGACCGTCGGCGTCTTGTGGGCGGCGACCGGGAGCGCAAGCATCGCGGTGTCGGGCTGCATGATAGACCGCATATTGAAAGTCGCCTTTTACTTTGGTCACGAGATAATATGGCACGGTCATGAGTAGATCGCACAAGAAGCATCCAATCATAAAGGATAAAGCGAAGCGTTGGATGCGTCCTATCGCGAATCGGCGCTTACGCCGCGCTATAACGCGCGCCCTCCACAACGGGGCCGATGACGATTCCGAGATGCCCCTGGCGCGGGAGATAACGAACGATTATGATGTATGCGATTTCATATGTCACTTATCTGCGGAATACTATGACGCCGATGAGCAATACCAGCGGTATTTGAAATAGGGCAGGACGGGGCAGAAGCCCTGATTAGAATAACGGTGTAACCGCGGCTGGACGGCCGCACAGCAAGGAGCGCGGAAGCGCAGGAGAGAACAATGCCTTGGAAACCCAAAACCAGCGAGGATGGAAGCCTTGCACTTGAGGATGGTCTTCCCGTTTACGTCGACGACGAAGGAACGGAGATGGCTTTTGACCCTAACCGGATGCACGACAAGATACTCACGCTGAATTCTCAGGACAAGGCCAAGCGCCTGAAGCTCGAGGCAGCGGAGGCACGCCTAAAGGCGGTCGAGGACGTCGAGGACTTGGATGAGTTTGTCTCGGCAGCCAGAGAAGCGATGGAGACGGTCCAAAACCTCGAGGATTCCCAGAAGTTGCAAGCCGGTGAGGTCGAAAAGATCAAGCAGGAAGCGCGAGAGGGAATTAAAGCCCAGGAAGAGAAGCTTAAGGCTCAGTTCGCTGAACGCGAGCATGCGCTCCAGGAGCTTCTAACGCAGAAGGATGGACACATCCGAAACCTTATGATTTCGTCTCAGTTCGCGCAGCATGAGCTTTTTGGCGGCACGGACCCGAGGACGATACTTCCGCCTGAAATCGCTGAGACATACTTTGGTGGGCGCTTTGAGGTTCAGGATGTGGATGGTAAGCTCCGCGTTGTCGGGAAAGATGCGACTGGTGAAGTCATCATGAGCAAGGACCCAAAGCGCATCGGAGAGCCTGCCCAGTTCGCGGAAGCGATGGACTCTATCTTTTCTGAATATCCTGGTAAGGAAAGGCTTCTTCGAGCGGGGTCGGGAGGTTCAGGAGCTGCGGGGGGCGGCTCTGGCCCGCCTGGCGCTCGGACTCCGCTGACAACACTGAAAGCACAATTCGCGGAGGCGCAGAAGAATGGAGATGCCGCAGCAATGACGCGGCTGAAAACCCAAATCTACGACCTTCAGCGAGCCAAGTCCTAATAGGAGGAAACAATGCCAAACACGAATGCGGCGGCAACTTCTTGGAATGCGCCGAATTATGTGGGGGAGCTCTACCTGATTGGAGCGAATCAGACGCCTTTTCTGAATCAGATCGGCGGTCTGCAGGGCGGGAACGTAAAGCTTGTCGGGGACATGCAGTTTGCGCTGGCGCAGACTTACGCTCTCGAGAGTGCGGCACAGCCCGCTATCACCGAAACGGATAGTCTTACACGACCTACGGCTTGGACCTATGTCCGTGGAGTGGACTACAACACTTGTCACATCGTGCACAAAAGCGTCGATGTGTCTTACGTCAAGCAGAGTGTTGTTGGGCAGGTCACGGCCGATCCTACTACCGGTCTTATTGACATCATGGGTGGCGGGCAGCCGGTGCGCAATGAGCGCGATTTTCAGATTCAGGCGGCTCTCGAGCAGATCGCCATCGACACGGAATACACGTTCTTGCATGGTGCGTACCAGCAGGCGACGGCAGCAAACGTTGCCGCAAAGACGCGCGGTATCGTGACGGCTTGCTCAACTAACGCGGTGGCTGCCGGTAACGCGCAGCTTTCTCGATCGCTTATTAATCAGCTTGTCAGGACGATGGCTGGTAATGGCGCCATCTTCCGAAACATCATGATGTTCTGCAACAGCTACCAGCGTCAACGCATCTCCGAGATTTTCGGGTACGCTCCGCCGAGCCGTACGGTCGGTGGCGTCGAGATTTCAACTGTGATGGTTGATTTTGTCATGATGGATGTGGTCTGGTGCCCGAAGCTCGACACGGATACCGTGCTTCTTGCTGACCTGTCCGTGTGCTCGCCTGTCTATCTGCCCGTACCAGAAAAGGGCGTCCTTTTCTACGAACCGCTGGATCCCGGCGGCGCTAGCGAAGTGGGTCAGATTTATGGTCAGATCGGACTCGATTACGGTCCGGAAGAGTACCACGGGAAAATCACTGGACTGGCCACGTCCTGAGCCTACCTATAACGAAAGGAGGCCAATATGGCTAACGAATTCGAAGGAAGGGATGCACAGCAGCAAGCGAAAGACCTGGGGCATAACCCTGGGGTCTATCCGCGGCTGCGGGAGCATATCCGAGCGGTCCAGGAGCGTTACTTAACGACCACGACCACCTCGACCACCTCGACAACGTCCACCACTACGGCGCCATAAGCCTCCGAATCAGAAAGGAGGCTTAAATGGCCAACGAATTTTCGGATCACTTTGCACGCCTTAATGCAAAAGACCTCGGGAACAATCCCGGGGTCTTTCCGCGGCTTCGCGAGCACATTCGAGCGGTCCAGGAGCGGTACCTGACGACCACAACGACTTCGACGACTAGCACTACATCGACGAGTACGACTAGCACCACATCGACTTCGACGACTAGCACTTCGACGACTAGCACCACATCGACTTCGACGACTAGCACTTCGACGACTAGCACCACATCGACTTCGACGACTAGCACTACATCGACGAGTACGACTAGCACCACATCGACAACTAGTACGTCGACGACCACAACCGCACCGTAAGTACCTGGCGGGGAGCCTTCGGGCTCCCCGCTTTTTAGGAGAATAGCATGAACGAAGAAAAAGTCAAGCAAACACTGGCAGAGAAAAAGCCGATCGAAGCTCCGCAAAAGAAGACAGGAAAAGAGTACATCTTTGTAAAGATTAAACGCGACCAGCCTACAGTCTTCTGGAACGCAGAGAAAGAACGCACTCTTATCGAGGCGGAGCACGGCGTCTTTAGGACGCGCGATAAGTCCATCGCGGTGATGCTTCGGAGGCTTAACTACCTCGAGTGTCACGACGCAAGCGACATCCCCAAGCCTAACATGCTCGGAGAGTAAGATGGCTAATTACAGTACTGACCTCGACCTAGTCGAGATTATCCCCACCATCATGAATATGGGCGACAGTTCCTATACGACGTTTCACACGCAGGCTAAAGCCGATGTGGATCGAATTATTCGCGCGCAGTGGTACCAGAACGAAGCCGCAGACCGCGGCATCGACACGACTACTACGTACTTTGATGCAGACAATCTGGACTCTGACCAGCTTACCAAGCTTAGCTCTTACAAAGCGCTCGAGTTAATTTTCCGAAGCAAGGTCAAGCCTGGACCGGCTGCCGACATGTACGAAAAGCTGATGCTGCTGTATCGCGAGTACTTTGAGAAGGAGCTCGAGGCGCTTATGAAAGGTGGGATAAACTATGACTGGGATGAGGATGGCACGATAGACGAAGACGAACAGTACTCAGCGCGGAAGCGCAGGCTCAAACGTATATGATGTTTCAAGTCCGGCTAAAGGGCCTTGTTAATCTATTAAACAAGCTCGCAGGAGTAGGGAGCGTGTTTCGGTCTACCTCGTTGTGGGCGGAAATTGCGTCCGGTCTCCGAGCCAAGATGTTGGTACGGACCGCTGCAGGCACGGATGCCGATGGTCGGTCGTTCAAGCCATACTCGGACGAGTATGCTTTGTTCCGCTCGAAGCATGGGCATCCAACCGGGAAGGTTAATCTTTTCTGGTCTGGGACAATGCTTTCCTCAATAGACTACGAAGCCAAGCCGACGGGCGTCAGGCTGTATTTCTCGCCTACGCAAGCCCCTCCACTACCGGGGAGGCAAGACGACGGACCGAGAAGCTCAGCTAAGGCGTACTATCTGCAAACGCGTACCGGATTTGAACGACAATTCTTTGCTTTTTCCAAGCAAGACGCGGAAGCTATTGTAAGGACCATCAAGCGAAGAGTCGAGGAGAATTTCTGATGGCTACTTGGCGGAATACGACGCGGGAAGCACTAGTGAATGAGGTAAAAACGAAGCTGGAGGCTGTTGACGCAATTAAAACCGTTGTTCGGCGCCTGCCCACGTACGAAGGACTGAGCGAATTCAACGAGTCCCAGTTTCCTGTAGCCTCGATTACTGCTGGGCTGCCTGTGCCGACCGAAAAGAAGTCCGCTAGGATCCCCGGAGACGTCGATCGCATCATGTCGGACTTGACCATACGAGTCAACTGCTACTTTCAGGATAATGAGGATGCGGACGCTACCCTCTCGGAGCTTCTCGAGAAGCTCTGGATCGCTCTGTATGCGGACCCTCGATTTGAGGAGAACGCAATCGAGGCGGTGTTGAAGCCGATCGCGGATGTCGAGTATTGGCATCCGTACTGTGCATTTGGTATCGACATCGTTGTAACTTACATTCACTCAACGGGAGGAATTTGATGGCAACCCCGGCCAGTATTAACAACTACACCATCGGAAAGGGCAAGTTGTATATTGCCAACTGGACCCTTGCCGGAGGTGCCGGGGCGTATAGTGAGATGGGCAACTGTCCATCCATCGAAGTCGAGCCTTCCGTGGACCGCCTGGAGCATTTCAGCTCACGGGAGGGTCTACGGGAGCGTGATGCTTACCCCGTCGTACAGACGCAGTATACCATCACATTCGAATGCGATGAGATGGCGTCGACTAATCTCACCAAATACCTTCTCGGTACACAATCTGGGGATAGTATTTACATACTCCAGAACGCCGAGAAGGAATACGCCCTTAAATTCGAGGCGACCAACCCGATAGGCGTTAAGTATCGATGGTTCTTCCATCGTGTTGCTCTGACGCCTAACGGTGCAATTGCCTTGATTGGTGATAACGAGTGGCAATCGATGAGCTTCACGGGCGAAGGACTTGCTGACTCTACGAATCAGGCTTCGAGCCCATACGCTACTGTGAACCGCATCACAACTACTACCACGTCTAGTACCTCTACAACCACGTCTAGTACAACGACCACGGCCGCATAAGGCCCAGCGTCTCTTATGGGTTAAATCACAGCGCCAATGAAAGGAGAATTCATGCGCGGACAGAAAACCTGTGAGATCGACGGTAAGCAAATTATCGTCAAAGAGCTCACCATCCGACAGATCAAAAGCCTTTTCGACTTCTCTGAGGTGCCGAACAAAGCCAGCGTTAACGTGTTACTCGAGCACTTTGGCGGTCGAATCCTACCTCTTTGTACCGACCTTACGATGGAGGACCTCGAGGACCTCCGTCCTTCCGACGCAGCCGACATCTGGGAAGCAGTGCGCGAGGTAAACGCCACTTTTTTCGGCATCGCGAAGCTGGCGGGGCTAAAGGAGATAGCGCTGCAGCTCAGAAATTCATTGATTGCGGACTGTTTGAGCTCGGTTGCTTCCTCATTGGCCGAGGCCACAGTGATCCCTTCGGATACGGATACAGCTACTTCATCCGCGCCATCAACCGAGCAATGATTTCGGAGTATGAGTATACCAAGCAGCTGGCCGTCGCCATGAGAACCGCACGCTTTGCCAAGAAAGAAGAGTGGAACCGATACATGAGGCAGAAGCCCCCACGAGGGATAGTGTAGATGGCATCCGAAAATCTCCAGATTATCATCCAACTCGAGGCCGCAGCCGCCACGCAGCGGCTCAAGGGCATCGAGCAGGCGCTACGGAAGCTCGGGAACACCGGGAAGTCAACCAGCAAGCAAACCGGTAAGGTCAGACAATCGTTAGACCAGACCGGAAAAGCCGCGAAGCGCGGGAGGAACTCCCTCGGGCAGTTCACCAAGGAGCTGAAGCGAACCGACGCGACGATGAAATCCACGCGATCCACCGCGCAGCTTTTGCGGCGTGCGCTGGTGGCAATCGGTGGCTTCTTGATTCTCCGCAAGGCGATTAAGACGGTCGCGGACTTTGGTCAGGCGATGTCCACGGTACAGGCTATCACCAAAGCAACCGGCGAGGAGTTCGCGACCCTCGAGCAGCGAGCCAAGGACCTCGGGGCAACAACCCGATTTACCGCGACACAGGCAGCCGAGGGCATGGTCGAGCTTGCCCGGGCGGGACTTGACACTAACGCCGTGTTCGAGACCATCGATGACACTTTGACTTTAGCGCAGGCGGGCGCTATCGAGCTGGCGGACGCATCGAAGCTTGTCGCCACGACCATGGCGGCGTTCCGGAAATCGGGACTTCAGGCGGGGCACGCGGTAGATGTTCTCGCAACCGCAGCGAACACATCTAATACGGATGTGACCCAGCTTGGAGAGGCGCTAAAGCATGCAGGCTCTACCTCGGCACTGTTCGGCTTGGACCTCGAGCAAACTACCGCAGCACTGCAGGTCCTCGCCAACAACGCCAGAGCAGGCAGCATCGGCGGGTCTGGGCTGGCTCGTGTCATCGCCAGGCTCGCGGGCGTCGCGGAGAAGGTCGGGGTGCCGCTCGAAAAAGTGGACCTGACCGTCGTCTCATTGTCCGAGGCTATCGGGAACCTTGCTGCGGCAGGCGTCGATGCTCAGGAAGCCATGAACCTGTTTGGGCTCCGCGCGGGACCGACGTTCAACATCTTGGCGCAAAATCTGCCTGAGGTGGACAAGTTCGCGTCGCGACTTCGGGGTGTTGAGGGCTCCGCGAAGCTTACCGCAGAAATCATGGATAACAACCTAAACGGCGCGCTTTTGCGGGTCAAAAGCGCATTCGAGAGCCTGACGCTCAATACACTGGATGCCGATTCGGCAGGCGGCGAGCTCACCAAGACCATGAATATCCTCGCCATGGCGGTACGAGGACTCGGGGAAGAAGGGTCCGCTTTTGGGAACAACATGGCATCCGCCATCCGCGGTGTAACATATGGTGTTGCTTACTTGACGGACTCCTGGCGCGGGCTGCAAATGGTCTGGGAGCTCTTGTCCTCGACCTGGTACGGCTTCGCCGAGCTGGTAACCAAGGGGTTACGGCACCTGCAGAGCCTAATAGCCGATTTTCGGGCGGCCGTCCTGTACATCAACGTTGCTTGGCACAATGTTAGCAAGGCGTTTCGGATTGCGGCGCGGGACATCATAGCCACACTGGCAAACCTGGTGCAAAAAACGCGCCTGGCTCTGGACGCCGTGAATCAATTCAGCGATGCCGCGGTCCCCGACGCTTTGTTGAAGGGGCTTTACAACACGGAGCGGGCTTTGGCTCGGGTCGGTGATGCTGGAGTCCGGGCTGCTGACCAGCGCATCAAGTCTACGAAGGCCGAAATCGAGGCGCAGCGGATCCTATCCGACGTCTTGGCAACCGACCGGAGCGACCAGGAGCAATACTGGGCGGCGCAGCGCGACGCGGCGCAGGCGCGCCTTCGGGAGCTTGCATCCGAGATTTCAAATGTTGACCAACTTTCCCTGAAATATGAGGAGCTTTCGCGTGCGATAATCGCTCAGAAGGAGAAAGCGCAGGAAGCAGAGCGTAAGCGCCTCGCTGCAGAGGACGAAGGCGTCAAGAAGACCACGCCCGATGGTGCCACAGCCGCAGCGCCCGGGCTCAGCTCCGAGACGCAGCTCAAAGCGGTGCAACAGAAGCAGAAGCTTCAGGCGATGCTAAGCGACATCGCTGTTGCAGGAGCGCAGGATGAACAAAGTCGGCTTCTGGCGCTTGACGAGCAGGCTACCGCGGAGGCTGACCTACGCTTCCAGGAGCGCATGGCGCAAGCCCAGGTCCTTTTTGACCAGGGAATGGTATCCAAGCTCGAGCAGAACGACATCGAGAAGCAAATCGTCCAGGCCCACGAGAACGAGCTCGCCGAAATCAGAAAGGCTGCGAATGAGCGGGTCTGGGATGCGACCAGCTCGACCCTGCAGAACGCCTCCGATGCCTTCACGGAGCTTTATGAAGCCTCGGGCAAGAAGGCGAAAGAGTTTTTCTATGCCCAGAAAGCCATCGCCATCGCGATGACGCTAATGAAAACGTACGAATCGGCGCAGAATGCCTACACCACGGCGGCCGCGATTCCATACGTCGGGACCTACCTGGCGCCCGTCATGGCAGCGCTCGCCGTGGCTCAAGGCCTGGCGCGAGTCAATACAATCCGCCAGCAGAGCCTTGCCGAGGGTGGTGAGGTACAGGGCTTTAGCCCGCATGCGAAGGCGGATAACATCAATGCCAGATTGACCGCGGGCGAGTTTGTCCAGCCGGTCTCAACCGTAAAGTACTACGGCGCCCAGGCGATGGAAGCCATCCGGTCGCGCAGCATTCCGCGGGAAGTACTGGCATCTGCGGCGGCGGGCGTGCCTCCGGCGCCCCCATCGAACCGTTTCCGCTTCCAGGCAGGCGGGGCCGTAGCCCGAGGAGCACGGGACCTGCCCGATACGTCGCAGGGTGGACGAGGCTCGACGCCCATCAATATCGTCAACGTCAAGGACCCACAAGCCATGAGCGGCTACTTGCAGAGCAAGCCTGGCGAAAAGGATGTCCTTAACATCCTTACCGAGAATCAATTCATGCTGAAACAAATCGTCTTAGGAGAAGATTGATGTCAGATTCACTGAATCAGACCTTCGCGAACGGGACCCTATCCGACTGGTACGGCGCCTCGGGCTTCCTACAGACCTTGCGGGGCATCATCACGGGTACCGAGGTATCGGAATGGTCCGAAACCATCGATGCGACGCCTAACGGCATCCTGACCGCATTCTCGGGGACCGCGGCGAACAATCCCATTGCGCTAGGTCGGTTCCGAGTCAAGTACACGGTCGGGGCAGTGGATTACTATGCGCTCGATGACGGGTCGGGGACCATCGTGGACGAATCCGCGAGCGGGAAGTTGAACACGGCGCTGGCAAACACCATCGACTACACGACGGGCGACTGGGTTCTCAACTTCTCAACCGCTCCCGACAATTCGACAAATATTTACGGCGCCTACATTTATGGCGAACCGGGCGCAGATTGGAAGGAGCTTGTCTACCGTAACACGACCGACTCGACGGGCTCGACGATTACGGATACGTGGTCCGCTGGCGACTGCAAGGAGTGGATAATTCAGAACCGTGGGCTCGCTGGCGAGGATTATGTAACCGTGGGGATGCGCGAGTTTTACGACTCGGCTAATAGCCGCTACGGACTACAAATCGCCATTTGGAAGAGCTACCCGGACTCTACTCCGACCATTTGGAATTACGATGCAGCGACCTCGGGACTCAGCGGCTACAATAATACATACGATGTATGGACACAGCTTCCGAGCCTACCAGGAACCAAGGTCACTGCACCATCGACGTACGAATACTGGATTTACTCGAACCGACAGCGCATCATCGTCATCCTGGATCGCTCAAGGTGGGAGGGCATGTACCTCGGATTTGGTAGGCGCTTTGGGGCGGCTTCGGAATATCCTAATCCGGGTATTGCGAAGGCATCGGCGTACAGCTACCTTGTGGCACCGGGCGACTTGTCCAACGACTGGGCGATGGGTCCGAATCAATCGAACCTTACGTCATACCACTACACGCTGCATACAATATTGCCGGACAATTCGTATCAGCACATGAACCAGGCGTCGATTTACAATCTGCCATGCTTCTATCCGACCGCCTCGACTTCCGGGCATACGACGCACTACAACAGCTCGAAGACGCTGACATCGACACCATCGGGTCATCTGTTCATGCAGCCCATCTTCGTGATGGACCAGGCGAACAAGCGCATACTAATGGACCTCGATGGCTTGTACGGGGTTCCGTCGGACGATGTCTCAGTCAATGATATCGTGAAGGGACTCACGAAGAAACATCGTGTCTTTCTCGGACACGCTGACGCGTTGCCGGAGGATTACTTCTGTGTCACCGAGGCAACGACCACCACGACGTCTACGACGACCAGCTCGACCTCGACCAGCTCGACCAGCTCGACATCAACCACGACTGCACCGTAAGGAGGAACGATGTCAACCTTGAATTATCAGGCATACTCGACGCCCGCGAGTGGGAAGGAGATGCTGCAGAACATCGCCGCGAAGGCTTCGGCATGGGGCTGGACACTTGGTGAGGACAAGACCGGAGCGGATTATGGATGGGTCCAGACAACGGGATGGTCGCTAGCAGCGGGGGACCAGCGGTTCCTTCAGCTCGAGAATGGGACGATTTCTGAGCACAGCCAGCAGCTGTGTTACCGATTTGTGGTCGACAACGATGCCACGTACGATGACATCCTTAAGGTATCGGGCATTCCATATGCCGACAAGACTTACGACATCAACGACGCATACGACCCATGCGAGCAAGACCATTACAACGGACGCAATACACAAGGCAGCGCGGACTTTCGCTCGGCAAGTATCCCGGATTCCTCGTTTAATAACATGTGGATTTTCGGCGATGAGAAGTTCATCGCGGTGGTTTGTCAGGTAGACTCGGACCATGTCTACAGCTTCGCCTTCGGGCTACCTGAGCTCATTCCCGAATTCAAGAGCCGCTCGGACTTGATGGGCGTTTGGATTGGCGGCTCCACGTACCAGTATAAGTGGTCGGACATGGATTCTAGTCCTACACAATTCTGGCCTTTTTGCAGCCCGGAGCACGAGACAGCGGCGAACGGGTACGATCGATACATCTACTGGGACAGCGCTGGGCGGACGCATACCGACGATTATCTGCACAACTTCTACCTTCACAATGACCAGCCGGTATACGACTCGATGCACTGGAGCTCAACGCCAGGGGAGGGGCTCGGGATGCGGATGGAGCTCGGGATGCGGATGATTAGCTACAACAACTTCCGAATGGTGCAGAAGCCAGCGATGTTTATCCGGGATACAGCCAGCTCAAAGTTCTACATGTTCGGGACGTTGCCTGTGTACCATTTCCCGTACTCTGGGTTGACTATTGGTGAGGAGGTGGACTGGGGCGGCTCAACCTACATTGTTTTTCCAATACAGAAGCAGGGCGTATCGGACTGGGGCTTTGGATTTAAGGTGTCCTGATGGCAGACTTTCGAGGGCAAAAGCTTGTTCTGGGCGCGGCGGACATCAGTACGGCGAATTCTGGCGACGACTTCCGCGAGGCGGTCCGACCAGCGGGCAACTCTTCGGGTTTCTGGGCGCCGCAGGTGCAAGGCACGAATGCTCCAAGGGCACATCGATTAGGCAGCTTTGGGTTGCCTGCGCAGGGACCGTACAGCACTGCTTATACCTACTGGAGGGCGATGCCTTTCATAGTACCAGAGGATGGTTATGTGTATAGCCTATCATACTGGTTTTCGACTCAAGCTACGCTATTGCAGGGCGGGATTTACTCAGATGTTGATGATAGGCCTGGCGTCAAATTAGCGGAGACCGGCATCCGTAGTGCGTGGCAGCAGCTAGCAAACCAAGAGTTTTCGCTACTACAACCGCTATATGTGCAGAAAGGCTCACGCATTTGGATTGCTCTCCTTACTAAGGAAAACGAACCAAATTTTTATTACTACGCTTCAGCAGGCTACCCAGGCAGGGCCAGCGGGTCCGTGCCAGATTGGGCGGGGACATTGCCCGATAGTTTCGGCTCGGTGTCCATCAATAACAGCTACGCGTACTGCTGGAGCGCCAATTATTCGGCTTCGCCTTACCTGGGTGGGCCGCGATATGACGCGACGGATGGGGTTCCGCCGGACGGGACGTCATATGCCAACCCAACAACGCGGCGTGCGTTTCCGTTTACCTTTTCGGAAGATGGCAGCTTACATAAAATATACATGCGTATTAAAGGCACCGCCGAAAACTTCAAGATGGGGCTGTACAATGGAGACAGCTATCCGACGACCTTACTCGAGGATTTAGGAACGTTTGCCTGGGACGGAAACGATGACGATTTCTGGTGCGGCTTTGACCTGTCGACGCCTGTTAGCATCAGCGCCGGACAAAAAGTCTGGTTAGCCATCGTGTCGGAATCAGGAACTATGTCGCTTTGGTTTGGCGATGGTCCTCCAGGCCGGGCGCTGTCGAGTGCACCGAACGACTACGCAGCCGGGATGCCATCATCTTGGGGCTCTTACAGCGTGTTCGACTATACGTACGCCATTTTTCCGGCCTATACTGCCGCAGAGACTGACCGACGCCGCTCTGGTGACCGCGTCGGCATCGACCGGACCGTCTTTGGCAATGATGTGATCTTCAATCGGGTGTGGGTCCAACCTACGAGCATTGATGCAGGCTTCATCACAGAGGCGTCGGATTACGACGTCATTATATGGAACGGGTGGCTAGGGCGGTCTGTACAATTTACCTCGATGGCGGTTACTAACGAGTCTGGGACCTCGATGGACTATCCTACACTACCGAAGGCCATCGCCCCATCAGGAGCGGAAGACCTTACGCTAACGGTGGAAGAGACCGGACCTGCGATTCAGGATACCATCTGGACTCCTACGGTCGATGGTGCCGAGTATGATATCGGCGTAACAGGTATCCGTGTCCTTGGGCTCCGACCCATGCCCAACTGGGCAAAAGACGTACAAATCAAATATGGCTTCGAGACCGTGCTGAATCAGACCGAACGCTTTGCTGAGCAGCGGCGCCCGCTGACAGATGAGCCTCAGCTCTCGTGTTCAGTGACGTTCTTGGTCTATGGGGATGAGGGCAAGCGCTTCTTTTACGAGCTCTCCTACGCCCATGACAAGCTGTTCGGTGTGCCAGTTTATAATGAGATGGTAATTCCAACGACCATCCCACAGGGCGGCACAACTATTGACGTTCCGGCGGAAGCCATCGACTATTTCTACTACCTAAACAACCTCGCTGAATACGTCGCCATCATCGACCATACGACTGGGACGACGGAGCTCAAGCTAATCGACTCCGTCAATAAGGACCCAACGAATACAATTGTAACGGTAGAAGATATCAGTAACACCTTCAACACGAACCGGACGCGCCTGTACCCGTTGTTCATCGGGCTCGTCCAGCGCGTCAAGTTCAACGAGCACACGGAAGAGCATGATACGGTTACCGTGGACTTTCTGGAGTATTTCTAATGGCCGATAGCCTCGAAGACCTAGGAACTGGCGGCTCTGCGCTGCTTTTCCCACTCGAGCCTAACTGGGCATCCAATCCAACTACCGACCTCGCAATGTTACGGCGCGTCCTGTCTCAGCGCGGTACGTCGCATCAGCTCAAGAGCCTAACGGACGATGTGCCTCTTAAGTTCAAGGCAGGGTTTACGCTGCTTAACAAGGAGCAAGAGTGCACGCTACTCGAGTTCTTTTGCGCACGCCTCGGGCGGTGCCAGCGCTTTTGGATTAAACATCCTAGGCGGCACTTCGAGCTTAAATCGACCGCTACTAACGGCTCCGCTACGCTGGTATGCAATTCGAACGGCTTCGAGCTACAATACCAGGGATACGAGCGCATTTACATCTTGATGAATAATGGCGACGTTTTGACGCGCAAGGTCACAGGCGCCACGGACGACGGCTCGGAGCTCACGCTGAATATTAATACGGTCTTAGACCGTGAAGTCACTACTGATAACCACTACCGCATCGGGCGGCTGCTATGGGCGCGCTTCGATAACGACGAGCTCGCGGAGCGCTGTGTAACTAATACAATTTGCGAGACCTCGCTCGATTTTGTAGAGCTGGTACAGGAATACTCGGAGATTTCATGAGCTACGAAACAAACCGAGTCGCGACGCAGCAAGAGTCTACCCCGGAGCTGTATGAGCTTAAAACTGGTAACACATACGAGCGATATACATCCTATCGGTCGGATGTGACATTCCAGGGCTTCACGTACGCGGCAGCAAGTATCTCGCGTGGCAATATATCCACCGATGTCGAGTTCGGAACCATCAAGGTGCGCGTCAAGTCCATCATTACGCCCACGCTGGCGCAGTACATCGCGAACCAGCCGACGGAGCCGACGTCTATCTCGATCTATCGGATGCTGACCTCCGACGCGACCGAGTACGTCGTCGTCTTCAAGGGCCAGATTCAATCCGTTGCATTCAGCGGAAACCAGGCCGAGGCAGTCTGCCAGAGCAAAAACAAGTACCTCGCCAAAAAACTGCCCGATGTCGTCTACCAGAGCTTCTGCAACCATGACGTTTATGATGATGACTGCGGTCTGAATTCTGGTTTATGGCTCGTCTCGGCGACTTTGTCCTCGGTCTCTGGCTCCACGCTCGTCTCCGCCGATTTCGCCAGCGCTGGGAATGACTACTTTACAAACGGCTGGATTCAGTTTGGAACGGATATGCGACTGGTTACGGCGCACACAGGGGACACAGTAACCATCCAGGTACCCTTCGATTCTCGGGTTCATGCAGGCGTAACGGTCGATGCCTACCCGGGATGCGATGGGGACCCGTCCACCTGCGTAAACAAATTCAACAACCTGACCAATTTTCTCGGGATGCCCTACATTCCATCACGCAATCCAGTGATGTACGGAGCCAACTGATGACGCCATATTTCACGCTTGAGCGCTGGAAAGCCTTCCAGACCATCGCCGAGTCCTGGCTTGGGACGCCCTACAAGCACTGTACCATGGTGCGTGGCGGCGGGGCGGACTGTACGCTGTTCATCGGCGCTTGTTGGAAGGAATCCGGAATCCTCGAGAAGGTGGAATACAGCTACTATCCGAGGGACTGGTACCGGCACGCACCGGACGAGCGGGTCCTAGAGAGCCTGCACGAGCACTTTCAGCGTCACGCGGCGCCAGGGATACAAATCGAGCGACTTGGTCCGGACGCCGAGCTCATGCCTGGTGACCTACTAACCTTCGCGGTTTTCTCGCCGGTCACGAATCACGCGGCAATGTATTGGGCGGATGTCGAGCGGGACGCGGGGCAAATCATGCACGCCGACCCAAAGCGTGGGGTCTGTATCGTCCGACATAGCGAGTCCTTTCGGGCGCGTCAGACGAACGTCTTCAGGATAATGGAGGAATAGATGGGCTTTGGAGTCGCACTTCTCATCGGGGTCCTCGCGGCCGGGATCCTATACTATACCATGTCGCAGAGCGGCCCCGAAGGCCCCAAGCTTGACCCGCAGGGGCTCGACTCCTTCCAGATAAACCAAAACCAGGAGGGTTCCGTCGTACCGATGGTGTGGGGGAAGGTCCGCATCAGCACTAACTTCTTGTGGTATGGGAATTTAGAGACTGAGCCAGTCTATTCAAAGGGCGGTGGCAAGGGCGGCTCGAAGAAAACCATCTCGGGATATCGCTACTATCTAGACATGTGGCATGCCATCTGCCAAGGCCCGAACGTCACGATAAGCGACGTATACATCCAGGACAAAAAGCACACCATCGCCGAGCTCCCGGTCACCAGCTATGATGTGAATGACGGATCGCAAGCCACCTTTCCTACGGAGCCCGGAGCCTACGCGGCGGCGCTTAATCCGGTAGTTCACATATCTCTAAACCGGTATCTCCTCGGAGTCAACGTTTCGACCGCGCCAACGCTCCACTTCATTGTTGAACGTACTTCAGATGCGCCGCTACTGCTCGCCAATCCCGAAAAAATCAACATGACGAACGGGGTCAACCCAGCGGCGATCGTCTGGGATCTTCTCCGGGCATCGGGGGTCCCGAGCTCAAGCATCGATGTGACGTCATTTGAGGCCGCGGCAGAAGAGTGGTACTCAAAGGGCTACGGGCTGAACATCACGCTCAACAAGCAGCAAGAAGTACGTAACCACATCAAGAAGATTCAGTCATATGTTGACTTTGCTTTACGCGTGGATGAAAATGACAAGTTCATCATCCATGCCTTCACGGACTCGGAAGCCAGCGTCGATACGCTGAACACCGAGGATTTCAACGAGTTTAAATTCTCTAGGCGCACCTGGGACGACTGCTTTACGGACTTCCGCGCCAACTTCACAGACCAGGACGCCGACTATACTCAGCGTACGCTACGTGTGCGTAACCCTGCAGTACATAACATGATAGGGCACGACCGCCAGAAAACCATCGACCTGACGGCTTATCGGGACTCTGAGGCCGCGAGCCAACGACTACATGAAGTAATGAAGCGGATGTCTTACCCCGAGGCGCAGATACAATGCAAGGTGTCCGCGAAGTTCTCAGGTATCAACGTAGGCGAAATTGTAACCATTAACCATGACGACTACGCCATCAGCGCGGCGGAGTATCGCGTCACCAGCAAGACCGAGGGCTCCATTGATACGAATGACATCAATCTGACGCTGACGCAGTACATCGAAGGCTTAATGGATGATAACTACGGTGTAGCGGGGCGAACCTCCTGGGTTCAGAGCCATTATGGGGCAGCGGCGCCCGCGAACCAGCGCATCATCGAGCTGCCATACACAGGCACATACCAGGAGGAACCGGCATATTTGTGCATGTGCGAACGCGCGGGGCAAGAGACCGGCTTCGAGATGATGTACTCCGTAACCTCAGGAGGCGACTTCGGGGTCCATCAAAGCGCGTCCTTTTTCTCTGAGCTTGGGACGGTGTCTGCGGAGTACCCCATCGACACCAGGACGATTGATGACGATGTGGGTCTAACGTTTACGAGGGCGGTCGCGCCTACCTTCGACTCGGTCTCCCGGGCGGCGCTATTCGCGGAACCGCGCATCGGTGTTCTGTACGACCCGTCGTCTGATGAGTTCGAAATTATTGCCTTTCAGACCGTGACACCACTCGGCGGTACCAGCTATCAGCTCACAGGCGTTATTCGAGGACTGCTGAATACTGAAAAGCAGACCTGGGCCGTTGGTAAGGAGCTATGGCTCGTGCACGTTGGCGACAACATCATGACCAACATCATGGCAGGAACCTTTTACGTGAAATTGGTACCGTTTCTCGATAATTATACTGCGGATGAGAGCGGATGTGCAGAAATCACGGTTAACTACGCCGCGACTGCTCGGACGCCCTGGCCGCCCTATCTGGTACGGACTGTCGGGAATGGAGCTGGCACCTTCACTGCGACCATTTGGCCGACAACCCGGGTTTATGCCGGAGGCGGCGTAGTTGACGGAGCCGGAGCAACATACGGCTCAGTGGACGGTCAAACCGATCAATGGCCGCCCGAGTATGTCGGGGCATTCCAGTGGGCCACTAAGGTAGGGGCAGCGGATTACGTCGCAGAAACCACCGAAAGCTCCTACACGTTTACTTACTCTGACCCAAATCCGTTCAGCATTCACAACTTACGCGTTCGGGCGCTAGTAAATGGCTTTACCTCGCCCTGGGTCGTTGTGGCGGGCGCCCAGGATAATACTACAGAATACTACGGGCAGGCGGAATAATGGCATATCTTAGCGCGTCACAACTTCGTACGCTTCGCTACTCTTGCCAGGGCTGGCTAACGGCGCTGGATGCGAATATGACCGAGCTTAACGACACATTATTAAAGGTGTCCGGGATGCTTGACGTGGACTTGACGGCTCTGGCTAACGGTGACGTGCTACAGTGGGACGGCTCTTACTGGCGTAATGTAAGTTCTGGTTTTCTGACGACAACGTCTAGTACCACGTCGACATCCAGCACAACGTCAACGAGTAGCACAAGCACTACCACCACATCAACGAGTAGTACTACGACCAGCACAAGTACGTCCACGACCACGACTACCAGCACGACTACGACAAACACAACGACTACGACCGACACCACGACTAGTACAACGACTACGACCGACACCACGACCAGCACGAGTACGACGACCAGCACAAGTACGTCCACGACCAGCACAAGTACGTCCACGACCAGCACAAGTACGAGAT
>Ga0180438_10004314_pt1 | contig 20531 bp, 34 predicted proteins | sample SS_ome_12_FD_132455 | JGI IMG/M metagenome (GOLD analysis project Ga0180438, IMG submission 132455) | Hypersaline lake sediment archaeal communities from the Salton Sea, California, USA - SS_3_D_2 metaG | ecosystem: Environmental > Aquatic > Non-marine Saline and Alkaline > Hypersaline >... | reverse complement strand
TCTCCCAGGCGAGCTGAAGTCGAGGCGCTGGCGAATCGTTTGAGTGCTGAGTTAGTGCTGTTAAGTGTATCCTTGGCCGATGCCCATCAACGGGCCGATCTTGACGAACGACCGGAAGTTTGGCATGCTTATATTGAAAACTGGTTCAAAAATAGTGATTTTTAGTTTTACAAATGGAGATTGATATGCTCAGGAAAAAGTATAAGGCCGCGATGGAATTCAAAGAAGACCCAAATGATTTGGGTCAATTTAAAGCTGTATTTGCCACTTTGAATGTCAAAGATCACGATGGCGATGTGACCCTTCCTGGGGCTTTTCGTGAAGGGCAAGAAGCGATTGTTGAACCGTGGAATCATTCTTGGGATCTGCCTGCCGGAAAGGGGCGGATTCATTCCGATGGCCAGCAGGCTTGGATCGCTGGTAAGTTCTTTTTGGATACCGTTGCGGGGCGTGAAAATTATCGTACTGTTAAAAACTTGGGTCCTTTGGCCGAGTGGTCTTATACCTTCGTTATCGAAGAATCTAAGATGGGTGAGTTTGAAGGCGAAAATGTGCAATTTTTGCAATTGCTGGACACGGTTGGTGTTTCTCCAGTTACGCGGGGGGCGGGGATCGATACCGGAACGCAATCAATCAAAGGCAAAGATGACGAGCCGTCTGCTGATGGCTCTGATGAAGCTGGCGCAAATCCTGAAGGTGAGATCGATGGCGATAAGCCGAGCGGCGATTTGGCGACCAGAATTAATTTGGCTGAAATATCAGTGATCAATATTGGAGTAGAAAATGGCTAAAAAGTCGAAGTCTCAAGTTCTGGTTGAATCTATGCGTGAGAAGTGGGGCGAAGTCAAAACAATTCATGCCGCGGTGCTAGAAGACGACCGCGAATTTACCGAAGAAGAAACCGTTCAGATTGAAGCAACTCTGGATGAAGTGCGCGAAATCGAGATTGAAATCGAAAAAGAGCGCAAACAGGAAAAGCTGCACAAATCCATTGGTGATTTGGATGGGCTGTTCAAGGCCTCAGATCTTAACCGTATGGATCGCCAAGTGCGTAAGTCTAGTAAAAGCATCGGTGATAAATTCGTAAATTCTCAGCAATGGATCGATTATATGAAATCCATCGCTCCCGAGGGGCGAATCCCTGATAGTTTCAAGGGCATCTCTTCTCCCGCGGTGAAGATGAACGATTTGTTCATGAAGACCGTTCTGACCGGGTCTTCTGCAACGAGCGCGGGGGCGTTTGTGGTCCCTGAAGATACCGGCATCTATGAACCTTTGGGTCGTTATCCGCTTTCATTGCGGAGCTTGATTTCGATCCGGCGTACCACTTCAGACACGGTCGAGTTCGTGCGTCAGGTTACCCAAGTCACCCAGGCGGCTCCCGTGGCCGAATCTAATGTGACTGAATATAACGGCGCAACCGGTGAAGTTTCCGGCGAGAAACCAGAGGGTGCTATGACCTTTTCGCGTGTGCAAGAATTGGTTAAGACCCTCGCGGTGTGGATCCCGGCTACCAAGCGCGCGCTCTCGGATGCGGGCCAGTTGTCTGGTTTGATCAATGATGAGCTGTTTGCGGATCTTGCTGAGGAATTTGAGAATCAATTGCTCAACGGGTCCGGTGTGGGTGAAAACTTCACGGGTTTGGCAAACACAGCCGGGGTTTTGACCCAGGCGTATGTGACCGATATTGCGGTTACCGCTCGTAAGGCCATCACAAATCTGTTGATTAATGGACGCCAAATCCCCACCGCTTATTTGCTTAATCCCCAAGATTGGGAAACATTCGATTTACTGCAAGATTCGAATGGCCGTTACTATTGGGGCGGTCCGGTGGCTCAAGGGCCGCGCACTCTGTGGGGAGTTCCCGTTGCGCAGAGTTTCTTCCAAACCCAAGGGACCGGGTGGTTGGCTAATTGGCGAAAGATGGTAGTTTGGGACCGTGAAGATGCCTCAATTGCGACCACGGATTCGCATGCTGATTTCTTCATCAGAAATATGGTTGCTGTTTTGGCAGAAATGCGCGCCGCGATGGGTGTGATTCGTCCGAGTGCGTTTGTCGAGATCGATTTGACTTCTGGGTCCTAATGCTTTTGGATGTCAATGTCGTTTGCAGAAATTATCGGGAGGACCGCGTGATCCCGCGGTTCTCTCGATATCTCTCCGATTTTCTCGGGTGGCAAGTCTCCCCGCGTCCAGTTCCAGGGGCGCAGGTCTATTATTTGTCAGGTTATTTCGAGATACAAATGAGCAAGAATCCGGTTCCAGGTGCATTGGCTGCCTATTTCACCCATCGAGAGATCGATCCCCCAGGGAATGCTAAATCAGAACTATTTGATGCCGTGGCTGCCAAGGCAGATCTTCGAATTGCGACCGCGGGAATGTATGCCCGCGAATTGATGCAATTTGGCGATACGGTCCAGGTTAATCCTCCAGTTGAGCGGCATCGGTTTGTAATTCCGGCGAGAGATAAAAATCAGCGCTTGGTAATTGGTTTTTCTGGCTATACTTATTCAAATCAGCGCAAGGGTGAGAATTTGGCGCAGAAGTTAGTTAAGGCTAAACTGGGGAGCGCGGTTACCTGGAAGGCTTCAGGGCGAGGATGGCCAGTTAAAACGGTGCGATATCCGTGGGCTGAGATGCCTGCGTTTTATCAATCCTTGGATGTTCTGGTTATTACTGCGACTGTCGAGGGGGTTCCTATGCCTCCGCTCGAGGCGTTGGCGTGTGGTGTTTCGGTAGTCATCCCGCGTGGGGTCGGTTTATTGGATGAATTGCCCGATGTGGTTGGTATCCATCGTTATAAGAAAGGGAATTATAAATCTCTCAAAGCGGCATTGAAGGCTGCGCTCGAGTTGCGTTCGAGCGTTGATCGGCAGGTTTTGCGCGATGTGACGATCCCTTATTCGATTTTTACTTGGTGCGATCAGCATCGGTCTGCCTTCGAGGAGCTGGTTTCATGAAACGTGGCATTTATTGTGTAGCGTTCGGCGATCCGGCCAGAAAATGCGCGCTTGATTTACTGGCAACTCTCAGGGAATTTGTGCCTGAGATCCCGATCGCATTTTGTGGTTCTGAACCGCTCAGTTCGGAAGATCATTTTATCGAGCAGCCGGATTCGGATGTGGGGGCGCGGCGGGCTAAATTATCGGCTTATGCTCTGACTCCCCCAGATTGGGAAGCGGTTTTATATCTGGATGCTGACACCGAAGTGATTTCATCGGATTTGCGGTTCTATTTTGAGCTGATTGAAGATGGATGGGAGTTCGTGATTTGTAAGGATCCGCATCTAATGGATACAATGCACTCGTTTCGGCGGCGTAATAATTTAATCGAGTTGCAATCCATCGAGGCCGAGCTTTGTACACTGCATACGTTACAATTTAACGGTGGCGTTTGGGCTTTCGGTCGGAGTGCGCGCGTGCAGGATTTTTTCGATCGCTGGCTAATTGAGTGGGAGCGGCATGCGCAACGGGACCAGGGCGCTTTGATACGTGCAATGTATCAAGATCCATTGCGTATCTATTTGTTGGGCAATGAGTGGAATTGTTTTGAGAAATATTCGGCTGGTATCGATCCGGCTGCGATCATGCATTATCCTGGTAAGGCAAGGCGTTGGCGGGGGATGATCCCAGGGCGCATTGATTCTAAGGCGGCTTGGGCCGCGGTCGATGTCTTTGAAAGCCGGAACCGCAGAGCGCGGTGATCATATAGTCATATTTGTCTATGCGAGCTGTATTGGATAAAAAATGAAAAAAATCATAAATCTCGGATGTGGTAATCGTTTGATCCCTGGGGCGGTGAATCATGATCGTATTAAGCATCGGCCTGAGATCGATGTGGTTTGGGATCTCAGTGTTTTGCCATGGCCATGGGAAGATGAGCGGTTTGATTTGGTCAATGCTCGGGCGGTCCTCGAGCATCTGGATATCGATTTGATTGCCTCTGTGAATGAGATCTGGCGAATTGTGAAACCGGGCGGTCGTTTGGTTTTGAAGTTGCCCTATTGGAAGCATAATAATTCGTATATGGACCCCACTCATCGTTGGTTTGCGGCGCTGGAAACCCCAACCGTTTTTGATCCTGAGTTGCCCTATGGCAAGCAATACAATTTTTATACGGACCGCAAGTGGAAAGTTGTCAAGGGGCCAAGTTTGAACGATGCTAAATCCTCAATCCATTGCACTCTGGAGGTCCGTAAATGAAGCAGGGCATTCTCTTGATCGGCGATTCTGATGCTGCTGTCGCAGGGAAGGCAAAATCTCAAAGGCTCGGGTATCAAGCCGGAGATGATTATGAGATTCCTTTTAGCAAGACTTTGATTGTGAAAAGCGGCGTCAGGGTTCCCTGGGATTTACTACCTGCCGCGTGGAGTTTTCTGGATCGGTGGGATGCCGCGGTGCCATTGTGGAAATATGGCGTGATCGCTGCAGACGTGGGTACGGAAGCCGAGCGTGAGTTGACGCAGGGGATTGTGCGCGATTTGCGGGTGTTGTTGTTTTTCCATGAGATGCTTTTTATTCGGCAGAATTTAGCCGGTGTTGAGTTTTTGGATACCTGGGAAACCGAGCGTGCGCGGGGGAGTGATGACCGGTTATCGTTTTTGCGAGCGTATTATTTGAATAAACCGCTCTTATGTGTATTGCCGATTTCATGGTCGGCTGATGTTCGCGCGATGGATGCTTCTCGAATGCGAGCAAAGCATCCCCGCATTGGCAAAATGGGTAAGCGCAAAATGTCAAGAGTCGAGATTGCCCCAGGGCGGTCTGTAAAATGCAATCCTGGCGATGAAGCGCGCGTGCTGGCTTATTATCAAGAGCAAGGCTCGCGCAGGAGATGAATTATGGCTGTGATTAAATCTAAAGATCAATTTCCGGTTGACAATCAGGCATCCCGTTTAGCAAAGGGTAAGCTGGTAACGGTTGAAACAGGCCAAGGTCAAGGCGTGAAAGTCTATGAAGCGGACCTGAAACAAAAACCAAAAATCCCGGCTGATAACAAAATTTTGAAACCTGCGAGCGCAAACAAGGCGAGCGCTCCGGTCGATTATCCAGTGCAGTCAGACCCGTTTGATGAGATTGCGGGGTTGGGTGTGGCATCTGCGCGCGCACTCAACGCGCATCAAATATTTACTTTTGATCAATTGGCCGCGGCTGGAGAGCTGGATTATTTGAGCGCAAGAGTCAATGCCAGCATTGAAGCATGGCGTATTGAAGTTTACACAAAAATGAGCGATTGAAATGGCCGATTTTGCGGTTCAGGAAGATGTCGAGAATGTTCTGCTTTACTCAATCACTGAGGCGGATGAAATCGCCGCGGTCGGTTATGCGCTCGAAGTCTCAACCGATGCCATTCGCGTTTATGTAGAACAATATATTGAGCGGGTTGTGGATGATGCGATTGTGGTCAATGGTCCGATAAATTCCACCACGATTAATCTACCTGAAATTCCCGTAATTAGCGTGTCTTCAATTTATGAAGATGATGTGTTATTGGTTGCAGATGAAGATTATAAGCTGGATACCGATTTAGGTGTTTTGCATCGAATCGGTCAGGTTTGGTCTTGTGGCATCCAAAATATTGCCATTGTTTATACCCATGGATATGATCCCATTCCGGATACCGTCAACGGGATTTGTGCGCGGATGGCCAGTCGAATTTTTCAGGCTGGTTTGAGATCAAAAGAGAATGATGGTATTCCTGGGGTCGCGTCAAAAAGTTTGGGCGATTTTGCGGTGAGTTTTGAGGGTGCGGGTTCTGCTTCAGATGGTGTCATGGGCGTGAGTGCGGCGCGTGTGCTGCTCTTGTCCGAGAAAGATTTACTAGATAAATATAAGGCTTCATGATGGTTTTTAATTCGCTTTTGAATCTCGATTTTAATGCGGTTCGGATGACCAGGGATCCGGATGGTCATGGCGGTTGGGAAGTTGGGTTTATTGAAATTCCCTCGATTTTGGGTAGGTTGAGACCGGCGACCTCTCGGGAGCGCGAAGTTGCCGCGCAAGAGCAGCGGGTGATTACGCATGTATTTTATTCTGAGACCTCTGCAAATTTGGGGCGCGGTGATTATATCTCCCCAGGGTTAATTGTGATCTCTGGCGAAGATTTGCGCTCATCTGATATCATCGTAAAGATTGAGGGCAATCGGGAACCTTCGACCGCGGATCATCATTTCGAGATCGATTGCATTGAGTATCAGCCTTCTGTTACTCAATTCTTGACCGAGTATAGATTGCTTGAATCGGGTGGCGTGCGGCTGCTCGAAGATGGCGGTTTTCGTTTATTGGAGTAATTATGACAAATCAAGCGATTACCGAATTGGATTCAGCGACCACTCCGTTGGATCAATCTGAGTTGATCGAGGTGGTCCAAGCTGGCGAAAATAAAAAGGTAGCCATTTCTGAATTGGGCCAGAATTTGGAGTATGTGACTTTTAAGGTTTCTCCATCGGTGGGGGCGTTGGTTACGGGAAAACTTTATTGGGACGAAGATTCTGGGACCATGGCTTTTGTGACCGATGTGGCTGATGTGGTCTTACAAGTGGGCCAGGAGCAATATGTGAAAGCCCGGAATAATTCGGGCGCTCCCATCTTGAATGGGCAGCCGGTTTATATTACCGGGGGGCTTGGCAATCGACCGACTGTGGACTTGGCTCAGGCTGATGTTCTGGCATCATCAAGATTGTTAGGTTTGGCGACTGCTGATATTGCGGATAATGCCGATGGTTATATTACGAGCTTTGGCTTGGTGCGCGATGTGGATACTTCGGGTTTTTCGGCTGGCGATGATCTTTATGTTTCGGATGTTGAGGCTGGCGTGTTGATCAATGCTTCCCCTCCGACCGGGTTTCCAGCGATTGCTGGCTCTGTGATTTATTCGCACTCTCAAAATGGCATCATCTTGGTGCGGGTGATTTTGTCTTTATAGGTGAATTTATGAATGGTTCATTACTTCTCGTAATGTTGGACCTGGGGACTGTTTTGGTTCCCGATTATCAGGTGGTTGGTTGTCAGCGGGATGCTACCTTCGAGGAGGCCTCGGATACGATCGACAACTCTTGTAAAAGTTCACGGTCGATGCGAGTTGAACCGGGGCGTTACAGTTCAACGGTTACCCTTGATTTTCTTTATGTTGCTAATCGATCGGATTTTCTGAAATTGAAAAATGCGAATCGTGATGGTGAGATGGTTATTCTGGCACGTCAGGAAGATGGGGTGATTGTTCAAAGGGCTAATGCTAAGATTGACTCTATGAGCGCATCTTTTCCGGATCAGGCTGAATCGGTGATTTCTTCGAGTTTCACTGTTGATGGAGAAATTCTGAATTTATGGGTGATCGGCGTTGGGGTCATTGGGAGTGTGTTCATTGGTTAGTAATCGACCGGTGTTGATATGGAACGCAGCCGATTTTAAGGCTCAAATCGTGAAGGATTTAGTTTCGAATTCTGAGATTGTGGGCGAGTTTGTGGAGGCCGATGCGCGGCAGCGCTTATTGTCGATCTCTGATCCTGAGTGGGGGCGAGCCTATCGTGAGCAGGTGGTGGCTCGGCTGCTGATGAATCGGGTGGAAGTTGGAAAAAATGAAGTCACCACATTGGTGGGTGTGGGAAAGTCTCGGAGCGGCGATCATCATGGCTTTTATATTGAGCTTGGATCTGCAACGGCTCCAGCGCATCCGTTTCTCAGGCCAGCGGTGTTTTCCAATGCAAAAGCGATCGTTAATTTGTTAGAGGGCAAATGAGCATCTTTACAACTCCCATCTATGATGTTTTGGTGGCTGATGCTGTATTGGTTGCGATGCTGAAGCCCTACAATGGCGAGCCTGGAATATTCACGATCGATCCGGTTCCCGGCGATGCGGTTTATCCCTTGATTGTTTCGTGTGGTGAACCTTCTCAAATCCCCCAAGACACCAAAAACGGCGAGGCGGTCAGTGCCATTCGGGATGTGCGATGCTATGCTCCGGCCGCGGGTTCATCCGATGTGGTTGAGGCGATGGCATGGCGGGTGCGGTTTTTATTTCATCGTAAGCCGTTTGTAATGGTTGGTTATAATGTGGAAGTATCCGATGCGCGTGGTCCAGTTGTCGCAAATGAAACGGATTATTATGGTCGGATTGTATCGGTGAGCGTACTTGCTCGGAAATTGTAATTTTTGGAGGCTGAAATGAACGGTGCAGATTTGTTACTTTTGGTTAATACGGGGACGCCATCGGTCCCATCCTATGAGGCGGTCGGTTGTCAGCGCGATGCGACCATCGAAGAGACCTCGGATACGATCGATAATTCCTGTAAAGATTCCCGCGCTCAGCGCGTGGAGCCCGGTCGGTATTCTTCGACCGTTTCGTTGGATGCGGTTTATGTTTCATCGGATGCTGGTTATCTGGCTTTAAGAGATGCTAATCGGAATGGCGATTTAATCTTGATTGCGCGCCAAGAAGAAGATGTAGTTGTTGAAACCGCAACGGCGAAGGTTGACTCTATTTCTGAAACCTTCCCCGATCAAGCGGAGAGTACCATTTCGATCTCTCTGACTCTGGATGGATTCTGGGTTGAGGTGGGTTCGTAATGGTAAATAAAATTGGGCAAAAAACGATTATCACTTCGGACCGCGAGATCGAGCTGCTTTATTCCAACCGGGCGATTGCGAATGCGGAGCGCGTTATGGAGAAGGGCATCATCGGTGTTTTGAATGGTTTTCAAGATGGTGGCTCTGGCATCTTCGAGGTGGCGGTATTGCTGCAGGCTGGTATGGAAGCGGCGCGGCGGTATCATCGCTCGGGCGGTAAACGAGTGACCATGGATGATGCTTATGAAATTCTAGATAAATATGGATTCACGATCATTGCCTCGAATGTCTTCGAAGCGATCGGTGAAGTTATCGCCAAAGGTGACGAGTCGATTGATGCCGAGTTCGAGGATGAAGATTCAAAAAACTAAACGGGGAGCCGTTTGATCTTGAGCGGCTCCTCATTGAGGCATTGCGTGCGGGGATCTCAGTGGCTGAGTTCTGGGATCTTACGCCGAAAGAGACTCATTTGGCGATCGATGCTTACCTTTGGCGTTCGGAGCGTAAACAGCGCGTCAATCTTAAGCTGGCCTGGGATATTGCGATGTTATCCCGTCAGAAAAGAATACCGGCTTTGCACACTCTACTAGCGGCAAGACCGGCGAAGCCGTTGACGGGTCGTGAATTACAAAACCGCCAAGAAGAATTTAAGGCGATGGCTTCCCCGTCTAATTTAGAAATAATTAACCAACAAATGAAAAAGGTTTCCAATTCATGACCAGTCAGCCATTGGGCGAAGCGTTCATCCCTATTCGAGCAACTCTGGACAAATTAGATGGTGATTTGGCTTCTGCGCGGGGTAAAGTCTCGAAGGCGTTAGACGGGATTTCTGCTAATGTAAAAAAGGCTGGCAAGGTTGTCGCTGCTGGCTTGGCTGCTGGAGTTGTGGCTGTTGGGGTTGGTGTGGCTGCGATCGCCTCGCAAGCGATCCCGGCTGCCTCGAATCTTAACGAGGCGCTGAATGCCAGCACGGTGGTTTTTGGCGATGCCGCGGCTGAAATTCAGGCTTTTGGTAAAACCGCGGCTGATTCGGCTGGTTTATCGGAGGCGGCATTTAATCAGCTTGCTGCACAAACGGGGGCGATGCTCCAGAACTATGGCCTCGAGGCGAATGCGGCCGCGGATGCGACCATCGATCTGGCTTCCCGAGCCGCGGATATGGCGTCTATATTTAACACGGATGTTGATGATGCGATGACCGCGGTCAATGCGGCTTTGCGGGGGGAAGCTGACCCGATTGAGCGGTATGGTGTTTCAATGAATGCTGCCGCGGTTGAGGCTAAGGCTCTGGCATTAGGATTAGCCGATACAACTGGCGAATTAGATCAGGCGGCTTTGACTCAGGCGCGTCTGGCTTTGTTGATGGAGCAGACCGATGCAATTGCGGGGGATTTCGTGAATACTAATGACCAGCTTGCCAATGCGAGCCGGGTCCAATCTGCGCGTTGGGAGAATTTCATAGCGATGTTGGGCGGTTTTGCGCTGCCCATTTTAGAAACCTTCCAGGGCTTATTCATGGATCTGGCCGAATCGGTATTCCCGCTGGTCATTGCGGCGGTTGCGCCAGTGGCTGAAGTGGTGACTGTGATTGGCGAATCGTTTGCTGGTTTCATCGAGGCGCTTGCTTCGGGTGCTGACCCGTTAGAAAGTTTCAAGCTGCTAATCTTTGAAATTGGTCAGGCGCTGGGGATGAATGCGGTTGAAGCTGCTTTGCTAACGATTAAGTTTCAGGAGTTGGTTGCTGGCTTCCAGGGTATTATCGATAAAGTGACCGAGGCGCTTGCGCCCATCTGGGAGTCAATTTCCGGATTTGTTTCGATGAATGATGTTCTGATCGCTTTGGGGCTGACCGTTCTGTCCGTTATTATTCCGATTATCGTGAGCTTTGTGGCATCCCTGGCTCCCATCATTCTGACGATTGGTGCGATCATTGCGATTGTGGCTCTCTTGAGAAATGCCTGGGAGAATGATTGGGGCGGGATCCGCACTGCATTGACTGAATGGTGGGAAGGAACCGGTAAGCCCATTTTTGATCAACTCAAGGCTTGGTTGCAAGTCAATATCCCCGCGGCCATCAATGTATTAAAGGCTTTCTGGGAAAACACATTACTGCCTGCAATTGAGCGAGTGTGGTCTTGGTTGTCTACGGTCCTCATCCCGTTTGTGCGAGATACTTTAATTCCTTTTATTCAGGAAAAACTGACCGCAGCCATCCAGACTCTGTCTGATTTTTGGACTAATACCCTTCAGCCTGCGCTCGATGCGGTGTGGTCCTTCATCGATGGGGATCTAATGCCACTCTTTGAGTCGCTCTGGGATTTGTTTAATGTGGCTGGAACATTGGCGCTGCAGGCGCTGGCTGGTATTTGGGAGAATACCCTTGAGCCCGCATTGCGGACTGTCTGGGAATTCGTTCAAAATAATATCATTCCTATCTTCGAGAGCTTGGTTCGGGTAGTCAAAGAAGACATGGAACCTCCGTTAAAATATTTGTCTGAAACGGTTTTGTCGGGTTTGAAGGATGCCTTCGATAATATCAAGAGCGCGATCCAATTCGTAACGTCAGCGGTGCAATCGTTGATTAGCAAATTGAAAAAGCTAGAGCTTCCATCTGCGTTCACCCCAGGCTCCCCCACTCCATTTGAATTGGGTCTTCTGGGTATCAATAAGGCGCTGAAGGGTTTTAATACGTTGCTCGATCAGAATGGTTTGATCGGTTCTCCATCGATGAGTCTTAATCCGGCTCTAAACCCCATGATGGGTGGTTTGACATCTGAGAGCGGCTCGACTACCAATTACAGCCCAGTTACGAATGTACATACAAATCAAGACCCATTGCGGGTGCTGCGCGCTTCCCGTCATTTAGATCGGCTTTCGGAGATCCCCTAATGAGCGATATTCCTGGCCTGACTGCAAACATAGCCAATCAATCATTTGATTTAAATCGGGATCAAATTCGCTTGAACAATTATGATCTGGGTATGGCTCAAATTGACCGGTTAGCGCAGCGCACTCCCCTGCAGGTTTATGGTGACACGGATTTGGGCTTTCGTATGAATCCCCGCTATTGTGATTTCAGTTGGACCATCAAAGGCTCGGATTTGGCCGATTATCGAGATTTGAGGTCTGAGTTGATATCGGTCTTCATCCCGCGGGTTGATGACCCGGTCCAGCTTGTTTTTGATTTTGTTGATCGGGTGCGCGCTCTCGATGTGGTTATCGATGGCGAGTTATCCTGGCATGATCGTGCCGGGCGGGTTGAACAAGTTTCTGGAATTTTTAAGGCCTCCGACCCGCGTTTATATAATCCCACTCTGATAACTGAGATTTTTGATTTGGCGGGTTCATCAGGCTCAAATCTGGGTTGGGCGATCCCTTGGCCTATTCCATGGGGTATTGGGACCGATACGCTTAATTTAACAAAGACCATCAATTATGCCGATCTCTCGTGGTTGGCGGCTCCAGAGTATCCGGTCATCCGAGTGGTTGGTCCAATCTCAGATTTTTATATTATGAATGCGACCACGGGCGAGATCATCGATTTGCGCTCCAATGGCGGCCTGGTACTTTCCAGCAGTGCGGAGTGGGTCGAGATCGATTTGTCGAATGCACCCAGGCGCGATTCTAAAACGATTCGGGATCAAGATGGCGTTGCTGTTGATCAGTACTTGAGTACTGATTCCGATTTGGCGAGTTGGCATTTGGCTCCCGCGGGTGAGCGGCTCTCAACCGGTGCTTATGCTACAGGCCAGAACAATATTCTGGTAGTAGGTTCATCGGTGGATTCTGAGACGCAGGTTTCGTTGCGTTATTATGATCGTTATTTTGCTATTTAGGAGTTTATTATGACCGAGAAATCATGGCCGTGGTCGACCGTTGCGGGCTTGGGTGATGGGGCGAGTGAGTTGGGTGAGGCCGATGCCAGATATATGTTGGCTGCTTATTTCAAGATTCAGGATCCGACCCTCGAGGGGATTTCCAAGGGTGTTTTAAATGAGCTGGAAGTGACCGGTGTGGCTTCCCCCATCCAGGTCGATACAGGTTCAGGGGTTTGTTATGGTTTATATTTTAATGATGCCGCGGTGAATATTGCCATCTCTACTCCGGCCATCGGTACAACGGGGGGGCGGGTAGTTTTGCAGACCAATTGGGCGGGGACCGGTGGTGGTGCTTTGGAAGCGCGCACTCGGATCGCTTACAAAATCAGCGCAGATGGGGTGGCTGCAATTCCTGCGGTTGTGCAAGCCTTCGGCACAACCTGGGAGATTTCCCTCGCAACTTTTACGATTACAACTGGGGGTGTGATCTCAATTACGGATACGCGGGTTTTTCGAAGGTCGACCGCGGTGGTCAATACTGAAGAAATTGTCGATGATGCGGTTACGAATTCCAAGATTGCCGATGATGCGGTTGATACTGCTCAAATTGCCGATGATGCGGTTGATACTGCTCAAATTGCCGATGATGCGGTTGATACTGCTCAAATTGCCGATGATGCGGTACTTCCTGCAAAGGCATCGTTTTTCAATGTTTTTAATTCTGATAGTGGTATTTATGCGGGCGAGGTCGATGATACCGGATTGTCAGTTATATTGCCTTCGGGGTGGTCTTCATCCAGGGTTTCGATCGGTCGTTTTCGCGTTACGCATAATTTAAACGATTCTGCGATGGTTGTGGTTGCTACTATAAACGGCATTGCGGGTGATTATGATTGTCAGTGGAATCCTCAGAGTAATAATTATTTTGATGTAACGACCAGATCTGCCGGATCCTTGACGGATTTGGGTTTTTCGTTCATTGCGATCCGTTTTTGATCTGTCATGGCATATGAGCTTTATTTGCGAGTCTATGATCGAGCGGGGGTACTGAAGAAGGGTTTTGTCCCTGTTATTTGGGCGCGTTATACCGATGAGGTGAATTCGGCAGAGCCGTTGGTCTTTGCGATGAATGTGGAGACGGATGGTGCGACTGATTTTGCTGAATTCGATATTATCGAAGTTATGATTAGGAATCTATCCTTGAATCTGGCCAGTGCGGAGGGTGGCTTTGTCCGGTCCTATCTGGCGATCCTGCGCGATTGGGTTTTGTCAACGGATGAGAATGGGGTTTCCTTTATTGAATTTACCGCTCCAGGGATCAATCACATTTTAGATTTGCGCTCGATCGAGTGGTATTCTGGAACTGTGAACCGCTCAACTTTTGAGAATGTTGCTGCTGAAACCATTCTTAAATTGCTGGTTGCTTATAATTGCACCGCGCTGGCTTCGATTTCGAATGGGCGGCTTCGGAATGGTGATTTATTGCCTGGGATGGGTTATGACATTCAGCTTGGCTATGATTACGGCGCGGGTAATATTTCATCGATCAGCTTTCGGGGGGGGCGGCTTCTGGCCTCGCTCCAGAAAGTTATCAATAAGGCGGGGGGTGACTTTGGGCTGACTTGGCTTGGTGGAGACGATTGGCTTTTTGAGTTTTACCCTGGCCAGTTGGGGGTGGATAAATCGAGCGGATCGGATCAGGTTGTCTTCTCGCTCGAAAAAAATACCATGCGAAATCCTCGCTTATTTCGGACCGGTGCTAAGGCATCAGTCGCTATTTCTGCAGGGGAAGGGCGCGGCAATCAGCGCGAGACCTCGACTGTCTTCGGTGATGATTACGCGCTGAATTATGACATCGAGACTTTTGTGGATGCCCGTCAAGAAAAAACAGCAGCCGGTCGCGTTTATCGGGGTAACTTAAAATTAGCCGATAAGCGAATTCAGGAAAGGCTAGAATTCGAGATCATCCAAACGGGGGACCAGTTCTATTCTCCCATTGAGATTGCGGGGCGCAAAACGTTTAAACCGGGCGATTTGGCTTTGGCGGTTTATCCGGATGACCGAGTCGTGAAAATCGAAGCGGTTAATGTCTATTGGTCCGATCCTAGTGCTGAAGATGCTTTTATTGTTGATATCACAACCAGAGAGGTGGTGCTGGATGGGTCCTAAAGATTTTGACGATTTTATGCGCCGCGTGAATGCGCATATCGCGGCGCTCGAGGAGCGGGTTGCGTTGCTCGAGGAGGTCGAGTCTGGTTTTGACTTGGGTTCCTTCGGTTATGAGGACATTCGTGTATCGATCGCTCAGTTGCGGATACCACCATCACAGGCTCCCACTTGGCGCACTTGGGATTATGGGATTGTTAGTGGGGTCCTTTTCCCGATTTTAGGATTTGATCTTAATGAGCTGGTCTATGTCTTCATTCAGACTGCGCATGCGATGGAGCTGCAGTCGGCTTTAGATTATCACATCCACTGGTCAATCCCATCGAATTCGACCGGCGATCGCATTCGGTTCCAGGTTGACGCGATCGCCGCGGGTATCGATGGCACATGGGCGGTAGTGCCTGGGAGCCCGTTTACGGCTGAATATATTCTGGATGGGTCTGAATCTGGCAAACATAAATTGTTAGATGTCGCCGAGATGGATGGGGTTAATACAACGGTTTCATCGGGGTACGTGATCAAGCTGACCCGCATCGCGGCGACTGTGAGCGATTATTCCCCCGAGGTCTATTTGGTCTTTACCGATGGCCATTATAAAATGGACTCCCTGGGGTCTGAGTTTGAAGATTCTAAGTAGGCTGTTTTGATCTGGTTGTGGTCCCTATAGTCGAAACAAATCTTTGGGATCCTTGGTGGGCGGCTGGTCAATAGTTGCGATGCCTGGGGAGCGGTTGGTGCAATGCGCATTGAGGCCGGTGCAAAAAAAATGCAAGTGGAATTGCTACTATAAAACCGGATCCCAGGCTCGGGATCCGGTTTTTGTATAGTTGGTTTTGTCTATGTTGCCGGCGTCAGGCATCTAGTAGTTCAAGTAAAAGATCAAATGCCTCCTCAGAATCTGTGGGTAGAAGTTGCTGAAAGCGCTTCCAGGACTCATCGGTTGCTCGGAATTTCTTAGTTCTGACTTTCACTTCTGGGTTGGTGTGCTTTGGTTTTAATCCTGCGCCCTTGCGCCGACCGCCATGTGTATTTTTTTTCATGTTAATTCTCCTCTTCGGTTCCTTTCGTGGTAGGTGGGGAGCTTGCGCTCCCCTGGTTGGTTTCTATGCGTATTCGCCAGTCTCATCGATGCGGTCTTGGATTTCTTTGAGTTCGTTGGCTATTCTGGCCATGCTGCCCGTATGCGCCCAGGTTACGTCTTCGGGTCCAACTTCGCCGTTATCGGCTATATAAGCGTTAATCCGGTCCAGGGCTTCTCGGGCGGTTTCGAGGTGGTCAATATAGGCATCAATGGCTGTCTCTTGGTTGGCTTTCCGGCGGTTCACTCTGTTTTTGATGTTTTGTAATTTGCGGCTCATTTTCGGTTCCTTTTTGGTTAGTGGTTAGTTGCTCAATCTTGACTACAGTATACCGAGATCAAGCGATAAAGTCAAGCGGAAACCCCCCATTTATACCGGTATAAATGGGGGGTTTCGGGGCGCTCGGGGCTTGGTTCAAAATTAATTTATATATTCACGCCAGATGTCCATCTTAGCCTTTCCAAATCTGAAAGTAAGAATATCGGTTATCAGTTGATCTTTGGATACTTCTGAGATTTTTAGGCTGCTGACTCTGTTGAATCGTTTCCATGTGGCTGCGAGATCGACCTTGGATAAACTTTTATAATCATTATATTCTCTTTCGATGGCGATTGCGATATTTTCTGTCATGTTGTTTCTCTTTTTGGGTTATTCTGTCCGGCTTCGAATGCGGCCTCGAGTGCGGCTTTGAGTGTCCAGACTGCCTGATCGCTAAAGTCTAAACTGTCGCTCATTCTGGTTTCCAAAGTTTCAAGGTTGAGGACTTCTTCTGCGATGCGGTTGATGGCCAGTTCTTTGCCTTTATCTTTTCTAGTGTTCATTTTCGGTTCCTTTCGTGGTCGGTGGGGAGCTTGCGCTCCCCTGGTTGGTGGTTGGGTTCTACTGGTTGAGGTATTCGGCTAAATCAAAATTATCCAGGTCGGTTACCTCTTCGGCGATCCAGGTTGTGCCTTCGGCGTTCATCTTGCGAATGAGGCGCATCAGGCGTCCATCTTGTATAAATACTTCATCGCCGTTCTCGAGTTCGCTGGCTGTTATGTAGGGCATTTGGGTGGTTTCTATAATTTCGGGGTTCATTTTCGGTTCCTTTTTGGTTAGTGGTTAGTTGCTCAATCTTGACTACAGTATACCGAGATCAAGCGATAAAGTCAAGCGAAAACCCCCCATTTATACCGGTATAAATGGGGGGTTTCGGGGCGCTCCCCTGGTTGATTTATAAGTATCTTTGTTTTAATAATTTAATAAATCCTCCGATTCCGGCTTCCTCTGGGTTAGGATCATTTATATATTCGAGTTCGGATCTAAAATGGGCGGCATCAGGTCCGATGAAGCGGTTCATTTCTGGATCGGCTTCGATTTCTTGGAGGGCGATGATTGCGAGTGCAATCTTTTTGTTTGCGATCTCGAGTTTCGCGATTGCGTTTTGTTTCGTTAGTCTAGAGACGGGTCCTTTTTTAATCATTGTTTGGTTCCTTTCGTGGTTGGTCCTGGGGAGCTTGCTGCTCCCCAGGTTGGTGGTTGGTGGGTTATTTGGTCAGGTTGTTTATAAAGTTAGGATCTTCGATTGGGTGATCTTGATTTGTTACTTCAAAAAGAAGGTTTCTTAATTCTCTTACAGTCAAATCTTGATTTTCTATATTGAATAAAAAATTTCTTAATTCTCGGGTGGTGATTTTTGTTTCTTTTTTATTTGGGTTCCAGTTGTTTGTTTTCATTTTCGGTTCCTTTCGTGGTTGGTCCTGGGGAGCTTGCTGCTCCCCAGGTTGGTTGGTTTACCAATTTGGTAAATCGTTTGTGAGTTCGATGTATTGAGTTGTATATCGTTCTATTAGTTCGAGCAGTCTTAGAGCTTCGGTTCCGTTTTTTGGTTGCGTTGTTTTATATCTTCGCTCCCACATTTTTATGGTGGCTCTGAGCATTCTGATGTCGGTTTCGGTGTTGTTTATTTTCATCTTCGGTTCCTTTTTGGTTAGTGGTTAGTTGCTCAATCTTGACTACAGTATACCGAGATCAAGCGATAAAGTCAAGCGAAAACCCCCCATTTATACCGGTATAAATGGGGGGTTTGTGTTCGTGTAGTCATTACCGCATCGAGTTTGTTTTCAGGTCTTATCCTTATAAATCAAACCTGATTTGCTCCCATCTTTTCATATAGTCGATTTTGTCTTTATCGTCGAAGGCGTCCAAGATGGCGGCGCGCTCAAGGGCTGGTAGGGCGGCGAGTTTCTTTTTGAGCCGTCTTATTTTGCGCGCGATCCGCTGGCGATCGGTAAAGTCTTTTCCTAGGAAGCTGTAATCGTGGAGTTGGGTCGGTTCTGGGTAGTTCATCCATAAATGTTCGATGGCGATATTCCCCCCGCGGGTGACCGTCTGGAATGTCTCGCAGCGCCAACCGGCGAGCTGCTTACGATAGAGCTGCGATTTATAGCCTGAAATCATAATCATTTCTGACCGGTTTCGAATGGCTTTGAGCAGGGTCTCGTGATCCTCTCGGGTCATTTCGAATTCATAAATCGGATTTTGGTTTTGTCTGGTTTCGATCAAATATGGGGGGTCCAGGTATATGAACGTTTCAGCTGAAGCATATTTATAATATTTTTCTATATGGTCCAGAAAAGTCAAAAACTCGCAATTGATGAAGATGCAGCGGTTTTGATTTGGCCATGCGCTGATGACCTGTGGATTGATATCGATCCCTATATTTAGAGCTGCAGGTCTTTTTTTGCGTAGGATGGCACCGCCTCCAAGATAGCCCTCGACATATAAATTATGTGGCGGGATTTGGTTGATGATGTTCTGGTAAACTCCGGAGCCCGCTTTCCCGCCAGGGTAGTTCATGATTTATTTTTCTCATTTCTTTTGACTTCAATCCAAGCAATCAGTTCGTCTATCTTGCTTTCTGGTTTTATATGCTTGACGATGGTTTCGGCTGCGCTTTCCATGTCCTCTTTATGGATGGCGATGCGCGGGCGGTTGTCGACTGCTCTGACGCCCAGAAAGTGATCCCTCCATTTCTGGGGGACCACGCCAGTGTTGGAAATTTTCACCAGCGTTGCGATGGGGATTTTCTCTAATCCTGGGGGGTTGATGGCGGGAAGATTGGCGATCTTGGGCCAGGAGAGATCGTAATAGCGGTGTAATTGTTTGAGTAAAAATGCAACTTCGCTATGTCCTTTAAAATGGGGTCGGATGGGGGAGCCGTTGGCGATCGCGTTTATATCCATATCGTTTCTAAGAATTTTATCTGGTTATCTGGCATAGATTTGTGCTGTTCTGCTGTTAAATCGCTCCTAGATGCCTTTACTCCAAGTAAAGGCTATGTTTCATAGATCACCATCGGTGATTTTTGCTTCCTGGGCTTGGGTTTGTAATTGGGCGGCATCGATCCATTTGTCAAAGCTGGTTTGTACGGCGATATATTCTGCCGAGAATTCATCTTGCCCTCCGATGATTTCGGCTAATGCGGAATTTAATAATGTTCTCGCGATGAGTAGTTTGGCTTTGGCGACAGCCAGTGATTTTACTTTTTTGAGGGGGTCCATTTTATTCCTTGTCGTAGGGCCATAATGATTTTTGTTTGCGGATCCGGATGGCTTCGGCTTCCATTTCCTTTCTAAATGCCAGGGCTTCTGCGAGGGCATCTTCGGGGGTGTCATAAAGGTGCAATCTGAATTTCTTCCCGCGGGGCTTATTCGGTTCTAATGAATACGAGACATTGATGACCTCGATGCGCTTTCCGTTGCGCTCGGTAACGTGGGTAAAACTAAGCCCGTTGTGACCGCTGGTATTTGTACTGCAGAGAATCTGTAAGTGTGGGGTTTTGGGTGGTGGTGGGTCAATGCGGATTTGCGTTTTTCTCCAGGCCAGGGCTGCGTTCAGCGCCGCGGCATCATTTGGGTATCTGCTGATTGAGAATCCCTTGGTGGCAACTCTGCCAGCGGGGTAATAAACACGGGCCAGATATCCTTTGAATTTGTAACTGTCGACAAAATTGATACCTCTGGGCAATTCGTTTATGGTGGTATTCATCGATTTCCTCATAGGGGGTCAAGACCGTAATTAAGCAAGCGTTGGGTGAATGCTTGAATGTCTTGTGCTGTTTTTAGGGTGAGCGATAAGGCTCGCAGCGCTTGAATTTCTGATAGCCGATCCGCGGGTATATCAAAGGGGACCGTTTCCAACCAGCAGGGGGCGTGGATGAAATATTGTAAATATCTGATCAAAATATCCAGTTCGTTTTCATTGGCTGTGTTAGCGTAATATTTCAGCGCGATTCCGATCAGCGTTCCGCTTGTTTCGGCTGTGATGGATACTGGCAGTCCAATGATCGGGGTTCTGTTGAGATAGTTTTCCTTCTTGGTGGGGTTCGATAAATCGATTGTTATTGGCATTTGATTTTCCTCTTTAGTCCTCCCATTCTGCGTATTTTTGCATTTGCTCTGGGCTTTGGATATTTTCCATAAACCGGCTGTTTCTGGCTCCGATGCATTTGTAACAATTGCATTCTACAGGATGACCGGTTTCGGGATCGAAGTCGGCTCCCTTGGGCTTGAATGCTGCGAGCAGATTGGTGATCAAGATCCCGGTTTCGTTTTCCCTCCCTTTCTTTTCTAAAAAGTGATATTGTGAGCGGATTTCTGTGACGGTCAAATCATCGGCGTGTAGTAGGGCGAGCGTTTTCCAGTTCATTCCAATTCTGCAAGCGAGCAACTCTTTTAAGATGGCTTCTTTGGCGGGGTTTTCTGCGATAATTTTGGCGACCATTTCGTCAATCTCTAAACCGTAGTTATCCACAGATTTTTGGTTTTTATCCACAGGTGTGTCTGGGAGCGCGGAATTTCCGCGTTCGCTTGGCATTGGTGCGGTTCCTTCGATGATCTCCAGGGCATACTGAAACCGCTCGA
>Ga0180438_10004312_pt1 | contig 20537 bp, 14 predicted proteins | sample SS_ome_12_FD_132455 | JGI IMG/M metagenome (GOLD analysis project Ga0180438, IMG submission 132455) | Hypersaline lake sediment archaeal communities from the Salton Sea, California, USA - SS_3_D_2 metaG | ecosystem: Environmental > Aquatic > Non-marine Saline and Alkaline > Hypersaline >... | reverse complement strand
GGCACGTTTCAGCCGCCTCAACTCACTGCGCAACTCATGCTCGGACGGCCCGGCGCCGTTCGCGCCGGACGGGCGACGAAGCTGCCGCTCTAGGTCGTCCATGCGCCGGGAGACGGCCTCCGCCTCGGCCAGCGCGCTGGTCAGGTGCTCGGGCCGCAGGCGGACCTCCTCGAGCATCGCACCGGCACGCCGCCGCCGCGTCGCCAACCGCCGCTGCGCCCGCTCGCGCGCCGCCACGGTGCGCTTGCGGCTGCGGGCGACGGCGAAATCCCGGGCGTTCTGCGCGAGCATCTGCCGCAGCCTCGGCAGCAGCTCTTCGAGCGTGGCCCTGGCCTGCTGCTTCTTTTCGCTGTCGGTCAGCGGCACTTCGAGAACGGCGTCAAGGCGCGTTTCTCCCCGAAGGACCTTGTTTAGCAAACCGGTTAGGTAGAGCAGCACGTAGTCCGTCGCGTACAGCGCGCGCCGGAACTCCGTGCGCGATTCCGCGACCCGCCGGGCAGCGGCCAGTTCCTCCTCGCGGCTGAGCAGCGGCATGGTGCCCACTTGCTGCATGTAAATCTGAACGGGATCTGTTTGACTGCTTATCATCGGTTCCTCCCGTGGGACACCCCAATCGACGTTACGGCACTCCTGAAATCCCCGGGCCGCCGGCGCCAGGCATCGGGCCGAACGAAACGGCGCAAGGTCGTGGCAGGCGAACCGCTTGCCCCCAACCGCGAGACGGGCAATCCGGGTGGGAGAGATAAGCCTAGAGGGGGGTGCCAAGTCTCATCGGCACGAGAACAGACCGCACCTTGTTAAACTACGCAAACCGCGCCCTGCCCGGTTCGCCGCGACTGCGCGGTTTCTTGCCGCCCGCTCCGCACAAGAAAGTTGCCGCGGGCGGTGGAATCTTCCGGGGAATTCGGCTAATAGTCGTCGTTCGCCAGGCGTTCGTTGAGCTCCTGCCGGGTGATGGTTTGCATGGGTCTCCTCCGCTCCACGTCGTTCTACTGGTTCTGAAACCCGAAGCACGGAAACGCCGGCTCGTCCGGTGCGGGGCGGGGGGTGCTCCGACTCGGCGATGCCGTCGACCGTCTCCGGCGGCGCCGGGGAGCGAGAACGCAAGAGCAGGACGCGTCCGTCCGCGGTGTACGGATTCAACCGCCCGTGTCCCCCTGCCGCTTCCGCTCGCAGTCGACGCAGCGCAGGGCAAACGGCAGGACCTCCAAGCGGGCTTGCGGGATGTCGGTCCCGCAGTCCATGCACCGGCCGTAGCCGCCGTCCTGGATGCGCTCCAAGGCGTCGTCGATGGCCTCGATCATCTGCTCGCGGTTTCTCTCCAGTTCGACGTCGCGCTCCAGCCCTTCGCTGTCGCCGTCGGCGGGGTGGGTCGGAACATGGGAAAGCTCATCCGGCGCCGCTCCCTTGTCGGCCACCCGGTCCGACGTCTTCCGGACCTGTTCGGTCAGCCGGTCTCGCAACGCGACCAGCGTGTCGTGATAGCGGGTTAGTTGGTTTTGGTGCATCGAGAATTCCCTGCGCGGTCTTTCGTTGTCTTGTCCCGTCGTCTCGTTACGTGAGCCCGGGAAACGCGTAGTGTATCACCAGCGCCACCAGGGCCGCGGCGAGCAGCACCCAGAAGAGGATACCCACGGACCGAGCAGCTTCCTCTTCGGCCCGTTGCTGCTCGACTTGCTGCTCGGAGGGCGTCAAGGGGCGGACCTCGACGCCCTTGAGCTCTTCGCGGCTCTTCTTCTGCGGCGGGCGCGGGGCCGAAGCGGCCACCGCCAAGAGCAGCGCCACCACGATCATGGCCACCACGAACGAGGCCCAATAGAAGCCACCCACCGGCGGACCGATCGGCCGGAACCAGACCCCCAGGGCCCACGTGGCCAGCAGCAGGATCATGAACCGCCACACCAGGCCCGGCCACGGTGCCTCCCGTCCGCCGGCGAACGCGAAGAACGCGGTGAACAGCAGCGCCAGCAGCAGCACGAACAAGAACTCGACAAAGAACATGGCTTCTGGGCCTCAATCCTCCAGTGACAGCAGCACGAATCGAGCCGGGCCGCCGGGGACCCGGACCCGCATCCGCACCCCCTTGTTCAGGTCTTGACCTTCGACCGCCCCGCGAAGCTCGTCGACGTCGGTTACCTTCTGCCCCAGGGCGTGGGTGATGATGTGCCCTCGTCTCAGACCCGCGATGGCCGCCGCACTGAACTGTCGCACTTCGAGCACCAGCACGCCCCAGGACGGATCCAGGTCGTACTGCCGCGCGATCTCCGGGGTGATCGCCTGCAAGCGCTCGAACCCCAGCTTGACCAGGGCCTCGGCTTCCATCGCGTCGTCCGGCGCCGGGCGCGAAAGCTGCGGCGAGCGGTCCGCCTGGCTCTCCTCGACCGGCTGTTGTTCCAGGGTCACGTCCAACGCTACCTCCTGGCCGTCGCGGAGCACGGAAAGCTGCACTGTCTCGCCGGGGTCGGTCCGCGCGACTTGCCGCCGCAGTGTGGTCGCGCTCTCGACCGGTTGGCCGGCGATCGCGGTGATCACGTCGCCCGAGGTGAGCCCGGCCCGATCCGCGGGGCCGTCGCCGACCACGTCCTCGACCAACACCCCCCGGTCGGCGCCGAAGCTGGCCAGCAGCCGCCGGTTGTCGCTGATCATCACGCCGAGGTAGCCACGCTCGACCTTGCCCTTGCGGATCAGCTCATCGGCGACGTCGCGGATCATCTCCGCGGGGATGGCGAAACCGATCCCGGCGAAGACCCCGCTGCGGCTGGCGATCGCCGTGCTCATGCCGACCACCTCGCCGCGCGCGTTCGTAAGCGGCCCGCCCGAGTTGCCGGGGTTGATGGCCGCGTCGGTCTGGATGAAGTTCTCGTAGCCCTGGGGGCCGAGGATCCCCATGCGTCGGCCGGTGGCCGAGACGATCCCCTGGCTGAGCGAAAAGGCGTAGCGAAACGGCGAGCCCACGGCCAGCACGATGTCGCCCTGCTCAACGCCATGGGTGGCCAGCTTGGCAGGGATCAGGCCTCGTTTGTCGGTCTTCAGCACGGCCACGTCGGTTTGCGGGTCGGAGCCGCTCAGCGCGGCCAGCCGGGCGGTCGCACCGCCGGCGGAAGGCTCGGTCGAGGACCCGGGCTCGTCGGGCGGCGCCGGTCGCTCGACCGTTTCCACTCCGATCTGCGCACTTGGTTCGTCCGGCTCAGGCGGTTCATTCGGGCCACCCTGTTCGGTGACCTCGCTCGACGTCTCCTCTACGTTCCCGGCGGCTGGCCGGTCAGCGTCAACGGACGGCTCCTCGTAGGGAAACGCCGGGGGCTGGGCGTCTTCCGGGCGATCACGCTGGGAGAAGTCCTTCTCTTCCTGCTTGCTTTCGGGGCTTTTCGGGGCCGGTGTGCAGCCGGCGGTAAAGGCGCACGCCGCGAACAGGGCTCCGATTAGCGTTGCGAATTGGCGTCGATATCGTGACATGGACAGCCTCCTCCGGCAGTGTGCCGTTAGGTTTCTGATAGTCAGCGAGGGTTGTGCGGCGTTGTCATCGGCTGCTCATCTGCTGGAATTGCCTACCGGGGGTTGCGCGTGAAATCGAACTTGCCCATCGTGAGTTACGTCCGCTTGAGCAGTTTCTTCAGATCGCCCCATTTCCGCGTGTTGATCACGTCACCCGGCTCAAGCCAGCCGCGGCGGGCCTGGTCGATGCCGTAGCGGATGTAGTCGAGGCCGGAGGTCGAGTGGGCGTCGGTCGATAGGGCCAGCTTCAGGCCCATGTCTTTGGCCAGCTTGCAGTGGGTATCACTCAAGTCGAGCCGCTCGGGCTGGGCGTTGAGCTCGAGGAAGCAGCCCCGCTCCAGCGCCGCTTCCATGGCCCGTTCGACGTCGAGCCCGTGCGGCCCGCGCTGGCCCAGCATCCGGCCGGTGGGATGGGCCAGGATGTGGAAGTGCGGGTTGTCCATCGCCCGGATCACCCGTTCCGTCTGCTTGTCGGCCGGCAGGTCGAACTTCGAGTGGATCGAGCAGACCGCCACGTCCAGCTCGGCGAGCACCTCGTCGTCGAGATCGAGCGAGCCGTCCTCGAGGATGTCGACCTCGATTCCCTTCAGGAGCCGCACGCCGTCGAGCTTCTCGTTGAGCTTGTCGATCTGGCCGATCTGGCGGCGGAGCCGCTTCTCGTCCAGGCCGCGGGCGACCGTCAGCCGCTTCGAGTGCTCGGTGATGGCCAGGTAGTCGTAGCCCCGCTCCTTCGCCGCCTCGGCCATCTCCTCGAGCGTGTACTTGCCGTCGGTCGCCTTGGTGTGGGAGTGGAGGTCGCCGCGGAGGTCCTCGCGGGTGATCAGCTTGGGGAGCTTGCCCTTCCTGGCGGCGTCGATCTCGCCGCGGTCCTCGCGCATCTCCGGCTCGATGTAGGGCAGATTGACCTGCTCGTAGACCTCCTCTTCGGTCCTGCCGGCCACGCGCCTCTCGCCGCGGAAGACGCCGTACTCGTTGATCTTCAGCTTCTTGCCCACGCCGATCTTGCGCACGGCGATGTTGTGGGCCTTCGAGCCGGTGAAATAGTGCAGGGCCGCCCCGTAGGAGACCTCCGCCACTACGCGGAGGTCCACCTGCAGGTCGGACCGCAGCCGCACCGCCGAGCGGGTGCTGCCTTGCGAGACCACCTCCTCGACCTCGTCGTATTCGACGAAGCGGTCCATCACCGGGGAGCCGCGCTTGCAGGTGACGAGTATGTCCAGGTCGCCGACCGTCTCTTTTCGGCGGCGGTAGCTCCCGGCGATCACGGCCTGCTTGACCCCCTCGACGCCGCGAAGGTACTCGACGAGCGTTTCGGCCACATCCTCGACCTCGGTGAGCTGGAGCCGCTTCTCGCCGTCGCGTCGTTTCTCCAGCTCATCGAGAATCTTCTCCTCGGTCTTCTTTCCCAAGCCCTCCAGCTCGCGGACCCTGCCGTCCCGGGCAGCGGCGGCCAGATCGTCGCGGTCTTCGATGCCCAGCTTGTCGTGCAGGGCCTTGACCCGCTTCGGCCCCAGTCCCGGCAGCGTCAATAGCTCGCTCAGCTCCCCGGGCACCTTCTTCTTGAGCTTTTCGAGCTGCTCGAGGCTGCCCGTCTCGACGATCTCCTCGATCTTCTCGACCATGCTCTTGCCGATGCCGGGCAGCTCGCTGAGGTCCCGGTCGCCGCCGACCATCTCGGCCACGTTGCGCGGCAACCCGTCGATGGTCCGGGCCGCCTCGCGGTAGGCCCGCACCCGGAACGCGTTGGCCCCGTCGATCTCCAACAGATCGGCCAGGGTGCTGAGCACGGCGGTGACGTCGGAATTGTGAACGGGCATTCCGCGGCGTGGGACGAAGGGATTGTGTGCGCCGCAATGGGATGCACTTCGCGTACCAAACCGGAACGACTGACTCCAGCCTCGCCGCTCGGCGGGCAGTGCGACAATCTGACGCAGAAGGCCGACGTCTAGTCGGCAACCGCGGCCACCCGTGGGGCTTAACTTCGGGACCGGGCCGCATAGAATTGTCAGCCACCGTTGTCAAAAACCTTATCGAATTGGAGGGTATTGCCATGCGAAGGCGCGACTTCCTTTCCGGTGCCGCCGCGGCGGCCGTCTCGCCGTTGCTTCTCCGCAGGTCCCTCTCCGCGGAGCAACCGCCGGAGGACGCCTGCTGCGCGCGAACCTACGCCACCCCTCGGGAGGCCATGAAGTCTCCGCGAGAGACCCTGGTTTACGTGCCGGGCATCTACACCGGCACCGGCGTGGACAAGCCGGACTACCTCGCCACGGTCGACGTCGATCCGAAGTCGGCCACCTACGGCCGGGTGGTCCACCGCCTCCAGATGCCCAACGTCGGCGACGAGCTGCACCATTTCGGCTGGAACGCTTGCAGCAGTTGCCACGGCGATCCGACCCGGTCGCGCAGGTTCGTGGTCCTGCCGGGTCTGACCTCCGGCCGCATCCACATCGTGGATACGGCGGTGCCCCACGCGCCGAGGCTCCACAAGGTGATCGAGCCGGAGGAGATCGCAAGGCGCACCGATCTCTCGGCCCCGCACACCGTCCACTGCCGGGCCGACGGCCTGGTGATGATCTCGATGCTGGGCGATGCCCGCGGCGAGGCCCCGGGCGGCTTCCTGCTCTTGGACCAGGACTTCCGGATCGTCGGCCGCTGGGAGCGGAGCACCGAGGGGATGAACTTCAACTACGACTTCTGGTACCAGCCGCGCCTGAACGTGATGGTCAGCAGCGAGTGGGCGGCCCCGAACACGATCAGGCCCGGATTCAAGCTGGAGGACGTCGAGGCGGGCAAGTACGGCCACAGCCTCCAGTTCTGGAACTGGAAGCGCAAGACGGTCGGCCGCACGGTGGATCTTGGCGACGAGGGGCACTTGCCGCTGGAGGTCCGCTTCCACCACGATCCGAACAGCTCCCACGGCTTCGTCGGTGCGGCGCTCTCCAGCGCGATATGGCACTGGCACCGTGACGGGGACGAGTGGAAGGTCGAGAAGGTGGTCCAGGTCGAGCCCGTCGAGAAGGAAGGATGGCCCTATCCCGTGCCGGGGATGATCACCGACCTGGTCCTGTCGCTCGACGACCGCTGGCTGTACCACTCGAACTGGTTCCACGGCGACGTGCGCCAGTACGACGTGAGCGATCCGTCGCGGCCGCGCCTGGCCGGCCGCATCTGGCTGGGCGGCGTGTTGGGCAAACCGCCCGCCGGCGGGAAACAACTCGGCGGCGGGCCGCAGATGCTCCAGCTCAGCCTTGACGGCAAGCGGCTCTACGTCACTAATTCGCTCTATAGCGTGTGGGACAACCAGGTCTACCCCGAGATCGGCGCGCAGGGCTCGTACATGCTGCAAGTCGACTGTGACACGCAGCGTGGGGGACTCACGCTCAACGAGCGATTCCACGTCGACTTCGGGCGCGAGCCGCACGGGCCGGCCCGGGCCCATGAAATGCGGTTCCCCGGCGGTGACTGCACGTCGGATATTTGGGTCTAAGAGCGGCACGGATGTGGACAGGAAGCAGCGGAGGCAACATCCGATTCCAATTCGACGAAGGCCCCGAGCCATGCCCGAATTGCCCGACGTGGAGCGGTTCAAGGGATACCTCGACGCCAACGCGTTGCACCAGAAGGTGGCCGCGGTGGAAGTCCGCGATGCCGACATCCTGGAGAGGGTCTCGGCCCGAAGACTCCGCTCGCAACTCCGCGGCCGACCGTTCGAGTCGACCTCTCGGTACGGCAAGTTCCTGTTCGTCCATCGGCCGTCGCCGCCGCTCTTGGTCCTGCATTTCGGCATGACCGGCTACCTGGACTACGCCCGGGAGGACCGCGAGCCGCCGGAGCACGCCCGGGTCGTCCTCCATTTCGCCGAGGGACACCGGCTGGCCTACGTCTGTCAGCGGAAGCTCGGATTGGTCACGCTGGCCGACGACCGGCAGGCGTTTATCGAGAAGCGCGGGCTGGGGCCGGACGCGCTGGACGAGGGACTCACGTTCCGGGCGTTCGCCGACCGGCTTTCGGGCCGCCGGGGCGCGGTCAAGTCGGCTCTGATGAACCAGGCCATCCTGGCCGGGGTGGGTAACGTCTACGCCGACGAGGTCCTCTTCCAGGCCGGCATCGCGCCGGGACGCCGCGTCGACCAGCTCGACGACAAGGAGTTGCGCAACCTTCACCGAACCATGCGCCGGGTGCTGAAGACCTCGATCCGCAACAACGCCGAGATCTCGCGGCTCCCGCGCACGTACCTGCTTCCGCACCGGGACTCGGACGGGCGCTGCCCGCGTTGCGACCGCGAACTGAAGAAGGCCAGAATTTCCGGCCGGGGGACCTACCTTTGCCCGCACTGCCAGGAGTGACCGGCCGCCGCCGTCAATTGATGGCCTGCTCGTCGACCTCGATTCGTAAGTTTTGCTTGCTCCGCCTTAGTTCCTTCCAGACCGTCTTGATACGAGCGAACGCGTCCTTCGGAGAGAGGTGACCTAACGCCTCTAAGCTACAAATGACCTGGACCCGGTTGGCGAACTCGGCGAGGTTGGCGTCGAAAACCATCTCCTCGGCCGAAATCCGCTCCGGTTTCGTGTTTTGTCGGTCAGACATATCTTCGGCCTCGATGATCTGAGGGACGCCCTTACTGAAGCGCCGCAACCGGCGCGCCGTCCGGCATCACCCGCTCACACGCTCCGGGAAGGGTGACGAAGTGTCGGGGTTCTGCCGATATTCTGTCGCACGGCAATCTGCCACCGCGCGAGCCGAAGGCCACTATGTCGATTCTACGCAACTCTGCCCGCGTGTGGTCGTGCGATCCTCTTCGCCGGCGCCCTCGGCATCAGAGTTGCTACCACACTGACGCATCGTAGCGAACCCGAACCTGGAGGAAGCGTCATGTCCCTACGAATCATGGTCGCCGTTCACAACGGCAGTCCGGGCAACGGCACGATGGAATTGGCCAGCAACTGGGCGGGCCGGCTAAAGGGCTCGGTGGTGGGGGTGGGCGTCATCGACGAGTCGGTCTGGGCGCCGGCCCCGGTGGCGGCCAGCGCGTCGGCCGGCCTGGGAGGCGTCGCGGCCGCGGAGGACAACGCGCAGCGGGCCAGGGCCGAGGAGTACGTCACCCATTCGCTGACAAAGCTCGAAGAGCATTGCCGCGACCAGGGAGTCGAGTACCGGCAGGTCCTGGAGACGGGCGTGCCGCACGAAGAGATCCTGGCCGAGGCCCAACGCCATGACGTGATCCTGCTAGGCAAGCAGACCACGCCGGACCCCGGCGTCGGCCCGCCGGCCCGCTCCATCCTCGAGAACGTGCTAACCAACTCGCCCCGGCCGGTCGTGGCCGTTCCCGATCGGCTCGAGGGGGAGCGCCGGGGAATTCTGGTCGCTTACGACGGGAGCCTTCAAGCCGCCCGGGCACTGCAAGCCCTGGTGGCCAGCGGGCTGGGCGCCCTGGGCAAACTGGCCGTGTTGAGCGTCGACACCCGGTCCGAGGAAACGGCCGCCGAACACGCCGCGCGAGCCATCGAGTATCTCGCCGCGCACGGGCTGGAAGCCGACAGCCGGGCCGAAGTGACCGACGAGCCGGTCGAACGGGTCGTCGTGGACCAGGCCGGCAGCCGAGGCGTCGAGATGATCGTCATGGGGGCCCACGGCCGGTCGCGCCTGGCCGAGTTCTTCCTGGGCTCCGTCACGACACACCTGATCGACGAGTCGCCGCTGCCGCTGTTCCTGTTTCACTAGCGGACACCGTAGCAGGCACACTCTGAGGCTGTGGAGATTTGTAGCGGTGGCACTCCGTGACGCCACATCTGGGGTCGGGGCCGCGCGCATCCACTACCGGTAGCACTTCTGGTCCGCCGCGGAGCGTCGGACGTACATTTCTCTCCGTGTGCCGACTACTGTTGCGCCTGGCCCGCCAGGCGGTCGATCGCTCGGCTGAGCTACTCCAACGCGTCGCCGAAGCGTTTGTCGGCCAGGGCCTGCAAGTAGTCGTCAAACGCCTGCTTGGGCTCGACGACCAGCCACTCCCTGTGGTTTACTGGCCCTAAGAAGCCCCCACCCGTTCTTCCAAGGCCGCGGCTTGCGCGCCGAACGCGCCGAGGGCCGTTTCCGCGATGTCCGCGGCCGACAGACCGAGGTAGCCGAGCACGTCGTCTGGCGTGCGCCCCGACTTGGGGAGCTTGCGCACGTACATCTGCTCGACCCGGAAGCCGTTGCCGTCGGCGGCCAAAGCGTCGGCTACGGCCGAGCCGAACGACGCCCCGTAATGGTCCTCGACGGTCAGCACCCGGCCGCGGTTCTCCCGGGCCAGCGCGGCCACCGCGTCGCCGTCCAGCGGCAGGCTGTACAGGTCGACCAGCGTCGGCTCGATTCCGCGGCCGCGGAGCATCGCCACGGCCCGCTGCGCCTCGTGGACCATGTAGCCGGTGGCCGCAATGAGCAGATCGCCGCCTTTGTGCAACACGTGGTGCCCGCCCAGGCGGAACTCGGTTTGCGCGTCGTAGAGAAACGGCACGTCGGGCCGCATGGTCCGCAGGTAGCAGGCCCCCGGGTGTTCGGCCATGGCCAAAGTGAGCGCGTAGGCCGCAAACGCGTCGGCGGGGTTGAGCACGTAGACCAGCGGCCGGCCGTCGCGGGTCTCCACCCCGGCCAGGGAGCGGAAGAAGGCCACGTCGCTCAGCGCCATCTGGCTCGGCCCGTCGGCCGCGATGCTCGCCCCCACGTGGGAGCCCACCAGCTTCAGTAAGAATCGACTAATCAGCCCCATCTCGAGCTGGTCGTAGGCCCGGACCAGGAACTTGCCGAACGTCGAGACGAACGGCACCTTGCCGCCGCTGGCCAGCCCGCCGGCGCAGGAGATCATGTTCTGCTCGGCGATCTTGCACTTGAAGAAGCGAGGGCCCAGATCCGGGTCGTCGTGGAACTCTTTGGAATAGGTCGAGTTGCGCACGTCGCCGTCGAGCGCCACGACCCGGGGATTGCTGCGGCCGAGCAGCTTCAGGGCGGTTCCGTAGGCCTTGCGCGGCGCGAGCTTGCCCCGCTCGAGCGCGTCCTGCTTGCCCAGCGCTTGCAGGGCTTCGGCCAGGTTCGGCGGCGGCGCCGAGGCCCGTTCGCCGGGCGGCGAGGGAGCCGGCGGAATCGGCGGACGGGCCAGGTCGCCCTCGGTGAGGTGCGCCCCCAGGTCGGCGGCCGTACGCTCGACGGCGGCCAGGGCGTCGGCCTGCTGCGACGCGCCGACCGCCTTGCCGTGTGCGCCGCTGCCGAGCACGTCGGTGAAGCCCCACCCCTTGACGGTCCGGGCCACAATCGCCACGGGCCGCCGGTTGGGGTCGTTCGCCGAGGCGGCGTGGACCTCCAGCGCGTCGCGAATCGCCAGCGGGTCGTGGCCGTCGATCACCTGGGCGTCGAAGCCCGCGGCCTGGAGCTTCTGTGCCAGCCGCTCGATACCCTGCTGCGGGCTGACCTCGTCGGCCTGCCCGTGGCCGTTGCAGTTGAAGATCGGGCACACCGCCTTTAGGTCGTAGTCGATGAGGAAGTCAAGGGCCTCGGCCACCTGCCCTTCGCGGCTCTCGCCGTCGCCGATCAGGCAGAAGACCCGTTTCGAGCTGCCGTCGAGCCGGGCCGACAGCGCGATGCCGGCCGCGATCGAGAGCCCCTGCCCCAGCGAGCCGGTGGCCGCCGGGAAGAACGGAAAGCCCTCGGCCGGGTTCGGGTGGCCGTCCAGCGGACTGTCGATCTCCCGGAGCGAACCGACGTCCTCGGGCTTCATCGCCCGGCGCCCGAACGGCTCGCGCCCGATCGCGATCCCCAGGTCGGCCGCTGCCGCGTAGACGATCGGGCAGGCATGACCCTCAGAGAGCACCAGCCGATCGGCCGCCGGGTGGTCCGGCTCGAACGGGTCGAAGCGCATGTGATCGTATAGCAGCACCGCGACGATATGCGCCAGGCTGGCCGCTGAGCTCGGATGGCCGGACCCGGCCGCCGTGGTCATTTCCACGCTGAGCTTCGTCAGATCGGCCGCCTTGGCGTGTATGGAATCCGAAAAGGCCATGGTCGAACTCCTTGACGGTTGTGGTGGACAATGCGGGATCGCTGCGGAAACCACCCGACTCGTGCCCGCAAATGTCGCGCCGGCCGGGTGGGGCAAACCGTGTTGGTTCGAGCAACCGCGGGGCGGACGTGTCCCCGGCCGCCATGGGGCGACAGCTTGGCCCGGTGGCGCGACAAGATGTCGCACCGCGGGGCAGGTAGCGGCAGACCGCCCGCGTCCCGGCGTCTCGCCACGGCCGCGATTCGGGCGTTGGTACGTGAGTTGCAGCCGCCCCTTGCGGATGGACGCACGAGCTGCGTCCGGCGATGGGCCGTGGCCGCACTCGGCCGCCAATCCGTCTGGCGCGGCGGCACTCGACCGTTGACAACACCGGCAGCAAGAGAGGGGGAACGCATGTTCGGCAAGGGACTTCGCCTGTTTCGGCTGTTCGGCTTCTCGGTGGAGATCGACGCGAGCTGGTTGATCATCGCAGCCCTGGTGACCTGGTCGCTGGCGGGGGGCTACTTCCCGGCCTTCTATCCCGACCTGTCCGTGGCCACGTACTGGTGGATGGGGGTGGCCGGGGCCATCGGGTTGTTCGTCTCGATCGTGGTGCACGAGTTCTCGCACTCGCTGGTCGCCCGGCGGTACGGCCTCGAGATGCGGGGCATCCGCTTGTTCATCTTCGGCGGCGTGGCCCAGATGGACGAAGAGCCGGACAGCGCCAAGACCGAGTTCATGATGGCCGTGGCCGGCCCCATTGCCAGCGTGCTGATCTCGATAGGGGCGTACGGACTGCACGTGCTGGGGCTCCGGCTCGGCTGGGGGGCGCCGGTTGCCGCCGTGCTCTTGTACCTGGCCTGGATCAATGCCGCGGTCGTGGTCTTCAACATGATCCCGGCATTCCCGCTCGACGGCGGGCGCGTGCTCCGTTCGGTGCTCTGGAGGCTCAAGGGCGACCTGCGCTGGGCCACGCGGATCGCGACCTACGCCGGCACGGGCTTCGCCGTTTTTCTCATTATCCTCGGGGTCCTGAACTTGTTCGGGGAGCACTTCATCGCCGGCGTGTGGTGGATCTTCTTGGGGTTTTTTCTCCGGGCGGCGTCGGAAAGCTCCTACCAGCAGTTGCTGGTCCGCCGCGTGCTGGGCGACGTGCCGGTCGAGCGGGTGATGCGGTCCGAAGCACAAACCGTGCCCGCCTCGATCTCCGTCGAGGAGCTGGTCGAGGACTACGTCTACCGGCACCACTTCAAAATGTTCCCGATCACGGAGAACGGGAACCTGGTCGGCTGCATCACCACCCGGCGAGTGAAAGAGCTGCCCCGCGGAGAATGGTCGCAGCACACCGTCGGCGAGCTGGCCGAGCCGTGCTCCGACGAGAACAGCGTTCCGCCGACGTTCGACGCCCTGAAAGCGCTCAAGAGAATGACCCAGGACGGCCGGTCGCGCCTGTTGGTGGTCGAAGACGGCCGGCTCCGCGGCGTCGTCAGCCTAAAGGACGTCAGCCGGCTGATCTCGCTGAAGCTGGAGCTGGAGGAGTAGCCCGGATTATTCATCGCCCGTTCGTAGTGACCGCATTCATGCGGTCTTTGACGTATTCACGCGGTCCGGACCCGATGAATCGGGTCACTACGCTGAACTTTCGCAGACCATCTTCGCTGCCGCGCACGTCAAAGGCGTAGAGCGCATCGACGTACCGGATGTAGAGACGCCCGCCGCAGACAACGGGACGGGCCCAACTGGTTCCCTTCACGTCGGTGGGCAAGTCGAATTGACTGACGACTTCAAATCGATTCGGGTTGGGCGGCATCAGTGCCACGGTGCGTCGGTCACCCAGGAGGTAGAGCATGCCGTCAGCGTATGTCAGCGTTCCCGATTTGTCCCGCAGGCCTTGCGCTACGTACATGGTCTTTCCAGTCTCCCACTCGAGACAGGCCCAATGCGGATCCTTCCGGTTTCCGTTGGCTTGACCGTAGAGATAGCCGTCGATCAGTACAACTCCGCCATGCTCGTTGTCTAAGTCCGTGTTGCGCCAGACTTCCTCAACGGAGCAGCTATTGCCGTCCACGTTGAGTTGGAGGCAAGTCGCACCGTGTCCCCAGGTGCCAAACAGTGCAATGCGCCCGTCGTGGTAGACGGGCGTGTCGCAATTGGCATCGTACGCAACTTCGTGCTCGTACCGCCACAGAAGTCGGCCGGTTTCGGCGTGGACCCCTACCGCTGCTTTGGACATGACGGTGATGTATTGTCGTAATCCGCCGTACTCGACGAGGATGGGCGACGCGTACGCAGGTTTGTCGCCTTCGCGTTTACAAGTCCAGAGTGTTTCGCCGGTGTCGCGGTCAAGCGCAACCATGCTCACTCGCTCGCCACCGGGTGTGCAGATGAGTCTCCGACCGTCGATGAGCACTGATTCGGCAAGACCCCATCGAATCTGTCGGCCGTGGAATTTCTCGAGAGTGTTCAACTTCCAAAGCAGCTTGCCATCTTCGGCTCGAAGGCACACGAGATGGCCGTTTCCGTTCTGATGATACAGGTTGCCTGCCGCGAACGTGGGGGTTGCCCGGGATCCTCGAAATGAACCTTGGAAGGCCGGGCCCGAGGTCGTTTGCCAGAGCTTGTTTCCCCCTAAGTCGATCGCCGTGATGACGGTCTGCGCCTCGACGTTGCCCGCCGTATAAATCGCGCCGTCGGCGATGGAAATGGAAGCGAAGCCGTCACCGATGGCGTCGGCCCTCCACGCCAGCTTCGGGCCATCTTCCGGCCATCGCTTGAGTAGCCCTCGTGCGTCCGAGCGGTTGTCTCGTCGCGGCCCATGAAATTGAGGCCAGTAGGGGCGCAGATCGCTTTTTCTCTCGGGCTCACTTGCTGCAAGCCAAACGGCGGCGATAAGCAAGCAGCCGAACGTAAGTAGGACTCGCCAAATCGCGCTAAGAGTCATTTGCGTCTTCCAATTCTTCTATTCTCGTTCATACTCGTTGCCCCTGATGTAGATGTTCTGGAACTCGAGCGGCTCGCCGTGGTTTTGCAGTGACACCGGCTGCTCGTAAGGACGATTGCTTTCAGGGAGCAGCACGTTCATCACCTCGATGCCGTTGAGTACCGCCGTCAAGCGATTCTCCTTGACCGTCAGCAACATCGAGTTCCATTCGCCCGTGGCGCGGTCCTGCCGGCTGGTGGGGTCGGTCGACTGGGGCTGGCCATCGACGTCGGGCAAGCGCACGCCCCACAATTGGCCCGACCCCTGTTTCCAACCCCAGATATTGACTTGCACGCCGCGCTTAACGAACACGCCGCTGTCCGACATGCAGGGCAGACGGTAATCAACTCGCATGACGAAATCGCCGTATGACTTCTTGGTGCGACAGTACGTGCACGAGCCGGGGCCGCTCATCCAATGGATCACGCCGCCGCGTGGAGCCCAGTCTTTGGAGCCGCCGATGTCCAAGTCTCCAACCTGGCTATCGAACAACGGCGTGAAGCCGGGCATCTTGACGAAGTCGGGACGAGCAGGGAGCGGTTTGCCGGGCGAGGCGTCGGCCTTCAGGTCGCCTAACGCGAATTGAATGCCGTCCAGCAGATGCTTGAGAAACGCAGCATTCTGGAATGTCTCGGCCTGGTGCCCGAGCGACGTGTAGAACACGCGGCCCCGACCGTAGGGCTTGACCCAACTGATCGGGTAATCGCCATCGGGACGGTCGTCGGTCATGCTCTTCGGGGCCCTGGCCGTGTCGACGCTCAGCAGCACATGCAGGTTCTCCCGGGTGTAGGGCGCCGTGAAGTAATAGATGTCGTCCTGCACCTCGAAGCCCTTGCCGCCAAAAGCCGCACAGAGCGGGTGCGACGGATCGTCGGGCTTCACCGGCACCGTCTGATGCGCCCACCAGGCGTGGCCGTGGTGCGTGCCGCCGATCATGACGTTGTATTCGGGCCAGCCAAGACCCGCCGCCGCGGCGTTGTGGATGCCGATCAGTCCCCGGCCCGAGCGCACGAATTCTTCGAGGGCCCGCTGTCGGGAGGCGAAGATCGGCTTCTCCTCTTCCTGAAGGTAGTGCGGACGCGTCTTGCCGGTCTTCTTATCAACTCCGGTCGCCGGCACACCGTAGAACTTCTTGTCGAGATAGACGTTCGCCAAGACGACGGCGTCGTAGCCGTTCAAGTTTTCGGGTGTGAAGCCTTCGGCATCGGTGACGACCGTCGCTTCGAAAGCCCCTGTTTTGCGACCGATCTGGACGACGGCTTCGGCGCAATACGGCGCGGATTCGTGCGGCACGAACTTGTGGCCGCTAACCTTCTGGGCCGTGGCCAGCGCCTCGGCCGATTCGGTAAGCACCAGGACCTTGCGCGGCTTGGCCGGCCTGCTCGATACAGTCTCCGGCACGGCGGCGGAGATCTTTTCAGCCGCTTCCTCGCCAACAAAGTCGCTCAACTCCGGCGAAGGCTGCGGCTGCGGCTCACCCAGAACATCGCCGGGATCGAGGACCCAGGCACAAGACAATGCGAAAATCGCGGCGGCCCAAACTAAGCGGCGGATGCGGAACATCGTGGGAGCTCCTTCTGTATTCGGGAATGCGAAGAGTCTGACAAGGAAAAGGTGAGTAGTCAACCGGCAGTCAAATCCCCCATACTTTGCGATGCCCTCGCCGAGGCAAAAGGCCAGCCGGCTTTTTGCGTGGCCAATCCATGCCTGGCAAGGAGTTATCGTACCACTAATGCGCGACTGGAAATACCTGCTGAATAATGATATCGTGAACTCCCAACAGCCGAGTCCGGAGGAACCGAACATGCGGTGCTTGTCGAGACTTTCTTGGTCGATGTGTGTGGTTGCACTCGGTCTTGCCTTTGGCTCCGCTGCGGTGATGGCGGAAGTCGAGGTTGTGGGCCTGCAGACTCCATGGCGGGCGTTCCTGGTGAAGGGCGGAAACCTGGTGCGCGAGGACGGCATGCTGCGGTATCGTCGCGGGCGCGACTTCGCCGATATCAACCTTGGTCCCGCCAGCCGGAAATTCCGCGTCGCGTGGACCCGCGGACGGGAGACGGTTCAGGATGAGGTCGATCTGGACTCGCCAAATCCGTGGTTCTCGCCGATGCCGCCCGCCAATTGGCATGAACCGGATTTCGATGACGCCCATTGGGCTCGCTACCAACCGGATGAGCTGGCGGATTTTCTGGGCGAATACGGCGTTTCGGTTGCCAGGTACGTGTGGCCTACGCTGCTGTGCCTGAGAACTTGCTTCGGCGTGGCCGACCCGGACCGGGCGGAGGACCTGAAGGTGACCGTGACCTGCCTGGGCGGGGGCGTGGTGTATGTCAACGGACAGGAGGTGGGCCGCGGAATGCTTCCTGCCGGTGAGCCACACCCGCTCACGCTGGCGGAGGACTATTCCGCCGAGGCGTACACGACCGAGGACGGCCATACTCCGCTGCCGGTGCTCAGACCCATTGCGAAGTCAAGAGAAGCTCCGGAACCACGATGGCTCGCCCGCTACGAAAAGCGTGTGCGGACTTTCACGCTCAACATTCCGCACCGTGTGCTGGTAGAAGGGCGAAACGTGCTGGCCGTCGAGCTTCATCGCGCGGCTGTCACCGGTCCGTTGTCGAATCGCAGTGGATGGAGTCACCTGGGCGTGCATCGGATCGCGCTGACCAGCGAAAGCGGCGAAGGCGTGATCCCGTATGCGGACGCGGTTGAAGGCGTCCGTGTCTGGAGTGCGGGTGCCCAGGAGCAGGTGGCCAATGTGCTGGCCGAGGATTCGCTCGTTAAGGGAAGTATGTTCAAGACGTTGATCTGGGTGCGAGGGATGCCGGTCAAGGGTGTGCGGATCGCCAACCCCTACGACCCGGTGCTCCCGGTACGAATGGCCGCTCCGCGTGGCGGCACGTGCAGCGGTCAGACGGTGCTTTCCGATCCGGGCGGCCTGCGGGACGTCAGCGCCGAACTCGGCGAATTGAAGGGTCCGCGGGGCGCGACCATCCCAGCCGCGGCCGTGGAGTTGCGTTTTGCCGTGCAGCATCCGGCGATCCACTACTGCGATGCCTTGATGCCCCACCCTCCGGAAGAGGCGACAACCGTGCCCGTGTGGACCATCGTCGACGTGCCCAAAGGCCAGACGCCGGGTTGGTACACGGCGTCGCTGGACTTGGCGGCCAGTGGCAAGCGGTTCTTCGTGCCGGTGCACGTGCTGGTGACGGGCGCCACGTTGCCGGAGCCCAAAGACTTCACGACGGACATCAGCTTGACGCAATCCCCCGACATCGTCGCGCGGCATTACCAGGTCGAACCTTGGTCCCCGGATCATTGGCGGTTGGTGGAGCGGTCGCTTTCCCTGGCGGGTCAACTGGGCAACGATGTGGCCTACATTCCGGTGATCACGCAGAATCAGTTCCGGTGGCGACTGCCGCTGGTCCGCTGGGTGAAATCGGGTGATGGCCTGAAGCCCGATTTTACGCTCTTGGAGAAATACCTCGATCTGTTCGAGGAATGCTGCGGACCGCCCAAGGCCGTTAGCTTGTATGTTTGGGACCGGAACTGCGCAAAGCAGGTGGCCGACGCCAAGGAGGGCCGCCAGGTTCCCGACCGCACCTTCACGCCGAAAGTGCCGCTCGTGGTCCAGGTGTTGGACCCGGAGAGCGGCGCGGTTTCGGAGATCGAAGTACCGCACATCGTCGACGAAGATGCCGAGCGGTTCTACAAGCCGCTGATCGACGGCGTGCGGGATATCGTCCGTGACCGAGGCTGGCCGGATCGTTGCATCATGATTGGCCTGGGCGGCGACATCCGGCCGAGCCAGGAGGCGGGCCAACTGATCAAGCAGTGGGCTCCCTACGCCCGCTGGAATCTGCTCTCTCACTTCTCCGGCGATCCCGGATCCCATCATTACCACGGGGAGATGCTCGATGACTTCAGGGCCGGCAAGCTGATCGCAACGGGAGGGCTCGAGACCGGATTGAAGGAACATCCGTATCCGAATAGTGCAATCTGCCGAGCGCTCACGGCGTCGGAATTGGAGCAAGAGATGGCGCAACCGAGAGAATACGTGGTGCTTCCGACATTCCGTTGGCACTGGCAGGACTACTCCCCGCCGCTGGTTTTCCGCACCGCGCCGCAACTTTGGTGTCGCTTGGGCCGCATCGGGATTGACTTCTGGACCGACGACCGTGACCTGGCGACCAACACAAGCTACTTCACCCAGATCTCGGCGGTGACCGCACCGGGGCCCGACGGCGCAGTTCCCACGGTGCGGTTCCAAATGCTGCGGGAAGCCGTGCAAGACGCGGAACTCAGACTCGCCATCATCCGTGCCTACAGCAAACTGCCCGAGGAGCAGCGAGCGCCCTATCGTGCTTTGCTCGACGAATTCGGCCGACGAATCAACGGCTACGACGGCTACCTGAGCCAGCACGAGTTGGGCTACGATTGGCCGGGCTACGCAGCCCGCGTGCAGGAGGCAGCCGCCGAACTCGAAGGCGTAAAGGCCGAGGCGAGATGGGACGATCCACCATAGCCGTCACGCCCGCAACATCGAAATCGGGTTAGTGGGGTGCCCACACTTTGCGGAATTCGCGGGTGATCCATGCGTCGGCTTCGGGACAGTTGGTGGCCTCCATGTTGGGGCCGTCCCAGTCGATCTGTCCGCCGGCCCAGAACGCTACCAGTCCCAGAGGCGCGCCCTCGCCGAGGTACTGGGCGTAGTCGTTGAAGTCGCACTCGCAGTGGGTGTTCTTGCGAATGCCGTCGATCCAGAGTTGCCAATGCGGGGCCAACGGCTCCTCCGGCTCCGGCAGGTTCGCATCCTTGAACTTTTCCTGGGGTAGCAGGCACGGCTGCTCGCGATGGCCCACTGCCATGCGGCCCTCTTCGCCGATGAAGAGGATCTGGTAGGGCAGCTTGCCGTCGGGTCGAGGGACCCCTTCGAGCATTTCGGCGGTCGCGCCGGTGTCCGGACCGTGCCAATACACTGCGACCGGCGGTTGATCGCCGCGGGCGGCAAACGTGTAGCGGACGCTGACCATTGGGTCCAAGAGCGGGTCGGTCTTTCTGCCGATGGCCTCGACCGTCACCGGGTACCTAAGGTCGAGTGCCGTGTAGGGCACGTCAACCCAGTGGTTGTGGAAGTTTCCGATGTGCCCAATCGAGTATTCTCGCCACCCGCCAAACATCCAGCCCGGGTGAAATGGGCGATACTTCGCCGGACCGAGCCAGGCGTTCCAATCAAGCCACTCGGGAACCGGCTCGGTCCCCTGCGGTAGCCGCGCGTGTCGGGGAGGCAGCTTCGCCACTTCTTCGGCGTCCAACCAGACCGTGCCGTGCCGGAGATTGCAGTGCGCCTCGGTAACCTTGCCGATCACACCGGCCCTGATCAACTGCACCGCGCGGCGAAAGTTGGGCGCGCTGTGGTGCTGATTGCCCAGTTGCGTAATCACCTTCTTCTCGCGTGCCAGCCGGGCCAGCCATCGGCACTCCTGCACGGTCATGGCCATGGGCTTTTCGAGGTAGACGTGCATGCCTCGCAGCATGGCCCAAAGGCAGGGATTCGCGTGGTTGTTTTCGGGGCCCGTGGCTACGGTGACGGCATCCAGGTCCTTGCCCAACTCGTCGAACATCCGGCGGAAGTCGGTGTAGGTCCTAACGCCCGGCATCTGCTTCGCCTTGGCGGCCGGCTTGCGGCGATCGCAATCGCAGACGGCGATGAGTTGCCGGTCCGGCAGCGCCTGGCCTTTTCCGCCGATGCGGCTGCAATGGAAGCCACCGCGGCTGCCGGCACCGACGACGGCAATGTGGATCCGCTCGTTGGGGAAGCTGCTGGGTGCGGCGGAAACACCGCCAGAAACCCAATATCCGATTCCGACGCCAGCGGCCGAGCTCAGGAGCCTACGACGTGTGAGCTTATGGGACATGAAAAGCCTCCTATTGAGCCTTGCACGGCGAATGAACTGTTTGGAGTGGACATGCGTACCGTAGTGTATGAGACCGAAAGGAAGCGCAGCCGAATTGGAGGCTCGCCGGCGGTTGGCAGGGAAGCTGCTGCTG
>Ga0180438_10004310_pt1 | contig 20539 bp, 21 predicted proteins | sample SS_ome_12_FD_132455 | JGI IMG/M metagenome (GOLD analysis project Ga0180438, IMG submission 132455) | Hypersaline lake sediment archaeal communities from the Salton Sea, California, USA - SS_3_D_2 metaG | ecosystem: Environmental > Aquatic > Non-marine Saline and Alkaline > Hypersaline >... | reverse complement strand
TATGACCTGCAATACAATCAGGGCACAGTCTATGTCGGTCAGTCGGCGGACACGCCTGCCTTTGCCGTCGACAGCATTGCCCACTGGTGCCATACTGAACTGCCGGAACGCTTCCCGCACCCCCCTTGTTTGATGATCGAAGTGAATAGTGGGGGCAGCAATAGTTGTCGCTCGCGAGTATGGAAACGGGACCTTCAGGAGAAAGTAGTTGATCGATTGGGCCTGACCATTACGGTCTGCCACTACCCAACCGGAGCTTCCAAATGGAACCCGATAGAGCATCGCTTGTTCAGTGAAATCAGCAAGACTTGGGCTGGTTGTCCCCTGCGTTCCTTTGACGATGTCTTGCATTACATCCGTGATACCAAGACGCAAACTGGCCTGACCGTGCAAGTTCACCTGGTCACCGAAACGTATGAGACTGGCGTTAGGGTGCCTGACCAAGAGATGGACGCTCTCAACATCGAATATCACGATGTTTGCCCGCAATGGAACTACACTATTCGTCCTCGCTCAAACCCAGGTCCTGGATGAGCAATGCGGGAAGTTATATCTTTACGGACCCTTAGCTCATCTTGGCAAAGAACCTTGTCAAGTGCCGTGGACAAGCTACGTCCAAGAGCTTTCGCTCCGGGCTGATGCCAATATTGCCCATCCGATTCTTCCGTAATTAACCCAAGTGCGTGCGCCAATGCAAAAACATGTTTCTCTTTATCATCGACAAGAAGGCGAGGAAAGCAGTGTAAGTACGCGCGATGTCGACGACGCGGTTGAGGGTAATCGGGGAGGTAAGGGGCTTCATACTCGTCGTATGTGCCATAGTCATCATAGTCGTCATAACTAGCCGGCAACTCGTGGTCGTAGTCTGTTCCAAAATGGTTACCGTATGCCCTATCGTCATAGTCATCGAAACTCTCGTAATCCTGATCCATCCTCTCCTCCTTACTGTAGGCCTAGGCGCAATTGTGAAATACGACGATAAGAAGTTGTTAGTAGAGACAAGCCTCAACGTCCGCCCTAAGCACGGCGACCATATTCTTAGACAGTATGCAGTTTGGGACGAATGCCAAATCCGGGCGGCAAAGGAACCTGTGGTGCCCACTCTGGGTGCGATTCTTCTGGTACTACATGACTCACGCAGATCACAATCACGCTGATATTGTCTTGTCCCCCTGCTTGGTTGGCCATGTCTACCAGCATTTCACAAGCAGCCTGCGGCTCATAATAAGCCACTGTCTGTGCAATCTGTTCATCGCTCACTACGCCGTGCAATCCATCTGAACAGAGAACGATGATGTCACCGGCTCGAATCTCTTCCCAACGCACACTTGGTTCCACTCCAGCTGGGTTTCCTAACGACTGAGTAATGATATGGCTGTTGGGCAAAGAGTGGTCCTCGGTAATCCGGCTTGGCCTACCATTGCGCACCAGATAGGCACGGCTGTCACCCGCGTGAATCACCCACAGTTCCTGGCCCCGAATCACTGCGCACACAATGGTCGTCCGCATTCCTTGTGATGTCTCTCGACTTTGATTCTCTTGGACGATGTAATTATTGGTCTCCTGAATTAGCCTCAGAAGACTCGTTCTGATGTCCGTCGAGGGCTCACGATAGAATCCATCAAGCATTGCATTTACCGCTAGATGGCTGGCCACCTCTCCTGCAGCGCGTCCTCCTACCCCATCGGCGACAACATACATGTTGCCCTTGCGTCGAGCTAGTGGCCAGTATTCCGGTTTCTCAAACACATTGACGTAGCCCACGCTATCACCTTGATGGTCCCGGCTGATGCCAATATCGGATAGACTGCCAATAGTCAGCTCCGTGACCCCTCGTGTCTCAACCATTTGCGATCCTATTCGGTATCCAGAGCAGTCCTGTCAGAAGGATCTTTATCCTGTCCAGGATCACTCTGGCTAGCATGGGAAAGTGACGCATCCAGGGCCATCAAGCGCTCGTATTCCTTGATACCGATAATGGCTACCATCGGCTTGCGAAACGTTTCCACGATGTAATGTTGGCCGTTGAATTTGGCGCCCTCGATGATATCCCGGGTTTTCACCCTCAGATCGGTTGAAGTAATGACTTTTGGGTTCATATTTTCCTCCCACCAGTCCGCTTAACGAGCAGCGCTATTGGATCGGGGCGGGTATCCGCTGCTATCCCGGTGCACGAAAGATCTGTTCTCAGGCAGCAAGGGGAAGCGATAGATGTTCACGCCTGGCGGTGAGAGTTTGCCATTGACCACTGAGCAGGGCAGCGCGAGCCTTGGCTGTTTTGATGCAATTGACAAGGCTCCAGATAGCACCTGCAACCTTGAGGCGTTGTTTGACAATCTGCTTGCAGCCACTTTCGATCGTGCCGGAACCAATTTGATAATTTCAGGTAATGTTCAGAGAGGCCATTTTGAGCCTTTCATCTCCAGAAAGTCCTTTCCGCTTTTCTGGGGCGTTTTCCCTGCAAAACCAGGGCAAACTGGCTCAAAACCGGAAAAGACTTTTCGGAAACCTTGTGTGGCTCTAAACGTTACCTGAATTTGATATCCTTTAGCCCGGAATTCTGAATAGCGCATCCGTTCACGATTGTTGGTGAAGTAAGTAACCGCCTTTCTGGCTGGCTCGCCAGCCCGTGGGTGGTCAGTAAACTGTGTGAAGGCATCGATGACGGCGTCAAGTTTACCATCCCACAGGTCAGAACGAACTTGCTGGATCCAGGTCTCGGCCTGGGCTTCATCTGGGAAAGCTGCTTGGGCGACAGGTGCGATGTACTCGGTGGCGTGAAACCAATCTACAATTTGGAGGGCCTCTGGATAGTGGTGGCTGACTAGATTCTAAATCCATTCGGCTCCATCACCGAGAAAGATGAGTTCCTTAGCCGATTGAGCCCGGTGCTGGCAACCAGTGGCCCACAGTAAGTGACCAAATTGCTCGGCCTCTGTGATGTCACAATAGTAGGTGATGTCGATGGCGTGAATCTCCCACTCCTCCTCAGGGGTTTGGGGAGGTCTAGCGGTTGTGGTAAACCAGGCGCCAGCCTTGAGATAGCGCCAGGGGTGTTCTTTGTCACCCCGGATGTGTACTTTGGCTGCATCCAAGGCGCCGTACAGACGTTCAGGGCGTTCAGCTAGCCGTTCTTGTTCTTGTAACCAGGCGAAATCGTGGCTTTGTTCCATCCATTCTTGTTCTAGAGCCTGAACTTCTTCGCCGATAGCTCGAGTGGCTTTGGCAATGCTTTGATCACTGACTGAAATCAAAGTCAAGGACTCAAACAGTTGGCTGCTTTGACCAAAGGGCAGTTGGGCGCCGGTCATTGCCGTCAAACTTTCCAATTCGGCACTTATCTCACCAGGGCGTAGCCCCAATTTGTTATCCAGGGGATATTAGCCTTTGTGACACGTCGGGCATAAGTAATAGAAACGCTGATACTTGATCGTACCCAAAATGGTATACAACACACCCTCTCGCCTAAACTCATACTGGGCTTGGCTGCCACAGGGGCAAGGAATGGACTCAGCCGGATAGGGCTCTTCTTGCATAGCTAGCCAAGCTCCCAACAGAAACTGGCCCAGCTTCAGCAACATCTCCCGGATCTGGCGCTCCATCTCGCTCAAACTCTTAGGAGACTGATTGAGAGCAAGAGTTGTCCCGTGAGTTGTACCACGTATTGACCAAATTCTTGACCAAGCTTTGCGATGTAGCTCATCTCAACCCTCCTTGGGTAAGTTATCTCAACCCCATTATACCAGTTGACCCCTAGGAGGAGCAAGCTACAAAACTCACCCACAGATCGTTCGTGCACCGTGCTATCCATGCTTCTTGAAAAGAACCTTGAGAAGTGCTAAAATATGGCAACAGGCAAACACAGCGAAGCCAAACATCACTGTTGCTTCTCTGTGATGCTGCTGCAGGGGTTCGTCACTTTGGCAGAGGGAGGAACTCCTGTTTCTTTGCTGCTTTGGTGCCTCTTAGCGCAGAGTCAGCAATATAGCCTTGAGCTGTATTACTCTATACAATTGCACATTAATCATATCTCAGTTATTATACCACATTTTTCCCCGTTGTAAAGTGCCAAAAAGTACTATTTTTTTCTAACCCTAGGTATTAATACTTTGTGCATTTCTTCACGAACCCAACTCCCCAAATTTTCCCCTTGACACCCTCACCAAATCTCTGCTAAACTGTTTTTCGTCTAACGCCTCTTATCCGAAAAAACAGCGCGCGCGGGGCCGTTTTTCCTGCGGATAAACTGGGGATAAATGGGTGGTTAGACGAAGGTGAAAATGAGAGAGAAGACTTTGAGTGAGGCTTTAAGGGAATATGAGCTGGTCTTTATGCCCTCCCGCAACTGGGCAGCCAAGACCAGGGTCAACTACCGAAACGACATCGCTGATCTGATCAGCTTTTTGGAGAAGCAGGGCAAAATAGACCCCAATCGGGTTGACCTACAGGACCTTGAGGCTTACATGGCCGAGCTTGACCGGAGTGGCTACACCGGAACCACCCGGAGAAGAAAGACATCATCCATTAAGTCCTTCTTTGGCTTTCTCAAGCAGTATGGATATATCACCAACAACGTGGCCGAAGGGTTGATCCCACCGGCGAGGGAGTACAAAGAGCCAAGGGTCTTAACCACAAGGGAGTACCAGGCACTTCTGAGGGCTTGTAGTCATGATATAAGGGACGCGGCCATCATCGAGCTACTCCTGCAAACGGGCATCAGGCTTTCAGAGCTGGCAAGGCTGACGCTGGATGATGTAGACCTGCCGAAAAGGGTCTCAAGAGACCCCACAAACGCAGGAACGCTCTTTGTCTACGGCAAGGGGAGGAAGGAGCGGACGATCACCCTCAACTACAAGGCTTGTAAGGCCATCAAAGTCTGGCTCAAAATCAGGCCCAGCGTTGACTCCGACAGCCTCTTTGTGAGCAAGTTCCTGGAGCCGATGAGCCCAAGGGCCTATGAGTACATCGTTAAGAAGTACCTTAAGGAGGCCGGGATTAAGGGAGCATCTGTCCATACCTTGCGGCACACCTTTGCCACCCACCACGTGGCCAAGGGCACAAGCTTAAGAACCGTCCAGGAGGCGCTGGGCCATGCTGATCTCAAGACCACCTCGATCTATGTCCAGCTTGCCCGAGAGGCGATGAACAAGGAGCTCCAGGAACACGCGCTCTAGCTAGCTCCCAGGCAGCAGCAATTGAGCGGTGGGCCAAAAGTAACTAACATAAAAGGGAGGCAAGGGGAGGCTTTTGAGGCCTCCCCTTTGTCTTTACAGCAAGCGGTAGGTATCGGCCAGAACCCTAAAGCTCATCTTCTTTTGGCCTTCCTCGTCGGTGTACTCCGAGATGTCCAGCCTTCCCTCGACCAAGACCTTAGCCCCCTTTTTAACCCTCTCACAGGCCTCAGCCCGCTTGCCAAAGACCCTAACCGGGAAAAAGGTCGTCTGCTCCTTGGTTCGGCTGACAGCCAGCGTGAAGTCAGTATAGGCCGTCTTGCCTTCAGGTTGCTTGACCTCTGCGTCCCTGGTGGTGTTGCCTACCAGGATCAGCTTTTCGTAGTCCATGTTGCTCACCTCCTTCCTCAGGACAGGCAGCTTTTTTTACCCTGCCTTGGCATTATAAACCCAAAAGCACGCGGCCACCAGGACCAGTTAAGCGCTTTTCTCTTGACGGCTGGTAGCTGGGTGATAAAACCTTGGGACTGGCAAGGCACGCCCTTGGGGGCTAAGAATTGCAGAACCGAAGGGCCTTGGACAAAATAAAAAAGCCGTCCCGAGGGACGGCTCATCTAGATAGAGAGACACTAAAGGGGCTGTTTCCTAGCGCTCGTCAAAACCACAGCCTGAACACTGAAGGCGGACCCCCTTGTACTGGATGCCTTCATCAAGGAAAAAGTAGAAAGACCCAGTTAAGGGTCGCTCACACCAGGGGCAAGGGATTTCTCCAGCCTGGGCTCGTTGCAGCAGTTGATACTCTTGTTCGTTCAAGACGTCCTCAGGCTGGATGGTATGTCTCTCAATCTCCCTGGTCATTGAGAGGATTATATCATCTCCTGCGGGGATCGAAGCGCTTTTGCACCTGGTCGGGCTCCTGGCCCCACTCGTTCATGGGGCGAAGGGTGAGCTCGAGCCAGGACCAAAGGCGCTTTTTGCCGTTTTCGTCGCGGCCTACTGCCTTGCGGCTGCCGTTGTCGCGGGTGATCCAGATAAGTTGTGACTGGAAGACCCCTTTATCTCTCAGCCGCCGCAATCGCTTGTAGGCGGCATTCATAGAGATGCCAAAGTGTTCGGCGACCTGGCGGGTAGTGATCACCGGCTGGCCGCTGTTGGCCTGCTCGCGGGCAAAAGCGACGATGGCGGCCTGTCTGGCCGTCAGGAGAACGGGGTACTCGCCCTGGTCAAAGGGGATGGTGTGCATTGCCTGGCCTCCTTTCTTTTTTGTAAACGTTACCCGCTCAGGCCAGTCCCTCACCTGGTGGGCGGTGAGGGGCTGAGCCTGAAAGGGTAAAGCTTCAGCTTCAGAGGGCGAAAGCCAGTTGAGTGACTTCGATAGCCTGGACTGATGCTCGGTGTTCCCTGGGTTTCTCTGGTGCGCTGGAGCACTCCATGATGGTGTCAGCGAGATCTGGCTCTTCTCCGGCCAGCAGGTAGCCGGGGCTGCTGATTTGCTCGTTGTTGTGCCGGGCAAAGATGCTGGCCAAGTCCTCGATCTCGGCACCCTCGACCGCGCTGCGTGTGAGCTCTTGCAACAAGCTGCCCTCGTTGGCCTGACCCATCACAGACTCGACGTTATCGCCGTAGAGCATCAAGGCGGCGGCCATCTTTTGCTTTACCAGGGCGGCGGCTTTCTCCATGAGGGTGCCTTCATACACCGGGTAGTAGATGGTGACGTCCTGGGTTTGCCCCAGTCTCCAGAGCCGCCTGGCGGCCTGCCACATGGTATACAAACTATAGTCCACCTCGTAAAATACACCGGTGGCGAAGGCAACCAGGTCCAGGCCGGTCTCGACAGAGCGGGGATTCACCAGGAAGACGTCGAGCCCCTGGCGGACCTTTTGGTTGAGCCAGTGTTCGCGCCTGGCAGCGGAGACAGAGCCCAAGCGTAGGGTGCGTAGGCCTTCGGCTTCCAGCAGCTTGGCCAGCCGCTCTGTGATGTCGCGTGTGGCGGTCTGGCGGCAGAAGACGATCACCTTGCGGCCCTGGGCTCTCTCGGCTTTGGCCAGGTCGATCAGCCATTGCTCCTTGGGGAAGATGCGGGGGCGCTTTGCCCCACAGCCAGCAGGGTGGATTTTGTCTTCCTCATCCTCGTAGCTGTGGATGGTCTCCTGTACTTTGCCTTCTTCATCTTCCCCATCCTTGTCCCCTGCAAGTTCAGGACTGTGTCCTGAGCTTGTCGAAGGGTGGCAGTCCAGGCAGTATGCGTTGAGTGCCTCCAGTGGTCGCCCGCAGTGGGTGCAGACGATCTCGAGATCGGGGGCCGAGGCCCACACTTCTATCTCGTCGGTCTCCTCGTCCCTGGAGATGATTTCGTGAATGCGGAAGGGCGCGGTTGAGTACCCCAGGAGATTCTGCAGGAAGCTACCAGCGAGATCTACGCCGTACTCCTTGGCCTCTCTAAGCGCTTCGATGGCCTGGGCATAAAAGCGATCATAGTATTCCCTGTGTCTTTCCTCCATGTCCAGCACCACGGGGATCTCTGTGAGAGGCGGTAACCGGACGCCCAAGTCAGAGACCCGGACAAAGATGGTGGTATCCAACAGCAAGGTGACCATCTCCGGGGAGATGCCGGGCCGGGGCCTGACGGTGGTGCGCCGGCGGCGGTTGCCAGCCATGGAGTGGCCGTCGTCCACCTCTTCGTAGTACTTTACTTCGCGTTCGAGGACGCCGTAGCGTTCGGTGAAGCCCTGAACGTCGTCGTACTCGAACATACGGCGGAAGCGGCCGTCTATGCGGTAGAGCAGATAGAACAGCGACGGGGCCATGCCGCCGAACAGAGTACCGGTAAGGAGCAGGGTAGCGGGGATGGTGTTAGCGAGTTCGCCGAAAGCGTAGGCCCGATCGGCCGACTCCCCTTTGTAATTGTGCGCCTCATCCACGATGAACATCTTGAACAGGCGGGGATAGCGACGGATGATGTAGTCGGCCAGGGGCCAGCGCGACGGTGTGGGCTTGGCATGGTAGAAGAAGCTCCACTCTCCGGCTTGTACCAGTCGCTGAACCTGATTGAGGTGGGTGAACCCAGGCTGCTCCCGGCCCCTTCGACGGAGTTTATCCCGAGCGAAGCCAAGGGGCTCAGGGCAGGCTTTACGCGCTTGGTTGGCAAACTGCCACAGGGAAGCGTGGCACCAGGGGCAGGCGCGTTGCTTTTCGGTGAAGTAGTCTATGTCTGTGACGGGAGCGCTTTCCTCGTCGAGCTGCACCCGGCCGCAGTCGGGGCAAGCGAAGGTGTTTCTGTTACGCCAGTGGCGGATGGCGGCCGGCTCCCATCCGCTGCCCAGGCTGGCCATGGTGCTGGACATGATGCCTACGTAGTGGTAGCCATTGGAAGAGGCTACCATGCTTGCAAAGTCGTCCACGTCCTTGGGAGATTTGAGGATGACAGGCAAGCATTTGGGCCACGTCTCTCTCCACTCTCTGGCCCACTTTTCAACCAGGTGAGGTGGGCAGAGGGTAAGGACGGGGAAAGCACCCTGATCCAGCTCTCTCAGGCCGGCGGCAGCGATGCCGATTTTAGTCTTGCCGGCGCCCATCTCGCCCACGATGATGGCAAAGCGGTTATGCTTGAGTACCTCATAGGCGGCGGTGGCCACGTGCTTTTGGCCTTCCAGCAAGCCAGTGGCCTGACGGCCGGGGAGGTGGCAGCGCTTGGCCAGCACATCGTTGATCAACTCCATCTGCAGCTTGCTTAACCGGTCGGGGTAATCGAACCGGTAGCGAGGCGTGAAGTGAGCGATGATGGCTTGCGCCAGTTGCTCCTGCCACTCCTCGATAAAGCTGGCCAGGGTTTTCTCCTCGGTGATGTGCCGCATTTCTCCGGTGTCCAGGTCCACGGCCAGGATCTCGGTCAGGTAGCGCGTTTTGGTAATGGTCACGTTCTCTTCGGAGGTCGGTATCTCTTCCTGGATCTGGACCGTGCGGCCGCGGAGGATCAGCCGCTGCCGGCCGTTGCTGATAACGACGTTGTTGAGCAGGCCAGCCTCGAGCAAGCGGGCGATGTGCCCGCGCTTAAGGGGCATGGCCGGGACCAACGCGCTCTTGCTTTGTGCTCTCTCGATGGTCTCCGAGCTGGTGTTCAGCAGGCCGTCTTCGATGCCGTATAAGATGATGTCTCTCCAGACCGGTGTTGACGGCAGCACCCGCCAGACCTGGCAGCCATGGGTGGAGCGGGCCGGGATCTGGGAGATCTTTCGGCGTCGCCGTCCTTCGCGGACCAGGTGCTCTTCCCAACCGGGCAGGGTGGGCAGCAGCATGGCCTGGCCGAGTTGGGCCAGAAAGTTGCAGTCACCGTCGCCCTGGAAGGTGTAGAAGGCACTGACCGTCTCTTCTTCCTCGGTCAAGGTTCCCTGGACACTTGTAGTGATGGCCTCGGTTCCCTCGACGGTGGCCCGCTTGTGGAGGATGACCCAATGGGCAGCTCCACAGGTGGGAAGGCGGGCCTTGAAGGTGCGGTACATCCTGGCTTCGCCCTTGCGGAACTCCAGGCCGGGGCGGAAGTGAAGGATCTTGCCAGTCATCAGGGCGGCCCACAGGGCTTTGACGTGGGTTTCTCTTCCGATGAGAGACAACAGCACGATGCCACCCAGGTCCTGGGCGAAAGCGTCCACCCTGGCGTGAAAGCCGCCGTGGATCAGCGTATCCTCGGCCAGCGTTGGCTCTACCGTGAGGTTGAGTTCTTTCCATTCGCGGTCGGCCCAGACGCCACTTTCCAAAGCTTCCCGGACAGCGGCTTCCCAGTCCAGTTGGGTGGAGTGAAAGATGAAGCGGCTGGTGGGTGGAGTGGGGAGGGTGTATCTATCGGCCGGCTGCACCTGGTCGGCGGAGGGGAGGGTAGGCGTGGCTACAGCGTCGTTGGCGATGCTGTTGATGATGCCGGTGGCCACCTTGTCGTCTCGCCAGGGGTTTGGTTTCTTCCGGCCGAAGATGACCACCTGGCGGAAGGCATCGTAGTGATCGGCGGGGAAGCGATAGATGCGGAGGTCCTGGTAGTGGGTAGACAGGTAGACGGCGATCCTTTCATGGGCCAGGATGCGGTAGCCGGGGATGATGTAGATCAGGATACCATCGGGGGTGAGATATTTCGTGGTGTCCCGGAGAAACTCGTACTCCAGGCGGCGGCCCGCCGTCTCAGAGTAGTCGTAGGGTGGGTTGAGGAACAGGACACTGAAATTGTGGCTGGCAGTCACGGCAGCATAGTCGTCTTCGATGACTTGTTCCAGCACCAAGGATGCTTCGAAGGCGCGTCCGTGGTGGATCTCGATCCCGTACGCCTTAAGACCCCAAGCTTTGGCCAGGAAGGCAGCAGCCTCGCCTTTGCCACAGCAGGGGTCAAGCAAACGGCCCTCGCCAGGAGTGACGAGGGCCACGATGGACGGGAGGAGTTCGGGCGGGGTAGGGTAGTAGCCCGCCTTGGCTTGTGATTCAAGAAATGACATTTGCTAGTTCTCCTTTCTCTCTGGTGGTTTCGGTGCGCACTCTGGGCAGTAGACTTCCCAGAGATGCATGGGGTCTTCGACGGGGCCGTTCTCGGTGATCACTGCGGAGGCTATGACGATGGCTTTATGGCCGATGAGCAGCGGCTTTCCGCAGATGTCGCAGTACCATTCGGTGTCTGGCTCATGGATGTCCTCGTTGCCGAACAGCAGCAGCCGATGCAAGATATCGGGGTGAGGGTCCGGGAAGGCAACGTAGCTGGATGCCAGCCCGATCCCGTTCAGCCGACCTATACCCTTTGGCGTGACCACCCAACGGCCCTCCTTCTTGGCCTGCAATAGGTCTTGATAGAGCATGGCTAACCTCCTGTAAGAGAGTTTGGCCGCCTTTACCTTCTGGCGGTTCTTGCCACCCTTCCTGCCGATAGGCGGGGTGGCCCGAAGGGACGCTGTGAGGTAGAGCGGTTTGCGGTTGACCACGTGTGGCCATCAGAAGCCCAGCCCCCTTTCTTTCAAGCTGACATAGCGCTGGTGACCGATGATCAGGTGGTCCAACACTTCGATGTCCATCATCGTCCCAGCCTGTACGATCAGTTCGGTCACCTTGACGTCTTCGGGTGAGGGAGTCGGGTCGCCAGAGGGGTGGTTGTGGGCGACGATGAGGGCCGCGCAGTTCAGCCTGATGGCCTCGCGGAAGAGTTCACACACCCGTACGACGCTGGTGTTGAGGTTGCCGACGTAGATGGTGGGGGTGCCCAGGACATAGTTCTTGCTATCCAGCAGGATAGTACGCAGGTGTTCCTGCTCCAGAAGGCTCATCTCCATCATCAGCAGGTTGGCAGCGTCGGCGGGGGATTTGACCTGGGGGCGCTCTTCGGGGGTTGCTATCACCAAGCGGCGTCCCAGTTCCAGGGCGGCTTTGATGCGGGCGGCCGTGGAAGGGCCGATGCCTTCCACTTCGGTGAGCTCATGGTGGCTGGCTCGAGCCAATCCTATCAGGCTGCCAAACTTGGCCAGCAGGGTGCTGGCCTGGTAGAGTTGCTGGGGGCCTCCGAGGATGATGGCCAGGGTTTCAGTTGTGGAGAGAACCCCTGCACCGTAGTTGATAATGCGGTTGGCGGGCCTCTCTTTGGCCGGAAGGGCGTTAACAGGCGGGTGGTACTCTTCCTGCCATTCCTTGAGCATTTTCTTGGCCATTTTTTCGGCTTGTTTGCAGTGGCTGGCGCAGTCAAAGAGGGTGAGTTGGTGAGTCATGGTTGTGATCTCCTTTCTTGGCGGCTGGCTATGATCTGTCGGGCCACGTTCACCTCGGCCCATGCGAGCCGGTGTGCGGCCTCGATGTAGGCCGCAAAAGATTCCAGCGTGTTCTCGGCCAGGTCTCGTTCTGCGGCCTCTTGCCGGGCGTCGGCCTCTGCCTCTGTCGCGTCTATCACTTGCTCTATCTCGTCGCGCGACAACCGGCGGATGACGGCCCGGTACTCGGTGCACTGTGGCGTTTGGACATGCTCCTCCAGGTAAGCAGCGATGACGGATCGGGTGAGTGGCATGGGTCAGTCCTCCTCTTCTTTGGACCCGGGTGGCAGCAGGTTGTTCTCCCCCAACAAGATGCGGTAAAGGACTTGGAGCGCCTGCTTATCCGGCTTGTCGCTCCACGGTCTTTTTCTGCTGCCTCGGAAGTAGTAGGCGGTGTAGATTGTGGCCAGCGTGGTCATCCTGTCGGCCTGGTGATAGGCCAGGTATGCCTGGTGGTCTGGCTCTGCCAGTGCGTTGATCAGGACGCTGACCACATTCACGGCTTCCCAGTCCTTGGCGTCGCTTACGGCGTTGTAGACGGCCTCGAGCGATTCGCGGATACGGCGGACCGGGGCCATATCGCGGCTGCTGAGGGCTCCGATCTCCATGAGCAAGGCCAGGGTGTCCACCGGTTCGACGGCCAGGGCCAGGGCGTAGACAAAGCGGGCCTCGTGGGGAACTCGTAGGGCTTTCATGACGGTCTCCTTTCTGTGATGGCTGATGGCTGATCAGTGTGTTTCCCCCGGCCGGGAGTTGAGGTAGACGGGAGGTTTTCATTCTCGGTATTCAGACGCGCTCGCGGTTGCGGTGTGGGTGGGATGGGGAGCGGTCACGACCTGCAATGGATCCCCCAATCCGTCTGCCTCACCACCCTTCCCGCCGATAGGCGGGGAAAACACGCACAAGTGCGCGAGTTGTTGGTCTGCAGGAGCTCGTTTTGTGGGGTTTGGTCCCTAATTGGGGCTTTTGGGGTAGCGATCTGGAGAGGGAGAAGTGCTCAGGCCGGAGGTGGTCAGGTTGCGACCGCTCATGACCATGACCATGACCATGTCTTTGAGTTGCAGGTGGGGCTCTGGCCCTGAAAGAGAGGAATGTTGCGGGGGATTTGGGGGAGCCTGCTGCCTTCTGGTCCCTTCTGTCGCCGTGTGGCCGATGGTCCCTGTCGTGTCAGCAGGCTCCTTTTGTGAGGGAGGTAGCCTGAAAGGGCAAGACTCACATTTCCTCCGCCGATAGGCGGGCTGCTCGATGAACAGGTGGGGGCGCACGTGGCCACCGCTTAGGTGACCACGTGCATGTCTGCGTATGTGCCGGAGATGGTGAAGGTGACGGCGTGGGTCTCCAGGGGGGGTGTCCAGTTGGGGGGCGATGGCGGTGAACTTGGCGATCATCGGTCTTTGAGGGCGATGCGGCCCTGGACGGCCACGTCGTCGGGGAGGCCAAACCAGGCCAGCAAGTCGGGGTGGATGGTTCACCCCGACGTGTCCTCGCTGCCGGAAAAATAAAAGGCCCCGTGGAGTCGTGAGGCTCCACGGGGCCTGGCCTGCCTAGTAGGGCAGAGATTCCTCCTCCTCGTCGTCGCCATTGTCGCGGCTACCCAGGAACCTGATGTTGCGGGCGACGACCTCATACGACGCGCCTACCGTTCCGTCCTGCCGTGTCCAGATGCGCGGTCCGCCGGTCTCGGGGTCAGGCCGCAGGCGGCCCTCGACCAGAACTTGCCGCCCTTTGGACAAGTACTCGTCGCAGGCCTTGGCCAGCTTGCCCCAGGCGGAGACTTGGAACCAAACGGTCTCCTCGCCCGGCGTGCCATCGGCATTGATCCACTTCCGGTTGGCGGCTACCGAGAGGTTGACGACTGGCTTGCCATCCGGCGAATAGCGCATCTCGGGCTCCTTCCCCAAACTGCCAACAACTATGATGGTGTGATACATCGTTCCTCCTCGTATGAAGATTGTTGCAGGGCCTCTCACCCCTGCGAGTCCTCGCTGTCGTACAAAGTATGATCCCTTACAGCACCCCTTTGGGATCATCGGTTGCTTCCCCGGGCAAGCTCGCCTGGTTAGTGCAGGGAAGTGGTGCGGTGTGCCTATCGCCAGAAGTCGCCCTGGCGCAACGCCTCCTCTGCCTCTTCGCGTGTCCGGTAGTAGCCAGACTCACGGGAATACGGGCCACAGCTTGGGCAGAAGAAGCCCAGGTAATAGCCCGCGACAGAGTGCTGAACGCCAAGGTGTAGCTCCTGCCCGCAGTCACAGCGAGTTGTATAGGCACCCACTGTTTCTTGAGGAAGTGCCAGTTGCAGCATCCTCCTTCCGGGGTTATGCCGGGCCTTTCACCCCAGCTTGTCCTGAGCCCTTTCGAAGGGCGTGTCCTCGCTGTCGTCCTGGCTAATGGCCGAGGATGGCCACCGACTTCTGACGGGGTTGCCAGGTCACTGTGACACTCCCTATCCGTCTACTCATCGCCCTTCCGCCGATAGGCGGAGGGGAACACGCACAAATGCGTCGGAGTTGTTGGTCTGCAAGAGCTCGGTTTGTGGGGTTTCGTCCCTAATTGGGGCTTTTGGGTAGCGATCTGGGAAGGGAAAAGTACTCAGGCCGGAGGTGATCAGGTCACACGTTGCCACCTAAACCTAAACGGGGACCACGTGCATGTCTGCGTATGTGCCGGAGAGGGTGAAGGTGGCGGAGAAGGTTGCGGGGGTGCGGCCGACTGCCTGGGTGTCCCTGGGGATGACGCCTACCCTGGCCCCGTCTACGGTGACCCAGATTCGCCATTGGTCGCCCAGGGCCTCCTCGGCCAGGGTGACGGTGTGTACTCTGGCCCCCAGGTCCTCCAGCCGACCGGCCCAGTCGTTGTGTCGGAGGCCGACGACGCGGATGGTCTCGGGCCATTCCTGGACCTGGTGGGCCATCAAGCTTTGGCAGATCTCCTCAAGGAAAGCGTGGAATCTGACCGAGGCAGTGGAGTCAGGACCGGCCTGGTCTATGGCGGCGTGCCAGAGAGCCGAGGCCCAGGCTTGCCTGTCGGCTTTTTGCGCGGCTCGCTCTTTCAGCAGGGCGATGGTGCGTTGGATGGCTTTGCGCCGCTCTCCATCAGGAAGCTGCATAGCCTGGGCAACGCGTCTGTTGTACCAGCGGGCAGCCTGGCGAGCCTGATGATACTGGGCCTCGGTGTAGGTCTGTGGGAGCAGGTGACGCTGGTGCTCCAGTGGATATGCTTCCAGTGTCCAGCCTCGCCACGCTTCGCAGACGCGATTCCACAGGCGGCTGAGGGCGTCGCCAGCTTCAGAGGGTAGGGGAGTGCCCACCCGAAAGACAGAGCGATCCTGGCGGTAGTCCATCCAGGTGATGCGGCCACGCTGCTCCTCAGCCTTTTTGATAGCGTCGCATACGGCGGCGATGTAGGCATCGTCCTGGACCAGGGAGTACTTGAACTTGTCAACAGCAATCTGGAGTTCGTCGGCCAGGTGCTTGACCGTCTCCAGCCGACCGGGGTCGCGGCCGATGGCCCAGACCTTGGCGATGCCCCAAGCAATCAGCCCCACCGCGTTGTCTACCTGGTCAACGGCCACGCGAGGGAAATCCTCCCATCCGCTGGCGTTGCGCACCTTGGTCTTAGGAATGTCAGGAACCTGGTACTCCTTGCGGTGGTGGAAGCGACGGATACAGGCGGTGATAGCAGGGAAGTCGGCTGCGGGGATGACCTGGTAGAAATCGCCGTCAAAGTCTCCGCCAACCCTGGCTGCTGTCTGGTGGCTCATCCAGACACAGCCCCGGTAGTGCCGCGCCCAGCGTGTAAGTTGCCTGCCTCCCTCGCTGAGGTCCTGGTAGGCTGCGTTGCGCCATAACTGTACGTCTGCCCAGACCCTGATGGGATAGCGGAAGACGATCACGGGGCCAGGGGGAAGTTGAGGGCAGACAACGGTCTTATGGGGTAGTACGTCGGCTGGCTGGCCCATGAAGGACGGGACTTTGACTCCGCCGGAGGTGGCTAGCCGCCGCCAGGTGGACTGCAGGATACGGGAGAGGCGGTCTACAACGTAGGGGTCGTGGATCATACGGCTGGCGCGGTCGGCCTGGAGGATGGGCACCAGGACCCCTCGGTCCTGCTGCAGGTCACTGAGAGGATCGTCTTCGTCCAGTTGCTCCGCCTGCAGGAAACGGGCGGCCTCGGCGCTATCAGAGACAATAGCGTTCAGACGCTCAATGGCCTCCTGGGTGTGGGGCCAGATATCGCGCTCGATGGCTCTCCAGGGAAACCATTGGACAGCCTGCCAGCCCATGTAAGCTCTGCGGGTTTCCGTCGTTGCTCTGACGATACCCAAAGCCATGGGAGCCTCGATGGTTGCGCGGCTGTCTGTGAGCTCGGGCTTGTGACCCCCCTTGAAGCTAGAATCAGGGAGAGCCAGGGCGAAGCGGTTAAAGACAGCAGCGTGGCTCTCTAGCCTGGATTCCAGTTGAGGAGCGACGGCGGTGAACTTGGCAATCCACCGATCTCTGAGAGCAATGCGACCCTGGACAGCCACGTCTTCGGGAATGCCAAACCGGGCCAACAGGTCAGGGTGAATGAAACCAGCGCAATCGCCGGTCCCGAGGCGGCCTTCCTCGACGATCAAGATGGGCATGTCTATGATCTGTGGCTCGTAGTCGCACTCGGTGGCCAACAGGCTGCCGTAGGCCATAGCTTCTTCGGGGGTGGCCCAATAGCGTTCAGCTAGCCGGGGCTGAGCATCGGTGAAGAAAAAGTCTCCGTGCTTTCGCGCCCCGCTGGCAAAGTCGAGGCGGAGGCCATGGAGTTCCTGGCCCAAGGCAGCCTCGACGGCGAAGCGATTCTCTTGCACCTCAGCAGGATCCACGTGGATGATGGCTGTGGTGACATCGGGATGCAGAATTTCGAGGAGGGTGTTGCGAAGGGAAACGCGATCAACGAACGCACCCTCCTTAAGATTGTACTTGTTGAGGATCAGCGGGCGTGAGCCCCCTTCTATTTGATCTAGATTCGGGTTTTCCTCGTGGCACAATGCCGGTCGCTCTTTGAAGGTCATCGGTGCTGCTAACGCTTGGTCACATACCCATCATCATATCATGTTTTAGAACAACCGGCGCTGAAGATCTGGGGGGCTTTGCTTTTGACGGTCTCCTTTTTCCCCGCTCCTTGATCTCCCGCTCGATATTCTCCCCCTCGCCCTGGCAGGCGATAGCCTGCTCAGGCAAAAAATAAGCCGCTCCTGGTTTTTCTGGAAGCGGCTTTCGCTTGTTAGCCCAAGGAACTTGGGCCAGTTGATCAACTCTCTTCAAGATCGGACCACTCTCTGTGTCTAATCTTCTCCAGTTCTTTACTTGTCCAGCCCATCACCTGCCGGAGAAAAGTACCTGAGAGAAACACTTTTAATTGCCTGTGAAGCTTGGCTGTAGCTTTGCTGCGGGTGGTAAAGTCCTTATCTTCGCTGACAAGACAATCTACACCAGCGTTGATTGCGGCCAGGGCGATAGGGATATCACTCTCGTCACGAACTAATTGCTTATGCTTCACTACCTCTTCAGGGGTCGGGTCAGGGACAAGCTCAGGGTTTGCTTGGAAGAGAAATTCCTCAAAGCGACCAAGATGTTCCGGAAATCGCTGACTCAAGTTCCGACGGGCCTGTTTGATCACGTAAGGACAGAGCACCAGTTGGAACTCTCCGCGCAAGCCAGCCAGTAAAACCTCGTGGGGCCAGCGGGGCCAACCACTACCGGCGATAAGAACAGTGGCATCAACCATCACCCGTCCTTTTTTTCCTGCTAGGATCGGCATACTGTTCTTCAAAGACCTCCCGGCGGGCTTCTTTAAGCTCTTTGAGAAGCTGGTCCTCGGTCAGGTCTTGTTTCTCAATCTCACGGCCAAGGCTTCGACTGAAATGCTCAAAGATTTCAAGTGCACGCTCGCGGCTGAGCTTTCCATACTCTTGATAGGATAAAAGAACCGCTACAGGAAAGCCGTCCCGCTCCACAACCAGATGTTCGTCTGAGTGATAGACCCGTTTAAGGAGCTTGCCAAAAGCACGATGGCCCTCTGACGCTTTAACAACGACTTGTCGGGCCATCTCTCCCTTCTTGGGCTGACTGTTTCTTACTTGTGGTATCAATATGTACTGTCGCATATCAGTATGAAGCATAGCACAGATAAAGGAATGGTGTCAACCCCCAATCTTCGGCTCTGGCCATCTCCTCATTTAGTCCTATATAATCTCCCTCACCCAGATTATAGGATAGTTCACAAAAGAAAGGATATAAAAAGCCCCTTCTTTCAGGGGCGTGTCGCCAATTATTTATTTTGCGACGCGGGCTTAGACGTTCGGGTCTTACCTATGCTAAGAAAGCCACCTTTGGAGAACTGGTGGCTTTGCTTTTGTAAAACCCTAACGGCTCGCGGTTAAGCTACGGGCGGGTGCGTGTTAGCAAACCTCGATAGCAAACTACCAAAAAGCGCGACGTGCCTCCGATTTACACGCCGACTAGCCCGTCAGGATGAACCATCAAAAGCGTCTTCTTGCTTCAATCACCCATGCTGTTTCGGGTAACTTTCACAGGGAAGCCTTTCTTATTTTGTATATAGCAGCTTTCTTGCCCGAAACTAATATATCATATTTTCTGAGTGGCCTAAGTTCCTCCTCAAAATCTGAGAGAGCGTTTTCTAACTCGTCCTTTCTAGCAGTTAGAATAACCAGTATTCCATTAGATCTTAGCACTCGGTGAAACTCTTTTAACATAAGAGAATAGAAATCATATATATCTTTGTCTAGCTCTTCAAATACTCCCCAGGGGGGATCAGTAACAATCTTGTGAATAAAGTTATCTTCAAATGATTCTAAGTCTAGGGCATTTTGGGTCTTCACAATAAATGTGCCCTTAATTCTCAAGCTCTTCAATTTGTTTCTAACAAATCTCTTCTTATGTGGATCCTTGTCAGTAGCGAATACCATATTAAAGGGAAACGATAATGCTCGTTGAATAGGTATTGAACCATAACCACAAAAAGGATCTAAGAATATATCCTCCTCTTGTGGATCGGAAATAAAGCATAATGTGTATGCCAATTCCGGTTTCAACTCTCCTTTTTCGAGAATCTCTTCATAAGCTGTATGGCTGGTAAGTCTAACAAGAAAGAATCCATATCCTTCATCTCTGTACAGAAACCAGAATTCAGTGTCTGGTCTCCCCCGATCTACTTTTAGCCCCTTGATGCCGGAGATTTTTCTTTCAATGTTGTTTCGCAATTTGTCACTAAAACTAACGTGCCGGTTTTTATTTAATGCCATTATACGGAAAGTTCTACCTATATCTATGTTCTTAAGATTGGATCGAATCGTTTTCTCCACGTTTCTATCTTTGGAAATGATCATTAGCATTTCATAAATGGGATTACCGTGTAGATTCTTGAAAATTTCTAGAATCAAAAACGAGTTAATAAAAAAACGCAGGCTCTTCAATTCATCCACACTAGCATCTGTTTCATACACAACCAAACCATCTAGCAACAAGAGAACTCTCATATCTGGAAGCATCTTCTCCAGCATTTCTTTGACAATATCTTGCAGCCCCGTTATAAAAGTAGAAGCGTATTTTTTCACAGGAATACTCTATCTGCTAGTTTCAGTGCAGCTATGGTTTGAAAAACGCGTCCTTCTGGTATATTCCTACATGAACCATTTCACTCAGGAGAAATACCGATGGAAGGGCTAACCGATTATACCACAAAAGGCGTTTGGGAAGACATTTTGATCGTTACCTATGTTCTGGTTGATGAAGCCTGACCGCTGTTACCAAAAGAAGCATTACCTCGCCGCCAGCAAGGGCCAGCTCCAGAAATGAGCGATAGCGAAGTGGTCACAGTTGCCTTGTTCATCGAATTCATATTTGACGGCGACGAAGAGAAGGGTCTCGCCTTTCTCCGCCAATATCACCCCACGTTGTTCCCCACCTTACTGGACGATTCTCGCTTCAATCGGCGTCGCCGAGACCTGTGGGCAGCTCAGGAAGCACTCCGTTGTCATTTCCGGGATGCCTGGCGGAGAAAACACCCCCACGACCCGGACGTGGCTTTCCTGCGTGTATTCGACAGTGCACTGATCCCGATTTTCACCTACAACCGAGGCTCTCGTTGTCAGAGCATTCCATTTAAACAGTGTGACGAGTGGTTTGGCGTATGCACCAGCAAGAGAATCTATATAGTGACATTTGTCACCTCAACTCAAAGGATGTAGACTATGGCACAGTTAACCAGCAGAGAGGTGACAAAGATGAACAACCAAGCAATGAAACGGCTCCAGGCCAAAACGCCAGAGAAACGCTTTCTACAGGTGCTGGAGCAGGACTTTCATTACGCTCCCAAAGTAGCCCAAGCAGTACTGGAAGAAGCCCAGGCTTGTTTGCTGGGCGACTCCGGCCCGTTGCGGCCAGGGCAAATACGGGTGATTTTGACCAAGCACGATGTCCAACATGGCCGTGCCTTGCGCGACACACCGATGACTGAGGTGATCTGGACGGTGGACGCTGGCCTGGAAGACCACCAGGTTCTGCAGGGGCATGGCCGCCAAGCCCTGCGTCGGGTGCGCATTCAGCG
>Ga0180438_10004309_pt1 | contig 20540 bp, 15 predicted proteins | sample SS_ome_12_FD_132455 | JGI IMG/M metagenome (GOLD analysis project Ga0180438, IMG submission 132455) | Hypersaline lake sediment archaeal communities from the Salton Sea, California, USA - SS_3_D_2 metaG | ecosystem: Environmental > Aquatic > Non-marine Saline and Alkaline > Hypersaline >... | reverse complement strand
TCCCTCGAGCCTGGAAGTATCGAGCCAGTGCAAAGTTGATCTCGTGTCTGGGGATGTCCAGTGATTTCCCTCCATAGACTGCATAGCCGTTCTGTGCCAGCCATTTGCCCAGGAGGAAAGCACACTTGATCCGCCGTGAGCCGTGATCGGACATGAGAACAAAGTTTGCCTCAGGGTAGCGATCTGCAAACCGCCCGATTTGCGCGTCTACGTTGGCTAGCATGGTCTCCAGATGCTCTTGAGTTGGTGAGAAATGGTTGATGCGATCTAGAGAAGCATAGTTGAAAGCCAGCACATCGGCCTTGTACTGGTCCATCAAGGTCAGCGCTGCGTCGGTCTGCAGTTCCTCATACCTGATCCATGCCGCGCTATAGCTCTCCACGCCCTCGTTTAACAAAGCGTGTGGCACGTCGACGCGGTAAGACCCATACCGTTCTTGGATCCAGGCCAGCACTTCAGCCGGGAAGGTCAGATTGTGTGCTTTCTTGGGTACGGTGATGCCTGGCACCAGGAAGCCCTGAATAGGTTGGGGTGGATAGGTCACCGGAATATTGAACACCCCCACCCGCACTCCCACCTGGTTGAGGTAATGCCAGAAGGGTATGCCCCGCCGCACGCTGGCGCTGGCTGGTTGGGTGCTGCCGTCAGCAAGGCGGACCGCCCAGTCAAAGACACCGTGCTTGCCTGGATTGGTACCGGTGATAAAGGACGAAAAAGCGACCGGCGTGACGGGCGGCATGGTAGATTCCAATACGCCGCGCACGCCACTCGCAATGAGCCGGGCCACGTTGGGCATTCGCCCGGCGGCCAGCACCGGATCTAGATAAGGCCAGCAGCCGCTATCAATGCTCAAGATCAGAGTTTTCTTGCGGTTTGGAGACATGTCCCCTCGCACTGTTTCGAGATCACTTGATGCGTACAGTCCAACGGTGGGGCAGGTAAACCAGCGCCCCACCCTGGTCGAAGCGGGAGCCGACGACAAAGCTAACGGCTCCGTCTATCTGATGAAACGTCAGCGGCGAAAAGTGATCGCGCATGATACCTACGTTGATGTTGTAAGTGCCGTTGAGTAGGTTAAGGGTCTCATAGTGTGCTTCGGCGATGCCCTCGTCACCAGGCTCAAAGTGTCCCGCAATATCAAAGCGGGCCGTCGTCGTGCCGTGCACGATTTTGTATCCTTCCCGGACGCGAGAGAAAAAGACTGGGTTGTCCACCGGCGCATTGGCTCGAAAGTGAATCCGCACGGTCATCGGTTCGGCTGTCAAGAAAGAGTTGCGTCGTTGGCCGTCTTTGTCCAGCAGGATGACATCAGTGATCACCATCTCTCGCTCGGGAAGCGTCGCCTCGCCATTGCGGCGCTCGCCGCGCAGGGACTCGCCGGCAAAACCAGTGTGATACAGATCGAGGCCTTCGCGGGTGTCTCCCTGAAACACTACCTTGCCCTTGTGCAAAAAGACTACCCGGTTGCACAGTTTCTGGATCATTTCCTTATTGTGAGACACGATGATCATCGTCTTGCCTGCCTCGCGGAAGGCATTAATGCGCTGCACGCACTTGTCTTTGAACATGTAATCGCCGACAGCCAACACCTCATCAATGAGCAACACATCGGGGTCCACGTGGGCGGCCACCGAGAAGCCCAACCGAACGTACATGCCGGAGGAGTATCGCTTGACCGGCATGTCAATGAACTCGCTCAGTTCGGCAAACTCGACGATCTCGTCAAACTTGGCGTCGATTTCTTGACGTTTTAGCCCCAGGATGCTGGCATTGAGATAGATGTTCTCTCGCCCGGTCAAGTCGGGGTGGAAACCGGCGCCCAACTCGATGAGGGCCGAGAGCCTCCCCCCTACGGCGATATGTCCGCTGGTTGGTTTGGCCACCCGCGAGATCAGTTTCAAGACTGTCGTTTTGCCCGCGCCGTTCGGGCCGATGAGGCCTAACGTCTCGCTCTCGTTGACCTCGAAACTGACGTCGCTCAATGCCCAGAACGTATCCGCATCGTCCGGACCGTTGCGACCGGCCACCTGCCCCATCAATTGAGCAAGCGCGTCTCGCAGGCTGCTCCTTCCTTGTTGACGACGGTAGGCTTTGCTTACCTGTTTAAATTCGATGACTGCCACGTTTTCCTCACCATATCACACCATGATCTCTTGCACGCAACCGGCTTTTTCCATGTAGACGACTCAAATGATGTCGGCAAAGACCGGCTCCGCTCTCTTAAAGTACCAATAGGCGACCAGGAAAAGAGCCACCGAGATGGCTGCCGACGAAAGCAGATAGGGATACTGCGGCCAGTCGGCAGTCAAGACGATGTGGCGGTAGGAATCGATCAGCCCAGCCATGGGATTGACGATCATATATAGAGTTCGAAATCGCTCCGGCACCTGGCTCACCGGATAGATGATCGGCGTAAGGTACATCCACAGTTGAGTCACCAGCGGCACGACGAAGCGGATGTCCCGGTAGAACACGTTCAGTGCCGAGGCCAGCAACACCACGCCGGCGGTGAGCAGCATCTGGATCAGCAGCAATACTGGCAGCAGCAGCAGGCTTGGGCCCACCGGCACGCGGTAGAGAATCATCATGACCACGTAGATGATTGCCGCCACCAAGAAATCAACAAAGCAGGCCAGCACTGTGGAGATGGGAAGTATCTCTTTGGGAAAGTAGATTTTGGTCACCAGGCCCAAGTTGCTGACCAGACTTTGCACACCAAAGGAGATAGATGAAGCAAAGAAAGTCCAGGGCAACAGAGCCGAATAATAGAAGATAGGGTAGGGCACGCCACCGGTATCTATCTTCAAAAAGTAGGAAAAGATCAAGGTGAACAAGATGGTGGTGGACAGCGGCTGCAGGATCGCCCACACTGCGCCCAGCAAAGATTGTTTATAACGCACTTTGATGTTGCGCACTACCCAGCGCCACAACAATTCACGATAGTGAATCAGTTCTCGGATATTAGAGATCATGCAGTCATTCTCCCTGTGCTACCTCACAAAACGGCTTATAGAGCGGCTTTAAGCATAACCGTTTTCTTCTACGTAGATAAGCTTGCTCCCCTGTGGGCTAAAGCGAAAATCTATCGGGCGCAGTTCTGGCAGCACCTCGCAAATACTGGCGTGCCGTTCTGGTGGCGCGTAGAGTAGTAGAAATCCGCCACCGCCCGCGCCCAATATCTTGCCACCTATGGCTCCGTGTGCTCGGGCTCGATCATACCACTCGTCAATACATGGCTTGCTGATCCCGCTGGCCAGTTTGCGCTTCTCCATCCAGCCGGCGTGCAAGACCTCGCCAAACCCCTCCAGGTCATTGCACAGCAGCGCTTCACGCAACTGTCTGGCCAGGCCAACCATCCGGCGCAGACCGGCCTGTTTCCCTTCGTCGGTTTGGGCGTTGTGGGATTGTTCGCTCAGAATCTCGTCTGCCTTGCGAACCAGACCAGTGTAGAGCATCAACAGCCCCTCTTGCAACCGTTTCCGGGTCTCTGGCGCACAGACCACGGGGTCCACAAACACACTCCCGTCAGGGTTAAAACGAATGAACTGCAACCCACCATAAGCGGCGATGTACTGATCTTGTTTTCCGATAGGCTTGCCACATCGGTCGATCTCGATGGTGCACGCTTCTTGAGCCAGCCGCTCCGCTCCAGCGAAATAGTTGCGGTAAGCATACAGAGCGTTGAGCAACCCCACGGTGTAGACACTCGACGAGCCCAGCCCCGTCCCCTGTGACGGGATGTCCGAGATGGACGTGATCTCGATGCCTCTATCAATCCGAACCATCTTTAGCGTTTCGCGGATCAACTCGTGCCGCAACTTGTCAACGTGACCCACAATCTCGGTCCGCGAGTAGCTGGCGCGAATTTTCTCATCGAACTTGGCATTAACAGTGATATAGATATATTTGTCGATAGACGTGCTTACCACTGCGCCAGTTTCTCGACTGTAGAAGGCCGGTAGATCACTACCCCCACCAACGAAACTGATCCGCAGAGGCGTTCTTGAGATGATCATGCTAGTCCACCCCTCTTCTGAGCTCCAGCTCGAAGGGGTCCCCACACCCCTTCACTTGCCCCCAAATGTAGCCAGCCTGTTCCGCACCTGGGGCTGATCAGGCTTCAGGGCCAACGACGTGCGATAGGCGTTCATGGCCACTTGTCGCCGTCCCTCCTGGTCATGCCACCAGCCCCAGGTATTCAGCTCGGCAACAATGTCCCTGGTTTGCTTGAGCAGCTCCGCAGCGTGATCTATTTCGCCCACCCACGCATAGGTCAGCCCCAGGGCTTTGCGGGCCGTTCGATCCTCTGGCGATGCCTGCCACACGATTTCCAGATGCGCCACCGCTTCTTTGTACCGGCTATCGGCCACAGCCAGGTTACCCAGTCGGAGATGAGCTGTCCGGTTGTTTGGAGACAGTCGCAGGGTGCGCTCATAGTCGGCAATCGCGGCTCGAAGGTAAGCGTCTTTTGTGCTATCAGGCAGAGCTGCAAGTTCAGCTTTGGCCTGTTTCACAGCCCCAACGTTGGCAAAAGTCATCGCTGCCAGCGGGCGCCACACGACAGCGCAACCCACGACCAGCAGAACTAGGGCAACCCACTCCCACTGCCATGAACGCGCCGTTCGCTGGGTTTTCAATGTCTCCCTGTGGTTAGGCTCCACAGGACTAACCGCTTTCTTGATCATGACCGTGCTGGTCGACACCGTAAGGCCCAATAAGAGGGGCAACGGCCACATCGCCCATAAATCCACATACTGCCGACCGTCAAACAAGCCGTGGACAAGCGTGGCGACGACTCCCGTCCACGCGGCCTGGAACAACGGGGTTGGGCACCCCTTGCGACTCTCTTGGGTGACAAGATAGCCAAACGCGAGTATCAGCCAGCCGAACCCAATAATTCCCAACAGCCCATGCCCCAGCCAGAGCGAGAGGTACAGGTTGTGCGAATCACTCAGGAAGGTGTAGGGTATCAACAGAACGTATTTGGAATACACAAGCCCAAAAACCTCGCCTGGGCCAATACCCGTAAGTGGAAAATCTTGGATTAAGCGGAGTGCGCCTTGGTAGACTTCCAGACGATCGGGTCGAGCAAAGAGCTGATACAGCACAGGACCAGCTATTGGGATTTCAGCCAGCGTTGCGCCCTCAACAAGGTGCAGGTATCCACCCAGAATGGCAAGGGCAACAAAAGCTGCTATAGCCAGCGCAATGACGCCTCCTCGCTTGCGACTGGCCAACCAGAGCACACCTGCAGCTAGCAAGGCGACCCATGCTCCACGCGAAGCTGTGACCAGTACTGCCAGCCCCATGATGCCTGTGGCTGCACCGCTGAGCAACCGCCAGCCCAGCGAGCGGTTCGTCCCGTGGTTAGGCCCCACAGGACTAACCACAGGGTGACCAGTCAGAGTCAGGGCTACTCCCAAAGGGATCAGTCCCTCCAGCAGTGTAGCGACGCCGTTGGGGAATGGTTCCCATGAGCCCAGGCGGGGCAATAGTCCGGAAGTGATCCTGCCAAGAGTGGTGACTAGCCTGCCTTCCCTGTGGTTAGGTCCTACAGGACTAACCGCGTCTGCGTACCCAGCGTGTTGAAATTGGGTGAGAAAATAGACCGCCACAACTAGCCCAACCAGCAGAGCCGCCTGCACCAGCACCCCTGGCCTGGGCGCGTTGACCATGGCATAGTACAGGGCAATGCTTCCGACCAAGGCGAGCAATACTGGTAGACCGAGACTCACGTCGTATGAGGTCCACAGGCTGACGATAGCACCAGCTAGCAGGAGCATCCAGGACACATCAAAAACTGTGGATCGACTGAGGCGACTCGTCGTGACCCATCGCTGCAAAAAAGAGAGGGTCAGCAATGCCAGCCCTGCTGCAATCCAGAAGCTTTGCTTCAGGCCAGCAAGAAAGAGAACCATCGCGACAACGACCCACAAGGGTTCAAGGATCCACAGAAGTTCTAGAAGAGGCAAGCTGTTGTTTGACCGGTTCAGGTCCAGATTCATGGAAAACCTGGCTAGTTTCTGTGTTCTGGGTCTGGCAACGTCGGTTCAAGCATGGCAATGGCTTCTGTCAGAGCAAGTTTCGGCGTAAGAGTTTCCCCCACAGAACTATCTTCAGGCTCTCCTAGCAACTGGCGTGTGACCATAGCTTGCAGGTCGCCCCGACGCACGTACCAACCAAAGTTCTTCTTGAGAGCGGGGATGCGCCTGTCCTTGCACCATCGGCGGGCGGTGCGTGGCTCAATGCCTAGATATGCGGCCATCTCTTTCAAACCAAGGAGGCGTTCTGGATCGTCAATAGCGTTACCGTTACTTCCGGTGACGGGTAGGTGTGCCCACAGTCGAGTCAGTAGCGAGCGACGACCTGACATCGCATACTCGTAGTAGGAGCGATACGATTTGCCTCGCTGCTTAACGTTATTGAAGGCTCCCCCTACCAAGTTGACTTTATACTGGAATAGCTCTTCCGTTGCTTTCCTGACCTCGGCGCGGGAAGTCACTCCGTCATTGACGACGAGGAGTGTGGCACTACATTCTGAAGCCAGCAGAACAGCATCGGGCACGGTGAGTACGGGCGGGCTATCTACCAGGACAATATCAGCGCGTTCCTCCAGTGCTCGCATCAATAGCGTCAGATTGGGCGAGTTGAGCAGGATGGCCGGATCTGGGGGATGCCTGCCAGCCGACAGTAGCAAGAGGTTGGGAACCCCCGTAGGCTGCAGACCTTTGCCCGACACCACTTCCTCGGGAGGTGCCTCGCGATTCAAGAGATCGGCCAGACCAAAAAAGTTGGGTAGATCATAGTTGGCATGTTGTGTTGGCCTGCGCAAATCGCCATCCACAATAATAGTCCTCAGACCCGCAGTGGCAAAAGATACTGCCAGATTGGCTGTGACAAAGCTCTTTCCCTCGCGGGTAACTGAGCTTGTGATCAAGACAGAATGATAGGGCTCACGGCGGCGAGACAAGAACAAGTTGGTTCTCAGGTTACGAATGGCCTCTGACTCTGGCGAACGTTCGGTACCCCGCGCTATGATAGCCCCCTTGGAATTGGGCATGCGAGCCAACGCGCCCAGTACCGGCAACCCTACCAGCTTTTGATCCCGGTCGCCTCCCCACCGTACAGTGTCATCCAGGTACTCAATGACCAGGACCGCTCCCAAGGCCAAAGCCAATCCGGCTGCACCAGCCATTGCCAAGACCATCGTTTGCTTGCCGCTGACCGGACCGTAAGGCTCTACCGCTGGTTCGACGATCGCCAGCTGGTTGACCGAGCTACCTGTAAAAGACTGCAGGTAAAGCGCATAGTCGGAGCGATAACGAGAAACTATACTTTCCAGACCTTGCAGTTCTTCTTGAGCTGCCTGGATCTCTGCTGCCGAAGTGAGATTGACGAGCGCGGCCGTCTTGGTTTCGATATCTTGCTCCAGCTGGTCGATTTTGACCTTTAGATCGTTCAACTGTTCTCTGACGAATCGTTGTTGATTGTCCGCAGCCTGAGAGGCCGGACTTTGCCGAATCAACTCGTCGGCCAGAGCGTTGGCGATAAGGGCAGCCGCCCGCGAATTGGTGTCGGTCACCCGAATCTCGAGCAGGTTCGCCTCCGGACTGACAAAGGCGACGATCTGTCCCGCTAGCTGCTCCGGTGATCGTTGCAGCCCCAGTTTGCGGATAACCTCGTTCGTCACGGGCCGGTAACGTACCATCTCGGCATAGCTTCGGGCCAGCCGCTCGGCGATACCGATTTCTCGAGCGTCTGGGTCCGTGCTCTGCAACGTCGTGCCGACCATCAGGACGACCCGAGCTTGATACAGGGCTGGTTGCTGTGATGTGACTTGAAGGCTCGTCATCAGCGGGATAATCATCCCAATGGCGAGCAACCACCACCATTTTTTTAACAGTCGCCAATATTGGCGAAGATCGAATTCCATAAGACTTTCCCCCTGCTTAATGTGCAAACCCTAGGACCCAAGAGAGAGTTTGCCAACCGATCTCAAAGAACGATCGCAATGCACCTAGACTGTTGGCACTCTTCAGATAGGTCAGAATGGGGCCAGGTCGCATGGCCCACTCGCGGAAGGCGCGCCGCTGCCAATATTCCAACTGCTCCGCCGACAGCCCCGGATAGTCCAGCACTGTGGAACGATCCATGTCGATCTCTTCCCACTGGGTGCCAGGTCGGAACCAGTGGTTCTCCACCACCTCAAAGAAAAAGGGCGTGCCGGGGTAGGGCGCGGCGATGTGAAACAAGGCAATGTCCACCGGCAGTGCCTTGGACAGGGCGATCGTCTCCCGGATACTCTCTTCTGTCTCGCCGGGCAGACCGATGATAAAGTAGCCCCAGTTGAGAATGCCAGCTTTTTTGCTCCACGCCAGGGCCCGCGCCATCTGCTCTGGATCGGTACCTTTGCGGACGCGCTTGAGAACGTCAATGCTGCCCGACTCCAGGCCCCAAGAGATCGTCCAGCAGCCGGCCTTGGCCATGGTGTGCAACATCTCCTCATCCACGTAATCCACCCGGCTGTTGCACGTCCACTTGATCTTCATGCCTGACTCGATGATCAGCTTGCACAGGCCCATCACCTGCTCGCGATTCACCGTGAACAGATCAGTATACATGTGAACGTTGCGCAGACCCAGATCGTAGAGCGTCTTGATCTCTTCCATGATGCTCTCTGGCGACCGCAGACGAACGGCGTATTGATAGCTGACGTGCTTGATGCAAAAGCGGCAGCCACCTGGGCACCCACGGCTGGTGACGATAAAGCTATACGACCCTTTTAACATCGGGATGCGATAGGCGTCCAGGGGCAACATATCGTGCCGGGGTAGCGGCAGGTCGTCCAGATGGGCGATAAAGGGTCGGTCGACGTTGAAAGTGATCTGCCCCTCGCGCTGCCAGACCAGACCCTTGATGTGGTTCAGATCTTCCCGCTTGCGGTTTTCCGAGGACGATAGCGGTCGCCATTCGGGGTCTGTGTCTTTGAAGAGCTCGACGATCTGCGGGTCCGATGGCTCACGCCCTTCCAACGAATCAATCAGTTCTCGCAGTGTCAACTCTGGTTCACCACGCAAGATAAAATCTAGACTGGGATAGGCCTCCATCGTTCGCTGTGGGATGGGCGTCACGTGCGTGCCGAAGGCGATGGTCTTTGCCCCCACACTCTTGGCCAGAAAGACACCATACATGTCGTTCGTCAACGTCGGCGCTGTGACCTGCGTGAGGTAATAACGCGGCTGTTTGCGGCGCAGCAGCTCGTGGAACGCCTGCCAGGTCATGCGGGTGGCGATGGCGTCCACGATCTCCACTTTGTAGTCTGGCAGCAATAGCGCGGCAAATTGGGCCAGTGAACACTGTGGCCAGATCATATTCTCCCGCGAGCGACGACCCACCCGGTGCTGCGACCGGATCCAGACAGCGCCGTCGGGTGCGGGAGGGTTGACCAACAAGACATCTACTGCCTTGGCGTTGCGCTGGGGGGCGATGTGGCGCAAGACGGCGTCGGCGTTGGGAAAATCGGGTTGGGGCAGCTTTCGGACGGTTCGTGTCCCAAGATTGTGTCGAATCGAGTCACTCGACATAAAGTCTCCTTTAAGGGGCATCCAAACTTACTTTGCCTTCACCCCAAGACGATCTTGCATCACTTGGTCGGATACCCGTTCAAATCCCCTTCCACCAGCTCCTCGCGCTGGCTCAGTTCAGCAAGAACTTGCATGATGAACCACGAGATGACCAGTTGCAGCCCTACCAGAACGGTCATGACGCTGCTCACCATCCAGAACCAGAGTCGCGAGATGTCCCAGCCAGTCAGGCCTAGAATCAGGGCCACAACACCCAGCAACGACCCACCCACGAGGGCGAGCAACCCCACCCAACCAAAGTGTTTCTCCAACGGGGTCCTGAATACTGGCCGACCCAAAAGCCCCTGACGAATCGGGCGCTTGTGGAACAGCGACACCAGGTAGTTGAACGTTGCGCCTAGTGAGAAGACGCTCACGCCTGACACCAGTCCCGCACCGGCGGCAAAGAAGCCAAAGATCCCCCATGGCCCCAGGGTGGTGATCCCTTGAAGCCGCATGACCACCAGGATGACGGCGATGCTTGCGGCCAGGGTTATCGCTGCTGCGCCGATACCGCCCAGGATACGAACGGGATTGTAGTTCATTGCCGTCCAAATGATCGAGTTTAGAAAGCGAGTGCCGTCGCGCACGACGCTCAGTTTGGAGCGACCCACCCGCTCGCTGTAAGTGATGGGCACTTCGACCATGTTGAGTCCTTCGTGTAGGGCGCGGGTGCTCATCACCGGTGTGAAGTTTAGACCGTCGGGCAGCGGGTAAAGGGCAGGCAACACCTCACGGCGCAGCACCCTCATGCCGCTGGAACTGTCGGAGATGCGGTGGTTGCTGATCAGACTGATCAGGTTGGCGAAGAAAAAGTTGCCGATACGGCGTGTCGCTGGCATCTCGCTGTCCTCGCCTGCCATCCGGGAACCGATGACCAGGTCAGCCTCCTGCTCGATGGCTACCCGGCAGAGTTTGGGAAAGAACTCTGGCGGATACGTCCCATCAGCATCCAGGAAAGCCAGGAGATTGCCTGTGGCGTTGCTGAAGCCGGTCTTGAGCGCTGCACCGTATCCTTTGTTAGTGGCGTGACGAATGAGACGCACGCTTGGGTATCCCGCCACGATCTCGGCCGTCCGGTCACGGGAGCCATCGTCGACGACGATGAGCTCCATCTCGGGGACACCGGCTTCAGCCAGGGGCTCTTTGACAGAAAGAACCCGATCTACAATGTCGGAAATGCCATTTTCCTCGTTGTAAGCTGGAATGACAACCGAAAGTGCGTGCATGGCTTATCTCCTTGACTACAAAGGCCTCTGGCTCGCCTGTAAGCGAGATTGAGTGGGACGAAGTCGAGATGCAGGCGCCTTTTGGAAATGATCGCAGCACGCCTGGCAAGTCACAGAAACTATAGCACATCTGAGTAAGAAGGCGGTTAATATTTCGTTAGAAATTCGTTAGAATAATCTTGACCTGCACTGATTGGACTTTTGTGCTATAATCTCCTCAATCCCTGGTGCAAGTCATTGCCAAAGCCTTATTCAAACACGAAAAACAAGGAGACAGTCATGCCTTCCATGACCAAACGAGACCGACTGCTGGCCGCGATAGCCGGCCAGACGGTGGATCGCCCGCCGATCGCCCTGTGGCGACACTTTCCCGGTGACGACCAGCGAGCCAAAGACCTGGCCGCGGCGCAGATTGCCTTTCAGCGCCTCTACGACTTTGACCTGATAAAGGTCTCCCCTGCCAGCAGCTTTTGCGTTGAGGACTGGGGTGTAAAAGATCGTTACATGGGCAGTCTGGAGGGAACACGAGAATACTATCACCATCCTGTTGCCTCGCCAGAGGACTGGCGTAGGCTGCCGGTGCTGGACCCGGCGCAGGGCGCATTGGGTCGCCAACTCCGCTGTCTGGAGATCATTGGCGAGGAACTGGGCCAGGAGCCCGACGAAGCGCCTTTCATCCAGACGATCTTTAGCCCGCTGGCCCAGGCCAAGAACCTGGCTGGTCCCGAGCGGATGCTGGCCCTGATGCGTCAGGATCCCGGCGCTTTCAAAGAGGGTCTGGAGACCATCACCCAGACGGCGATTGCTTTCCTGAAGGCGGCCAAACGCACTCGCATGGCCGGCATCTTTTACGCTGTGCAACACGCTTGCTACGGCCTGATGAGCGAAGCCGAGTATCGTGAATTCGGCGAATCCTACGATCGGCGGATTCTGGAGCACTTGGACGGCACCTGGTTCAACATGCTCCACATTCATGGTCAAGACGTCATGTTCGATCTGCTGGCCGGCTATCCGGTGCAGGCGATCAACTGGCACGACCAGGAAACGCCGCCGTCGCTGAACGTGGCGCTGAGCCGCACAGACAAGATGTTGGTCGGTGGGCTGGGCCGTATTGAGACCATGATGCGGGGTACGCCCGACGATGTGCGCGCCAGGGTGGCCGATGCCGTCGCGCAGACGGAGGGGAAGCGATTTATGCTCGGTGTGGGGTGTGTGACGATGATCGTAACACCCTGGGGCAATATCGCAGCCGCGCGGCGAGCTGTGGAGGATTACCGGTCCGACAATCAATAACGAATGAGACGTGGCACGCAGTGCGTGATGCGTCACACGTCGCGTCTTACGAATTGTTGTTGGCCGCCAGTCGGTCTTTCAATTCCTGGCGCAATAGTCTTAACGCGCTCTGGGCGGCGGCCTGCGCTGCGGCCTGCTTGCTGCGGCCTACCCCACAGCCATACGATCGCTTGCCAAGCATCGCCTCAACGACGAACTGCTTGGCGTGGTCTGGGCCAGATTCGCCGACGGTACGGTAGTGGGGCGTGATCTCTAGTTCCGCCTGGCTCAGCTCTTGTAGCAGGCTCTTGGGGTCCTTGTCCAGATCTTTGGCCACGATGTGCTCGACTTCCGGATCAAAGAGTGGCTTGACAAAGGCCTCTACGACAGATAATCCCTGATCCAGGTAGAGTGCGCCGATCAGCGCCTCGAAAGCGCCACACAGCACAGCCTGGCGTCGCCGCCCGCCCCCGGCCTCCTCACCGTACCCCAGGTAGAGGCAGCGTCCCAGGTCAATCTTGCGCGCCAGGTGAGCCAAGGACTCGGTGCGAACAAGCGCGGCTCGGAGACTGGTCAGTTCTCCTTCGCGCATCTCTGGAAAACGATGGTACAGGTACTCGGCGGTGAGAAAATCCAGCACCGCGTCACCGAGGAATTCTAGGCGCTCGTTGTCCTCCAGGATGAAATCAGGGTTCTCGTTGAGGTACGAGCGGTGAGTCAGGGCTCTCAACAGCAGCGTCTTGTCCTCAAAATTGAGGCCAAGGATTCTTTCGCAATCCGACAGGTCAAGCATGTTCCCTTTTTTCAGGCCTCGAGGCTGACGGGACTGGGGAGAAGCACATTACTTGACGTTCTCCCCAGGCCCCTCACCCTCGTTCAGCCCACTCCCTTCTTTTCTAGATTAGTCACGTATCTCACAAAGTATTAGCACCGCATTGTGTCCCCCAAAGCCGAAAGCGTTGACCATCACTGCCTGCACCGGCACGCCTCGAGATTGGTTGGGCACGTAATCCAGGTCACATTCGGGGTCCGGAGTGTGAAGGTTGATGGTGGGTGGTACCTTGTTCTCCAAGATGGACATCACAGCCACAGTGGCGCCCATGGCCCCAGCGGCACCCATCATGTGGCCGGTCATAGACTTGGTGCTGCTGATGGGTATCTGGTAGGCCCGTTCGCCAAAGACGCGCTTGATGGCCAGCGTCTCCAGGCGGTCGTTCAGGCGCGTACCGGTGCCGTGAGCGTGGATGTAGTCTATATCCTCTGGTTCCAGGCCTGCTTTGCGCAGTGCGCGTTGAATCGCCTTGGCCGCGCCTGTGCCTTCCTCTGAGGGGGCCGCGATGTGAAAAGCGTCAGCCGTCGCACCGTAGCCTATCATCTCGGCTAGCGGCTTGGCACCTCGCTGGCGGGCAAAGCTCAGACTCTCCAGGATTAGGACGACTGCACCCTCGGCCATGAGTAGCCCGTTGCGCGTGGCATCGAAGGGCCGGCACGCCTGGCGGGGGTCGCCGTCCCAGTGGGCCAATACGCCGGCTCTCTCGAAAGCGCCCAAGGCCGAAGGCGCCATGCACGATTCGGTGCCACCAGCGATGACGGCCACCGCGTCACCCCGGCGGATAGTCTCAAAAGCATCGCCCAGCGCATCAGCGCCGGTGGCGCAAGCGGAGGAGACACAGTGATTCGGCCCCCGCGCGCCAAAGCTGATAGCGATTTGCCCAGCGGGCATATCAGGTAGGATGCGGGCCAGCGCGAAGGGACTGACGCGCGCCAGGCCATGCTCGAGTAGGGTCGCTATCTGATCGTAGTGCGTTGCTTCCCCGCCGATGCCGGTGCCGACGATGACACCCACATCGTCGGCAATCTCGTCCGTGATCTCCAGCCTGGCCCGATGCAACGCCTCGCCTGTTGCGGCCAGGGCGATCTGTACCACCCGGTCACTGCGGCGAGCCGTTTTTCGATCCATGTAATTCGTTGGCTCAAAACCCTTGATCTCGGCAGCAAACTGCACACCGAAAGGGCTGGCGTCAAACAGCGTAATAGGGCCAGCGCCCGATTCGCCAGCTAACATGGCCGCCCAGGTAGACGGCGTGTCTAATCCCAGGGATGTAATAGCACCCAGACCAGTGATGACGACTCGTTCTGTCATATCGCTTTTGATCCTCCGCGCAAACGTGATAAGAATTTCGAGAGCCCCGCTTACCGTGGCTCTCGCCGTGTTGTCGGACAGAGCAACGAACTTTCTTCAACACCCATGCCGGTCGCCGGCCTCTCTAACTTCTGGCGAATGTCCTCACGTATGGCCAGAACTTGAGATCATCTCTATGTCAACCGCAACCCTGGCGCCACATCCAGATCCCAATCGCTCACGAGGCCTGCTTGCAGGGCATGGTAGCCAGCTACGCCAACGCCCGTCGCATTGTCAGTACACAGGTCAGGGGGCGGGTGATAGACTGGCATGTCCAAGCGCTGGCGCATGGCATGGCAGAGAGCCTGGTTAGCTGCCACGCCGCCGGCCAACACCACACAACGCCCCCCAAATTCACTGGCTGCCTGGTCGGTCTTTTCGACCAACACATCCACGACCGCCGCTTGGAAACTGGCCGCCAGGTTAGCCACCGGCAGCGGCCTCGCCAGAACCGTCGGCGGCAGGAGTTTGCGTCGCGTCCCGCCGGGCCGCGGTTTGGGCGGTTGTGCCTCGTATTTCTGTACCACATGCAGCACCGCTGTCTTGAGACCAGAGAAGCTAAAATCGTAGGTGCCCTTTAGCCAGGCGCGAGGCAGCGAGAAGGCTGCCGGGTTTCCCTCGCGAGCCGCTTGCTCAATGGCCGGTCCGCCCGGGTAGGACAACTCCAGCAGTCGCCCCACCTTATCAAAGGCTTCACCTGCTGCATCGTCTATCGTGCCGCCCAGGCGCTCATACCGGCCAAAATCGCGCATCAGCACCAGTTCGGTGTGACCGCCGGAGACGATGAGGCACACCAGGGGGAACTCGATGGATGGCGGCTCGCCGTCAATGGCCAGCCAGTTGGAGAGAATATGAGCTTCAATGTGATTGATGCCAACGAGTGGCAGGTCACACCCCAACGCCAACCCCTTGGCCACGTTCACGCCCACTAGCAGCGACCCGGGCAATCCGGGGCCGTGAACCACGGCTACAGCGTCCAGATCGTCCCATGTCACCTCTGCCTCGCCCATTGCTTGTCGCACGACCGGCGCGATGGACAGGATGTGCTGTCGCGAAGCCATCTCTGGAAAGACACCGCCATATTGCGCGTGGAGGTCCATTTGTGTGGCGACGACGTTGGACAGAATCCAACGACCGTCCTTGATCACTGAGGCAGCCGTCTCGTCGCAAGAGGTTTCGATGCCCAGGATGTGTAGGGTCATCAGTTTTTTCCCTCCCGAGCGGCAGCAATGACGATATCCAACAGCGTTTCCTCTTCCGGTGGCTGCACCGTGCGCGGGTCGAGAACCAGTCGCTCGTCCTCCACACGAGCGATGACTGGCGGATTGGCGCGACGAAGCGCTCTGGACAATCGCTCCGGCGACGACCCACTCAATGCCACCAGCCAGGTAGGTAGAGTCTCCCCTGGCAGAGAGCCACCGCCCACTGCCGAACGACCCTCTATGATATCTGGCTGTAGCCCGGCGGCAGTCAATTGCCTGGACCAGGCTTCAGCACGGGCGGCCAACGCCTCAAGTGGCGTAGCGATCATGCGCCACACCGGCACCTCTCTGGTGGCCTCACCCTTGATATAGTGCAACAACGTTGCCTGGAGGCCAGCCAGTGTTGTCTTGTCCACGCGCAATGCGCGGGTGAGAGGAAAACGGCGCAACTGTGCGATGATATCGGCCTGTCCCAGGATGATCCCAGCCTGGGGACCGCCCAACAGCTTGTCACCGCTGCACGAGACGACGTCAGCCCCAGCGGCCAGGCTTTCCTGGATGGTCGGCTCGTGGGAAAGGCCATAGTCGGTCGTGTCCAGTAGCGTGCCGCTGCCCAGGTCATCCCCTAGCAACAGGCCCCGGCGGTGAGCCAGGTCAGCTATCTCGGCCAGGGTCGGCTCCGTGACAAAGCCAGTCATGCGAAAGTTGGAGCGGTGCGCCCGTAGCAGCATGGCTGTCTGATCGGTGACAGCGGCCTCGTAGTCGCGTAGGTGTGTGCGGTTGGTGGCACCCACTTCGACCAGCAGTGCGCCGCTCTGTTTCATCACGTCGGGGATGCGAAAGCCACCGCCGATTTCCACCAATTGTCCCCGCGAGATGATCACCTCCCGGCCACGTGCCAGGGCACCGAGGGTGAGCAGCACAGCGCCAGCGTTGTTGTTCACCACCAGCGCCGCTTCGGCACCGGTCAGACGGCAGAGAAGATCTTGGGCGTGGACGTAGCGAGATCCACGCTGTCCAGCCTCCAGGTCATATTCCAGATTGCTGTAGCTGCGTGCCGCCTGATCCATGGCCGCACGAGCCGCCGGACTGAGTAGCGCCCGTCCCAGGTTGGTGTGAATGATAACGCCGGTCGCATTGATCACCCAACGTAACGTGGGCCGCAGTCGCTTTTTGAGAATGCCTCTCGACTGCGATACCAACTCGTGCTCAGTAGGCGCTGGTTCACCGGCCAAGATGGCCTGCCGGGCCGCGTCCAGGGCCTGGCGCAACGCTTCGACGGTCAGATCGTGAGAATACGCCTGCACTAATGACCGAGACGTTTCGTCACGTAGAAGCTTGTCTATGCTGGGTAGCTTGCGCAATTCTGAGTGTGTCATTCGTGGTCGTCACGCCTCTCTGAATAGACGCTCAGACGTCTCTTGCCCCATGCCCGGCCCCAATCCCCGCGACTCCCGTCCGGCGGACTTTTGCCGTTGCCTGCTCCGGTGTGCCTGTCTTGTATCTCATGATCAACCGGGCAGTACGTCACTCCCTGCTCAAAAGGTAGCCCTCGACCAGCCCAAGTACGATTGCCAACAACAGCGCTACCGTCCAGTCCAAGACGCGGCGCATCTGGAGCCAGGCACACAGCACCGCAAAGAGTGCCAACCAGAAGCTTTGCCGCAGAGCACGGGCAGGAGCGGGTCTGGCAAGACGACGATACAGGTATTGGAGAGGAAGAAAGGAGGTAGCTACCAGGGTCACCAGCAAGAGCATGAGAAACAAGAGCCATGTGTAGGGTTGAGGCGAGGTACGATTCACCAGATAGGTCAGTCCCCCCCATCCCAGCAAGGCTATCAGCGCTGCCAGGATATTCCCACCTCGTCCGCGCATTCGTACCTCATTGCTTCCTAAGACAAATTAGTGCAGACAATTATACCGCAAAACTGAGAGGGACACAACCTGATGTGCCAACTGCTGTAGGGCATCGTATTTGATAGCTGAGAGGTGCGTTGCACCTGAATGGAGCGAGTTTCGCCTTCTCATCCTTGACACAGCCACCCTTTCCAGGTACAATTCGTTGGCTTTTCTTCACAAGCGAGCGCAATCCAGCAAGCTAGCAATTCCCTGGACGGTATGGTGAGAAACAAAGCCCCAGAGAGCCCACCAGTAAAACAGAACCTCACCGCCTTCAGACAGACAGTCGCCCGTGGGCTACCCCTTGTGGCAGTGGGGAGTGTCTTTCTTGTCGCTGCCTATCTGCGATTGTGGGGCCTGGAATATTCGCCCACCGGCGGCGACCAGGCGGTGCAGCTGAATATTGCTCTGCGTTGGGTGACCCAGGGCAAGCTTCCTCTGGCAGGTCACAAGTATTCGGTCGGACTGATGAGCCCACCGTTGACACAATACCTGTTGGCCGTCCCGCTCTTTATCCGGCGGGACATGCTGTGGGTGACACAGTTTGTGGCCCTGCTCAACGTGGCGAGTGTGGTGATCACTTATTTCGTCGTTCGGAATTCCTTCGGCCAGCGAACGGCGCTGCTGGCGACGTTGCTCTATGCCGTGAACCCGTGGGCGGTGTACTATTCCCGCCTTACCTTGAACCTGTCTATGATACCGCTTTTCTCGACGCTGCTGTTTGGCAGTTTGCTATTTGCCTTCAATGGCCGTCGGAGAGCGCTGCATCTCGCGCTGGTCTTTTTGTGGGCCGCCGCTGTCATCCAATTGTACATGCCTTCGGTGGCATTGCTTCCGGCCGTCGGCCTCGTGTTCTGGATTCTTCGAAAGAGGTTGACCTTTAGGCCACTTCTGATAGGGGTGTTGCTTTTCTTGCTGTCGTTCGCGCCCTTTCTAATCTATGAGATACAGACCGGCTTTATGGATCTGACCGATTTCCGACAGGCCACCAGTAGCACGATTCAGACCAACCTGGCATCGGTGGCTATTGCCCTGGCATTGTCTGGAGGGGAAGGCATCGGGCGTACGATGGGCAAGGCCTGGTTCCAATGGCGTGCCGCTTTCGGCTGGGGGCAGGGCCTGGGGGAACTGGCTCCCTGGCTGCTCCTGGCAGGACTGGTCGTGATTGGCTGGCGATTGCTACGCCGCCGTAAGGAGTTCCGAACGCGCCAGTTCGCTCCGGAGACAGTCGGCTTGATCGTGGTTGTGGTGCTCCTTGCCGTTCCACTCCTGTTCTACGTGCGACACTCGACTTATTTACAGAATTATTACTTTGTGTACTTTTATCCTCTTCTCTTTGTCATCATGGCCCTGCCGGCCGGTGCGGCACTGGCGCGGGTTGGCACGCTGCCTCCTGCCCGGCGGCGCGTGCCCTCGGTCCTGGCCTGGCTACCGGTGACTCTGGTTGTGGCACTAGCCGGATGGCAATTGTATCTCAACCATGCCGGCCTGCGACTGATCGCCCAGCACGCCCGCGGCGAGCAACAGGTAACGGGCTCTGTTGCTCCCCGGAGAAAGGCCGGCTTTTCGTCAGACAATCAGCAGATTCGGCACGTGCAGCAGGCCATAGATACTTTTGCTGACTGGAGCCAGCGTTATCCCGATTGCGATCTCTTTATCGCTTCCAATGGCTATCAACCAGAGGATTCCGTTCTAGGCCAGGTGGGTGAGTTCCTGGCTCCTCATCCGGTTCGCTACGTGCGCCTATGGGACGGCACGATCGTTCCCCGTACTTGTGCCCTCTACCTGGTGGCTGCGGACGACGCCGGGGTCCGTGTCTGGTACGAAGCGCACGCCACGTCGCTTCCCGACCTGACCATCCGCTTGCCGCACGACGTGTGGCACTTTTACGAGGTGACGCCACGCGATCGCGACGTGCTGGTCAAGACGCTGACAGCCTCTTCCGTTCTGGGACAGTGGGACAACGGTGTACAACTGCGGCACTACACCGTCGGCGGAGACGAGCGTCCCGGTACTACGCTGGGGCTGGCTCTCGTGTGGGAGGTATACGACACGCCGCCGAAACAACGGTATCACTTCTTTCATCACCTGTTGGACGAAAACGGTGCGTTGGTCGCTCAGGCAGATGGGCCAGGGGTGTTCAGTCGCTATTGGCAACCGGGCGAGTTTTTTGAAACCTGGTTCGACATCGCCGTGCCGGCTGACATCGTGCCTGGTCGTTATCAATTGGTGGTGGGCCTCTATGACTGGCCGTCTCTTGAGCGGTCCCACCTGACCGACGGCCAGGATAGCCTGCCCTTAGCGTCCATCGACATGTCCATGAGTGAATAGAGATGAGAGAATTGGAAAGGACTGAGGACTGGTGTGGATGAGCGAACCTCATTCGTGATCCGAGACGGCCGTCAGGTGACCATTCGTCGCATCACTCACGACGATGCCCGGCAGCTGGTGGATCTTTTCTACCGTATGTCAGACACGACGCGAAGGCTGCGTTTCCACTCCATGCGGCAGAATGTACCGCTGGAAGAGATTGAGCGTGAGGCAAAACGGCTGAGCGACCTCGATCCGGCGCATCAGGCCGCGTTAGCTGCCACGGTACTGGAGGAGGGTGAGGAGCGAATCGTGGCTGTGGCACGCCTTGCTCGCTCGGAGAACCCTGTCGAGGCAGAATCGGCCGTTGTCGTCCGTGACGATTTTCAGAATCAGGGGCTGGGCACCCACATGCTCAAACTGCTGGTTGAGGTCGCCCGCTCCATGGATATCGAGTGCCTGACGGCCTGGGTCATGGCAGAGAACTTGCACATGCTGCACATCATTCAAAAATCGGGCCTGAACGTGAACGCCGAAACACGACACGGTGAGACGTACATCAGTGTGCCCGTGTAAAGACTGCCATTTGTGAGGAGGGATCATGCGACTATCGTTTCAAGAACGTCTGACTGCCCCTGGGGCCGTTGTGGCCGACGGAGCGACCGGCACCATGTTGATGGCTGCTTGTCTGCCAACCGGCGTGCTGCCGGAGCAGTGGAACATTGAAGAACCGGAGAGGATCATCGCTCTGCACCACGCCTACCTGGACGTTGGCTCTGAGTTGGTGCTGACCAATACCTTTGGCGGCAGCCCTATCAAGCTG
>Ga0180438_10004307_pt1 | contig 20556 bp, 13 predicted proteins | sample SS_ome_12_FD_132455 | JGI IMG/M metagenome (GOLD analysis project Ga0180438, IMG submission 132455) | Hypersaline lake sediment archaeal communities from the Salton Sea, California, USA - SS_3_D_2 metaG | ecosystem: Environmental > Aquatic > Non-marine Saline and Alkaline > Hypersaline >... | reverse complement strand
GGCAACGGAAGACTTGGCCAAGCGGCTGGACTTGGCCCCCGAGGCAATTCAATTGGTCTCAGTGGAGCCGGTGGAGTGGTCCGATGCCAGCCTGGGCTGCCCCCAGCCGGGCATGATGTACGCTCAGGTCATCACGCCAGGTTACTTGGTGATGCTCGAGGCGGAGGGGGAGGAGTATGAGTATCACACCGATAAGGGCCGCTTTGTGGTGTTGTGTGAAGAACAAGTCACAGAGTGAACAAGACTTCAATACTAAAGGTGTGACCAGTTGGGGAGAGGAGAAATGCTGAGCAAGGATGAGAAGCAAAGTCCGGCGCTGCCGAGGGTGACGACGCCGGACTTTTGATCTTGCTTACGCTACTGACTCTGACCGAACTGCAGCCTCTCGAATGTCAAATTGAGTTTCCGGTCGGCTACGCTCCTTTTAGAGTCCAAACCCCTTGGTTAGTTAAGGTACGTGTTGATCCACGCCAGTATTTCGGGGATGTCCACGCGGCTCGAATACCCAACCCCCGCGCAGTTAACATTGGTGACATACGAGTTTACCGCTAGAACGGTGTCCGTGCCACCGAGCAGGTCAGGGCCACCCGAGTCGCCGAAGCAAGTGCCACCTTTCCCACCGCCAGGGTTCAGGGCAAGCCGCATATACTCAGCGCTATGCACGAACTTACCAGAGACGAGCTCGCTCGGAGCATACATGCGGGCTCTCAGTCCTGTCCATCGAAAGTACGGAGGAGGTTGAGGTAACTGATTTCCAGGAATCTGAGCTTGATACTGCACGCCATAGCCCACAAAGTCAATGTCGGTCTTGTTCTTCAGCGTGTCTACCAGACCTGCCTCAGGCAGTGTAACAAACCCGCCCAAATCAACCGGCTCATCCAGAACGACTACGCCTACATCCCGATAGGAGAAGGCGGGCAGACCATTACCTCCCCCGTAAGGATTGTCGGGACTGCGGTAATCCGGATTGGTGTGCGACGTTCCTTCCCAGCAGTCGTATGGCCCGCAGTCTGGATAGGGATACACAAGCTCTGTGAGATCGCTATCGAACCAGACTCTGGCTCTCGTGCCTGCACTGGTGCAGTGTCCGGCTGTCAGCAAAACCGTCGGCGAGAGCAACGATCCGCTGCAGCGTCCCTGGTACTCACCCTCATCGTTGTAGAACGCCACCATACCTACATAAGGATGCGCGTCCCCATCCGGCTGACCATTGGTTATGGCATAGGCGACAGCGACCGAACCCAGCAAAATGACCAGGGCGGCCGCCGCCACAATCAAGAGTTTCTTTGAGCCTTTCATTTGGATCCCTTCCTCTCTTTTGTGCCAAATGACACAATGCATGGTTCAGTGGTTGCCATCGTGAGACTTGTGGCAACCGTCACAGCAACCAATTGACCGCTACAATTCGATCGACTTTCAGGCGATGGGCATCACCTTCTTTCCTCACTTATTGGACACCTTACGGATTTGGCGCACACACGTTTCCAGACTGCTGGCGTCCCGTGTCATCACCCCCTCTCCTGGACGAGTATTATCGCAATTGGCTGCTATGGAATACAATAGACAAACTGGGAACTCGACGAATGGTCACAAGTGGGATAGGAATTCGTTGGTCTCTCAATTCGTTGTAGTGTGGATGATTTGGTTTGTTAAGGCATGTGGCCGGCCCGCCGGGCCGATCCAGTATTGGAATCGCGAGTATCGCTGTGTGGAGAACAAACCGTGGCTAGATAAAGAAATACGACTCAGAGCCCGAAAGGCTGCCCAAAAACACCGAGGAAAAAAGAGCACCGACCAATCTATCGAGTATGTGTAAGACACACCCAGGCGGGGATCAGCCAGAGCCCCACCACATTTGAACCGAAACCTAATACGTGAAGCCAGAGTGGCCTGCCGGAGGTCTGTTGGCGAGGTATCAGGCGTATCAGAGATAAGCGCAAGCCACAACTTCTACGTTGCACACCTATTATATCACAAATTCGCGCGGGAATCTACTCAGATTCATTAGAAATCAGTTAGAATTTGGTTAGGATATCCTCCTTTGGGGTGGGTACGAGAAAATCGGACATCTTCGTCCAAATACGTACGAAGCAAGATCAAGCGCTGCCAGAGAGACAACGCCTGATGGGATTCACTCATTTGCCTTCCGTCGAACCCTGGCTCACTAGAAGCTGAAACGGCTCTCTATGGCGTCGCAGCCCGAGCCGGATGGTCGTCCACGTATCGGATGTGAAGAAGTACCCCGCTTTGCAGCGTGCCCCCCATACCCACCCGGTCACCGCACGCTTCAACCACCCAGGCATAGTTCTCGCGGATGTTCCTAAGCACCCGCTGGTCGTAGGCAATGACCGCGTGCTCCACGGTTGCCACGTACCAGAGAGTGTAGGCTTGGTCGTTTACGAAATAGATCTAATTTGGCAACAGGCATTGGTTCCTGCCTGGACCTCATAGGGTGCGTCCCAAAATTTGGGAAAGCACAGGGGGGCGCGGGGGGAGTCCCCCCCCGATTCCCCCCTGGTTTGCCCAACTGCCTAAAAATTGGGACGCCCCCACCTCATAGCCCCCACGCACGTAGCTCATAACGGGCAACACCCTGGTTGGGTGGACCGACGCAGATTTCGAAGTTCGAGGCTTTGTCGCTTTTCAGATATGGCTCATAGTAGTCGCCGAAATTGACCACGTTGCTTTGCTCGTCGTAAAGGACAGCGACTATCACCAGATGGTCCTGTACGCTATCATCTGCACTCCGAATCACACCCTGCACGCAATAATCATCCGCCTCATTCCATTGGCTGAGTTCCAAAAACTCGAAGTTCTGGCGCGGAGACTCGCTACTCGGTTCGGCCTCGACATTCAATGTATAGTTGGTAGCACCGTGAATGCCATCAATGATCAGCTCAAAGGGCATGCGTCCGCCAGGCGGTATCGCATCCACAAGCGGCCAGTAGTCATAGATACTCTCCCTGTTAGCGATAACCTGACCCTGCCCATCGTAGAATGTGCCAGTTATCAACGCAAGGGCTTGACTGGAACCTGTGTTATTAATTAGGTCCCCGTACATCAGCAATCCTTCTTCGTAATAGTCGGTGTGGACCCGCACACTGGCAAACGACCAGCCGGGAGTATCTACTGCCGGTGTCTCCAATGGCACCGGAGTGGCGGTCGGGGCGGTAACCGGCGGGATAGCGGGCGTAGGTGTAGAAGTGGGAATGCTGTCTGGGAGGGTCGTTGGCAGGATAGGCGTATCGCTTGGCGAGCTTGGCGCCGCTAGCGTTTGATCTTGTATTGAAGTGCCAGTTGGCGGTACAGATGTAGCGCTCGGTAAGCTTGGCGCTGCTTGTGTTTGGCTGTGTATTGGAGTGCTAGTGGGCGGGATAGGCGTATAGCCGGGCAAGGCCGCCCCCTGGGACACAAGTGACGGCGTCGCCGTGGGCACATCATGGCCAGCTACAGGCGCTTGGGCTATGGCGACGAGATTGGGCGTGGGAGTGTTTGTCGGCGTGAAAGTCGGCCAGGGAGTCCGGGTAGCGATGAGAGCAACTTGTGGCGAAGAGCCTATTCCCAGAAGAGCACAGGAGCAAGAAAGAGCGGTTAAGGTCAGAACTATGACTAACCAACCGGCTATGTTTTTAGGCAATCGAAGAAATCGAGTTGGCTCAAGCTGCTGCCAGAACCCCGCGTGCAATCGCCTTCGAATACGGTTACGTCGTGGCATAGACGAAACTACCTACCATACGGCTGAAGATTGGGTTATCTCAAGCCAATGAAACTGGTCACAAGCTAGCCCTCACCCCCCGTCCCCTCTCCCAAAGTTGTTTTGTCGGGAGAGGGGGTGCCCGAAGCAGAGTGGAGAGCAGGGGTGAGGGCTTGTCATCATCGAACATAACATCGTCAAGCAACTGTGACGGTGACGCGTGCTTGCAGTGACTGCACCCCTAGGGCTGCATGCGCAACAACGTAGCCTCCTGCACCAGCACGTCGGCCGCGACCTGCGTGATGTGTTCCGGTGCAAAGTCCTGTACCTGGAAGACGAAGGCCTCCAACTGGCTCTCATAGGCATCCTGCTTACCAGCATCTTTAAAGCGACGTGCGCGCTCAAGCCGATCAAGCAAGATACGAGTGGTATTCCTACCGGTAATATCACCTCTGGCGTCATAGTAGCGCACCAGCGACTCCAGCCGATCCAACGTCGGCAACAGCACGTAGTTTGCCACCTGAGGGTCATGATCGCTGGTACCGCGCGGGCCATCGCCATCGTAATCGGCTGGCCAGTCGCTGTTGATGTGCGCTGCACGCACTTGCGTCAGTTCGTCTAGCAGTGGGGATATGGCAAGCATTTGATCCAACGTCTGAGTCTGCCCCTGATAGATGTAGCCATAGGCGCTGACCGGCATCTCGGCGACCAGGACGTCGTACAGATTGGTCATACCCTGGTTGTAGAGCGCAGCGAGCTGGTCGCTGGTGTCGGGTGGCGGGAAGGGATCGTCGGGGCGCGGGTAGACGTTCAAGTCGCCACCCACTGTCACATACACGCTCGGATCAGACAGTTGCAACGCGTCGACGATAGCCGCATTGTAGCTCGCCTGCTCGGTGCGCTGACCAACGCGGCGGTCCGGTCCGCTGCTGAAGTGGTTATCGACCAGGTACAGATCCTCAAAGACGCTCCCTCCGATGCCGTCGCGCCACACGCGGAACAGACCCACTTGCGGTGCGCGGGTAAAGACGTTGCTGCCGTCCGTATCACCTTCGACCCAGTCCGGTAGTACAGCATTCAGCACCTTGGGATTCTGAACATCAGTGTTGTAGGGCAGGGGTTCCGAGGCGTATTCCACCTGAGGGTCGCTGCCCAGCACCGGATCATTCGCCTGCGCTGGCAGCAACTCGACGCGGTCGGTTCGATACAGGTAAGCCGAGATGATGCCCCGGTCATCGGCCCCATCACGATCGTAGGCCGCGTCGTAGACTGGGCCACCGATGCTGGCAATGACCGTGGCCAGTTCTTGTAGGGTGTCGGGCTTGCCATCGGCATCATCCGTGTCGGCACAGGCGTACGCTCCATCGGCTACGGCGCAGACGTCCTGGTCTTCTGCCTCCTGCGCCATAATCACGTCCGGGCTGTGCAAATCGTAGACGATCTGCTGCGCAATCTCGTACACGCGCGCCTGGTAGACAGCATCGCTGGGTGGCACATAGTCAAAAGGCGGATCGACGCCCGGACAGCCGGAGTCGGTGTGGAAATCGCATCCGTCAAAGGGGTCATCGTAGTAGTCATACAGGTTCTCTACATTGAAAGTAACAATACTGTACTCTTGACTGCGATCAAAGGCTTCGGGAGGGGCGTTTAGGGCCGGGTCGACGCCGTGCGTGAGATCAAGCTGCTGCTCGACCTGTATCTGGTACTTACCATAGGAGAAGTACACGCCGCCAATGGGTGCATTGCCCAACGTATCGTAGGTTCGCGCCGGGGCAAGCAACGTCGTGTTGTCATCCGAAGCAGCCTTGACACCCAGGCCGCCCATCACGATGCGGTAGCCGTTGCTGTTGTCAAAGATTTCACCAGGATTGTCGTCCAGCGGGTGCGCGTCGCGGAAGGCACGCCGGGCGTAGGGGTCGCTGCGAAGTGCAATGGTGCTGTCGCCGCGCGCCACCCACACTTCACTATCCAGTGAGCTGGCGAAAACATCACGACCGTTGAGCACAATGCTACCCGTTGGTACCTGGGCGCGCATGCCCTCGCGGCGCTCCCAGTAGCGATTGGCATCGGCCAGGACGTCGGGCGGATCAGTCTCAAAAGCCGGAACTTCGGCATCCAGATCAACCCCGTTGCGCACAACCTGCAACAGGTAAGGGCTGGAGAGTTGGGTCAGATTGTAGTACTCGACTACCGGGCCACGCAGAATCACCTCGTCACCAACCTGCGGGAGGTAGTAGCCGCCATCATCAACCCGGAGCGTGTCGTATACATAGTGGAAGATAAAGATCCCATCAGACGTCAGGGGATCGCCATCCGCAGTGTCAGCCGTGTTCTGGATGAAGAAGCCATAGTACGACCCGCCGCTGCTTCGCTGTTGGGTCTTTGCGTAGATCACGCCCTGCACCACCACAGTATCCCCATAGCCGTTACCAGAGGATGGCGCGTACGGAGAGCGGTGCCCCAGCCCATCGTCGGTGTCGTTGACCACGCCCTGCACAGTGCCAATTGGCAGGACTGGGCTTAGATCATCATCGTCACGTGGTTCGATCTTGAAGTTTCCAAAATTGTAGTATAGCGGCCCTTGAACGAATATCATTAAGTCGCCATTACTGGGAACGTAACTATAGCTTCCCAGGTCGTCAACCCGTACGCCGCCGCTATCGTCGTCGACCAGCCACTCGCCGTAGTTGTCCGGGTAGTCGGGATTCTCATCGGTGACAGTAGCGTATTCTACGCGGACCAACACGCTCTCCCACTGCTCTTGACTCACATCGCCGCTGGGCAGTACTTCAGGTTCCGGAAGTGAGTTACCGGAATTGATCACGGTCGCCGTGCCGAAGGCGATCTGAGTTAGGCCATAGTATTCGCTGACCTCACCCTCTACCTCAATGAGATCACCTACGTTCAGGAAAGCGTCAGGCTCGTAGAGGAAAAGCCCATTCCAGGGCCCAGTGCCGTCTTGGATAAAGAAACGACGGTCGTCACCATCGTAGAAAAAGGCGGTGACGATACCTTGAGTGGTAACCGTCTGACCAGCGTAGGGCGAATCGCCGCTGGGATCCTCAGTGTATTGGATGTCGTAGACCGGTACGAAGTTGGGAGGTGGCGTCGGCGTAGGAGTAGGGGTTGGCGACGGACCGCCACTGGTCGAATAGGTCCCAATCGGGAACGGTGTGGCTGCGGTGCTGTTGCTCGTTTCACCATCCAACGCATTGGGGCCGCTAAACATCCAATTTGCGAGCACAAATGTCGAGCCATCTGGCCCAGTTCCATCCACTCTATACGCCCAGCCATCCAGATATTCCCAGGGTTCCCCAGTGCCATCGACGTTGATGTCGCCAAAAACGTCAACAACCACTCCGTTTTGGAATAGCTCAATCGCGTCATCGCCGTTGATGCTAGCTGCTCCACTGATGTAATTAGGGGCGAAGCCAAAGAAACTGGTAAACCCAGTACTCTCAGTAGCTACATATATGAAGTTACCAGCAGAAGCTGGGTCAGTAGGAAAGGTGAACTCCTCTCCATCGGAGCCCCCACCATTGTTGGCCGACCCAAAGCCGTAGATACTGAGATCTGGGATGTCGTTGAGCACATAAAACTCAACAGCTTTTGGAATCCCACCACTTAGCGGGCCGTCAATGACACCGGTGATGAGTAAGTCGTGTTGCTGAGCCTGGGCCGGCACGCCAACTAAAGGGACGAGAGATAGCGCCACAGCCAGCACTAGCAATGCCACCGCCAAGCACGTAATTGATCGTCTGTTATTCATTGTTGCTTCTCCTTCGAATCGAGTGCAATCGTGTGAAACGAGTATCCTCTGCGGGCTTGCCCAGTGCCATTGGTATAGGCAAGACGGGGCAAGCTCACAAGCCTCAGAGTGTTTCAGATTACGGGATTTGGACTGGCTGAACGCGGGTGCTAAGTCCCACGACCGCCAGCGCAGCAATAGTCGCCAAACTCTATACGCATCACCTCCTTGCATCATCCACTAGAGCGGCAGTGCCCAAGCGAAGCATAGATAGCCTCGCGCCCTTGTGTGGCTCAATGCACATAGCCTACATAACTTCCATTTGTGCTGGAACTGTCGATATCGAAATGGTAATGTGAAGAAAAAACAGCAGATAGCTAAAGGAAACGGACCCAATCGGCCCAAAGACTGCCCAGACCATATGGGGAAAAGAGAGCCAGGCAATACAATTCTCGACACATAGAATGCCTGTTCCCCTTCTCATTATACCAGGAGAATTCCATCAAATCCATTGGAAAACGGTTAGATTCCGGTTAGAAGGCTGGGATTGGCGCCTGGTGTAGGATGGTGAATGTGGCTGCCTAGAGAGGAAGGAGTATGGCGATAAATGCGCCGAGAGTCTCAACGACCGGCCAATAATACGAGGCGAAGCGAAATACAGCAACACGTCTCCCGATTTTGCGGAGGGCCTGTTGCCCGATTCATTATACCACAAGCATAAACAGGAAAGCAAAACACTTTCCTCGACGACAGCAATTCCAAATATGCTCGGTTTGGATTGCCAAAGCCAAACCAACCTCCTGGATTTTGGCAATCCAGGGTGAGCGATATGAGCGGAATCGACACTCTGCATGCCAAATTTGGAATTGCTGCTTCGACGAAGATATCTGGAGCGGAGGTATGGATCAAATCCGGCTGCCCCAAAAAAGGCCCCACCCGTTCAACAGGTGGAGCCTGACTTCACTTCAGCGCAACATTCCGTGGCTGGAAAAGCATCGGGGCGGATCACGTAACCGCCAGCAGGGAGAAATAAAAAGTGCTGCCCCGGCCTTCGATGCTTTGAGCCCAGATACGCCCGCCGTGGCTCTGAACAATGTGCTTGGCGATGGCCAATCCCAGTCCGGTGCCTCCACCGCTACGAGCCCGGTCGGCCTTGTAAAAGCGCTCAAAGATACGCGGCAGATCATCAGCCGGAATGCCCACGCCCGTGTCGCTTACTTCGAAAACCACTTCCGGGCCATGCTTGCCACCAGATGACATCTGGCGCCCCCCCTCAGCCCCGTATGCCCGCACCGTCACCTGACCACCCGGCTGTGTGAACTTAATCGCGTTGTGCACCAAGTTGGTGACCACCTGTTGCACCCGTTCCGCATCGGCCAGAACCTGGGGAAGATCAGTCGGCAACTCAACATCAAGCGTCAAGTTGGCCCGTTTCGCCTGGGGATATAGCCGCTCTGTGGGTGGAGTCACTACGTCGACCACCGGCGTCGGGACCAGGCGCAACGGCACCTGTCTCGACTCGATACGCGACAGTTCCAGCAACTCCTGTACCATCTGAGTCATAGCATCTACTTCAGTCTCAATGCGATCCAAAAAACGCTGGGCGGCGGGGGGATCGTCCAATGCCCCATCCCGCAAGGTATCCACCAGCGCCTTCAACGAGGCCAACGGTGTGCGCAGTTCGTGCGAGATATTGCTCATGAAATCGCGGCGTACGGTATCCAGCCGGCGGATCTCGGTCAGGTCCTGCAAGATGACCACCAGGCCCCGCGGATCGGACGCCTGGAGGGTCGTGACGATTACCCGCAGAAACCGCCCCAAGCGGTCCGATTCCAGTGCCACAGTTTCCCTATGACCATCTTTACAGCACTCCTCCCACACCTCGATCAGCCGGTGATCGCGCACAACCTGGACGAAGGATTGCCCCAGCGCATCGGTCTGGCTAGTGCCCAGCAGACGGGCCGCGGCCGGGTTGATAAGTTGTACACGTCCCCCAGTATCGGTGATGAGAATCCCATCCGCCATGTGCTCCAGCACAGCAGCCAGACGATTCTGTTCCGTGGCCAGCGTCGTCATCTTCTCGTGGAGTTGATCGGCCATGTGATTGAAGGCCAAAGTAAGATGCCCGATTTCATCCTGACCGGTGGGTAGGAGACGAGCGCTCAGGTCCCCTTCGGCCATACGCTCTGCGGCGCGTGTCAGCCGGCGCAGAGGGCGGGCAGTGCGCTCGGCGATGAACAAAGCCATAGGTACGGCCAGTAACGCTGTGAGCAGACCAGCCGTCAGGACGATTTGCCGCAGCCGGCCCACGCTGGCTTCAATCTCACCCAGGGGAAGTGCAACGCGAACAAAGCCTATGATTTCCCCTTCCACCGCTACCGGGATGGCAGCATACATCATTTCATAACCCACCGTCCGGCTCATACGCGTACTGATACCCTGTCCCAAGGCCAACGCCTGCTGCACCTCAGGACGGTATCGGTGATTGTCCATCTGAGTCCAGTCTGCGTGCGACTCGCCCAGCACAGAACCCTCCCGCCCGATGATGGTGACGCGCGCATCCAGCAACGTGGCCCAACGCCGGGCCATCGGGTCGAGCAGCTCGGGACTCTCTCCGAGGTCTAGCACAGGTTGGACACTGTCGGCCAGCGCCCGCGCCTCGGCCAACAAGAGGGTCTCCAGGTCTGCCAGGCGGACCTGGCGCACTTGGGCCGACAGAAACGCAGTCAATCCCAACGTAGACAGCAAAATGAGAGCCACGTAGGGGATAGCGATACGCCAGCGAATGTTGTGGAGCATTTTTCCCTCGCTCCGGGCTACTTAAACATCATCCTTCAAAGCGATAGCCGACACCTCGTACGGTGATGATTCGACTGGGGTTGGCCGGGTCCGGCTCTATCTTCTCCCGAAGCCAGCGTACGTGAACATCTACCGTGCGAGTGCCTCCGTCGTAATCCCAACCCCACACTCGCTCCAAAATTAGGTCACGCGATAAGACGATGCCTTTGTTGCGAGCCAGGCAGACCAACAGATCGTACTCCTTTGGCTTCAGGCGCACGGGTTCTCCCTCGCGCAACACCTCGCAGCGGGTCATATCTATGATCAGATCCTCAAACCTTAGGCTGTTGCCGTGCGCCTCTGCCTGGCTAGATGCATCTTCTGCGGCGGCCAGCTCCTCCCTAATCAGGCGAACGCGCCGCAACAAAGCTTTGACCCGCGCCAGAAGCTCCCGCATACTGAAGGGCTTGGTCAGATAGTCATCAGCGCCCACCTCAAGGCCGACAATTTTGTCTACCTCGTCCGCCCGCGCGGTCAGCATAAGGACTGGGATATTCATCTCCCGGCGCAGAATACGGCATACTTCAAAGCCATCGATGCCAGGAAGCATGACATCCAACACAATCGCGTCGGGGCGCTCTTGCCGCGCCACTTCGAGGGCGGTCAGTCCATCGGCGGCGGAATAGATCTGATAGCCTTGCCGGGCGAGGTTGTACTCCAACGTCTCCAGCAAGGTGGGCTCGTCCTCCACAATCAACACTTTCTCTTCCATAACGTCCGCGCTCCTTACGCTAATCCAATTAGCCATCTCTGACACCGGATTATAACAGCAAGAGTAGACGATGTCGAATGCCAAGGGCTGTGTCCCAATTCCTTGGCAGAACCAATAGCAAGTAGGTCCTTGCTACATACCTGGGGAAATGATATAATGTGAACAATCCTTAATCTCTGCCCGGAGCGAACCGTGCCCAAACTCAGCCTTGAAGAAGTAGAACACATCGGCGAACTGGCCCGTCTCGGGCTCAGCGACGCCGAGAATGAGATGTTCCGCGATCAACTATCGGCCATTCTGGATTACGCCGGAATGCTGAACCGCCTTGACACGACCGGCATACCGCCCACCGCCAGTGCCTTACCACTTTTCAACGTCATGCGACGTGACGAGGTGAGACCTTCTTTACCTAACGAGGAAGCAATGGCCAATGCCTCCGACGCCGAGGCGAGCCAATTTCGCGTACGAGCCGTGCTGGAGTAACCGCCTATGGCTGAGCACCAGTGGTTAGCAATTCACGAGGCCCGCACTATGTTGCGCCAGGGCAAGATCTCATCAGTCGAACTGACCCAGGCAATGCTCGATCGCGCGTTGGCTGTGGACAACGACGTACGCGCCTTTATCAGCCTGCAGCCCGAGGAGGCGCTTGCCCAGGCCCAGGCCGCCGATCAGCGCCGCGCAAATGGAGAAGACACGCCCTTGCTGGGCATCCCGCTGGCCATCAAGGATGTCTTGTGTACCCGGGGCATTGTGACTACGTGCGGTTCCCACATCCTGGAGGATTTTGTACCCCCCTTCGATGCCACCGCCGTTGCCAAGCTGCGCACCGCCGGGGCAGTCTTTCTGGGCAAGACCAATACTGACGAGTTCGCTATGGGGTCCTCTACTGAATACTCTGCCTTTTTCACCACCGGCAACCCCTGGGATTTGGAGCGCGTACCGGGCGGCAGCAGCGGTGGGAGCGCTGCCGCCGTAGCTTCTGGCGAGACATTAGGCGCCGTCGGCACGGACACCGGCGGTAGCATCCGCCAGCCAGCCGCCCTGTGCGGCATCGTGGGCCTAAAACCAACCTATGGGCGTGTGAGTCGTTATGGCCTGGTTGCTCATGGGTCTTCACTGGATCAGATTGGCCCGTTGACCAGGACCGTGGAAGATGCCGCTATCCTGTTGGGCTGCGTGGCTGGCCACGACCCGATGGATTCGACCAGTCTGAACATCCCTGTGCCCGATTACGTAAGCGAGATGAAGACCGAAGCAGGGATAAAGGGAATGCGAGTGGGCGTGCCGAAAGAATACTTTTCCGGTGAGGGCATCGAAGCTGGTGTCGAGACCGCCGTCCGTGCTGCGCTGGATGTTTTGACCGACCTTGGCGCGGAATTGGTCGAGATCTCGTTGCCCCATACTGAATACTGCATCCCTATCTATTACCTCATCTCCACAGCCGAGGCCAGCAGTAACCTGGCCCGCTACGACGGGGTGCGCTATGGACTTCGCGCAGATACGCCTGATATGTGGCAGACCTACTATGAGACACGCCAGGCTGGCTTTGGCCCAGAAGTGAAACGCCGCATCATGCTGGGTACGTATGCTCTGTCGGCCGGCTATTACGACGCCTACTACCTGAAGGCGCAACAAGCGCGCACGCTGCTGCGCCGTGACTTTGAACAGGCGTGGGAACAGGTGGACGTAATTGCCTGCCCCACCTCGCCTGTGGTCGCCTTCAAGCTAGGACAAAAGGTGGAAGACCCATTACAAATGTATATGATCGACGTGTTTACCGTCTCCCTGAACCTGGTAGGCATGTGCGGCATTTCCATTCCGTGTGGGTTCTCAGAGGGGATGCCGGTTGGTCTACAGTTTATGGGTCCCGCCCTGGGCGAAAGCCTCATCCTACGCGCTGCCTATGCCTACGAGCAAGCAACCGAATGGCACAAACAGCGTCCGGACATCAAATCCCAAATATCAAACACCAAAAATCAAGTATCTGCTGTCTGATAACAAGATCACTACGTAATCCACCATATCAGGCTTGGCTTACACCACCTCAAAGGGGAGCAAGAAATGAAAATTACCAAAGCTGTCATAGCCGTGGCCGGCTACGGAACTCGCTTCATTCCAGCCACCAAAGTCCAGCCCAAGGAGATGTTGCCCATCGTAGACAAGCCGGTGGTCCAATATCTGGTAGAGGAAGCTGTGGCCTCGGGAATCACCGACATCATTCTGGTCACCCGTTCCGGCAACCAGGCATTGGAGGATCACTTCGACAGTTCACTCGAGCTTGAGATGCACCTGGAAACCCAGGAGAAATGGAGTGAATTGGAGGAGATCCGTCGCATCCCTGATTTGGCTAACTTCATCTACGTTCGCCAAAACAGGAATCTGCCTTACGGCAACGGTACCCCGTTGCTCTCCGCCAAGTCGCTCATCCACCCTGGCGAGGCAGTGGTCTACATGTTTGGCGACGACGTAGTGAAATCCGAAGTTCCGTGCGCCAAACAACTGATTGACGTGTATGACAAGTATCAGCCAGGGGCCGTGATCGCCGTACAGGAGGTGCCTATCCAAGAGATCAGCCGCTACGGAGCCGCCAAACTGAAACCGGGCACCGACCGAAACGAATTGGAACATATCGTGGAAAAACCATCCCCGGATAGCGCACCCTCGAACCTGGCGCAGCTAGGGCGGTTCGTCCTCTCTTACAGGGCCGTTGAGGTGTTGGAGAATATCACCATCGGGCAGGGGGGCGAACTGTGGCTGACTGACGCCATTGAACGTCTGGCGGCGACCGACTCGGTCATAGTACACCCCATCGAGGGCAAGTGGTTCACCACCGGCGATCCCCTGCGCTTTTTGAAAACCACGGTGGAGTTTGCTCTGGATCGTCCCGACATCGGGGCTGAGTTCGCCCAATACTTACGAGGGCTCGATCTATCACATTTTGACATCTGATCAAGCTGTTGTCGAGAATCGTGAACGTCCCAATTCAGGTCGAATGCTATTCAGGCCACACCTATGCCCAGGAGCCGCGCGCCTTTAAGTGGCATGGGAATCGGTATGAAATAGTCCGTGTCGTCAGACGCTGGCGTACTCCGCGTGGCCCGGCTTTTCGCGTGGAGATCACCACAATCTCCAATCTCCGATCTCCAGTCTCTAATCAGGTTGACTTACATTACCTTGAGCTTGAAGACATATGGACAATGAACGTCCAAAACTGACCCAGGAGGATCAAAGATGATCGTTGGTGTTCCAAAAGAGATCAAGGACAACGAATACCGCGTCGCCATGACACCTGGCGGGGTCCGTCAGTTGTCAGAGGTAGGACACGAAGTGTGGATCGAGACGGGTGCCGGCGAGGGCAGCGACTTCCCTGACGAGCAATACCTGGCCTCGGGCGCTAAGGTTGTGACCACCGCTGCCGAAGCCTGGAACGCACAGTTGGTGGTCAAGGTCAAGGAACCCCAACCCGGCGAATACGAGTTCATGCGTCCCGACCTGGTGCTCTTCACCTATCTGCATCTGGCGGCCGAAGAGCGATTAACCCGCGAGATGATGACGCGCGGGCTGACCGGCATCGCCTACGAAACTGTAGAACTACCCAATGGCCATTTGCCCTTGCTGACCCCGATGAGCGAAGTCGCCGGACGTATGGCCATCCAGGTCGGCGCCCACTACCTGGAGAAGATGAACGGGGGGCGTGGCAAGCTACTGGGAGGTGTTCCCGGCGTGCGGGCTGCCGACGTAATTATCGTCGGCGCCGGGGTGGTCGGCACCAACGCGGCCCAGGTGGCATTGGGGATGGGGGCGCACGTCGTACTCATTGACATCAACCTCGACCGGCTGCGGTACCTTAGCGAGGTACTCCCCGGACGACTGACCACCTTGAGTGCCAATCCTCTCAGCATTGCCGAAGCAGTGCGACGCGCCGACCTGCTGGTGGGTGCCGTCCTAATCAAGGGAGCCAAGGCGCCCAAGCTGGTGACGCGCGACATGATCAGCACCATGAACCCCGGCAGCGTGGTAGTGGATGTCGCGGTCGACCAGGGTGGCTGCATCGAAACCACTCACCCTACCACCCATTCCAACCCCATCTTCCTGGTGGATGGCGTGGTTCACTACTGTGTGGCCAATATGCCCGGGGCGGTACCGCGCACAAGTACCTATGCCCTGAGCAATGCCACCTTACCGTACGTCTGTAAGCTGGCCGATATGGGGGCTGAGGGAGCCATTCAGGCCGACCCGGCGCTGGCCAAAGGCGTGAACACACATAAGGGTAATATCACGTATCCGGCCGTGGCTGAGACCTTTGATCTCGCCTACGCGCTGCTTGAGGAATTGCTTTAGACTTTAATGGAGGGAATGTTGACCGTGCAAACACTTGAAGCCGGCGATTTAGCCCCTGACTTCGAAGCGCTGACGGACACCGGCGAGACGGTAAGGCTCAGCGATTTTCGTGGCCGGCGGGTAGTGCTCTATTTTTATCCCAAGGACAACACCTCTGGCTGCACCACACAAGCCTGTAGTTTTCGCGACAGCTATCCCGAAGTGGAAGAGAAAAACGCCGTCGTCCTTGGCATCAGCCCCGATAGCGTGACCAGCCATCAAGGATTCAAGGCCAAGTACGACCTGCCCTTTACCCTGCTGGTCGACCAAGACCACGCCATCGCCGAGTTGTATGGGGTATGGGGCGAGAAGTCAATGTATGGCCGGAAATATATGGGCATCATCCGTAGCCACTTTGTCATTGACGAAGAAGGAAAAATCGTCGATGCGCGCCTGAAGGTCAAGCCCGCCGACAGTGCGAAACTGGCCCTCGAGGCATTGGAAGACAACTGAAACATCACAAAAACACAGGGGCGTGCGGCCGCACGCCCCTGCTCGGTTTATCGTAACCCCTCAACTGCTCGCGAGGGATGATGATCTCGACATCTCACATAAATTCGTGGGGCAACCACGACCGACCGCCCGGCACATTGCGTTGGGTGCCAGACCCTTCTTCCTGCGTGGGACGCATTTCAGCCGGCGGGTCGATGACGCTTGTCGAATCTGTTTCCACGACCACACACTGGCCCGATCGCAGCCCTTGCACGGCTGCTGAGAGTCCACCCGGATGATGAAGCGGCAGCGCAACCGAGCCTGGAAGCCCTTCTGACCCCTCCTCGCCAGCCAATGGTTCCTCCGTTGACCAGGTGATCCGCTCAGCCGCGAAACGCACCCACGGGACCGGCTCCTCCGGTTGAACCGTTGGAGGCGTAGGCGGATAGTGGGCCACGATATCTTCAAAGTTGGCGGTGTCCACCGCTCCGCGCAGCGGGATGAAGTGCTCCACGCTGTCCACTTCAAACCAGATTTCCTGAACCCGATCAGCTTGCGCCAAACCGTAGAATACGGTGCGCGGCGTGTGCCTCTCGATGGCTGCAATGAGCGCATCCGGTGAAACGTCAGGGTCTAAAAGCAATGCTGTCAGGCCCAATTTGCCCGCTGCCACTACAATTTGAAGCACATCATCGCTGGGCGTTGAGAGGAGTCCAATGCAGTCACCCGGCAGCAACCCCACCCAACTCTCACAGAAATGCGCAATCTGATTGGCCCGGTCGTCGAAGCCCCGAAAGCTGTGGCGTCGGCCGCCAGCCGCGTCAATCACGGCAATGCGGTCGGGGTATTGCCGAGCACGGTCGCCCAGCCAATCTACATAGGCCGCCATCCTGATCTCCTGGGGAAGAGTAGGGTCGCAGTTTACTATCGACCGGCCGTGTTGTCAAAGTTTGAAAAAATGCAACGCACCTCGTAGGTGCGTTGCATTTATAAGGCTTGTGGAATTGCCGTCATGAAGCACCAGGCAAGATCAACCCCCACCCAAGGCATCCAGACCGGCCGCGCCGATGCCAAACGCTGTGCCAAATATTGCAAAGAGCACAAACTGAATGACGAGGATGATTACCCAGCCAATGACGACCGTGATTACCGCGTTGACTGTGTCGTCAAAGTCCAGCGCCTGGCGCACAGCAACCACTGCGGTAACCAGTGACCAGACCGCACCCGCCAGGGCAACCAGCCAGCCCACACACGGGATGAAGCTAAGAATACTCAGTACGCGTGGCCCGCTCGCATAGCCCAGCGTACGCAGCAATTCGCCCACGTCCGCTGTGCCCTGGAAAAGGTTGGTGCCGACAAAGTGGGTAACGTAGGCCCAGATGTAGTAATTGATAACTCCTATGATCACCATCAGAATCAGCCCTACGATGGCTCCAACAATGCTCCCGCCGATGATGCCTCCCAGGAAAGCGCCGATACCGGCGGCGATTGACACCAGGATGACTACCATCAAGGCTTCCTGGTTCAAACTGGTATCTGCCTCTACTTCTTCGTATAGATTGACGTCCAGCATGGCCGCTCGAATCATACGATTGATCATGACACCAAAATCCATTTTGTTCCCTCCTTAGGGCAAATTGATAAAAGGTTGCTGAAACGGGCGAATGCATAATCGCCCTTTGTAATAACCCGTCTCCACCCTCATAGTTACGCGATTCCACCAGAGGCCGTGGAGTTACTCCAAATAGATCGTTCGTGGACAACCCCCTGCCACAATACTTGGGCAGAAGCCGAATTGCTGATATAATCCGAAGAACAAGATCAACCAAGCTTCGCTGATCGTTACGGTTATTCAACCGTAACGGGTATTTGCGGATATAAATCCGCCGATTATGGGTTGCAGATACATATCTGCAACCATCAGGCTGAGTAGTTGCCGAATAACAAGATCAACCAGGCTTGAGGAGATATCCAATGAACCGAGAGATCATTGCCACCGACAAAGCCCCGGGCGCCGTGGGTCCCTACTCCCAGGCGGTGCGCGTGGGCGACTTCGTTTTCACAGCCGGACAGATTCCGCTTGACCCAACCACCGGCCAAATGGTCGAGGGCGGCATCGAGGCGCAAGCTCGACAGGCACTGACCAACGTCAGTGCCGTGCTGGAGGCCGCCGGTAGCTCCCTATCCAACGTGGTCAAGACCACCGTCTTTCTGGCCGATATGGGTGAGTTTCAGGCCATGAACAATATATATGCCGAATTCTTCCCTGACGCACCTCCTGCCCGTTCAGCAATGCAGGTAGCCGCTCTGCCGTTGAATTCACGCATTGAGATCGAGACCATAGCTATCGTGAAATAGACGCCGTCAAACCGACGCCCTATAGACCTCCGAAGTTTATCGAACTTCGGAGGTCTGATCTGATTCACCGCTCAAAAAGAACCACCGCCAGTCCCCCTTGCCCCAGCTCCAGCGTGGCGCTCACAGGGATACCCTCCGCCGTGATAATGTAGGTCCCAGCCCCCAACGGGGCAAACTCCAGGAAGGTGGGGCCATACTCCGGTTTGGTGCCAGTGCGGTTTGTGGTGCTCCAGCTCCCATCGGCCGATGAGATGCGCACCAACGTTCCTACCTGGCCCTGCACACTGACCCGAACCACACCAAACCAGGTGCCGGGAATCGTCGTATTCGTCGGAATACGGACGCGCCACTCACCAGGTACAGGGGTGGGGGTCGGCGTGGATGTCACGGTTGGGGTGGGAACCGGCGTGCCTGGCCCCCTTGGCTCGAAAAGTACCTGGGCGATGTGACCGGGTGGCAGGTCAATAGTTACACTCACGCCCAGCCCGTGCGGTGTGATGGTGTAACGACCTGGGCCCAGCGGCGCGAACTCCAAAGCATCGGGTCCGTATTCCGGCTTGGTGCCGACGTAGTTGACGGTGCTCCAACCGTTGTCCGCGGCTGCAATCGTAACCGGTAACCCGTAACTCCCACGCACCCACACCCGCACCACGCTGGTCCAGGCTCCAGGAATGATGATTGGGTCCAGTTCACGGCCAACCCAGCCTGTGGATGGCGTGCCGGTTAGGGTCGGCGTGGGAGTGAAGGTAGGAGCGACCGTGGGCGTCGCTGGTGTTGGAACCGGAGTAGTCGTATGCGGCGGCGTACCGGTCGGGGTCGGAGTGACGGTATGGGGCGGTGTGGCAGTCGGCGTCGGGGGGGCCGGCGCAGTCGGCTCGAAGAGAACCTCGGCGACGACTCCTGGCTCCAGGTCTACCCTTACTTGCACGCCCAAACCCTGGGGTTCAACAATATAAGGCCCTGGCCCCAGCGGCGCAAACTCCAGCGCATCGGGTCCATATTCCGGTTTGGTGCCGACATAGTTCACAGTGCTCCAGCTTCCATCCAACGAGCGAATGGTGACCGGCAGGCCATATTGGCCGCGCACCCACACCCGCACCACGCTGACCCAACCGCCCACAGGTATCTGCCCCAAGACGCGTCCGGTGTAGGCGGGGGCGGGGGTCGGGGTTGGAACAGGCGTGATGGTTCTCGTTGCGGTCGGTGTTGGCGACGGCAACTCGCCTTCGAACTGATAGGCTCCCAGCAATGTCTGGCCGCTGTAAACCAATACAGCTAGCTCTGAGGCGGAAAGGCCGGGTGTGTCGATCCATAGCGAATGGTACGGCTGACCGGGAAGCATCTGAGCCAGCGACTCTTCGAAAAGGATCGTGTTATCGCTCCGTCGCAGCAGCAGAACCCTCACGTTGGGGCGTGGGCTTGAGGCAGTCACGTGCACTCGAGCCTGTTCAGGCCTGCTTTCCAGGTGAAGAGCTACGTGGGCATTGGCCCAGGTCAAGTCTCCTAGCCCAGCCACCGGATACCATTGTTCGCTCCAGGTGATGCGTTGACCCGGCTCCAATCGATGCGTCTCGGCAAAGGTGGGCGCAACCCCGCCATGCATCTCTACGTAAGCCGAATCGTCGTCTGTGTACAATTCAGGCGGGATGGCGTCATCTCCCCAGCCGAAGCCAAAGAATTTGACGCCCTGAACCACGCCGCTGTTATAGGCACGCACCACACCTTCGTCGTAGCCCCCATCGTAAACGGCCTGGAAGCCACCGGCGGCCTGCGGACGCTGGAAGAAACCAAACCATTCTCGCCAGTTGCCAAGCCGGCTCCAATTCACGCCGTTATATATCGGCCAACTTATGCCTTCCCAGGCGTCGGGCAGACGCGGGTCACCGGTGGAGTGGACTGTTGCCTGGTCGCCAGGCATGATGAAGCGCATGTTCGCGCTGGGGGTGTTAGCCGGACCCGGAGCGAGCATAGCATTCAACCAGAATTTGTAATCAATCGCTTCATCGGTGGGATTCTCGATACTCGGCGCTACGTGAAAAAGTGCCTGATCATCGAGCAAAGTGATGGAGATCATGGCCCGTATGCGGTCATTGGCATCGGTGTCCCACACGCTGACGCGAGCACCGTCAGCCAGATCACTGATGGCATACTCCCAGGGTGTGCCCCACTCGTAGCCGTGCTCTTCGACGGGCAGACCCCACTCTATTCCTCCGGCTGCCAGCCACCAGCCCATCTCCAGCGGACCCCACGGGCTGGGCTTGATCACCGGATTTTGGTAGAACACGTTACTGCCAGTAGGCTTGAAGACGGCCTGGTAGATGCGTCCACCCAATTCGGGCAGGACGGTCAACCTGAGGTAGTCGTTCTCCAGCACGATCAGGGTGTAGGTATGGT
>Ga0180438_10004306_pt1 | contig 20559 bp, 10 predicted proteins | sample SS_ome_12_FD_132455 | JGI IMG/M metagenome (GOLD analysis project Ga0180438, IMG submission 132455) | Hypersaline lake sediment archaeal communities from the Salton Sea, California, USA - SS_3_D_2 metaG | ecosystem: Environmental > Aquatic > Non-marine Saline and Alkaline > Hypersaline >... | reverse complement strand
TCCGCCAACCCCTCTACCATTTTGACCAGCGGATCGACACACTCGCTGAGCTTAGCCGCCTCAGCGGCCCAGTATTTCATATCTCGGTCGAAATGGGTGGTGTACTTGCTCCCCCAAGACGGAGTCCTGCTTTCATTCCCAATGCTCTGGTAGTTGGGCGGCTGGGTCCCCGGGCGGTAACTGGAGATCAGCAGATAGCGGCCGAAATGAAAGTAGACGGCGGCCAACTGTGGATCACCTCCAAATGGAAAGCGTTTGAGCCTTTCATCGGTAGGCAATTTTGCCTGCCTGGAACTTCCCAGATCCAGCCACAACGTGCGGAAGAGTCTGCGGTGTTCGGCCACATGATCCGCACGCAGCCTTTCATAGGATTTGTCCTCGACAGCAGTCAGCACCTGGTCGATTCTGGCTTCCGGGTCTCCGCTTATGTCCCGATAGTTGACGAAGTTGGTGGCGGCCGGAATCAACAGGGTAACGGCATCCGCCGCGTTTATGGAAAGATCTTTCTGGTTTAATTTGACGGTTCCTCCCTCGGCGATCGCCTTAATCCGGGCTTGATAGTGCAGACGGCCTTCAATCCCATGATAGGAGGAATTTTTCCCCTTGAGTATCAGCGTGTCTGGAATCGTGGCCTCCACGACAAAAGCCTCATCACGCGGGGGGGTATTATGCACTCCGGAAATTCCGACCGCAAGGTCTATGCTGCCGGGGCTATCGGCTGTCAGGCGGATTACGATCACCTGGTCGACCGGCGACACAAAAACCTCCCGGCGGTACTCGATCTCTCCCACACGGTAAGAAACGCTGGCGATGGCCGTATCCAGGTTCAGCTCGCGTCGGTAGTTTTTCACATCAATATGGCCGGGAAAATCCAATTTCAAGGTGCCAAGGGGTTGATATTTCTGATGTGAACGGGGCCGTGTGTCCATGATCCGACCGAACATTTCCTGGGCTTTCCGATACTTGCCTTCAAAAATCAGCTCCCTGATCTCGGGCAGCTCAGCCGGTCCCTCGGGCTCACTGGGTTCATAGGGTCCTCCGGTCCAGACCGTCTCCTCGTTGAGCTGAATAATCTCCTTCTTGATGCCCCCGTAGACCATAGCACCCAACCGGCCGTTTCCCAAGGGCAGGGCTTCTATCCACTGTTCGGCCGGCTGGCTGTACCACAGAGTCAGGGCCGCCCAGTCTTTTTCTTTTTGGGTGGTATCAACGGATTTTCCTGTCTCGTCCGATGAGCATCCCGTCAGCAGAAGGCCCATCAGAAAAAAGACACAGACAGACTTTGAAAAAAGCATTTTGATGTGGATCATGCGCCCTCCTAGTTGCATGCTGCCACCATCCATAGCCGAAGGTTCAATCTGAGGAGGCCGTCTCTATCGGCCTCAGACTCACCTTGACCGGTTTGGCGGATTTCTTATTGATGAAAACGACGAGGTCGCTTCCTCCCAGCGTCCGCACATGGCCCAATCGGAAATCCCGGTCGGCCTTCATCGCCGCCTCATTTATCTCCAACTCGGCGCCCTTTTCGCCCCAGTTTTCAATATACAGGCAGGCATTGACCAGGGGGGAATCCTCGCTAGCATCTATCTCCCCTTCCAGCATGCCGGGAGCGCCCGGTCTCCGACATTTCAAGACATAGACGCGCTGGGATAGGTCATAGCCAAAGTTACTAAAGCCGTCGCCTTCTATTTTCATGGGAGGAGCCTTGGCCCAGGATTTGCCCAGCGGAGCCAACTCGGCGGCCGTCTCCTCGGTCATCCCGTACATCCACGCGCCCCAAATTGTCTGCTCAGGTCCGTCATGCAGGACCGGCCTGGTGGTTGTGCCTAAAAAGGAGGAGGCACGGTCGGGAACCTGGGCGTCCCTGCCGTCGGACGAGATCAACGCCACCGGCCAGTGGTTGCAGGTCGAAAACTTGGAATACAATCCCGGATTTCCCCCCAAGTAGCCTTTTGTGCTTCCCGGCTCGAAGATGATGAAAGGCTTGGCCTGGGATTTGAGATTCACCACCTGAATGAGCGCATCCGGAGGCAAAACATTCCTTTGGGACCGGAGTTCCTCATTCCATGTGTAGGTGTGCGAATCCCCTGCAAAATTCGCAAGGGTAATGAAATCGAGATTGATGACATCTTCGGGGCGCTGTCCCGGATGGCAGAGCACGATGGTTTCCTGCTTTTGAATCCAGGGGGGATAGTTGTCATGCTCTGACTGGCGGCGCCAGATCATTTTTCGCATGCCCACACCGTCCGGGTAAAAGGTGTAGTACTCATCCACCCATTGGGCCCAGCCGGTTTTTTCGTCGCGGATCCAGAGATAATCGCGGGACCCCACCGGTGCATAGCGCCAGTGGACGACCACCCTGGCTTTGGTGTTTTCAATAATCCTGACATGGGAGTAGCGGCAGTGGATGTCCTGCATGTGCTCGATGCAGCCTTCCTCGTAGGTCCCGGTTTCAAAACTCTGATCCGCCATCCAGATGCCGTTTTCCGTGACCCACACGGGAGAGTACCTGATCCCTCTCCAGAAAACCACCCGAATGGGGGAGTCATCGAACTGGATAATCACATCGGCATGGGGTCCGACCGGCCATAAGGCATCCCATTCTTCGTAATATTTTAGCTTGGCGTAATACGCACCGAAAACACCGGGACCGGGGGGCCCGGAGGGCATCACCCGCGGCGGGAAATCCGGTGAGGCGGCCGACTGGTGCGCCTGGAAGGACTGGCTGATTTCCGCCTGCGTAAGAGCTCGGTCGTAGATTTTGATCTCATCCATGAGACCATCGAAGGAAAACCAGGACGGCCGGTTCCCGGGTCCACGCCCAAAAAAGGGTGGAATCTTCTTATGATTCATTCCGATCAATAGATCGGTGTTTCGAGCAAAAAACATTCTCCCTTTGGCCCTCTTTCTTCCCGCCTCCTCACCATTGAGGTAAACCACAAAATCCCCGGAATCAGGATCGTAGGTGCCGGATATGTGGGCCCATGTTTTAAGGGGAATACGGTTTTCCGAGGTGCAGGAGACCCAGTTTCCGTCTATGGCCATTTGCAGGCCGAAGCGGCCGCGGGCATCCACGCCGAAGAAATAGCCCCGTTGCTGTTCGTCCTTCTGACTGGCAACCGGACACCAGTTCCAGGGATAGGCGGCCAGCGCCACCCAAGCTTCGACCGAAATCGCTCCCGTGATACGGGGAGACTTTTCCGCTTCTCGCTCGATGACCGCTGTGAAGCCGTCAAACTTGAGCGCCTTACCGGAGACCCCTGGTACGTATTTAAAATTCCCTCGGATCGAATCTTGATCCTGGGTTATGCTGTCCACTGCAATGTTTCCTTGATCCCGATCAAAACTCCACCAAGCTTCGGGGCCTTGTTCATCAGCCCGGGCGGGCGAGCATGCCAGGCCCCACACTAGTGCTGCGGCCAAAACGGAAGCCTTGTTTCTGCATGATTTCATGATGTCCTCCACCTCTTCCTGCCTTTCAATATTTAAAATAAAGGCAGAATCGATGAGTCAAAAGATTGTTAACACACATAACAATGTTACCCCAATCTGAATATTCATAAAGTCCATAAGAAGTCCTTCTCGATGGCTATTATTTCTTTATTTTACTCGGTTTATGAACTGAACTCCATATTTATTCGTAATATTATATATGATATGGTTATTGAATTTAGGGCCTGTCCAGCCAAATATGAATAATATATATGTGGAAAATTTGACAATTTCCAGATATGGATTTAACTTCCTTATGAGAAAAAATTCATTCAAGCACCCATAAGAGAAGAAAATGAGCCTGCAAGAAATTATGCAGCCGAATAACTTTCTTGCGGTAATTAACAATCTCAATTATAATTAATTGATAATTAATCGGTAATATCGGATTTTGAAACAGATCAATCCGAAAAAGCCGATTTTGATTTGCCCCATACGCGACCCTCCGAGGCGCTTGAAATTTGAGATTAGAAAGGGGGTGATGAAAAACACGGAAAGAAAATCACGAGACTCCTAAAGTAGGAGTAGAAAACCGCTCCTAAAGCAAAAATTTCGGTCATTAAGACTGATTTAAGGAGGTCAAAATTGCGAAAATTTCTAAGCTTACTTTTTATTTTGTTGTTGTCCTACCCGCTTTTTGCCCAGGTTAGAACCGGGAATATCTACGGAAAAGTGGTGGACGACACGGGCGCGCCGCTCCCGGGAGTCGAGGTGACCTTGACCGGTGCTCTGACGGCACCGCTGTCATCCGTCACTTCTACGGCCGGGCTGTTCAGGTTTCTATCCCTGCCGCCGGCGAGGGACTACGTGCTCAAGGCCGCATTGGAAGGATTTAAGACGGCAATCAAAGAAAACACCATCATCGAGGTGGGAGCGAATGTCGAGATAATCCTGACTATGGAGGTCGGTGGTTTGTCGGAAGAGGTGATGGTCGTCGCGGAGACCCCGGTCGTGGATGCGAAAAAGGTGTCGGTCGGCATGAATATCACCCAGGATATCCTGCAGTCCATTCCAACCGCCCGCGATCCTTGGGTGCTCCTCCAGTTGGCTCCGGCGGTGGTGATCGACCGAGAAAACATCGGCGGCAATGAATCCGGCCACCAATCCCTCTTTGTGTCCAAAGGTTCATCCGGACGCGGCAACAACATTTACACCATGGACGGCATGGATATTTCCAACGCCAACTCCTCTGGATCTTCGGTAGTTTATTATGACGTGGATGCCTACGAAGAGATGAACATTACGGTCGGTGGAGCCGATATCACCAACCGGACCGGCGGTGTTGTTCTCAACATGGTCTCCAAGCGCGGTGGTAACAATGTGTCCCTCGGGGGCCGATTTTATCTGACCGATCAGAAGTTTCAGGCCGACAATCTCACCCAGGAGCTTATTGACGAGGGAGTTGCAGGTATCAACCAGATCGTCAGAAACCGGGATTACGGCTTTAACGTGGGATTTCCGATCGTTAGAGATAAGGCGTGGTTCTGGGGTTCCTATGGGGAAATGGATATCCAGACCACAACCATCTATGCGCAGCCGGATGACACCACCCTGACCAACCTAACTGCCAAGCTCAATCTACAAATCATTCCCCAAAACCGATTCGAGGCACTGGTGAGCGCTCACGAGAAGTACAAGTACGGCGGCGGGCAGTCCTCCAGTAATCCGCTGGGAATTATTCAGGAAGCCCCGCTGGCTTTCGGTGTTCCCATGTTGAAATTCCAGGACGAGCACATGTTCGGGGACAACTTCTTCGTATCCGCTAAATATGCCTGGATGGACGGTTCCGGCGGACACGTCACCGTGATGGATCCCAAGCGGGAAAAGCTGGCCATTTGGGATGTTACCGATCAGAGGTATTACGATTCCTTTTCGACCTGGAATGCGAACAATAAAGATAATATGCTGACTTTTATGGCGGTGTATTTCAATGACAACCTTGCCGGAGCCAGCCACGAAATCAAAGCGGGAGTCGACTACCAGAAGCACGACACCTCTCCTGAAAACCGCGGCACCTTTACCGGCAATATCCTGGTGAGGAGAAATTACAACAGCCCCACAGTGGATTTCAACGGCGATGGACTGGCCGATGTCCCCACGGATCCCAATTTCAAACGCTTCGAGATGGAGCGGTCCAAAAACAGCACCTACGGCACCGAACAGTTCGCCGCTTTTTTCAGCGATACCATCTCATTCGGACGCTTTAACCTGCTTCTGGGCCTGCGCTATGACCGACAGGTTCCGTTTATGGCAGAATATTCTATAATCGCGGTAGATCCAGATAGCCCGGCATGGAAAAACACGGTCAACTCACAAACGACAAATCTGCTGGATACCGTGCTCCCTCCCATCAGTGTCCCGGCGGTCGAGACGCTGGCGGCCGATGGGAGCAGCTATAACTGGACCACCTGGTCGCCGAGGCTGGGAGTGACCTGGGATGTTACCGGGGACGGCAAGACCATCGCCAAATTGAGCCTCGCCAGCTATGGCGATTATATGGGAACCGGAGAAGCCTCCAGCTGGAAACTAGGGGGTACCAGTGGCTGGATGGACTTCTGGTGGTGGGATAACGGTGACGGCATGGTTGATTCCAGCGAGCTCTTCTGGCACACGATCGCAAATAAGGCTCCTTACCGCGTTTTCGATGACGCCGGTGCCTTCATCGGCAACTACGACGATGCCGCCGGCACTTTTTGGGGCGGATTTGATCCTCAAAATCCTCTGAATACCACCGATCCTTACACCATCAAGGAGTCCGATGCCGGGTCTTCCCGCACCCTGGAAGCCATGGTCACTCTGGAAAGGGAACTCATACCGGATTTGAGTGTCCAGCTTAACGGAACCTACCGCAGGTATGATAACTTCCGATGGTGGCTCAAATATTTTCCGGAGACGGGCGTTGTCCAGAATCAGAGCTGGTATATTTCCGCCGGGAATCCTCCCGCCGACATTCCCGGAATCGGAGACACCAAAGACGCGAAGAATCACGAATGGTATTACCAGTCCACAGACGCCACGACATATTCGCCTTGGACGAGCGTGCAAAAACAGCCGGATGCTTATAATGAGTATTGGGGCGTGGATCTCGTCGCCACGAAAAGGCTCTCAAACCGGTGGATGCTGAACGGGAGCTTCACATTGCAGACCCAGGCCCAGCACTTCGGTTCTCAGGGCTACACCGATCCCACCAACCTCTGGGCCTACGAAGGACAGACCTATTCGCCTTATTTCGGGGGAGGAAGCGGAAAGATCAACGCGTATGTTTATACCCATTGGATGCTCAAGCTTTCGGGGCTCTACCAACTCCCGTATGATTTCAATATCTCGGGAACGGTTTTAGCCCGCCCGGGTTACATTCAGCGGGAGTACTTTCGAATTGTCGATTATCGACTGCCCAACCCATTGAGTAACAGTGCCAACCTCGAAATGACTCCTTTCGGTTCGGAGCGCCTGCCCAATTCCCTGCTGGTGAACCTGAGGCTGGAAAGAATGCTGAGAATCGGAGAGACTGGCCGGATTTTCCTGATGGCGGACGCATTCAACCTCCTGAACAGCGCAACCGTAAACCGGAGAGAGACAAAGTACCACGGAACCTACTACATTTATCCGGATGCAAATCAGAACCGGTTTGTGGCCAACATTAACTACAATCGCCTGAACGAGATCCTGAACCCAAGAGTTATACGGTTTGGAGTGCGGTTCCAGTTCTAATGACTTACGGATAGCATATTGGAGCCTCTTCTTCGATAGCGGAGGAGAGGCTCCAATCGTCCGATCTTGTTGGCAAGCTCAGATTTCCCGAGCCAAGATCATAAGATTGAACTGGCAGTGGCAGGGAGAACCCAGTGGCCCGTAAAAGGACCGGTCATAGTGTTTTTGTTATCCGAGTTATTTGGAGTTATTCGGTCTTATTTACCGCCCACTTGAGCCCTTAGACCTATGGCGCCGGGTCCTGTGAGGTTCATCGTTAAAGAATAGAATTCCCTGCGAACTCGGACCGCCTTAGGTGTCGTTTCGGGCAATCCATCATTCACTCATTGATAAGCGTGTTCGAAAACCACCATGCAGAGATCTCGAACACGTCAAATGGAGTTGTGAACCTGGGATGATAATGATAGAGTTCAGGTATGAGTGAGGATATATTCCGAATGAGAAGAAAATTCTTATGAAGAACTCAAAATCACGAAGGGAATTTTTACGAGCGTTGGGTTGGGGAACGCTGGCCGTGGCCCTGCCGGTGTGCCAAAAACATCCACCCAAGAAGCCCAACATATTGTTCATCATGTCCGATGACCACGCCGCCAATGCCATCGCCTGTTACGGAAGCCACCTGGCCGCAGTCGTCAAGACGCCCAACCTGGACCGGCTGGCGGCCGAGGGCGCACGGATGAAAAACTGCTTCTGCACCAACTCCATCTGCGCCCCCAGCCGGGCCACGATCCTGACCGGGCAGTACAGCCACAGAAACGGCGTGTACACCCTGCACGAAACCCTTCCGCCCGAACACCCCAACGTGGCCAAGGAGATGCAGGAAAACGGCTACCAGACAGCCGTCATCGGCAAGTGGCACCTGAAGGTCGATCCCTGCGGATTCGATCACTGGAACGTCCTGCGCGGTCAGGGCCGCTACCGCAATCCGATCCTGCGGGGAAAAGACACAGGTGAGAAGGAATATCCCGGCTACTCGACCGATGTCATAACCGATCTCTCCCTGGATTGGCTGCGCAGCCGCGATCCGGAAAAGCCCTTTTTCCTGATGTGCCATTTCAAGGCCCCCCACGACCGTTGGGAGAGCGCGGAGCGGTTCGATGATCTTTACGCGGATAAAGAGATACCGGAGCCGGAAAACCTGCTGGATGACTACCGCCACCGCTTCCCATTGGCCAAGGACGTCTGGTCTACGCTGGAACGGATGGTGCCCGACAAGTACTTCCCCTACATCGACCCTGAGGAACTCGCGGGCATGGACCGCGACCAGACCCGGAGATATGTCTATCAGAAGTTCCTGCAGAAGTATCTGCGCTGCGCACAGGCCGCCGACGACAATGTGGGACGGCTCCTGGATTTTCTAGACCTGAGCGGGCTGGCGGAAGACACGGTGGTCGTCTACACCAGCGACCAGGGAGTGTTCATCGGTGAACACGGCTTATTCGATAAGCGTTTCATGTACGAGGAGAGCCTCCGCATGCCGTTCTTGATCCGTTATCCCCGGGAAATCCGACCGGGGACGGTCAGCGAGGAACTGATTGAAAACACCGATTTCGCGCCGCTGTTTCTCGATTACGCCGGAGTCGATATCCCGGACTATATGCAGGGACGGAGTTTTCGTCCCATCTGCCGAGGCCGCACCCCGCCCGACTGGAAGGAGGCGACCTATTACCGCTACTGGATGCACATGTCCCATTTCGCCATCCCCGCCCATTACGGAATCCGCACCAAGCGGTACAAACTGATCTTCTACTACGGGCTGGGGCTGGGAATGCCGGACACCGAATTCGTCCGCGCATGGGTCGACGGTTCACCCAGGATCGAATCCACCGAACCGGAATGGGAGCTGTTCGACCTGGAAAAAGACCCGCACGAGATGAAAAACGTCTTCGACGATCCCGAATATGCCGGCATCGTCTCCGGGCTGAAGGAAATGCTCCTTAAGCGAAAAGCGGAGATCGGGGACACCGACGATTCTTATCCGGAACTGATGGAATTGAGGAAAAAATTTTGGTGATCCTGGCTGCTTGAGAGGAATTGATGAATAAGCGACCGAAGACGAATACCTCCCGCACGGCCCGAGCCGCCCCAATATATTCCCGGGCCCTGTCGCTGATACTCTGTTTCGGCATTTTCAGCATGCTCGGGTGCGGAACGGAGAGCCGTAAAAAGCCGAATATCATCTTCATCATGGCGGATGACCTGGGCTATGCCGAGCTGGGCTGTTATGGTCAGCAGCACATTCGAACCCCTCATATCGATCGTATGGCCGCAGAAGGCATGCGCTTCACGAATTTCTACACCAGCTCTCCTGTGTGTGCGCCGGCCCGGTGCAGCCTGATGACGGGTATTCACGGGGGCCACGCCTATGTGCGCGACAATCACGAGATCGGTGGATGGGACTCATTCCGGGGACAGCTCCCGCTCCCTGAAGACACGCTCACCCTGGCCGAAATATTGAAGGCCCAGGGCTATGCTACCGGCTGTTTCGGAAAATGGGGGCTGGGCGAGCCGGGGAGCGGCGGCGACCCCCTCAAGCAGGGCTTCGACCGGTTCTATGGATACAACTGCCAGCGCCATGCGCATAACCTGTATCCCCGATATCTGGTCAACGATGACAGGAATGAAATCCTGGAGGGCAATGACCGCGGCCTTACCGGCCTTAAATATGCCCCACAACTTATCGCAGACGAGATGCTGAAATTCGTGCGCGACCACCAGGACCGGCCCTTCTTCGTCTATTTCCCCACGGTGATCCCCCATCTCCCCCTGCAGGTCCCCGAGGAGGAGTTGAAGGCCTACGAAGGCCTTTGGACGGAAACGCCATATACGGGAAAATCGTATCTTCCCCATCCCCGACCGCGCGCCGCCTATGCCGCCATGATCACTTTTATGGACAAGCAGGTCGGGCGATTGATGGCGTTGCTCAAGGAGCTGAATCTGGATGACGATACCATCGTCTTTTTCACATCCGACAACGGAACCACTCATCTCGGTGAGCAGGTGGACTTCGAGTTCTTCAAAAGCGTGGGGGGACTGCGGGGATTAAAAGGATCGCTGTACGAAGGCGGCATAAGGGTGCCCATGATCGTTCGCTGGCCGAAACGGATCGAGGCCGGAGCCGTCAGTCCCCTGCCCGCCGCCGGCTACGATATGCTGTCCACGCTTTCGGAGATTGTAAACGCAGAGGCCCCCGCATCAACGGACGGCATCAGTATAATGCCGACGCTTTTGGGAAGATCAGGCCAACAGAGAATCCATGAATACCTCTTCTGGGATTTTGCCGGCTATGGAAAGCAGATCGCAGTCCGCATGGGGAAATGGAAAGGAATAAAACCCAACATCGGAGACCAGGCGGATGTCCCTCTGGAGTTATATGATCTGGAGGCCGATCCCGGAGAAGAGATGGATGTCGCCGCCGAAAACCCGGATGTGGCTGCGCGGATCGAACAGATCATGCGGGATGCCCGGACAAGGCCCCAAATCGATCGCTTTGCCTTCGGAACCTATAAAGATTGATGTCTCCGCTGCCAAAATCCAAGGCGAGCGGCCACAGCCCGCTGGCGTGGAAATAGGACAAGAAGGAAGGAGTCACGCTATGCGAAGATTTTTAAAATCCACGGCTGCCGTTTGTGCTTTTGCTGCAACAATATCAGGCTGCTCGAAAACCGAAGGGCCATCCGGCGGAACAGCCAATCCTGCAAAACCCAATATCGTCATCCTGCTGGCCGATGACCTGGGCTGGGCCGATGTGGGCTATCATGGCGGAAAGATCGCCACCCCCAGCATCGATCGCCTGGCGAGCGAAGGCGTCCTCCTGGAAAACTTCCATGTCTGTCCGCTGTGCTCGCCGACCCGGGCCGGTTTGATGACCGGGCGCTGGCCGATCCGATACGGCATGGGGGAATCCGTAATTACGCCCTGGCGCCGATACGGTTTGCCCACGAGCGAGCGGACGCTGGCGGATCTGCTGGCAGAGGCGGGGTATGAGCGCCGCGGGATTATCGGAAAATGGCATCTCGGGCATTACCGACCGGAGTATCTTCCCCTCAACCGGGGATTCACTCATTTCTACGGGATGTATAACGGCGCTTTCGACTATTTCACCCACATCCGCGAGGACGAGCTCGACTGGCATCGCGACTTCGAGACCAGCCGCGACCAGGGCTATGCCACCGATCTGATCGGTAGCGAAGCGACACGATTCATCGACCAGAGCCCGGCCGAAAAGCCATTCTTTCTATATGTGGCGTTCAACGCGCCCCACGTGCCTTTACAGGCCAAGGAGGAGGATATAGCCAAGTACGACTGGATCGAGGACGAAGACCAGAGAATCTACGCCGCCATGGTGGATTCTCTGGATCAGGCCGTTGGAAAGATTCTGACGGCCATTGAAGAGAAAGGAATCGCAGACAACACCTTGGTACTTTTCTTCAGCGATAACGGCGCGATCCGATACGGGGACAACGGCCCCTGGCGTAGCGGCAAAGGCAGTGTTTATGAGGGCGGTGTGCGGGTACCGGCGGTTCTGCGCTGGCCGGCCGGTGTGCAGGGCGGGGGGCGCAGCGTCGATGCCATGATGGGCTATATCGACGTCTACCCGACCATCAATCGCATCGTCGATGCCAAAGGATCCCACCCCAATCCTCTGGACGGCCGCGACATGCTCGAAGTCATCCGCGGCAAGGCCGAAGCCCCTGTGCGCGATTGGTACAGCTATATCGCCCAGGGGAGACCGGACCGGACGGCGGTCTGCGACGGGACCTGGAAACTGGCCGTCGTGGGTGGGAGTGTGCTCGATGTGACCGTCGATCAGGCCGTACGGTCGAGCGATTCACAAACCGCGCCATCCGTGGAGCTTTTTCGTCTGGATCGTGATCCGGGCGAACAGACCAATCTCGCCGCGGAACACCCCCAGGTCGTCGCCCAAATGCTCGAGCGCCTGAAAGAGTATCGGCGCCTTAAAATCAGCGGAGTCCCCGATTACCAGGAAGGCCGCCAAGGCTTCAAGGCTCCGAAGGATTGGGTGATTAAGGAATGAAAAAAATGGTGAACTTAATGAAGCCCTCCCAGACCAGCGATTTTCCCTGGGCCGGATGGGACATCATGGCTACCTTGGCCGACTTGGCAGGTGTCGCACCACCTCCTCATACCGATGGGATCTCGCTGGTCCCCACACTGCTCGGCCGGCCGGATCAGCAAAAAAATCGTGAATACCTGTACTGGGAACACCACATGGGAAAGCAGCAGGCGGTGAGAATGGGGAGATGGAAAGGCATCCGGTTCGGGGGAACCAAGGAGCCGATAGAACTGTATGACCTCAGCGTGGATATCGGCGAGACCGATAACGTGGCGGAAGACCATCCGGAAATCGTCGCGAGGATGGATTCGATCATGAAAGAAGCTCGAGAGAACTCCGAGTTCACCGCATTCTGGCCGCTTCCCGAGTACCGGCAAAACCAGATCAAATGGGACCAACGGATATTCGATCAGCTCGAGCACGGGATCAGATAAGCGATGGGCATCGAACTTAAGGAGGAGGGAATGAAAGGATTATCCAGGCGGGAATTCCTGCAGGCTGTGGGCATAGGTCTGGTGGGATCGACACTGGCGGGCTGCCGGGAGCCCCTGCGGATCGAGCGGCCCAACGTTCTCTTCATCGCCATCGACGACCTCAACGACTGGTCCAGTGTCCTCAAAGGACATCCCCAGGCGATAACACCCAACCTGGAGAGGCTTGCCGAGAGGAGTGTCACTTTCACCAATGCCTACACGGCGGCCGCCTGCTGCAATCCCTCGCGGACCGCCCTCATGACCGGCCTTCCTCCCTACCAGACCGGGATCTATGAAAACTGGGTGCCGTGGCGGGAGTACATCCCCGAGGCTGTGACCATCCCGCAGTATTTCACCCAACACGGATACTGGTCGGCAGGTGCGGGCAAGATCTTTCACAACAGCTTTCCCGATCCCCAATCCTGGGAGGACTACTTCCCATCCAAGACCAAACATTTCCCGCCCTACATCTACCCCGACGACCGGCCGGTCAACATGCCTTATTACGAGGACATGTACAGGGAATTCGACTGGTGGGGGCATGACCGGCCCGACGAGGAAACTGGAGACTTTCAAAGCGTCCGATGGGTGGGCGAGCGATTGCTGAAGCCCCATGATCGTCCCTTCTTTCTAGCCTGCGGCCTCTACCGCCCCCATCTCCCGTGGTTCGTGCCTAAAAAATATTTCGAGATGTTCCCCCTGGATTCCATAAAACTGCCCGAAATCAAGGAGGACGACCTCGACGATCTGCCCGAGGCCGCCCTCCGGCTCATCCAGCGTCAGAAAGTCAAATACCACGACCGGGTCATCAAACACGGCAAGTGGGCGGAGGCGGTTCAGGCCTACCTGGCCTCCATCGCCTATGCCGACGCCATGCTGGGCCGACTTTTGGATTATCTCGACGCCGGCCCTCATGCCGGCAACACCCTGATCGTCCTGTGGTCGGATCACGGCTGGCAGCTCGGGGAAAAAACCCATTGGCGCAAGTACGCGCTGTGGGAAAACATCGCCAAGGTCCATTTCATGATCTCCGCTCCCAAGGGAATCCCGGGGCTGCCCTCAGGGACGCGGAACGGTTCGCGCTGCCGCAGATCGGTAAGCCTGCAGGACATCTACCCGACGCTCATCGACCTCTGCGGCCTGTCCGCGCGGCCGGACATCGCCGGCCACAGCCTCGCCTCCCTGCTCGACGACCCGGAGACGAGGTGGGATCATCCGGCTGTCACATCGGTTTTCACCGGGGATCTGGCCGTCAGTTGGGAGCACTGGCGGTATCTCAGCTACAGTGACGGGGGGGAAGAGCTCTACGACCTGGAGCGTGATCCCCAGGAGTGGAAAAACCTCGCCGACGATCCGGAATTCCGGGATATCAAGGCAAAGATGCGCGCCATGCTTCCGAAGAAGCCCGCGGCCAGGATCACAAAGCAAGAATGAGGAGAGAGTCATGAAAAGAATCATGGTTTTGACTGTTTTGGGAATTTTGATGTCGTCGCCGGTCCCAGCCGATTCGGCTGATCCGCTAGTATTCGATAAATCCGAGTATGCGGCTCGGAGGACGCGGTTTATGGCGCAGATCCCGGACGGCATCGCCGTCCTCTGGGGATCGTCGGGCGGGGCCCAAAACAATGAATTCAAGTATTTCTGCGGCGTGGAAGTGCCCGGGGCCGTGCTCATCATGGACGGTATCCGCAAGGAGAGCATTCTATTCTACACCACCACCGAGAATTATCTTAGAGGAGAGGGCCTTAGCCCTGACCTGGCGCTCAAACCCCGGGCGGCAACGGGAATCGAACACTATTATCCCGCCGATCAGTTCACGCGCCGGTTCGGCCGGCTGGTCGAGAACACCGGCATCATCTATACGCCCTTCAAGGTCGAGGAACGCGAACGGGAGGTTTCGACCTCCAGCGAATGGGACGGCCGCCTGACCCGACAGCTCCGGTTCGTCAAACTCCTTCGCGAACGTTTCCCCCAGGTCCAGGTCAAGGACTGCTCGGAAATCATCTGGGAGCAGCGCCGCATCAAGACTCCCGCCGAGATCGAGATGATACGCCAGGCCGGGCGGATCGGCGCCCAGGCCATGGTCGAGGTCATGAAATCCGGACGGCCGGGCCTCTACGAATACGAACTCAGTTCGCTTTTCGAGTACACCTGCAAGCGTCAGGGCTGCCGCGAACTGGCCTTCGATGTGATCATCAGCTCGGCCGAGAACCATCCTTACCTTCATTATTCCCGTCATAATCGGTTGTTATCCGACGGCGATTTCCTGGTCGTGGATGCCGGGCCGAAATTTAAGGACTACTGCATGGACATCAGCATCTCCTTCCCCATCAACGGCAAGTTCTCCCCGCGCCAGCGCGAAATCTACTCGGCCTGCCTCGAAATCAGCAAAGGGTGTCTCGCCCTTTACAAGCCCGGGATCACCGGCTATGATATCGGCCTGCAGGTCAGGGAAATGCTGAAACAAAAAGGCTATGACCTCACCAAAGACGCCTTCACCAGGATGCGCTTTTTCAAAGAGGGCGGCATTACCCATCACGTGGGGCTGGCCACACACGATGCCGGGGGGCGCGACTTGAGTCCCAGCCGGCCTCTCGAAGCCGGCATGGTGTTTGCCTGCGATGTCTTCGCCACCTTTCCCGGTGAAGATCTCGGCGTAAGGGTGGAAAACACCGTCCTCATCACCGACACGGGCTGCGAAATACTCAATCCGGGTATTCCACGAGAGATCGATGACATCGAGGCCTTGATGCAGGGCAAGCGGTAGGCGCCGGAGCAAACTGATAAGAATCCTGGTCGGCATGCCTATGCCTATCATGAAAGCCTTTCGGATAGAGGAAACATATCGAATTCACATTTTAGGGGTAAAGACATGAAAAACAAAAATACCAGGCACGACGATCGCAAGGTTTTCCGAACCGTATTTTTCGCTCTTATAGTGGGCGGATTGATCACGATGACACAGCCCGCAGAAGCCCTAGCGGGCTCTCAGACGCTCAAGGCTCCCGAGCGGGGCTTCATCAGCTCACAGCCGGCCGAAACCTGGCAGCAGGGCCTTATCTCCGGAAACGGAACCATCGGTGCCAATGTGCTGAGCCGACCGCTGGATGAGACGATCATCTTTACCCACGAGCGCCTGTTCCTGCCCAAGGGCCCTCCGGTGATGCCGCCCCTCCTCGCCCCACGCCTGTTCGAGATTCGCAGGCTGATCGACCGCGGGCTCTACAAACAGGCGACCGAGCTGGCCTTCAATCTCTCCGACCAGGAAGGCTTCATGTATCCCGACCCGTTTGTTCCCGCCTTTGACCTCAGCATAAGGATGGAGTCCGAAGAAGAGATCTCCGATTATATGCGTTCCGTGGATTTCCAGACCGGAGAGACGACCGTACACTGGGCAGACAGCCGGGGTGTTTTCGAACGCCGGTTATTTGTCTCGCGTAAGGACGGCGTGGCCGTACTGCTGATAACCGGCCCGAGCGAGGAGGTGAGCTGCCGGCTCAGGCTTAAAACCCGCGAGCCGAGCCCTAAACTGGACGCCCGCAAACTGGAAGCCTCGGCCCGGGTTTTCGAGAAAAATATCACGGATATTAAAATTACCGCCGAGCCGTCTGCCCTCACCTTTCGCAACGGCTTTGCCCAGGCCTATCCGGGGAGCATCCACGCCCTGGAAAGCGTGGCCCGCGTCTATGTGAAAAACGGAACGGCCGTCCCGGAGGGAGAGACGCTGGTCGTCACCGGCGCGGACCGGGTCATGCTCTTCATCGACATCCGGATGATCTATGATCCCGAAAAATCTCAGATCGAAGACATAAAAAAGACCCTGGCCGGCCTCTCGACGGATTACCAGCGCCTGCTCCAGGACCATGCGCATATCCATGGGGAACTCTTCAATCGCGTGCGGCTAAGTATCGGCGGAGGCGCAGACCACGCCCTGACCACAGAGGAGCTTCTGGAAAAGACATCGAATGAGCGGCTCTCGAAAGCCCTTATCGAGAAAGAATTCGATGCCGGCCGCTACAACATCATCTCCTGTACCGGAGAGCTGGCCCCGGTCCTGCAGGGGGTTTGGGCCGGGACCTATTCCCCCTCGTGGGCCAGTGATTTTACCCATAACGGCAATGTTCCTTCGGCTATCGCGAGTATGCTGATGGGGAATACCCCCGAGCTCATGCTGGCCTATACCTCCTACATGGAGTCGATCGTTCCCTACATGGAGCTCAACGCCCGCCGCATATTCGGGGCCCGGGGGATTATTCTCCCTTCCCGGTCCACCACCAACGGCTTCAATAACTCCTTTGCCCCAAGATTCGCGGGCGCCTTCTGGGTGGCCGGAGCCGCGTGGGCCGCACACTTCTTCTATGACTATTACCTGTATACGGGCGACCGGAAATTTTTGGAGGAGCATGCCCTCCCCTTCATGGAAAAGGCGGCGGTATTTTTCGAAGACTATCTCTACGAGGGCCCGGATGGAAAATACATCTTCTCTCCCACCCAATCCCCGGAAAACACTCCCGCCAATTCCAATTCCCAGGGATCGTTCAATGCCACCATGGATGTGGATGCGGCCAAGGAGCTGCTGCGGAACCTGATCGCGGCGTACCGGGAATTAGGTGTCAACCACGAAAAGATTCCCCTGTGGCGGACCATGCTGGAAAAGATGCCGGACTACATGATCAACCAAGACGGCGCCGTCAAGGAATGGCTGACGCCCAAGCTGGAGGACCAGAACCGGCACCGGCACTCCTCTCACCTCTATGCGCTGTTCGACGGCATGCCGGCGGAGATAGCCGAGGATCCCCAGCTCCAGGCCGCCTTCAAGCGTGTCATCGAGATCAAGCTCGAACGGCACTGGAAGGACAACGCCTCCGGATTCATGTCATTCGGGGTGGTTCAGCTGGGACAGGCGGCCACCAGCCTGGGAGACAGCGAGCTGGCCTATGAGTGCTTAAAGCCGCTGGTCAACCGCTACTGGCTGCACAACCTGGCTTCCATGCACAACCACAAAACGCTGTTCAACATGGACATCAGCGGGGGCATGCCCGCGGTGATCATAAAAATGCTGTTGGCCTCCGAGCCCGGGAAGATCGAGCTTCTGCCCGCCCTGCCGAGCGCTTGGCCCGAGGGTAAGGTCACCGGGCTGTTGGCGCGGGGTGGATTCGAGGTGGATATCGCCTGGAAGGCCGGGAAGCTCACTGAAACCGTGATCCGCTCCAAGGTCGGCAGTCCGTGCCGCCTGGTCTACGACGGCCGGACCCATGAATTCGAAACCCGGGCCGGGCAGACCTACCGCTTCGATCACGATCTGAAGTGAGTGTCAGGGCGCACTCTTCCTACTGGGGCCCATCCGAGCCTTAAAGCCATACAGGTTCATCTATATGGACAGGGAATCGATGGGGATAGTGAGACAGGATTTCCCTGAGATTTCTCGGTTACATACTACATCGTGACCAATCCCGCCATCTCCAATATCTTGAGGTAATTCAGAATATGCTGCAGGTCTGTTTTCCGGGGGCTCTGAGCATCCAGCATTTTCTTGACGGTGAACACGTTGTTTTCACCGTTACAGAGCCGGCCGATTTCAGCCGTGTCGATGCGTTGTCCGCGTTCCGTGGGGTAAGGATATTTTTCCTTCTGCTCCTCCGGAACTTGATCTATGAGGTCCCGGTAGCCGTTGTACCCATTCGCGAGGACTTTTTCGGTCTGCTTGGGGAAAATTTCTGCGGCCTTTTTTTCCAAATCGGTCAATTCTATCTCAGCCGGAACCGTCTTCAGGCTGTCGGCTCGGACCATCATGTGCTCTTCGATCGTTGCCATGGCAGTCTTGCCCAAGGCATCAATGGACGCCTGCATCTTTGTGATATAATGACCGATCCTGGCCTCGTCGGAGGCGAGTTCCATAATGGTGTCCAGCGTGTTCTTTTCGTTCGTCACGTGCACCTCAATCAAGCTTAGAGCGTCTTTGTAGGCTTCACCAAGGTCGGATCCGGTGGCCCTATTCAACCTTTCCATGGCAATGACCACCTGATGGCCCAACCGGCGCATCGCATTGCTGGTCGTCTCGCCGGCAATCTTTATCGCCATGTCATCATCGGCATTGGCGACGGTAAAGGCTGCCGCGGCACCGATAACTGCCACCCGCCTCATCTGGGTGGGATCGGCATTGTCGACATTGTCTCTTGAGAGGTGATACCAGGGATCCGGCCATACCAGTATCTGAACCCCGGGAACCTGAACGCCCCAGTTGTTGAATACCTCATGATCCGAGCCGCCGCTGTGGGTCTCGATGGAATAATAGAACGGCTCATCCGCCCCGGTGGCGGAAATGATGGGGTGGGGAATTCGTTGGCCGGTACCACGGTTCTGAATTCGTTCGCGGTTGCCTTCGCCTACGAACCGGTAGTAGTTCTCCATCACATCATTGATATAATGGGGATTGCCGAATGTGGTTCTCACCAAACCGGTGACGGATTTGGTTTTGGTCAGCCATTCGCCCACCATGTCCATATTGATATTGCATAGGGTTCTCGCCATTTCTTCCTTATGATCTTTCACCCATGGCCCGGTGCCGGAGAACTCGGGACCCCAGAGAAAAAGGATGGATCGCCTAGGTTTTGGGAGCTTACCGTCTTGGATGAGCCGGTTGAGAATCCGGGCGACTTCCAGAATCCCGGCGCCGCCTGATTTGTTATCGTTCGCTCCCTGTTTGGTGAGGCCTTCGAAAATGTGCGCGCTGAAGATAACCGCATTTTCATCGGTTTTCCCCTGGATTTTGCAGGTGACATCCTGCAGTTCATAATTGCGCAGGGCGGTCTCGACCCGGGCATGTGCGATGATCTTTTCGCCGTCCCGAAGGCGCTGTTTCAGGAGCCTTCCCGTACGCCATGGAATACTGAATCCAAAGCCGCCGCTCACCCTCGAGCTTGGAATGGCAATGGGATCGACGGTCGTGCTGATGGCGACGATACCGAGGGCGCCTTTCTCTTTGGCCTGGTCAAACACCCTGGTGCTGCCTTCGATCACCACGATCTTACCCTGCAGGTCGCCGGCCGCCTCGAAATCCTCACTGCTGCCGCCTCCACACCAGACCAGCTCGCCTTTGGCGTCGGTATTCTCGCTGCCCGAGGCCAAAGACATGGTCAAATCATTGAATGAAATGATCTTTTGAATCCTCGGAGAGACCTCCCAAAGGTCGCCCCTGATCCCATCCCAGGTTTTCTCCTCTCTGGGGTAGCGAACAATCCGGGCTTCCTGCAACCCATAATGCTGGAGTTGTTCGAGAATATACTGGGCTTCATAAAACGTCGTGTTATACTCCTTTTCCCAGCGGTCCTTGGGATATCCACCCGTTTCCATAATGGTATGCCATGCGGTTTCGCCGGATGCCTCGGCAATGATCACCGCCATCTGATCCTCCGGCAGCAGCGTCCAGTAAACCCAGGGGGTATACTGCGCCTGTAACGAGCCTAAAAAGATAGACAGAACCGCACTGACTAAGATCGCAGGTTTTTTTATCATTTTACCCTCCTCCCTTATGGATAGCGGAAAAACCTATTCAGAGAATCTATGGTTGTAATACTATTCCTCACCCTCGGTTCCCAGCAATCCCCCAGGCTATCGGTCCCCTGATAAGCGGAGTCTATCACACGCTTATCGATTGAATCAAGGATCTGCAATAACAGGAGGTATTTAGGGTTCGCTGAAAAAAGCATTTAGGTTCATTTTCTTATATTGTTCGTTTCAGAGATTTTATCATCTTTGATTCTGTTTTTCTGCCTATCTCATTTTGTTCATGCCTTGTTGACCGCT
>Ga0180438_10004305_pt1 | contig 20561 bp, 32 predicted proteins | sample SS_ome_12_FD_132455 | JGI IMG/M metagenome (GOLD analysis project Ga0180438, IMG submission 132455) | Hypersaline lake sediment archaeal communities from the Salton Sea, California, USA - SS_3_D_2 metaG | ecosystem: Environmental > Aquatic > Non-marine Saline and Alkaline > Hypersaline >... | reverse complement strand
TGCTGGTTTGCAGGCCTACGGGCAGGTAGGAAAAAGGCCGTTGCAGCGCCTCGGCCACTGCGGCGGCCAGGTAGGACTTGCCACTGCCGGCGCCGCCGACTAAAAAAACATTCCGGCCGCGCGCCACCTTCTTTAGCACCGTTTCAAAAATCCGGTGCTGGCGGCCGACCTTGACCGTCTTGCCGGTGTCGGCGTGCTTTACCTCAATTTCGCGCGGCTTTTCCAGTTCCGCCTTGACCTTGTCGACCTCGGCGGCGAATTTATCCAACAGCTTGCCGGCGGTTTCGGATAAGGTGCGCTCGACCTCCGCCCGGACTTGATCCGGATCGACTGAGGCGGCCAATTTGCCCTTGAGCGCTTCGGCCAGGACATCGGCCAGGTCGACACCGGCGCCGTTGCCATTGCCGCCGCTACGGGCCGGCTCGGCCGGCTGCGGTTCGGGTTCGGGTTCGGCCGGCGCGGCCGGGCTGGGCACCGGATGACTTGCGGCCGGGTCAGACGGTTCGACGGGTTGCCCTGTCAACAACTCAAGGCACCCGGCCCTTGTGAGATGCACGGCGGCCTTTGCGGTCAAGCCCGGGAATTCGCCGGCGTTGCGGCGGCGGCGGACCTCCGCCCGGAGTTCTTCTGCGGTCAGTGACTGATAATCCATTTAACACCCCCTGTTTTTGTTCGGGTCATAAGTCAGGATCGAGCGCTTGCAGGCCTCGGCCCGGAGCTTGTCCCGCTGGGCATAAATCCGGGCCAGCTCCGCCTCGACCGTCCGCTTCGCCTGATATGACCAGTACGCGGATTCACTGCGGCCGGGTTCGACCGTCCCCCGGCGCCGGTGATAGCGGAGATTGAAGCGGAAACGCCCCTTGTAAAAGGAAAAGCGCCCGTAATACTGCACCACGGCGCCCGGAATCCGTTTTGATAAAAACTGGTTCATAATGCTTGCCCCCTGGTTTCGGTTTTTGGATGCAGTGATAGCCACACCCCAAAACGCTGCAAAAACCGTACCATAGTAACGGGAAAAAGCAACAAAGCACCCTAACACACCGTAACCATTAGAAAAGAAAAATATCGGCACCAACCAGGAAAACGGCCAAAACCCGGATATTTTGCCGTAAAATGTCAACGGATATAATGCAAGGATTCCAGGGGATTGCAGCGGGAGCCGGCCGCAAAGCCGCGCCAGTACTGGTTGACAATTTGCGGCACCGGTGACAAAATGCGGCACCTTTGATAGGCAAAACCTATCAATAAAATCGAAAATCCTGATAAGTTGTTTGCAATGATAGGATAATGATAGGGAAAACCTATCATTGTGTGTCTCAAAAGCCACAGGACCAGCAAAGAGACACAAGGACACAATGCAGGTATATCTTCTAAAATCAAGCGCTTACGGTGTATCAGGTAGCCAAAACCGAAAAATGATACAATGATACAAAAAAACGCTTGACAAGCCCGCCGGCGCCCTGGTAGAGGATCGATACTGGCAGTAGCACGGGCACCACATAGCACCATGAAGGCCGGCCGGGGCTGATTAAAATCACGGCCCAGCCCTACCCGGAACCGCCGCCGCCCTGGTCGAAAGAATCGGCGACGGAAAAGGAGATAAACGAACGGGAGAGCGGAGAGCACCCCGCAGCAACACCCGCGATAAACGGCCGAGCCGGAACCATTACCAGGGAATCCAACGCCTGCCAGCAACTACCGGAACCGCCAAAAGGCCGGGACCGGGTCGAAGAACTGCACCCCCAACACCCTGCCCACTTTCCGCAAAAACAAAACCGCTACAACGCCCGGTATTACGGGGTCCACGCACCCCTGGGCCTCACTACTCCCGCCGCACCGCAGTGCTGAACTGCCTGGTCCGCTTCGCGGCCCTTGTTTCCCGGCTTCGCCGGAAAACGGGTAGGTCTCCGGAATCCGCCCTTTATCTAAGGAGGAAAAACCATGCCTAAAGTCGCAAGGCTCGCCGACCGGATCAAAAACCGTAGCACCGCGCCTGCTACCGATAGCACCGCATCTGCTACGGAAAAGCCGGCCAAGTCGAGCAAAACCGCGCCCGCCGGGCTGAAAACCCGGAAAGAGTCGAAACGGCGCCCCTTTTCCAGGGAGCACCGTCAAGCCCTACGGGATAGGTGCGCCCAGCAAAAGCACGCCAGCGATGGCCACTTTAACAAGAAGTGGACCGAGGACCTAATCGACGAAATTGAGAAAGAATACCGGGCCGGAAACCTGCCAATCGCTGAACTGTCAAGGATTTACGGTCCCAGCCCGGCAACAATCGTAACCAAGATGAAAGAGCGCGGAGTCAGTCGGGACCTTTCCGGCGCTGTGGCTGCGAGGTTGAGAGATAAGATACTCCGGGATGGCCAAAGGCCGCCCATGCGCGAGGGTCCCGGCGGCCGGCCACTGACCGAGGACGAAAAACTGGCAGAGCAGGCGGCCCAGCGTGCCTTCAAGACCGTGAAACTTCACCAACGCGGCGCCGCAAAGCTGCGAAATTATACGGAAAAAGTCATCTCCCGGCTACCGACCAAAACGGAGATGAAGGATCCAAAGATCGTCAAGATGTTCAGCGAGACCGCCCGCAATGCCGCGTTAGCACTGGACAAGCTGGTAGCCATCGAGCGGAAGGCGTTCGCAATCGATGAGCGTGAGGACCAGGCGAAGCGGCTAAAGATTGAGCTTGACTGATCCGGCCCGGCCGCCGGCGCCGTAGCACGTAGCACCGAAACAATGTTTCGCTTTTTCGCCGATGCAGTATCCATGCACCCCCGCAAGCCGTAAAATCCCGCCTTGAGAACCCTCCGGAATTCTTAGGAAAAATCACTATAAAAGTTTACATAAAAAGTTTTTATCGGACGTAAACCGGGCAATATCCGGCGGACTCCCGGCCCCCTCCGGCCCGGCGAGTAACGCTGTTCCGGCCGATCCGGCCCGGCAAGCCGGCGCCACCCGGCCCAGCCGGACCGCCCAGGAGCACCCGGCCCGGCCCGGCGCGCCAGGCGCCAGCACTGCAAAAAAGCCGACCCCCGACCCCCCGGGGGGGCAGGCCCTCGGGGCGCCCGCTCTCTTCTTCTATATCCCCCCCCCAGCTTTTCCCTTCCACGTGCGGTTCCCTTCTACGTGCGGCCGATTCTGCCATTCTGCCGTATTCTGCCGGCGGTATTGGCGGGATTGATTTTTAGGGTACGGAAACGAGGCTGTATAGTAGCCACGAAAGCGGACCCTAAATTTTTTAGGGTTTACGCGCGTGCGGAGTGATAGGTGAATACTATCAATCTTTTTTATTGACATGGTTATCGGGGGTAGGTATTTAGGGATAAGAAAAGGAGGTGCTGTATGTTGAGGGCGGAAAAGAGGAAGGTTATAGAGGGTCGGGTTTCGATCACTCGTCCGCAGGGTGGCAGGGAACCGGAGGTGATCAAGATTTCGATTGAGGATGTTCGTGCGGCGGCGGGTTTTTGTGTAGTGGAGTTACCGCTTGCCGATTTTGCCCGGGCGGTGACCGGCCATGTGGTTCGGGGTGAGGTGACGGTGGCGGGTTTGGAGCGGGTGGGCAAGAAGATGGAGCATCGGCCTTTTTCGTTTCCGCTCAACCGAAGCGCTGCGCTGGTATATGGTGAAGACCGGGAGAAGGTCGCGTGCGAGGCGATCAAACAGCACCTTCCGGAGGGTTGGCAGTCGGACGATTATTTTCGGTCTCAGGACAGTTTTTATACCACGGAGGATGGGAAGCTGTGGGCGCGGACCACGATCCGGAGGTGGGTGGACGATGACTGACCGAGAGGACTGGCAGGTAATGGTGGATTGGTATCGGTGGTTGTGTGAGCGTCGAGCCGAGCTGCTTTCGCGGCCGCGTGGCGGGTTGTTGGAGTTGGTGCCGTGCGCGGACTTTGATGGGGACTGCGTGGATGTAGAGGATCCATGGGTTTGCTGGCTGTATGACCCGGGGCGTGGGTATTGCCGGCGGATAAGGATTGGGAAATGACCAAACCCAAGGGATATTGTAAAGAGTGCCGGTATTGGGACCCCGAGAATTGGGACAACGAGGACGCGCCCGGCTATAAGGTAAGAGGGGAGTGGGGTTTATGCCGCAGAAGGTCGGTTGTTCCGGCCAAACTTTTGGCAGAAAACGAGCTTGATGAAGACTGGTGGCCGGAGACCACTTCTGCGGACTGGTGCGGGGAGTTTGAGCCGGACCCTGACGAATGCAAAACCCCGGATTGGTTTTAATTCAACCGACTCGATTTAAGGTGATGACGATGGCAAATTCAAAGGCAAAGAGAAAGGCGAGGGGCGTGGACCTTTATTTCAAAGCACTGCGGTTGCAGGTGCGCATCTGGAATAACGCCCGGGTTTCGAGGTCTGACAAGAAGCGCATGATCACCGATCTTGCCAGGATGAGAAACGACCTTCTGTACATGGCCCATGACGAGGTCGAGGCAGAATACAAGGAGCGCCTTATCCATGGATGATGCCGAAATGAAGGAGCGACCGATTATATTCAGCGGCCCGATGGTTCGCGCCATTCTTGCCGGGGAAAAGACGCAGACGAGGCGCATTGTGAAGCCGCAGGCGGTCAAGTGCCCGTATGGCAAGCCCGGTGATCGGCTTTGGGTGCGCGAGTCCTTCTGTGAGGTTGTCGATCAGTATGGCTCAAAAAGGGCGCATTATCGCGCTTCCGAACCAAATTTAGAGGTGATTCGGCCAATGAAAGACCGCCCGCCGTATGCTGGCCCACCCAAATGGAAGCCTTCTATTCACATGCCCCGCTGGGCATCGCGCATTGATCTTGAAATAACACACGTCAGGTCTCAGCGGCTACAAGCCATTACCGTTGGAGCCGCACGAGCCGAGGGGATCGTGGCCCAGCCTGGCTACTTGGCCAGCGAATTTAAGGCGCTTTGGGAGTCCATTCACGGCTCCGGGTCCTGGGACAAAAACCCGTGGGTTTGGGTAATCGAATTTGAAATTGAATCGGTAAAGAGCGACCGGTTATTTTTGGGACTTTGACTTTGAAAGGAGAAATTACCATGAAAAAAAAGACCGTAGGGCAACTGATTGTGCTGGCGTTTTTGGTGATGTTGCCGTTGACCGCGTTCATGGATTTTCCCATGGTGCAGAGCACGGCTCAAGTGGACCTGATCGAGGGTTATGCGCAGTACGACTACGCCATCAACGATGGTCAGGATTGTTACGCTGGTTGGCACAACCCGGACTATGTGCACCCCGAGGGGGTTTATGTTAATCCGCTCAGAGGCCGGATTCGAGATGCAGCACCATATTATAGCGTCTATCCTATCATCGAGCCTTTTGATATGTGGCCTGCTGATGGGCCTTATCCCGAGGCCATTCTTCGTCAACCAGCAATAACCCCGCCATTTGATATTTATCCGCCGGATCCGAACCAATACTGGTGGGCGCCCGGCGTAAAATAAGGACGGAAAAAATGGGGAAAAAAACCAAGATCGAGTGGGCCGAGGCGACGTGGAATCCGGTCACCGGCTGCACCCCGATCAGTGAAGGATGCAAAAACTGCTATGCCGAGCGCATGGCGACCCGGATGCGGGGCCGCTACGGTTATCCGGAAAAAGAGCCGTTCGCCCTGACGCTTCACCCGGGCAAGCTCGAACAACCGCTGCGGTGGAAAAGACCGCGGCTGATTTTCGTGGTCAGCATGGGCGATCTTTTTCATGACGACTTGAAAGTCCATGAAATAGAACTCGTTTTGAGCCTCACCTTTCAGGCCCCGCAACACACCTACCTGTTTTTGACCAAGCGCCCGGACAACATGCAATTCATGATGGAAAGATTTTTCAAGGGCCAGCCGATGCCCGAAAACTGGTGGCTGGGCGTTACGGCCGAAAACCAGCGCTGCGCCGACGAGCGCATCCCGATTCTGTTGCAGATTCCGGCTGCGGTGCGGTTCGTTTCCTACGAGCCGGCGCTGGGGCCAATTAACCTCCGACACATGGATGTTGAGGTGGCGGGGCATGAAAAATGGTGCTGGATCGACTCCCTGACCGGGAAGCACTCCGACATGGGCAGACCATGCCCTGATGTTCCGCGACTCGACTGGATCATAGCCGGCGGCGAATCCGGCCCCGGGGCGAGGCCGGCGAAACCGGACTGGTTCCGGTCGGTGCGCGATCAGTGCAAGGCCGCGGGCGTCCCGTTCCTGTTTAAACAGTGGGGAGAACACTGCATGGCGTCCCAACTGCCGCCGGACACCTACCAGCGCGTCGACGCTGCCCACAACCTGGGAAACCAGCCGGACGCTTTCTGGAAAATCGGCAAAAAGGCCGCCGGCCGCCTGCTGGACGGCGAGGAACATTTGAATTGGCCCAGGAGACCGGGGAAATGAAAAAATCGGGGCTTTCCAAATTGGAAATGGGGCGGCTTATTCAGGTCATTAAGGATGCTGCAAAGGAAGCCGCTCGAACAGAAGTCAATGAGGAAATGCTACGCTACAAGGCCAGCATCACCGTGGACGGCAAATGGTGCTGCCAGCCCATGCGGGAGTTTGCGTCAGACCATTTCAATCTTTCAGAACCGATGCCCAAAAGCTCGCCGTATGCAACCCGCCTTGAGCTTTTGCCCGGCGGGACGATCCGCTATTGCCCGTTTTGTGGCGTAAAGCTGTAAAAACCGAAGGGAAAGGAAAAGGGGATATGGGAAACACCAAGCATGAAAAAAAAGAAAGAAACCGGGAAATTCTGCTTGAGGCTTTGAGCCGAAAGGGGGGGCTTCAACGTAATTGCCGACGTGTATGGCGTTTCGCCCGGCCGAATTCGGCAGATTGTAATGCGCGAGGCCAAGAAATTGGCCCCCGAGATTTTTGACACAAACACCGGCGGCGCCTGGATAGTTGAGAAACTCAAAGACCAGCACTGGAACCAAATGCTGTGGGACCGGGTTTTGCAGACGACGCCTCCCCCCGAATATGGACCCGTGGCCGATGGCGGGTGGAACGGGGGCCTGACTGACGAAACCAGCGGAATGACGCCTTTGGATAATGGCGATTTGAGACCGCAGGTTACGACGGACCGGCGGCCGCAGATCGTCGACAACCGGAAAGTTTTTGTCTTGGGGTGGGAGCATCCCGACTTTTCTCCTGGCCCTGACGGCAACGGAGTGTTCAAGACCATCGGGATCTACGACGACGAAGAGCTTATGCTCCGGATCAAACGACTTTTGGAAGCCTATTGCGATCCGAGCGGCAGAATCATTACCAAGGAATACGCGCTGAATACCGAAACGTAAGGTGGCTCACATGACATCAAACAAAAAGAGCGGGCGCCGTCTCCGAGTAACCAAAAACGAGCCAAAGCAACCAAATCAACCGGATGACGACCTGCTGTTTTACCTGAACCAGCTCCGGTCCGAAGAGTGCTATTGCGGTAGAACCAAGAAATACGGGTTCGCCCTGTGCTATGGCTGCTGGACGCAGCTCGATGGCGAGACGGCAAAGCACTTGAACCGGCAGATATGCCGGGGCTTTGAAGAGGCCTTTGACCGCGCGATCAAAGAACTGGAAAGGATCGGCCGGATATGAACCCTCTTTTGAAAGTTGCGATCGGCAGTTTCGCAGTTGCCGCGGCGGCCCTGGTCGTGCTTATTCTTTTGTGCATGGGGGTGCTATGAGCAAGGAGATAAGCAAACAAATAGAGATACCTCACCTTTCAAGCACGCTGACGGTGAAGGTTGTCGACCAAGACGGCAGGCCGGTGCCCGGCGCCCTGGTAACGTGGGTAAAAGAAACAAACGGAGTCGGAGAAGAGCTTACCGCGACCACCGACGAAAACGGAGACTCCGGCCCCTGGCGCGGTAGCGTGCGGATCGATCCCCCAAACGGGCGCTTTAATGCCAAGGTAGACGACGCGCGCGGCATTGTGGCTTTTCGGCAACACCCAGAGGGCCAGTGGGTAATGGCCCTCGATTGGAACACGCTACAAACCGACGCCGTGGCATGGCAAGAAAGCGCGGAAGACTTCAAGCGCAAGTGCCGCGCACTGGAAGCCGAGAACAAGCGGCTGCGAGACAAACTTGCATTGGTTGACGCCAAGATGGACGAAAACGCGCAGCTAATATCGGAGAACTCGAAACTCACCTGTCGCCTTATTGCCGCCGAGGCCGAGCTTGCCGAGTGCCGGAAAGATCGGGACCGTATTAGGAAGTTGGAGGAAAATATTGAGCGGTTAAAAATGGAAAAGGATGCGCTAGTCGGAATTGTCAGAAAATTATAACTTATTGCACGCGAACCTGGGGCAGCAGGTTGGGAGCCACTTGAGGGCAAATCCGAAAATGCGGTCTGTCTTTGCCGCGAGGCAACCACCCGAAGAGGGTGTGATGCCGACAGGACTGCCCGACGGCGTCGGAGGCTGATCAAGCCATGATGGGAGTCGGGGACGGAGTACCGGCCGCGTGCACAACCTGTTTCATGTGAAACAATGAAAACAGGGTTTACAAATGCCTGCCACCGTGATTAACTGCGAGGGAATGCCATGAAAGACTACTACAACACGAACAAAGAGCGAGGGCGCCGACTGCAAGAAAGCCGATTCAAGGCGCGAAGCCAGCAAGAACTGGTCCTTGACTTTTTCAGGCAAAACCCTGCCGGCCGTTTTTCAGTACATGAGATCCGGCGCCAAGTCTTGCCGAACGCACCTCACCACAGCGCACAGCGGGCGGTCACCAATCTAACCGATGCCGGCCACTTGGTAAAAACGGACATGCTGGTGGTCGAAAGCTACGGTCGCCAGGTTCATACCTGGAGGCTGAACGTGTCTAACCGACAAATCGGATTGTTTGACGCCGCATGAAACCCGGAATTGCCGCCGGGTCCGGGGAACGCGCACTCCGGGGCTGTAAGCGAAGCGGCCACCTTCTCGCTGGGCGGCGCGAGGTAAAGCTCACAACCGTTTTGCGGCGCGGGGGTGCCTGGCGGCAATCTTTCCATTGGCCACCAGAAGAAAGGAACCACCATGGCAAAGAAAATTGACGGAATTCACGACGACGGGCAGGACAAAACCATAAAATGGTTCAGCGGGGTTTGGTGACATCCGACCGCATCTCCGTCGGAGACGGATATTGTCCGAGCGCAAACCGAATGGAAGACATGGAAAAACTATTCTTGTGGGTGGTGGTTGTTGAAGCAAGACCCAGACAACTACAAAGCCGTTTGCCCCATGGACTGTTATTTTTCAAAGACCCAAAAAGCCTGTTTCGAGACCATGGGCGCAAAAGCAATCGAATGGACCCAAAAAAACAAAGGCGACGAGTTTGCCGATGTCATGAGAGCAGATGTTGGACGGGTGTTGGCGTCTTTCCCCGCCGGGTCCCCGTCCCCATCCCCATCGCCGTCGCCGTCGCCGTCCCCGTCCCCGTCACCGTCGCCTGGCGAAGACTGTCAGTGTGAAAAGCTGAAACTTTTGCTCGAATCTTTGCGCGACCAGATCGACGAGGCTCTTGGCAACTGCTTTTGATATGGAGGTCTGAATGCAATACTACGCAAGGTGTACGGTATGCGGTCGAGTGACCGATAGTGGTCTTCGGTTTCCGCGGAGCAGACAGCTTCCAACCGACAAGCTCTGTTGCGGTAAATACATGGTTCAGGCAGGGCGGGTGCGGCCAGCGGGGAGAGAAGATTTTTATGCCGAGCTTCCAATGCTGCCGGCGAGACTGCTGGTCGATGAGACCCGCGGAAAAATTGTAAAAACCATGGATTTCAGAAAAGGCCTGACCGATCATCACGGAAACCCGCTTCCGCCAAATCACTGGTATCTCGAAGCCGAGATGAAATAGGGGGAAAATGCAAAACCAGCCGCACATCACCCCGCAAGCCTTTTTGGAAGCCGTCTGCTACGCGGAAACCGAAGGCCACTCCTGGTGGTTCGTCCGGGTCACCACAATTCCGACACCCTTGCAGCGACGAGACGACCCCCACACATTTCTAAAAGCCCAGTACCTATACGCCAACTTGCGGGCCGTAGGCAGGCGCACCTTGAACAGAACGCCATGGCAGGGCCTTGAGGCCCTTTGGATCCGGGTGCAGAGCTTTTGTGGCATGTGCCCCGACATGCTTTTTTTCCTTAACTTCCCAGAATGGAAGGATACTGGCCATGAAACAAATTGACCTTGCAACCCTGCGCGTCGAACTGGACGCGGCTTTTGTGCGCAATCGCAAAACCCCTGACCCGGTTAGAATCCCAATGGGCCAGTCTGTGGTTTTTGTAAGCAAGGGAGAAGAGATCGGCCGGTTGACATGGGACGGCAAATCCCTGTCGTTTTCCGGGGATGCGGACAAATCGGCAAAAGCGTTTTTTATCACATTAAACGAGGTAATGGGGGTCGACCCGAAGGTTACAACTTTGGCCGATCTCATAGACAGGAAAGGAGGGGCGCCTCAATGAAAAAACTGGTGCTACTTGCGCTGCTACTTCTGCTACCGGTGGCCGCCGCTGCACAGGACATGCACTTGGTCTGCGACCCGGCCGACCCGGGCCAGGACATCGTTCAAACCCAGGTAACTATGGACGGTGTCGAGCAACCGGCCATGCCCTATGAAGAGTTTGTTGCGTCCGATGGCGGGACTTATTGCGACCTGATGAATCTATCCGGGATAGGAAACGGGCAGCACACCGCAACGGCCGTATTTATCAATAGCTGGGGGGAGGTCAGCCCGCCATCATCCCCTTTGTCTTTCTCAAAACCGGCAGCCCCCATGGCCCCGGAAATTATCGAATTAAGACGGCGGTAGGCCGGGAAAGGAGGGATTCCAACCAAAAAGGCATGCGCTTGAACCTGATTCGAACCACACCGTAACGAAAGGGGAATATTATGAATGCTGCTGTTGAGTTTATTAACCAAAATGGTCTCGGTTGTTACTGGCGAAATCCGATCACCTTGGAGCCACGGCGGGGCCTGGATCCTTTCAATCAAGGTGTTTTTGTGCGGCCGGATGCAGAAAGCCCAGAGATCGAGATCGCACCGGATACGTCCTCGGCTCTCGCCGAAATTCAGTCGTCGATAACAGCCTTGCGCTCGCTTTGGGGGCAACTGGCTATCACACGAAGCGGAAGGGTCGTGGCTGTTACTGACATGATGAAGAAGCAAATCGAGCTGCTTTCCTCGGCAATCGAGGATTACGAGGCGACACTGGTATCGCCGGCCGGATAGCTGCGCCCGTTTGGTCGACGCGAGGCAGAGGAATAGCAACCGGGGCAAGCGGTTTCCGTGTCGGGCGCCGCTTGCCCCATGGGAAAGGGTGGCATCGTGGCAGACGACCAAAAAATCAAAAAGCCAAGAGAAAAAATCTGCGCTTATTGCAAGAGCTTTACCTTCCGGGCGAGAAAGCAGCGGGGTCAAGCGTACTGCCTGAAAAAAGGCAAATGGTTTCCGAACCAGACGACCCGAGATGTTCCAACAGAGTTGATGTCTTCCTGGACCCCGGTTGGGCTGCGGACCTGCAAGGACTGGAGCTGATCGATGACGCCGAAACAATATGTCAAAATGATTTGGCCGAATGCCGAGTGCCGGAAAATCAAGGTCCGCAGGTTCGGGGTTTATCTCAGGGGCCTAAACGGCCGGCCCCTTTTCGGCCCGGGAATGCGTATCAAAGAGCCGGACTGTACTGGCCTGTCCGCGCCCGCCGCCTGGCACGCTGCGTTCAAGCACGTTAAAAGCGAGGTCGTTGACCTATGAGCCAGAAAAAACACAAGCAAGAACGGAAGGAGAAGCAGATGTCGGACAACGGGAAGGAACACCATAACGGAAACGTAGAACCGCCCAAGATTGTTGGCGAACTAACCCTGGTGTTTTGGAATAACGGCACGATCGCGCTGGAGGGTGCCCATCCAGACCCCTATGTCACGTTGGACCTGCTGACGAGCGGTGTGCGCGAAGTCGCCAAACAACTGGTGCACATGGCCGCCAGCGGCAAGCTCGAACAACAGCGGATCATTCGGCCCTTCCCCCCCCAATGAACCGGCCAAGCTGTATGAGCTGCGCCTGGTGTGTAGCCTGCGACAGCTTGTATTTCCCCTATGAATGCTGGAATCCGGATCCGGCGGCAACGGGCTGCTTCCCAGACTCAGCCTACCTATGCTATGCTTTTGCACCTTTCGAACCGGGGCTGATGGATCGGACCTGGACGCAGATGAGAATCCTGTGGGAAGAGCGCTATGGCATTGTCAGTAAAATTTAACCGCGATCTTGCAAAATTCACCGCCCGTCAGCTCCAAGCGGTCGAGACCCTGAAATCCGGGGAGTGCAAGTTTTTACTGTACGGTGGCGCCCTGGGTGGTGGAAAGTCTTATTTTCTTCGCTGGTTCGCGGTCCGGCGGCTGCTGGAACTTGCCGCGATGGGGTTTCGCAACGTCACGGGCATGCTGGCCTGTGAAGACTACCCGGCTCTCAAAGACCGGCAGCTCCAAAAAATCGAGACGGAATTCCCCGAGTGGCTGGGCAAACAACACTCTGATCACAAGGTATATGGCCGCAGCTTTATTTTGTACCCGGACTATGGCAGCGGCGTAATCTGCTTTCGAAACCTTGACCAGCCCGCCAAATACCAGTCGGCTGAATTCGCTTTCATTTTTGTCGACGAGCTGACCAAAAACGTCTACGACACGTTCACCTTTCTTCGCACCCGGCTGCGATGGCCGGGCATCCCCGACGATCAATGCTATTTTATCGGCGCCACCAACCCGGGTGGCGTAGGGCATGGCTGGGTCAAGGGCTTTTGGATGGACAAAACCTTCCCGCCCGAATTTTACGATCCGGTCGACTACACGACCAAATTTCACTACGTTCCGGCCAAGGCCGACGACAACCCCCACCTGGACGAAGCCTACTGGGCGATGCTCAACACCCTGCCGGAGAACCTGCGGGCCGCCTTTCGAGACGGTGATTGGGACATTTTCGTAGGCCAGGCCTTTCCGGAATTCAACCAGACCTACCACATTGAAAAACCTCGCCAAGTGCCGGAGCACGCGCGGCTTTACATGACCTACGACTGGGGATTCGGGGCGCCGTATTCGTGCGGCTACTGGTGGGTGGACGAAGACGGCCGGCTGCATCGATTCGCCGAGCTGTACGGGGCCGTGCCGGGCGGCAACGGCTACGGGCTGCGGCAGACCGACGAAGAGCAAGCCGAGAAAATGAAGGTTTTTGAGAACACCTTGAACGTGGGCCTTTGGGATGATCACGGAAATCAGCTCCGGCCGATCACCCGTTATGCCGACCCTACCTGCTGGAACAAAAAACCCGATTACAAGGGCGGCGGCCAGGGGCCTGCTACCGCCGAGGTTTTCAGGGCCTTTGGAATCGATCTGATTCCGGGGGACCCACACCGGCACTTGAAGAAACGACAGTTTCACGCGCGGCTGCGCGTAAAATCCGAGCTGGATCCGGAGACCGGTGAAGAGCGGGTTGTACCGCCGATGATGATGATCTCCAGCGATTGCAAGGATTTTATCCGGACCATCCCCAACCTGCAAATCGACGAGAACGACATCGAGGACGTGGACACCACCGGCGAGGATCATATCTACGACGAAGCGGCCTTGATGTGCATGGCCCGGCCGCTGGCCCTGGACAAGGAAGAGGAAAAGCGCCGGGCGGCCGCCGAGCGCCAAAAGGCCGATCGCGCCAAGCTGGACAGCACCAGCCAGGCGGCATGGGAGTCGCTGGACCAGATCCGCGAGGAACAGGAGCAGCAGGCCGAGGCCGAAAGAGACGCTTTTAGCGAGCTGTTCGAGGGCTTTTAACGAGTTGCGGCGCCCGCTGGGAGACGGGCGCCGCATCGGGAAAGGAGAAGGATAAAAGGATACGACTGACGCTGAACGGATCATAGCAAATTGGCAGGGCTTGTCAAGAAAAAAAGGAGGCTGACGTGGAAAAATTTATCGTTGAAAACGGCATTCTGATTGCACTGGGGATTGTCACGGCATGGTGCGTCTGCCAGGAAATCCGGTTCTGGATCATGGAGGGGCGCCACCGAAAGCAGCTCCGCGAGCTGATGGATCGGCACATGAGCCGAAACTTTGGCGAGTACGTCATGGGCCAGGTCGCCATGGGCGAAACGAAAAACGCCACGGCAGAAGCGAGCGCCGCGGCCTTGAACGAGGCGGCTGGCGGCGGCGACATTAACAGCCTGATCGACGAGGAAATGGGCTTTGCGGCGCACGGCCCCTACCAGGACACGAGGGGAAACAAGATCACACCGGTTACATAAAGTGTATCACATGCTACAAATGGTGTAGCATTGATAGGACCGTGATTGCATAATGATAGGCAAAACCTATCATTATTTCAGGAGGGAGCTGCCAAATGGCGATCGAGACGATTCAAAGATGCACAATCTGCGGACAGCAGGTTTCCAAACTTGGCCCTTGCAACGGAAAAGAATATACCGTGCAAATTCCCGAGCATAAAGGTGTTGCGGCTTGTGAGCTAACGATTTGCCATGCGATGACACACCGACGGGCCGACGGGAAAAGGTGGTATCGGGTTATCCACAAGGAAACTGTTCCCGTCCCCGCCACCCCCAAAAAATAAAACCCTACCCCAGGTTTTTCCCAACCCTACCCCAGGTTTTTCCCAAGCCTGGGGTATATTTCCTTTTTAAAAAACAGAAACGCAATAAAGTCAGCGGCTTAATTCCCCCAAAAACCGGGGAAAATTTCCCTTTGCGGACAGGAAATGTCCGCCAGCGGACAGAATTTGTCCGCCAGCGGACAGGTTTTGTCGGGACCCGACAAAAAGTGTCGGTTGTTTTTTTGTTGACAGCAGGTATTTTGATAGTCTATGTGTGGCAAAATGATGGGAGAAACCTATCAATGCCAGCGAGAATCCATAAGACTGACGGCAAGTACACGGTTCGCACACCCAGCGGAGTGAAGGCCAAAGGAACGACGTTGCGCAAGGCCAAGGCCCAGCAGCGCCTCCTGAACGCCATCGATCACGGCTACGACCCAAAGAAAAAGCGGAAGCGAACCCGCAGGTCGACAGGATCAAGCCGCAGGGGGTGACATGCGCCTGTTCTCCAAGTCATTTGACGAAAAGAAAGAGCGCCCGCCTATTGACGATATTGTGGAGGTGCTGTTTGACGACTTAAAAAATCCGACACAAAGCCTGCACGAGAGGGTATGGTTCCGAAACATACTCTATTACGCCGGCGAGCAATACCTGGATTTTGTGATCAACCTTCGCACCTTCCGCCGCAAGCTGCTCAACCCCTTCATTCCCACGCCCGTAACCAACATCATCCGAGACTATGTCCGCAGTATGCGGGCACTGATCTTAAACCGCACCGTCATCACGCGGGTATGGCCCGACTCCATGCACAGCAACGACGTTCAGGGCGCCAAGCTGGCCGAAAAGTGGCTGCGGCACCGGGACATGGAAGACGACGGCCGCCTCGAAGACGAGAAAGAGCTGGCCGTTTTGATGATGCTGCTTTGCGGCACCGCTTACATGAGGACCTTCCCGGACATGAACGCCGGCCAGTTTTTCATGGACGGCAAAGGCAACCGCCAGGCGACCGGGAAAGTGGCCAGCCGGGCCATGCTTCCGTTCAACGTCCGCATGGACCAAATGGGCGGGATGATGCTCAAAGACAAGCGGGTGATTGGTATCAAGTCGATCAAGCCGATCGAGTGGGTGGAGGACACATTCAAAAAAAAGGTGAGCGGAACCGACAAGGAGCTGGGCCGCCTGTCTTTTGAAAAGCGGCTGACCAAACTGGTCGCCGAGGTAAGCCCGTGGAAGGGGACCGCCGTGCATGGCGAAAGCTACTCCGACATGGGCGACGAGGACCTTTGCCTGTTCAAGGAGCTGGAGTTTGCGCCCACGGCAAAATGGCCCAAAGGCCGCTACGTGGTTCATGTCGGCGATCAAACGCTGATCGACGTAGACGAGCTTCCGATCCCCGCCACCAATGACGAGTGGAGCTATTCGCTTGTCGATTTCCATTACCACCGCATGCCGGGCCGCTTTTACAGCGATCCGGGCGTCAACGACCAAATCAGCCCGCAAAACTCGATCAATTCAATCGACCAGGCCCTCGAAATGAATCGCAAGGGCATGGGCCGGCCGGCGGTGATCACGCCCAAATCGCTGGCCATGAAAAAGCTAAACCGCTACGGATCGAGTTTCATCGCCCTGGAATACGACCCACTGACCGCCGGCGGGCAGACCCCGCAGATTGTTCAGGGGACCCCGCTTCCGGATCAGGTCTTGGCCGAGCGAATGAACCACCGGGAAGCGGCCCAGGACGCGGCCGGCGACCCGAAGAACGTGCTGCGAGGGTCAAGCCCCGGCGCCAACGCCAGCGGCTACCTGATTGACGTGCTCGCATCCCGGGTCGAGGCGGCGCACAGCCCGGACATCATGCGCTTTTACCGCGCGTTCAAGCGGGTGCGCCGCAACGAGCTGGTGCTGGCCCAAAAACTTTACACCGAAAAGCGGCTCTTAAAGGTAAGCTCCGGTCGCAATGTCGAGGTGATCAGCTTCAAAGGGGCCGACTTCCGCGGCAACACCGATGTCCGCCTGGAGATCGGATCCGGGGTCACCGCCACCATGGACGGGCAGACCAACATGCTCATGCGGCTGATCGAGACCGGTCGAGACTTTATTTTCCCCAATATCGCCGGCGACCCCCAGGCGCAGAACACCATTTTGCGCCGGCTGGGCCTTACCTCCTTTTCCACACCGACCAGCGACGATGTCGAGCGGGCGCAGTACGAAAACGCCCAGGTCGCCACGGCCAAAAACCTGGACGAGCTGACGATCATGCTGGTCGAGCCAAACCCGGAAACCGGAGAGATTGAGCCTGATTCCGATGTGACGGTGCATGACCCGCTGTTCAAGTACGACGACCATCAAATCCATTACCAATGCCACCGGCGGTTCATTATCAGCGACGAATTCAAATCGCTGTCTGCCGAGGCGCAGACGCTCATCATCCATCATGCCGACATCCACAAAATGCTGGTCGACGCGCAGCAGGCGGCTGCCATGCAGGCTGCCGTGCAGGCCGAACAGGCGAAAAACACCGGCACCAGCATCAACATGACCGTGCCGCCGGGCGGAACGGAAGGACCGCCGCCTGGCGGTGGCGTAGCAGCCGCCGACGAAGGGACCGCTATCATATAGCAAGGGGGATCCGATGAAGCTTACGGACTTAAAACGCAAGATTACACCGGAAAAAGAGACCCTGGCCGCCGAGGCCCCGGAGTATCCCGCCGAAGTTTATCCGTATGGCTTGCGGATCCGGCTGAACGAAGAAGAAATCAGCAAGCTGGGGATCGACCTTGCCGATCTGACGGTGGAACAGAAAGTTGGCATCGTTGCCAATGGAAACATCACCGAGATCGAGACGTCTTTAAGCGCTGACCCCGCCGTAAACGGCGGCAAGCAGCGCAAACGACAATGCCTGGAGGTCCAGCTTACCGGCCTGGCCCTGGGCAACCCGGTCAAAGAGTCTTCTCCGGACGGGCGCACCCAAAAGGCCCCCACCCTGCGAAGCACACTTGCCAATCTCAGCGTGTAGGCAGAAACCGACTTCTGATTCTGGGCATAGCACCAAGCTGCTACGCTCATGATCGCCGAAAGGATGGAAGCCATGACCAAGGAAAACGAAGAAATCATCGATCAGACGGGTGAAAACCTCGAAGGGGACGGAAAAGACCCGGAAGAGGGGAAGCCCACGGACGAAGGCGCCGTCGACGAAGGGGAAGGCGGTGCTGAAAGCCGGCAGGTTTCCGGACAGGACGACGAGATTCAAGGAGATGCCGAGGACCCGAAGTACCAAGCAGCCCTGAAGGCCCAGGAGGCCCTAAACAGCATCCTGGAAAGTCAGGGATACGATTCGGTCGAAGAGCTTACGACCGATCTGGAGTCCGGCAAATCCTTGCTTGAGTTGTTCGGCGGGGACAAAGCTGCTGCCGAGGACGCGATCGCAGCTTCCAAGCGCCTCAACGAGTACGAGGCGTATTGGGCAGAGCAAGAAGAGCGCGCGCGTCGGGAGAAAGAGTCCCCGGAAGAAACCATCAAACGGATCGAACAAGAAAAAAAAGAGCTGGAACAGCGGGAAAAACAGCAAGCAGCGAAAACGCGCGAGCAAGAAAAGCTGGAAAAGACGATGAAGGCGTTTGAAAAAAACGTCAACACCGCGCTCAAGGCCGAATTCGGTGGAGAGATTCCCGAAACGCACCAGGCGATTGTCGACTTGGTTACCGGCCTGAAAAATCCCCTGCTGGATGTCGAGATGGACAGCAAGCGCGACGTGGTCGCCACGACCAAGGAGGTCGTCAAGGCGGTCAAGGCGTTTGAAGATGCGATCATCCAAGGCTACCTCAAGGGAAAGCGGGCCGCCAGCACGCAACAGACGGGCGGCAGCGCGTCCGGCGGGGAAACGCCGGCACAGGGCGAAAAGAAGGTCAAGAACCTGAAAGACGCGCGCAAAACGCTGATGGAAATGCTTACCGGAAGTGCAAAACGCTGATTTTCCCGCTGCGAGAGCGGGAGGTTTTGAACCATGACCATTGATTTTCACGATCTGACAGCGATCACCGATGCCCTGAAACGGGTTTACGGGGAGGGCATCACCGAGCAATTCAACGACGAGTCGTTGACCTATCACCAGTTTCCCAAGTCGACCCGGAAACCTCGCGGCCTGGGCTACTACTTTTCCATTCGGTACGCCCGCGCGCAGGGCACCGGCGCCCGTGGCGAAAGCCAGAAACTCCCCGATCCGCTGGTCGGAAAGTTCGACCAGGGGACCATCTCGCCCAAGTACATTTACGGGTCTCTGCGGCTGACCGGCCCCATGATCGAGGCCGCCAAGGGCGACATGGCCGCCTTCGTCGAGGGCCAGGCCGACGCGATGGACGACATCTATCAGTCGCTCATCGTCGACCTGAACCGGATGGCGCACAGCGACGGGTTCGGCCATTTGGCCACCTTGTCGGAAGCGTCCGACGCGCTGACCGACAGCGGCACGACCACCTGGACGATCACCTGCGACAACGACACCGGGGTCATGTACCTGCAAGAGGGTCAGCTCGTCGACTTTTACGACGGCGCGGCCGTCGATCAGTCCTCCGTGGCCTCGCGCATTTCCAGTGTCGACGCGCAGAACAAGACCGCCGAGATGGAGGTAAACGACGGCACCTACAAGGCGAATCACCCGATCAGCGGCTTTTCGTCCTACACCATCGCCACCGACGCGGTGCCTGATGGCGCTTACGTGGTCAAGATGGGCACCCGGGACGCTTCGCACGCGACCACCGACACCTACTACGAGATGATGGGTCTCAACGGGATTTTCGACGACGGGACCCTGCTGGCCAGCTTCGAAGGAATCACGGTCGCCAGCTACCCGAAGTGGAAGGCCAACATCCTGGGCAATTCCAGTGTCAACCGCGAGCTGTCCATCGATCTCATGCTCCAGGCGCTCGACGTCAGCCGGACCATGTACGGTCCGTCCGGCATGCTGACCATGCGCATGGGCCTGGGTCAGCGGCGCAAATACGCCAATCTGCTTCTGCCCGACGTGCGGTTTGCGCCGGCCGAGCTGAAAGGCGGGTACGAAACCCTCACCTTCGCCGGTGGGGACGGGCGAACCAAGATCGTGGTCGACCCGATGACCCGGCCGAACAAGATTTTCATCCATCCCGAAGGCGCCATCGAAAAGTACGAAATGATGCCGTTGGGATGGCTCGACCGGGATCAGAAGATTCACATGCGTGCCGGCTACGACGAGTGGGACATGGTGCTGGGCCTCTACACGAACCTGGGCACCGAGCGGCGCAACGCCTGCACGCTGATCAAGGATCTGGTGGAACCGGGCCTGTGGAGCTAACGCTAACCGTGGCGGGCCGGTAACACGGCCCGCCGCTTAACCCAGTGTCGATCGAGACACTGGAACCTTCTCGAAAAGGAGCACAGACATGGCCATTCAACTGGATAACCTGGATGACAGCCTGAAAACGATGATCTACAACGTTCGGGGCCTGGTCCCCGGCGCGGCTGAAATCCATTACATCGACAAGAGCACCGGCACCGCCTTCAAACCCTATTGGGAGCCGAAGGTAAACGGTGACCGGTTTCACACCACCATTGCCGCCGCGCATTCGGCCATGGTCACCGGCCGAAACGACGTGGCGATTCTTTCTCCGGAATCTCATTCGCAGGCCGCATCGATCACGTGGAGCAAAAACATGACCCACCTGATCGGCGCCTACGGGATCGCCATGATGAACAAGCGTCCCCGGATCGGCCACAGCGCCAACTTCGACAACCTGCTGAACGTTACCGGGTACGGCAACACCTTCGCCAACCTGTACTTCCAGTACGGGCGCGGGAATGCCGCCAACCTGACGTGTGCGCAGATCACCGGCAACAGAAATTCCTTTGTCGGGGTGCATTTCGCCGCGCCGCTGCACACCACGGAAGGCGACCAGGCGACGTTCAAGATCCTGGACTTTGCCGAAACGACCGGCGGTGACGGCCTGGAACACTATTTCAAGGACTGCGTGATCGGCATCGAAACGACCGCC
>Ga0180438_10004304_pt1 | contig 20561 bp, 19 predicted proteins | sample SS_ome_12_FD_132455 | JGI IMG/M metagenome (GOLD analysis project Ga0180438, IMG submission 132455) | Hypersaline lake sediment archaeal communities from the Salton Sea, California, USA - SS_3_D_2 metaG | ecosystem: Environmental > Aquatic > Non-marine Saline and Alkaline > Hypersaline >... | reverse complement strand
TCAGCCCCCACCATCCACCAGGAGGCACTCTACCTGGGCACGGAGGATGGCGTGCTGCACGCCGTGGACGCCCGGCAAGGGAACTGGCTCTGGCACTTCCCACTGCCGGAGCACTGGCTGCCGACCGAGGCCGCCGCAGCAGGGGGCCTGGTCTTTATCGGCACGCAGGATGCGCGTCCGCTGGGCTCCGGTGACAAGGTTCTCCTGGCTCTCGACGCGACCACTGGTCAGGAAGTGTGGCGCTTTGAGACGAGGGCCCTGAACCTCTCGGCCCCGGCCGTCGGCGCGGGCCAGGTCTACTTCGCCGCCAACGACGGGACGGTCTACGCCCTGGAGGCCGAGGGCGGCCAGGAACTGTGGCGGTGCAAGGTGGAAGGTTGGACCCCTTTCCGTCCCACCGTGGCCGAAGGTACCCTCTACCTGGGCTCTCAGGACTATACCTTCCACGCCCTGGAGGCCGAAAGCGGGCGCGTGAAATGGCGCTTCACCGCCGGGGGGCAGGTCCCCTACTCACCGGCTGTAGCGGAGGGGGTTGTCTATTTCGGCTCCTGGGACGGCAACCTCTACGCCGTGGACGCACAAAGGGGAAGCGAAAGCTGGCGTTTCACCGCTGGCGGGGCACTCACCACCTCGCCTACTGTAGCTGAGGGCATTGTCTATTTCGGCTGCTATGACAGACAGGTGTACGCGGTAAGGGCTGAAGGCGGCCGGGGGGTGTGGCGTTTCAAGACCGAAGGCCGAATCTATTCTGCCCCAGTGGTGGTCGGAGGCAAGGTCTACTTTGGATCCGATGACCGGAACCTCTACGCCGTGGACGCTGCCAGCGGGGCCGAAGCCTGGCGATTTGAAGCCGAGGGTAGAATCAAATATGCACCCCTCGTCGTCCGCGGGATGGTCTACCTCGGCTCGCATCATGGCACCCTCTACGCCCTTTCATGCTATGGGGAGGAGCAGTTGCTGTCCCCGCAGGAATACGAGCGCCAGGGCGACATCCTTCAGGCCGCCTGTGCCTACGCCCTGGCGGGTGATCTGGCCAAGGCAACTGAGTTGTTCCAGAGCGAAGGAGAGTACACCAAAGCGGCCGAACTCTACCGTGAATCGGGCGACCTGAGCCGGGCGGCCGAGATGTACGCCCAGGCCGAAGCCTTTGAGAAGGCCAAAGAGCTGTACCAGCAGGCCGGTGAGCCGCTGCAGTTGGCCGAACTGCACGTCAAACTGGGGGAGTATTCGGCCGCGGCGGAGATATTTGAGCAGGAAGGGGAGCACAGCCGTGCCGCCGAGATATACGAGAGGTCGGATCAACCGCTCAAGGCGGCGGAAATGTACCAGCGGGCCGGGGACCGTCTCAAAGCCGCCGAGATGTACGGTCAAGCTGGAGAGTCCCTCAAGGCTGCGAAGATATACGCCGAGCTTGGGCAATACACCAAGGCAGCCGAATTGTATGAAGGTGCAGAAGAATACCCTCAGGCGGCAGCCATGTACAAGCAGGCAGGCCAACTATCGAAATCGGCCGAACTGTATCTTCGAGCTGAGGAGCCGATCAAGGCCAAGGACCTCTACTGTCAGGCTGGGGAGTTGGTCAAGGCAGCCGAGTTGTGCGTGGCCTTGGGTGCGCCCTACGAGGCTGCGCAGACCTATGAACGAGCCGCCCTCGCTATGGAAAAGGAAGGGGAGGAGACTGACATTGACGAGCGCCAGTTGGGGGAACTCTTTCACCTGGCAGCCCAGAACTACCGGCTGGAGTTCGACGACAGGCGCGCCGACGAATGTCGCTGGAAGGCCGTTCGATACAAGCGGCTGCCCGACATCCAGGTCAGCATCTCGGCCGAAGAAGGCTTCCGGGTCCTTGAGTGGAAAGCCTTTTGCCTTACTCTCAGCAACACGGGCTACGGGGTAGCCAGGGACATCGAGTTTTCGGCCAGTGGCGCCTTTAAGGGAGATGCGATCGGGGGAATGTCAGGGCTGCGCGACGGCGACAGCCGCGAGTTCAAGATCGCCATCAAGCCCACCGAGGCTGGCGAACAGGTTCCGCTGACCATCAAGGTGAGCTACCTCGACCCGTCTGGTGAGCGGCGGGAGATAGAAGGAGAGACCTTTATCCAGGTGGCCCGATACGAGGAACCGAAAAGCGGACGGTTTTCCTCGATAGCGACGATGAAGAAAAAAATAGAATCTCTGCGCCGCCGACACCAACAGTTGGTCAAGAACCTGGACCGGCTGGAGGAACAGGCGGCCAGGTATGGCATGGCTGTGCCGCTGTACATTTTGAACGACATAGACTACCACAAAGAAGAAATCGAGAAGATCAAGGCCGAGTTATCTTCGTTGGAGGAGTGAGGGCAGGGTCATTCGGTTTTCCATTGCGAGTCTGGCGAAGGTTTGGTGAACCTTCGCAAGGCTGATCATTTTGAAAACTGAACAGCCCTTGGGAGTGGGGAAAGGGGCGAAACTTTTCGGCCCTTTCTTTGTAATATCTAGTAGAGGCCTCTGATGATCCCCAATCCGGGCGGAACCGACGAGCGGGCCCTGATCGCCCGCGCCCTGGCCGGCGACGATGACGCCTTCGCCGCGCTGGTACGCACCCATCAAGTGACCGTTTACAACATCGCCTACCGCATGGTCGGCCAGCGGGAGACGGCCCAGGACCTGGCTCAGGAGACGTTTTTGCGAGCCTTCAAAGCGCTGGTCACTTTTGATCCGAACAGGCCCTTTGGCCCGTGGCTGTACCGCATCGCCACCAATCTCAGCATCAACTGGGTCAAGCGGGCGCGGCTGCCGACGGTCTCTCTCGATGCGCCCCACCCCGCCGACGGCGATGACGCCGCACCGTTGGCTGTCCCTGACACTTTGGCCGAGCCTGCCACCCGCTTTGACCAGGTCGAGATGCAGACGCAGTTGCGGCGGGCCATCCTGTCCCTCCCGCCTGATTACCGGGTTGTCATCGAGCTGCGGCACTTTCAGGAGATGAGCTACGGGGAGATGGCCGAGGCGCTCAACGCACCCATTGGCACGGTCAAGACCCGGCTCTACCGTGCCCGCCGTCTGCTGCGCGATCAGTTGTCGAAAGTCTGGGATCAGTGACGAGAAGTTACCCTCGTGAAGGTTTACAGGGTGCTCTGGCCCGAAATTGCTTCTGTATGCGAGCGAATTGTCCAATCAATGACTCCTCGGAACCTTCGCAAGGGTTGTCCGAGCCATTTTGAACCCAATACGATTTAGACAAGCAATTGGAGTAGAGCCTTTAGGCGGGAAAAACCGGCTGAAGCCTCGACTCCGGAACCTTAACTGAACCGTATTGATTTTAAACCCAAGGAAATTGCCTGATGTCCCATTTGACTGAGGAACAGTTGAACCTTTACCTGGACAGCGAGCTATCAACAGTCGAGCGCGCTGCTGTCGAAGCGCACTTGGCTGGATGCGACGCCTGCCGCGCCGAATTGGCTTCGTTGCAAGCTCTCTTCACCGCCCTAGACGCTTTGCAACCCGAGGCCCTTGCTGCCGATTTGACCCCCGTGGTGCTGCGTGGGATGGCCGCCGAGCGACAGCGGGCCGCCTGGCGACGGCGTATCGGTTGGCTGATTCCGGCATTGCAGGGAGTGGCGGCCGTCCTGCTCCTCGCTTTCGGCTGGTCGGCACTGGCGACGCACTACGGCGAGTTGGCCCGGCGCATCCCGGCGGAGACCCTGTACGCAGCTTGGACTAGCGTGCTGGCGCGAGGGGGTGCCCTCTGGGCTGCGACCATCGCCCAGTGGCAGATGTGGTGGGCCGAGGTCATTGCCGACCTGTCGAATCTGCCAGCTATCCTCGGCCAGGCCACCGGTCGCTGGCCTCAACTCCCTGGCCTAAGGCTCAGCACCCCTCAGGCAGTCGCTATCAGCCTCGCCGCCGCCTTGATGTGGCTGGTCAGTAATTCAATTCTGCTGCGGATGGCTGCCGTTCGGCGGAGCCTCAGCCGTCACCCTAATCATCAATGAGGAGGTTCACCTGATGAACAATCAAGGGCCTAGAGCGCTCGCGCTCTGTCTCGTACCTGGTTTGCTCTGTGGGTTCCCAATGTTGCTGGTGTTGGTCACTGCCTTGGTTCCCACCTACTTTGACCGCGCCAGACGTATCGTGTACACCCACACCTGGCAGAGTTTCCTGCTGGGTCTCGTCAATTTTGTTTTCTTCTTAGCCATCGGTGCTGTCTTTGGCGAATCAGCGTTCGCCCCCCTGAAGGCCATCGCTGTCCTAAGCCTGCTCGTCTTGCTGCCTCTGATGACTGTCGCCGGGCTGGCCGCAGCCTCGGGTGTCGCTGGAGAGCGGGTGCTGAATTTTCTCGCCGAACGCCCTGGTACGCCGCTAGGCACCCTGGTCATCGGCATCGTCTGCCTCGGCCTCAGCGCCCTGCTGCCCATCATTGGCTGGTTGGTGTTGGCCATCCTGCTGATGACGGGTTTTGGCGCGGCGCTGCTGGCCCTCTTCCAGCGAAATGGGACCATTCCCGTTGAGTCTCGGCCCGAGGCATCAGCAGTACCGGAGTCATCCGACACGCCTGCTGAGTGAGGTATTCGCGTTGGTGGCGTGGGGAGGCAGCGCTTGTCGCGCGGCGGTGTGTGGAATGACGAGCACCGACTGAGATGGCGGGTGCACAGTACGATTGGCGATGCGTGTTTCTCACAAACTGGCTGAGTTACTACTCAGGCTCTCCTGGTACGTCATTCCGAGTGAGCGTAGCGAATTGAGGAATCTCCACTTGCAATGGCAAATGTGACTTCGACAAGAGATTCCTCGACTCCCTTCGGTCGCTCGGAATGACGGGGCTGAGTAGTAACCTGGTTGAGATAGAAACAAATGAGTATACAATACGACGCACAGAGAGGAGTTGCAAGATGGGCGAAAAGACCAAGATCCCCCGGCGGCGCTTTCTGGTGATGACCGGAGGGGCAATCGGTGCAACGGCGCTTGCCTGCTGTGGACTGACAGGATTGGGTATGCAGCAGCCAGCGGTAGAATTCATCGAATCAAGCTGTGGAGATGAAGAAAACGGAAAGGGCAAAGTGTTGATAGCCTATGCTAGCAACTGCGGATCCACCGGCGGAGTGGCCGAGGCGATCGGGCAGGCATTGTATGAGGCAGGAGCAATGGTGGACGTGCGCCTGGCAAAGAATGTGAGTGACCTCAGTCCATACCGGGCAGTGGTCGTGGGCAGTGGCATTCACTCATCCTCGTGGCTGCCCGAGGCGGTAGAGTTTGTAAGGACACACCGAGATGCGCTAAGCCGGGTCCCCGTAGCCTACTTTCTTGTTTGCTTGACGCTGGCAGCAGTTGACACTGAGGAGACCCGCCGCAAGGTAGCGACCTTTCTGGATCCGGTGCGCGAGCAAGTGCCACAGGTGCAGCCGGTGGACATGGGCCTCTTCGCGGGAGTGCTAGACTTTGGCAAGTTGCCCTTTAATTATCGGTTCATATGGCCGTTTATGCCGGGGGATGTCACCGAAGGCGACTACCGCGACTGGGAGGCTATCCGGTCCTGGGCTGTTGGCCTGCACCCAAAGCTGTTGGGCACGTAGCCGTCACCACGGAAGGAAACAGAATAAACACATATAGTTGGAGAGGACCTATGATGCAGGGCCAAATCCGCACAGCCACAAGTTTGTGCTTGGTTCTGCTGGCGCTGAGCCTGGTAGGATGGCCGGCCGACGCGCAGGCAAGCATGCCATTGACCGACGGCGAGCACGGCCCGAACTGGATTTTGTGTCCTATCACACCTATGGCACGGACATGCCCAACGCCTGGGAGGGGGTTCCGCTGTGGTCACGGATCAACCCTGTGGGCTATGTCTTGGACCTTCACGCCCTGGCCCATACGGTGCGCGCCAAGGCCCCCGACCGCCCCATCCTCGACACCGAAGACGGTGTCTTTCTGCGAGGACCGTCCCCTTTCCCATGGTGGCAGGGCTACGACGAAGCGGACTTGAACGAGACCTTCCTGGCGGCGAACTGGGCTACGTTCACCGGTAGCGCCGCCGGACCTGGTCTGCGCTGGCCTGCCAGTCCGCCTTACGAAATCGAGTTTGAGAATGACGTTCTCAACTTGGGCATCAGCGAAACCCAGGCCGATTTACAACTCGGGATCGCCCGTTTCGCTGCCCACGTGGACTGGACGGCCTATGTGCCGGGAGACGCAGACGGGGACGTGCAAAGTGACTTGACCGACGTCGTGCCCATGGCTCTCTCCGATGGGCAGACGCTCATCGGCTGGCTGCTGCACGACACACGCGATCACGATCCGCACGCCATTCAGCCTCAGGTGACCTTCACCGGCCTGAGCGCCGGACTCCACACCGTCACCTGGTTCGACGACGCGACCGGTGACGAGATTGCGCGACAAGAGGCAGATGGCACGCCCATCGTAGTGACGGCGCCTACCTTTGAGCGACACATCGCGGTGTTGGTGCAGCCGATTGGGCAATCCTCACCAACAGACACACAGGCCTTTCTGCCAGTCGTATTCAAATAGAAGGAGCCTTGGATGATCAGATTATCCTGGTGGGAAGAGCGACGCTCATCTGAGTCGGGGATAAAGTTAGAAATGAGAATCGTTGCTTTCGTGTCAATGATCGTCATGGTCGTGGGTTGTTTACTTGATCCACAAAGCGTCCAGGAGAGTTCTGCAGATACATCGGAGTACACAGTCAGAGATCTGCAGTTGATCAATGAAACGAACGGAATGATGTGGTGGGGAGACGTTTATGTGAGCGATCTCGACGGCGGTTCATTGGAGCGGATAACCGATACGGCCCCTCTTTATCAAGGCAATGAGAACATGGAATATTCTCCCGATGGAACAAAAATCGCCTGGTCACATCACGATGATGAGGAGCCTGGGAGAAAGGTAGAAATATATCTTATGGACGCTGATGGGAGCAACCCTACTCGTTTGACCTACTTCAATCAGTTAGGACATCCTCATCGAAAAGAGTTTCAGAAATTTGGGTTCACCAATGCCTGTGGTGAATTAGATTGGGGACCCTACGGGAGAAGCATTGTTTTTAGCATGAGTAATGGTGGAAAGCTACTGTGGCCATACCTAAAGCCGAATATTTACATGCTTACGTTTGAAGGGCAAGCTCGCTTACTACAGGGGGTGTACTTGCCCATTGTGCTCAGATAAGTGTCGTACTCATCAGTGGTTTTATACGTCATAGAAGGTGGGGGGCATACCTGGCCCGGTGGCCAGCAGTACTTGCCAGAACGCATTGTAGGAAGGGTCAGCCAGGACATTGACGCCAACGAGGTCATCTGGCACTTTTTCGAGGAGCATGGCGGGAGATAAGGACGGAACGGAAGGATCTTCCAGTCCTCATCGTTATCCCGTTGCTGTAAGTTTTCCTCCTGATAGGATTGATGGTATAATGAAGTCACCGCACAAGGTGTCTACTATGCAATTGCTGTCAGGAGATATGCTGTGACAACCAATCGGAAGCTGCTGTGGGGTGGACTGGGGCTGTTAGTGCTGGTCTTTGTCTGCTGTTTTGGCGTGCTTTTGGGACGTGCCCTGTCGAGGGATGAGGCAAGGCCGACCGTGCCAGCGGCTCTCGCCACCGCCACTCCCGTCCCTCTTCCGCCGACCGAGCCACCCCCCACCGTCGTCGTGAGCGAGCCCACCCCCACGGATACGTTGGTGATCGTCCCAACCGAAGTACCCCTCGCAACCCCCACACCTGTGGTGAGCCCTTCGGCTACGCTCAGGACAGGCCCTGTCGAACCGCCACTGCCGGTGGAGCCCCCCACGGCGGTCCCAACCCTACCCCCAGCCACGCCGGTTCCCCCCGCACAACCCACCAGCCCAGCTGCTGATTTCGAAGCCCTGGTGGGATACGCCAAAGCCATCAAGCCGATTTTGGAAGAGGGGCTGGCCGCCGCCGAACGAGATGGCGCCATCCTGGAAGCCTCCGAGGAGAACCCGGAGGCCCTTTGTGGTGGAGGTCTCAACCCCCATCCTACCCTGGTCGCGGATGCCGCTCTGATGGACGACCTGGTGAACCGATTGAGTGGAATCACCCCTCCGCCTGAGGCAACCGACCCGGTGCACAAGCCGCTGATGGAGAGTGTGCCTCTGTGGGGCGACGCGCTGGACAACATCAACCTCTCCTGCCAGACCGAGGACCCGGCTAGCCAGGGCTTGCTACGGCTGGGAGCCGTCCTCCAACTCGGTGGGTCCATGCTCAATTTTCGCATCGCCAGTGATAACTTTTGGCGGCTGGTGGTCGTCAATGGCCTTGAAGCCATCGTAGGCCCGCCATCGGGCCCGTGAAAGGGACAGGTTTGGTAGACCCATGAGCAAGCCCCCCGAATCATTTTTTCGTGCCTTTCGTACTTTTCGTGTTCTTTGTGTTTTGCCTCTGGCCGTTCTGCTGGTGGCGTGCGAGGTGCCCTTTGCGCCCGCACCGCCCCCTCAGCCGACACCCACCCCTGCGCCCATGGCTGCCCCCCGGTCTGAAATAGCCTACGACCACGACCCGGCGGCTCTCATTGTCGAAGCCGACACCTTCAGCGGGGAGAGGCCGGGCACTCTGGCGAGCCACGTGCCGGCCCTGCGTCTCTACGGCGACGGGTTCGTGGTCTACGCTGGCGAGCCTACCTTGACCCACCTGGGAACTGACGCCGTCGTCATGACTGGCCACCTCTCGGAGGGAGAGATACAAGACATCCTGTGGTTCGTCCACGAGGCTGGCTTCTTCGACCTGGAAGAGTCCCCTCAGAAGCCCCCGGCCGATAGGGACAGCGCGCATGTCTCCGTCCATCTGGCTGATCAGTCCCATCGGGTCCAAGTCTACGCCCCCAGCTCTGAAGACACGCCGGAAGCCTTCCCCCACGTCTACGAGCGCCTGACCGGGATCAGGCCCGCTGACGCGATGCCCTTTGAGCCTGACTGGGGGACCTTGCACGCCCGTCCGTTCGCGGCCCGGGTCAGCGACGTGGTGCGCTGGCCTGAGGAAATGGGCGTCAACCTGGCCGACGCCGCCACAGGGATCCCCTTGCCGGGTGAGCTCTTCCAGCGGGTGCGCCATCTTTTGTCGGGGCGGCCAGGCCGCCAGGCCTATGGGCAAGGCGATGACCTCTACCAGGTCTGGCTGCGGGTGGACTGGCCCCGCCGCCTGCCGCTGAGCCATCTGCTGGGCCGCGTACTGGAATCGCCCCAGGAATTTGAGGGACAGAAGGTGACTGTGGTCGGCTACTATCGGGGCTGGGACCTGTTGGGTGAGGCCAACGCCCCGCCGCCGGTGACGCGCAGCGACTGGGTGGTAGCCGACGCCACGGGGGCCATCTACGTCTCGGCCGCCAGCGCGGCGCCGGCCGACCTGCCCTTCGGCCCCGGCTCTGGCAACGACCTCTGGCGGGTGCTACAACTGTCGGGCGTGGTGCGGCTCACCGCTGCGGGCCAGCCCTATCTGGAAGCCGACCGGGTACAGTTCGCCGGGATGGATGAGGGGCTAGAGATGCCCGAACCTCCTCCGTTGGTGGAGCTAGTGCCTCCGGCCATCACCCTCCACCGCACCGGAGGGATCGCCGGTCTCGTCCAGCACCTCTATATCTACGATGACGGTCGCTTCGTTGCGGAGGACGACAAAGGGGGGCGGCGCAAGGAGGGCACCCTCAAAGCCGACGAAATGGACCGTCTGCGGGCCTCTTTTGAGGGAATCGGCTTCTTTGACATGAACAACCAGTATGGACTGAGCTGTCCGGATTGCTTTGTCTATGTCATTACCGTCCGTCAGGCGGAGCGGGTCAAAGCCGTGCGCACCTATGACGGCAGTGTACCGCAAGAGTTGGAGGGGATATTGACCTCGCTCGTCACCCTTTTAGACCAAGGACTGGAGGGAAAATGAAATACACCGCGGCCAAGGAGATTTTCGAGATGTACCCCGGCTACGTGCGGGGAGTGGTGGTGGCCAAAGGGGCCACCAACGGAGAGCAGGAGAACACAGAGATACTGGCCCTGCTGCGGGAGGCCGAGGAAGCGGTTCGCCAACGCTCCGACTTGGAGGACATCTCCCAGCACCCGCGCATTGCTTCCTGGCGGGCGGCCTACGCCCGGTTTGGGGCCCGGCCCAGCAAGTTCCACAGTTCCATCGAGGCCATGGTGCGGCGGGTGCGCAAGGGAGGCGAGTTGCCCTACATCAATCGCCTGGCAGCCCTGGGCAACCATATCTCGCTCAAGTACCTGCTGCCTGTAGGGGGGCATGATGTCGGCGTGGCCGAAAATGACCTGTGGCTGAAGCTGGCTCAGGGCGATGAGGTCTTCACGCCTTTTGGCACCGAGATCGTGGAAAACCCCGAACCGGGCGAGGTGGTCTACCTGGACGGCCAGAAGGTGCTATGCCGCCGCTGGACTTGGCGGCAGGCCCAACACACCATCCTGACTCCCGAGTCCAGGCATGTAGCCATCAATGTAGACGGTCTGCTACCCGTAATGGCTGGAGAGGTCGAGGCCGTATGTGAGGAACTGGCCGGGTTGGTGAGGAAATTCTGCGGGGGAGAGGTCGCCTGTCGCTACCTGCGGGAGGACAACCCGGTGATTGAGGTTTAACGTAGTGTGCTAAAGATCAGGTGCGACGCACTTGGAAAAAGTGCGTCGCACCTTGACTTTGGCCCTATCTGGGGGGTGAGCAAGCCGTTGACAGCCTGGGGTGGGTGTGTTATAATGGCAATCGGGCAGGATGCTGCGGGCAGGACTTGACTACTGTCCGTTTGGCGTCCTAATTACTTTCAGGTGACGTCATATTAAGTCTACGATCATACAGTGTTGTAAGGAGATTAGTATGCCCGTTCCAACACACCGCGAAGACTGTGAAACGCAAATCTGGCGAACAAGGTGTCCAGATTGTGGGGAGATTGTCTATTTCTTTTCATGTACTTGTGGGAGCAAAGTCTTTTTCGACCTGAACCAACCGCCTTGGAATCCCCATGAAGATAGGTGTATCCCATATCTGATAAGGTACCTGCGTGAAGTAAAGCAGTTGTCTCCGACCCATATTCGAGAAATGATTGAGCAGTACTCTCGCTCGAGAGATATCCCAATACCACCAGATATAAATAAGCAAATCATTGCTCTGGAGAATAAATATAGGGGCAAAGTCATCGTCCTTGATATTTTGCCAGGTGATGAGGATTTTTTTGTTATAGGGCAGATCATGTCTGTCAATCTTCAGGTCAATTTCTTCAAGCGACTAAACTATCTTGATAATAGAATGGGAAGAGCTTTTCTGGGAAAACTGGTCGCTGAATCATATGTGGAAATTTTGATAAGGGAAGACCCGGATGAGGAAACCTGCTTCAGCAGTCAGTTTAGATTCTTTATTCCGTTAATGGCTTTTGAGCAGTCTCGGTTGAGAGAGAATTCAAGAGCAGCAGTCACGCTGCTCCCATACCTTGCCAGATGGTCGACAGATTTGGCTTGCAGACGAAATTCACCGGCAAGGCTGATTTTGCAGAAAACCGGTTGACTTGCATTATTCTGTCCACTTGAGTGCGCAAGCGCCAGAAAGAATAGAGTCGCCGTCTAGTTATGGTCGGCGGGGCGGAGGACCGCCCCGCCGCCACTATTACAGAACCGGACTTGAAGGAGACATGAATCATGCTCAATACAGCATGGGCTGTCGTTCGCGAGGGAAAAATCGAGCTGTTGGAACACGTTGACCTTCCTGAAGGCAGGAAAGTGCTGGTGACATTCTTGCCTGATGAGGATACGCTGTTCTGGCTGCGCACGAGTCAGGTCTCATTAGATACGATCTGGGATAATACCGAGGATGATGTTTATGCCCAGCTACGCTGAGCAGCTAGGACGTTCGCTGCGGGAATGGCTGGGGCTCCACTGACCATGTATGGAACTGTACAATTTCATGAAACGAGAAATCACCCCCAAAAGTAGCTTCCGGTTGCTCACTGCAGAAACATCGAGAAGTAGCGTTAAAACGGCCGAAAACCGCCAGTTATGGTCAACTGTTGATTCCAAAAGCGGAAGTCACTTCTTGCCTGTCATTTATAGGGAAATTCTGGTTTCATGAATTTGGCAATGCTGCAGGGCGCAGGCAATTCTATGGAAAAAACATCTAACGTCAAAAAGTCCTATACCAAAGTCAGTATCCGCGAGCAGAAAAGCGATTTTGCTTACTGGCAGACCCAGCCTTACCAAGTTCGCCTTGCCTCGCTAGAGCAAATCCGTCAAGAATTTCATCGGTGGAAGTACGGTGCTGAACCAAGACTTCAGAGAGTTTATTCAATCGCTAAACGATAATCGCGTCCGCTATTTGAAACTAGGAGATTTATGTCCCTTATTCAGGCAGAGAACCTGACCAAAGTGTATGGCAAAGGCGAGACCACCGTGACCGCCCTCGATCACGTCCATCTTGGTGTGGACGCAAGGGAATTGGTGGCGGTGATGGGGCCCAGCGGTTGTGGAAAATCCACCTTGCTGCATTTGCTGGGTGGCCTGGATCGCCCAACGGAAGGGCACGTGATCATTGATGGTCAGCCTCTCGATAACCTGTCGGATGAGGCGCTCACCAGGTTGCGCCGGCAGAAGATCGGTTTCGTCTTTCAGTTCTACAACCTGATTCCGGTGCTGAATGCGACTGAGAACGCCGCCCTGCCCATCCTGCTCGATGGCGTAAGCCCGGCCAGGGCCAAGGCCAGAGCCGGGGAGTGGTTGCAAAAGGTCGGATTGGGCGACCGGCTGAATAGTCGCCCCGACCAACTCTCAGGCGGCCAGCAGCAACGGGTGGCGATTGCCCGCGCCCTGGTGGCCGAGCCCAAGCTCGTCCTGGCCGATGAGCCGACGGGGAATCTCGATTCGCGCGCTTCAGACGAGATTGCCGCGCTTTTGCGCCAGGTTGCCAACGAGTGGGGACGGGCGGTTGTGATGGTCACACACGACCCGCGCATTGCTTCGTATGCCGACCACATTCTCTTTCTCAAGGATGGCGTTATTGTTGACGAGACGCGACCCGAACCGCGCAACGCCAACAACGCCGATTGGGTAGCGGACAAGATGTGACAGATGGCTTGAAGTACAAAGTGAAAAGTTGGCTAGGATGAACCTTCGAGTGACTTTGGCCGCCCGCTATTTGTGGGGGCGCAAACTCAGGACATTTCTCACCACCCTGGCGATTATGTTTGGCACGCTGGTGATCTTTGGCATGAACACCATACTGCCAACCATGTTGCGCGCCTTTGAGACCAATATCCTGGCCGCCTCGGGCCAGGTGGATGTGACCATCACCCACAAGACCGGTGAAGCGTTCTCGGACAAGGTGCTGAACCGGGTCAAAACGGTGGCAGGCATCCGCGTGATCGCGGGGTCATTGAGCCGCACCATCAACATCCCGGATAACTATTTTGGCCGATCCAAAATAACGGCCTTGACGCTGGCCGGCATTGATCCCAGAGAGGCGCAATTGCTGCGCAACTATCCCGTCAAAGAGGGGCGCTTTCTGCGGCCCGGCGATACTAATGCCGCCGTCATCACCACCAGCCTGGCCGACAGCCTGGGGCTCAAGCTTGGCGACAAGTTGCACCTGCCAATGACCGAAGGGACAGTGTCCCTGAAGATTGTGGGGCTGCTTCCGGCGCGAACGTTGCCAGGGAACGAAGAGGTGCTCGTGACGCTGTATCAAGCGCAAAAGTGGTTCGATCTCCCCGACCGCATCAACACGATTGAAATCAACTTGGATACAACCGATCTGGCTCAGCGCGAGGCCATCCAACAAGCCATCGAAACCACACTGGGGAAAGACTATACTCTGGGCGCGCTGTCGAGTGGAACAGAAATCTTTGCCAGCGTGCGAATTGGCCAGATGGCGTTCAACCTTTTCGGTTTTTTGGCGCTGTTTATGGGAGGGTTCATCATCTTCAATACGTTTCGCACCATTGTCGCCGAGCGCCGGCATGACATCGGGATGCTGAGGGCCGTCGGAGCCAGCCGCCGCACGATCGTTGGGCTGATCCTGGCCGAAGGGTTTTTGCAGGGCGCTGTGGGTACAGTGATCGGGATGGCATTGGGCTATCTGATGGGCGCCAGCCTGTTAGCCTTGATGGCGCCAATATTAACGCAGTTCATGCATGTTCAAATGGGCTTACCGGTTGTCCGGCCGGCGCTGGTCCTTGTGACCGTGACGCTGGGGATCGGTATCACCCTCCTTGCCGGGCTGCTGCCGGCGCTGAGCGCGAGCCGAGTGACGCCGCTGGAAGCGCTGCGCCCATCCGTGGCCGGGACCACCCAACGCACGGCCGGCGTCGGCACGGTCATCGGTGTCTGTTTGATCGCGCTGGCTGCACTCGGGCTGATTTCAGGCCACATGGGTTTGACTGCGCTGGGCGGCTTGATGTTCCTGATCGGATTGGTGCTCGTCGCGCCGGCGTTGGTAAAGCCGATCGCTTCCGTGTTCAGTGCGTTGATTGCCTTCACCTTCGCCCGTGAAGGGACAGGGACGCTGGCCCAGGGCAACCTGACTCGCCAACCGGCCCGGGCGGCGATCACGGCGAGCGCCACCATGATCGGGCTGGCTATCATCGTCGGCATGGGTGGCTTGATTTGGAGTCTATCCGGCGGTTTCCTGGATGTTTTGCAGCGGAGCCTGGGAAGCGATTACCTGATTATGCCGCCTTCTGTCGGCGTGTGGGGAAGCGATGTCGGTGCCAAGCAAGACCTGGCTGAAAACCTGCGCGCCGTATCTGGGGTGGGAGTGGTCAGCACGATGCGCTTTGCGGCGGCTACAGCGAATGGCAAGTCTGTTTCGCTGCTGGCCATTGACCCGGAAGCGTATCCGCAGGTGGCAAGCCTGACTTTTCAGGAAGGGGACTGGACAGCTTATAACAAGCTGTCGAATGAGCGTACCCTGATCGCTAACGGTGTTTTCGCCGCACAGGCCGGACTCGAGGTTGGGGACACCGTGCGGCTCTCGACCCCCACAGGCCAGAAGGAATACCAAATCGTCGCCATTGCTGGCGACTATTTGAACGCCAAAATCATGACGGCCTATATCTCGCAGGCCAATCTTCAAAGGGACTTTCGCAAAAGCGAGGACATCTTTATCCAGGTGAACCTGGCGACTGGTGCAGACCAGGCCAGGGTTGAGCAGAAAATGAAAGCCATCCTCGAGGATTACCCGCAGTTCAAGCTGGTCTCCGGGAAAAGCTATTTCGAGGAAAACAAGCAGCTCTTTAATTCCATCTTTGCCATATATTTTGTCATCCTTGGCGTTCTGGCCTTACCCTCGCTCATTGCGCTGCTCAATACGCTGGCTATTGGCGTGATCGAGCGGACGCGCGAGATCGGCATGTTGCGCGCCATCGGCGCGGAGCGGAGGCAGGTACGTCGAATGGTGGTCGTGGAGTCGCTGCTGCTGGCAGCCATCGGGACGGCGTTGGGTCTGTTGGCCGGACTTTACCTGGGCTATGTGATGGTGTTGGGGCTGGGCGTCAGCGGCTATCCGGTCACCTATGTCTTTCCTTACGCCGGTCTGGTGGCGGCGATTGCCATCGGCTTGATTTTCGGTGTGTTAGCGGCCCTGGTGCCAGCGCGCCAGGCTGCGCGGATGGAGATCGTTCACGCCCTTCGATACGAGTAATGACCATCTTGCGACCAGACAGTGCTGGGCGGCAGGCGCGTCATGCCTGTGTGCTTGGCTAAGGTTTTAGATGTTTTAGGAGTGAGAATGAAAGGCCGTACCATGCGCGTGGTACAGCCTTTGTTTGTCACCCGAGGTGGAGCTATGCGCGCTTTGGTTTTCGATGGACAATTGAGGTTGGTTGGAGACTATCCCCAGCCCGTGCCTCCGCCGGAGGAGGCCCTGGTGCGGGTGAGGCTGGCCGGTATCTGCAACACCGACCTGGAAATCGTGCGCGGCTACATGGGCTTCCGGGGTGTGCTGGGCCACGAGTTCGTGGGCGTGGTCGAGGAGTGCGCTGATGGGAGCCTCGTCGGGCAGCGGGTGGTGGGTGAGATCAACTGCTATTGTGGGGAGTGCCCGACCTGTCGTGCCGGAGCGCCCACCCACTGTCCCAACCGCACCACTTTGGGCATCGGGGGGCGCGACGGGGCCCTTGCCGATTACCTGAGCCTGCCCGTGGCCAACCTGCACCCCGTGCCGGAGGCCGTCAGCGACGAGGCGGCCGTCTTTGTCGAGCCGCTGGCCGCCGCGCTGGAAATCCTGGAACAGATGCAGATCAAGCCCACCCATCGGGTGGTGGTCCTGGGCGATGGCAAGCTGGGCCTGCTGGTGGCCCAGGTGTTGGGGCTGACGGGCTGCGATCTGGTGGTGGGGGGACGTCACCAGGAAAAGCTGGCCATCTTAAAGCGGCAAGGGATTGACGCCCGCCTGGCCGACGAGTTGCCTGCGGATAAAGCCGATGTCGTGGTGGACTGCACTGGCCACCCCAGCGGGTTCGCCGCGGCCCGTGGGTTGGTCAAACCCCGCGGCACCCTGGTCCTCAAAAGCACCTTCCACGGTGATGTGGAGGTGAATCTAAGCCTGTTGGTGGTGGACGAGGTCACCCTGGTCGGTTCCCGCTGCGGTCCCTTCGCTCCGGCCCTGCGCCTTTTGGAGCAGGGCCTGGTGGATGTGGAGTCGCTCATCAGTGCCACCTATCCCCTGGGCGAGGGTCTGGCTGCCTTTGAGCGGGCGCAGGAAAAGGGGACGCTGAAATTAATTCTTGACATAACGCATTAGCGGGCCAACAGCTTCTCGATGCGGGTCACGAGCTGGTCCTCGGTCAGAGGGCCGATGTAGAGGTCGGCGATCTCTCCATTCTTGATGAAAAAGGTCTCGGGCACCCCCTGGACGCGATAGGAGCGGGCGACCCTGTTGCCTGGATCGAGGGCATTGGGGTAGGTGATGTCGAACTCGTCGAGGAAGGCCCGCGCTTTGCGTTCCGTGTCTTTGTAGGCAATGCCGATCAAGGCCACACCCTGGCCCTGGTACTCGCGCCACATTTTCTCCAGGACGGGGGCTTCCTCTTGACAGGGTTCACACCAACTGGCCCAGAAGTTGACCACGATCACCCGGTCATGGAAATCGGCCAGAGACCACTGACCGCCATCGAACAGTTGCAGGCTGAAATCCGGAGCGGGGCCCTCGCTCAAGGAGCCACTCCCCGGACCTGCAAGCAGGCCATAGCTCAAAAGCAGGAGGAAGGCAACGACGGCCAGCCCGACGATGGTGGAAGTGACCTTGCCTCTCGGGCCCTCTTTTGTAGTGGTATCGGTAGTGCGCCTGGTCATTGGATCAGCCTCCCATCTTCCCCCATCACGACTTATTCCCCCATGATTTGCAGAACGAGCTGGCGGGAGCGCGGGCGATTGTCAAAGTCGAGAAACACAATTTGTTGCCACGTGCCCAGGGTGAGTTTCTTGTCCACGAAGGGCACCGTCAGCGAAGCCCCCAGGAGCGAGGCCCGCACGTGGGCGTGGCCGTTGCCATCGCCCCAGCGCCGGTCGTGCTGGTAAGGGATGTTGGTCGGCACCACGCGATCAAAGAGCCGGTGCAGGTCTGACACCAACCCGCTTTCGTATTCCACCGTGGTCACCCCGCCCGTCGAGCCGGGCACAAAGATGGTGACCGTCCCATCCTTCATCCCCGTCTGGGCCACTTCCTGGGTCACCTGATGGGTGATGTCAATGATGTCGCAGTTGCCTTTCGTCCTCAGCTCAATCCTTCTGGTCTGTACCATTTTCCCCCTCTCCCTCTTGGAATTGTCAAGGCTAATTATACCCTAAATCCCTGCAAAGGGCTAGCAGTATTGCGTGGCTGAGGGCAGCGTGGTATAATAGCAATGTATATCAAATGGACGCTGCAAGCAAACTGTTAGACACTGCCTCAGTCAAAGGATTGGCCCTCAAATATGGTTTCGATAAGGTGGGCATTGTCTCGGCGGAGGATTTCGACTTTCCTGCCTGGGTGCACTCGGCCATCGTGCTGGGCTACGCCACTCTGGACGAGGCCTACGACTATGAGATGTCCATCCAATACCAGGGCCAGCGCAAGTGGCACAAGCCCATCTACACCTTGCTGGAGGCTCTCTCGGCGCGGTTGGCTTACACCTTGCACCAGCAGGGTTGTCGGGCCGAACACCTGACCTTTGAGGACAGCATCTCGATCATAGACCTCAAAAAGGCGGCCGTGCTGGCCGGATTGGGGACGCTGGGGCTGAACAACGTGGTGGTCAACAAGGAATATGGCCCGCGCATCCGCTTCGGGGCCGTGTTTACCGACTTGGAGCTGGAGCCTGACCGTCCGTTGGGCGACTATTACTGTTCCAGTTGCACCATTTGTTGGGGAGCCTGCCCCACTGGGGCCTTGGGCCCTAACGGCTTCGACCGTTCCCGCTGCATTGCCGAGTTCAACCCCACGCCGGAAATGCTGGAGCTACAGAAACAGATGTTGAAATTCCCCACGCCGGTCACCCGCCGACAGTGCATCAGTTGCCTGACCTCCTGTCCCATCGGCAAGCGGTTGCTGGTGGAGACGTGGTTCGATGTGAGGAATGAGTGAGAAGGATGAAGATGACCCCCAAAAAGTCTGTTACGATTCGAGATGTAGCACGAAAAGCGGGCGTGTCGCCGGGAACGGTGTCAAGGGCCATCAACAACAGCTCTTTGGTCAACGAAGAGACCCGCAGGCGGATCATGGAAGTTGTTGGAGAGCTCAACTACACGCCCAATCTTGTCGCGCGGCGTCTCTCGATTGGTAAAACTCTGGCCATTGCGGTTATCGTCCCCTTTTTCACGCGTCCATCCGTCATGGAACGTCTAAACGGGGTTGTGAGTTCGTTGGCTCAAAGTGAATACGATTTGGTCATCCACAATATAGAGACGCCTGAACAGCGCGCCACTTGCTTCAAGACGATTCCCCACCGACAACAAGCGGACGGTGTTTTGATCATCTCGCTATCACCGACTGACCAAGAAACACCGCAACTTGCCGGTGCCGATGTACCCGTTGTGTTGATTGATGCGGATCACCCAGCACTGACCATGTTCCATCGGTTGACGGTAGACAACGTCGCTGGAGGGCAGACTGCCACGGAGCATCTACTCAAGCTAGGGCACACTCGGATTGGTTTCATCGGTGATGTTATTGACAACCCCTTTAATTTCATATCGAGCCGCGATCGCTATTTGGGGCACCGCAAAGCCCTCGAGGCTGCTGGCATCCCCGTGCGCCCAGAGTATTACGGCGAAGATCAACATGGGCGTCGTAAAGCCCGGCAACTGGCAGAGCAGATGTTGTCCCTATCCGATCGTCCAACGGCCATCTTTGCCGCCAGCGATATCCAAGCAGTGGGCGTGCTCGAAGCAGCCCGTGGAGCAGGGCTGCGGGTACCGGAAGACCTGTCTGTCATCGGATATGATGACATTGAACTCGCCGACATCATGGGATTGACCACCATGCGCCAGTTGCTTTTTGAATCGGGTCAACGGGGCGTGGAACTGCTACTTGAGACGTTGGACAATCCGCAGACCCAACCGCTACATGAAGCGTTACCCACTGAATTGATTGTACGGGGGTCTACTGCGCCACCTTCTTAGCGATTGAGCGGGGCGCTATCCCAGCTCTGCCCACTGCCGAGCAGGTGAGTAGGTTTCTAAACTCCACAAACCCTAAAGGTCTTAGAGACCCTTAGGGTTTTGTTTATTCTTCCTGCAGCGGATCAAGACGGAAATGGGGTGCTCGACATTTGTAATCCTTAAAAATTAAAGCCCCCCCTTGACAGGGAGGTGTTTTAGGTGTATAATATAACTAACGCGAGTTACTAAATCGCGTTAACTGGGTGGGGGGAAGAGGATGCCTAAGAAACAGGCGACCAGCCAGGATGTTGCCAACCTGGCTGGCGTGTCGCGGACAACAGTCTCTTTCGTGCTGAACAATGTACCGGGCATGAAGATCAGCGAGGAGACACGCCAGCGGGTGTTGAAGGCCGCCCGACAACTCAACTACTACCCCGCCTCTGCGGCCCGCACATTGGCCAGTGGCAAAACCCATCGCATCGGACTCGTCCTCTGTGAAGAGCGGGACCATTTCATAGCCGATGCCTTTCTGCCCGCTTTCCTGCGTGGTGTAAGCGACCTGGCCCATCAAGAGGGCTATCGAGTAGTCTTTCAGAGTGCAGAGGATGGGATGGGCGAAACAGCCTATGTAAGCTTGTTGCGCGAGCAACATGTGGATGGGCTGATCGTCTCTGGTCCGCGCTCCGACGATCTTCAACTTTCCCGCCTCCATGAAGAAGGATATCCCCTTGTCCTCCACGGCCGCTTGCCGGATTGCGCTCTCCCCTTCGTTGACATTGATAACGTTGGTGGTGCTCACAAAGCTGTGATGCATTTAGTCGAGTTGGGACACTATCACATCGGCTTGATCACTAACGCCCCTCTCTTGTACACATCTTCTCAAGACAGATTGACAGGCTACCGTCAAGCATTGCAAGAAGCTGGATTACCCTTTGGGGATGAGCTGATACGCTATGGCGAATTTTCCCCGGAGAGCGGTCGGAAAGCGATGGAGAGCCTCCTGGCTTCTC